>VYMF01000088.1_pt1 | contig 24886 bp, 21 predicted proteins | sample 5115271 | NCBI WGS metagenome assembly VYMF01 (sample SAMN12291778, study PRJNA351875) | freshwater metagenome | isolation source: freshwater lake | place: USA: Michigan, Wintergreen Lake | collected 2013-08-08
CGCCATGCCGTCGTTCGCCCCACCTGCGGTCGAGGCGGGTGCACCGGTCGCCCCGGAGCGCGCCTCGCACCGCACGCGATTGTATGCGGGGCTTGGCGCGCTGGTGCTGCTCGTGGCGCTGATTGCCGGTGGGGCCTGGTGGTACGTCGATGGCCGTGCTGGCCGCCTCGTCGACGCGGGCATCGATGCCTACGCCCGCAGCGCGCGCGAAACGGCGCGGGTGGCGTTCGTCGAGGCCGCGCAGGCCGATCCCAACGATGTGCGACCGCTCATCTATTTGGGGCGCCTCTCCCGCGAAGAAGGAGACCTCGCGCGTGCGCGCCGGTTTCTCACGAACGCCGTGCGCGTGGCGCCCGCCAGCAGCATTGCCGCCCGGGAACTGGCGGCCGTCATGCTCGCCGACGGCCAACCGGAAATCGCGCGCCGATTTTACGTGCGCGCCATCGAGCTCGATCCCACCGATCGCTCTGCGCAAGGCTTTCTCGGCTGTGCCCTCGTCCGCCTGCAGCGTCTCGACGAGGCGCGCCGGTGGACCGAGCGCGCCGGTCCCGGTGACTGGCAGCGGTGCGTTCCCCGTGCGCCCATGTCCGGTCTGCCCACGGCGCCGCCGGGGAATGGGCCTGTTCCCCCGCCATGACCACTACGCTGCGGCGTCCCAGCGACGCGCTCGCCCTGCATCACGACACATATCGGGACGTCCTGCCCAACGGCCTCACACTGCTGGTGCGACGCGATCCGTCGGCGCCGGTGGTGTCGATCGTCACGTACGTGAAGGCCGGCTACTTCGACGAGTCCGATGAGGTGGTGGGCATCGCGCACGTGCTCGAGCACATGTTCTTCAAGGGCACGCCAACGCGTGCGGTGGGGCAGATTGCCCGAGAGACCAAAGCCAATGGTGGCTACCTCAACGCGCACACCATTTACGACCACACGAGCTACTACGTGGTGCTGCCGTCGTCGAGCTTCGTGGCGGGGTTGGACATTCAGTTCGACGCGTATGCCCGCAGCGTGATCGACGGTGAAGAGCTCGCGCGCGAACTCCACGTCATCGTTCAGGAAGCCAAACGCAAGCGCGACACTTCCTCCGCGGTCGCGATCGAAACGTTGTATGCCGTGCTGCACGACCGGCACCGCATTCGTCGCTGGCGCATTGGCGACGAAGCGCTGTTGCGGACGTTTTCGCGCGAGCAGCTGGTCGGCTTTTACCGCCGGTGGTACCGGCCCGACAACACGGTGCTCTGCATCGTGGGCGATGTGGACATCGACGCCGTGCGCCGTGAAGTCGTCGCACGGTATGGGGCGCTCGAGGGCGGAGCACCGGCGCGCGATCGCGGCCCACAGGAATCGCAACGGCCGGGAATGCGTCGCAAGGAATGGTGCGGCGATATTGCGCAGCAGCATGTCGCCTTCGGGTGGCGCGTGCCGGCGCTCGGGCATGCCGACACGCCGGCACTCGATCTCGCGGGCATGGCGCTCGGCACGGGACGGGCGTCGCGTTTGTATCGGGCGGTGCGCGAAGAGCAGCTGGCGAGTGGCGTGTCGGCGTGGAATTACACGGCGGGTGATGTGGGGGTGTTCGTGGCGCACACCGACGGTGCGCCCGCCACGGCGCGCGAGGCGATGCGTGCCATGTGGAGAGAAGTGCAGGCCGCGCGCACCGACGGCTTCCGCCGCAGCGAAATCACGCGCGCCCAGCGCATTCTCGAAGCACGCTGGTTGCGCCGTCTCGAGAGCATGGACGGCCAGGCGCAGTATCTCGCCGGCTGGGAAGCCGCAGGCGGGCTGGAGGCGGCCTCGCACTACTACGACGCGTTGCTCACGCTCGAGGCGACGGCCGTGCAGGAGGCCATACAGCGACATCTCGACCCCACGCAGGTGGCGATGGTGTCGTATCGCCCCGAAGGCAGTGCCGAGCTCGTGTCGTCTGACGACGAGCTGCGTGCGCTGCTGACGAGCGAAGGGAGGATCGGCAGCGCGGTCATGCCGTCGCCGTCGACGCGCACGCCGCTGGTAGCGCGAGCCGCCATCGCTGCGCCGGTGGTGCAGTCGCGGCTGGCGAGCGAGCGGCAGGGGGACGTGCAGGTGTATCGCACGGTGCAGGGCGTGCCGGTGCTGGTGTTGCCACGCCCGGGATCGCTGCTGGTGAATCTCGGTGTGTATCAGCGCGGGGGGGTGGCGCTCACCGATGTCGGGCATGAAGGGCTCGCACGCATTGCCATGCAGGCGACGCTGAAGGGCACGACATCGCGCACCGGATCGCAGGTGGCGGAAGCGGCCGAAGGGTTGGGGAGCAGCATCGGGGTGAGCGCCGGCTTGGAAAGCCTGGGATGGAGCATGTCGGTGCCGGTGCGGCACTGTGCTGCGGCCGCCGAACTGCTGGCCGATGTCGTGCAGCATCCGGTGTTCGCCGCCGAGTCGGTGCATACCGAGCGTACGTTGGCGCTCACGGAACTCGCGCGGGTGCGCGACGACATGTATCGCTGGCCCATGCGCCTTGCCACGGCGGCGGCGTACGGCGCGCATCCGTACGCACGGTCGGTGTTGGGCAACGAGCAATCACTCGCGGCGCTCACGCACGACGAGGTGCGCGCCTTCCATGCGGCACATGTCATGCGCGGCGCGTCGGTGATTGCGATCGTGGGGGACGTGGCGCCAGACGACGTCGCGGCGATGCTCGCACGCCACTTCTCGCAGTTGGCGTTCGAAGACGCCGTGGCGCTCCCCATGCACGAGTGGCCGGCGGAACGGCATCGTACGATTGAGTCGCGCACCAAGCAGCAGACGGCCATCGCGATGCTCTTTCCCGGGCCCGCCCGATCGGCGCCCGATCGGTTTGCGGCGCGCGTGCTGTCGGCGATTGCGAGTGGACTGGGCGGCCGCTTTTTCGAACAGCTGCGCGACAAGCAGTCGCTCGCGTACACGGTGCAGGCATTCCCGCTCGAGCGGAACGCCGGCGGTGCGTTTGGCGCGTATATCGCCACCGATCCCACGCGGGAAGAGGAGGCGCGGGCGGGGCTGTTGTCGGAGTTCGCGAAGTTCCGCGAGGCGCCGCCGTCGGCCGAGGAGCTGACCCGGGCGCAACGCTTTCTCATTGGGACGCACGCCATCGCCCAGCAGTCGGGCGGCACGGTGTTGTCGGAGCTGGTGGATGCGTGGCTCTTTGGGGAAGGGTTGCAGGAGCGGCACGCGGTCGCGTCGCAGTTGGCGGCGGTGACGGCGGCGGATGTGCACGCGTTGGCGCAGCGGTACTTCGATCCGCTGCGGATGGTTGAAGGGGTGGTGCGGGGCGTGGCGTAGCCCGGATCGAGACCGCGACCTCACCATTGCTTTCAGGTTGGTCTTGGTCGGGGTTGCGGGGGGGAGTCGGGGTACGGCCACTACAGTCGGGGTACCGCTACCACGGTCGGGGCACTGCCACGACGGTGGTAGCGGTGCCCCGACTGTAGTGGCCGTACCCCGACCACTACCCGCAACCCCGACCAAGACCAGGGTCAACGTCAGCGCCCCACGTCAGGGTCAACGTCAGCGCCCGCCCGCCCGCACCTCCCGCATTCCCCGTGCGGCAAGTCCAACCGCCGCAACCGCCTGCCGCTGCCGCCCGTTCGCCGCCCGAAGCCCGAGCCACCCGTCGTAGTCGGCGGGTTCACCGATGATCGCCGCGCCAATCCACGGGCGGCGTGAGCCCCACGCTAGGGCGCGGCGGATGGCGGCGGTTTGTGCGGCGTCGCCGTGGGCGTGCGGCAGGCCGCCCACGTTCACCAGCCAGTGCGGCTGCACGGCGCCGTCACGGGTGCGCGCCTGCGCATGCCAACGCTCGAGCACGCGCAGCCGGGCATCCACGGCGGGGAGCCCCGTAAAGCTGGGATAAATCGCGGCGCCCAACAGCTCAACCGGTGAGCCCGGTTGCGACGCCCAGTGATACACCGCGCTGTCGACGGCATCGAGGCGTGTACCACTCCACCCCGTGACCGTGCTCGGCCGCACGAACTCCACTTCGCGCGCCGCGCGTGTCAGGATGGTTTGCCACCAGTCGGCCGCAGGCGGCGTCGCGGCAAACCAGCGCGGCAGGGGGTCGGCCATGGCCGGGAACAGCACATCCGGGCGCACCCGCGTGAGCACCCGTTCGATGGATGCGATGCGGTCGAGATCGGCGAGCGGGGTGGGGCGTCCTTCCACCCGCAGCCCGATCGCGATCCGGACACTATCGGCCCGCAGTGGCTCGAGCACACGCGCCAGCGAGTCGAGCGCCGCGACGCGCGTCCCGTCGATGTCCAGCAGCACCAGCACGACGTCCGGGGCGAAGGCGGTCACCAGCGGGGCGTCGGCGTGGACCGCCCGCGCCGGCGGAGCGCCATCGAGCACCGGATACAGGCGAATGCCAATCACGAAGTCCCCCTGCGGGCGCGCCTGCATCGGTTCCGTGCGCGCCGTCTGGTAGCTGCGCACGGCGGCGATGCCACGCGGCCACTCGATGACCAGGAGCGTCGTGAGCGCGGTCGCCGCCAGCACGAGCAACGCACGGACGGCGCCCGACAGGCGCCAGCGTGCGGGGTAGGCGGGCGCAATCATGGGCACCAGCGCCGTCAGCGGCGACACAAGCGCGGCGCGCCCCACGGTGATCCCCACAATCACGTCGCGTGCCGACAGCACCGCCTGCAGCGGCAGCGGAGCCCCCCCGGTTTGCGCCACCTGGTAGTCGCCAATGGCAATCGCCACGAGTACCAGATCGTACAGCAGAATGGGGAGCCCCACGAGCACTGAGACCAGCCGCGCCACCAGCGCGTAGAGCACTTGCAGCGCCACTGCGACCGCGACGGCCGGAATGATCCACGTGATGCCGGAAATGGTGCGGGCGCCGGCCTCGGTGGCGGACGCGATGCTCACCACCAGCGACGGCACGACGAGCAATCCGCAGAACGCCGCCAGTTGTGTGAAGGCCTTGGGGGCTTCGCGCCGCGCCGCGATCCAGCCCGCCAACGCAACGTCCCAAGCGAGCACGGCGGCAGCGATGCCCACGACCACCAATGGCAACGGATCTCTCAGGGCGTCACGCAACATGATCTGGGACGATAACGGCCCTCGGGCATCGCTGGCACCCCGGCGGCCGGTTCGGGTACCTTACGCCATACGTATGGCCATCGAACGCACGACCGCCTCGACGCGCATCGTCACCTTGCCGAATCTGGTGTCCACATCGCGTGTGGCACTGGGCTTCGGCTTTCTCGTGGCCAATGCCCTGCCGGTGCGCTTCGCGCTCATTGTCATTGCGTCGCTCACCGATGTGCTCGATGGCTGGCTCGCGCGCCGCACACACGCCGCGTCGCGCATCGGCGCGCTCGTCGATCCGGTGGCAGACCGGTTCTTCGCGCTCTGTGTGGTGGTGGGCTATGTGGCCGACGGGTCGCTCAGTGCGTGGCAGGCCCTCGCGCTCATGTTCCGCGACGTCATGTCGATCATCGGATGGTTCGTTGCCCGCAACGTGAGCTGGCTCCGCCCCATCACCTTCAAGGCCCGCCTGCTCGGCAAAGCGGTGACCGCACTGCAGCTGGCGACGTTTCTCGTCGTGCTCTTTGCGCCCCGCTGGACCGACGCCATGGTCTGGTTCGTGTTCCTGGTGGGCGCCGCCGCAACGATCGACTACACCCTGATGTTGTGGCGAGAGCGCGTGACGGAGCCACGCTGACGCACCGGGCGATGGCGGAGGACACCAACCACAAGCGCCCCCGGAGTCCGGGGGCGCTTGTGGTTCAACGGGCGTTACTCGTGCGTCTATGTTTCGGCGCGCTGCCGTGTTCAGACGGTCGCAGTTTCCGGCTTCTTGGTCGGCTGCGCAAAGCGCTCGCCAAGGGTGCGCAGTTCCGTGATTTCCGAAGCCTTCAGCTCGGGATACCGGTCCTGAATGTAGACCATCGTGGCGTCGAACCACTCCTTCTGGTCTTCGGGATGACACCCGATGACACCGCACTGCATGATCTGCTGGAACATCTCGTCACGGGCCTCCTGATACGGAGAAGGCGCCATGGAATCACGACGCGGACGAAGCTTGGGCTTGGCCATTTCCTCTGGGTAGTGCGTCGAACAGGCTGCCCGGCGTCTCCGGTGCAGCGGGGCAAAGTTAACCGATAAGGAACCCTATTGACAGGGGCGACGGGCACTCGCACCCCGCATCGGCCACCTCACGCTCTCTACGCAATCCACTCCCGTAACGCTGCGGTGAGCCCCTCGGGATCATCTTCCGAAATCAGCATCCCCGGGGGGCGCGCGGTGATCACCGGCGCGAGGGCAGCACGTGGGAGCCGCCTCCGCCACAACGCAACCCGCGACGAGGCCGCCGCACCGATACCAGCACCTCCGTACCAGAGCAGTACGTTGCCGGCAAACAACTCGATCCCCGCGAGCGGGCTCTCGTCCATGGCGTCTCCGGTCAGGGTGACCGCACTGGCCATCTGCAGGAGCTCGGCAGCCCCACTCCGCCCAATCCACGGCGCCAGATAGCGCAGCACCAGTCGCTCCGGCATGCGATCCGGGTCGCTCACGGCATCCTGCAGCAATGGCTCCAGCAATGGCCGCGCGCCGAACAGGCTGTTCGCGCTGAGCGCCGACAACGCGGAGGTGCGCTGAAGAGCCCGAATGGCGGGGCCCGGCAGATCGTCAGCATCCAGCGGTTCGAGCAGCGCCAGTCGATGCACGCGCCGAGGGTGGCGAGCCGCCAGGCCGAGCGCTACCAGGGCGCCCATATCCTGTCCCACGACGGAAACCTCGCCCAGGCGCAGCGCCGTCAACGCCCGCTCGAGATACTCGGCCTGCGCCAGCAGCCCGTAGGCGGCGCTGGCGGGGCGGTCCGACTCCCCAAAGCCCAGGAGATCCACGCAGATGACCGTGTAGCCGGCGGTAGCCAGCACCGGCGCCACCGCACGCCAGCCGAACGCGCACTGCCCGAAGCCGTGCACCAGCACGACCGCCGGGCCGGCGCGTCCAAGCCGCTCCACGTGCAGGGCGCCCGCGCCCACAGGAATTCGCAGGTGTTCGGTGTACACGCTGGCAGGATAGCGCAGGGAACCCTCTGGCGCATAGCTTCCTCTTGCAATCGCGACACGTGCGGCGCGCCTTCAACGCGGCAGCCGCGCTGCGCGGTACACGAAACCCTCCGGCACCGCGCCGGAACGACGAGGAGATCGAGTGGCAAAGGTGACGCCCAACAAGAAGTCGAACACCGGATTCCTGCTGGTGATCGGTGTGGTGCTGGTCGCTGGCGGCGGGGCCCTCTGGGCGACCATGCAGAACAAGCCCAAGCCGATGGAGCTGCCGGCGAGCACGCCGGCCATGAAGGCCGAGGGGTACCTGCGTGGCAACCCCGACGCGCCTGTTACGATCATCGAGTTTGCCGACTTCGAGTGCCCAGCTTGCGGACAGTTTGCAACGTTGCAGGGCCCCGACGTCAAGGCGCGCATCGTCGACGCCGGTCTCGCCAACTTCCGCTTCTACGACTTCCCGCTCACTTCCATCCACCAGAATACGCTCTTTGCGCACCTCGCGGCGGCATGTGCGAACGATCAGGGCAAGTTCTGGGACATGCACGACCAGCTGTTCGCCAATCAGCCCGAGTGGAGCACGGCGGCAACGAGCAATCCGCGCAAGATCATCGATCCGCTCGCGACGAGCATTGGCCTCGACCTGGCGAAATACAACAGCTGCATGGACGCGCAGACACATCTCGCGCGCATCCAGGCCAACGCCGCCGAAGGGCAGCAGCGTGGTGTGAATAGCACGCCGACGATCATCATCGGTAACAAGATGTATGCTCGCCCGATGACCTTCGATCAAATCAAGGCCATTGTGGACTCCCTTGCGGCGGCGGCTCCGGCGGCGCCGGCTGCGGTCACGCCGGCAGCGGACACCACCAAGAAGTAGATGGTACGGCGGTCACTGCCACTCCGGTGGCAGTGACCGTTCCCTTACGCGCGGCGTCGGCGCGCCGCCGCTTCGTCGAGGCGAATGGCCGGCATGGGCACACTGTCGGCGCCACCTTCGGCCGTCACTGACGGCACGAGCGCTTCGCCCAGCGCCACCAACGCACGCGTGGCAATCACACTCGCCAGCGGATCGGGCACGGCGAGCTCACGCACATAAATGTCGAGCGCGCGCTCGTAGCCCACGTCGGTCGCCAGCGTGTCGACGAACATGAGCGCATTGTCCACGTGGGTCTGAATGAGCGCTTCTTCCGCACGCGCCTGCGCCAGCCGCAGCCGCTGCTCGGCGTCGGCCGAGAGCTTGCGGGGAAACAGATTTTCCGGGAAGAGTTTGCTGAGCAGTGACATGGACGTTCAGAGCTTCTCGATGGTTCGCGGCGCCACGCATGGCAGCCCTTGGGGTGACACCCACCACAACGGAATACCCCCGCAGCGAGTTTCGCGCCACGGGTCGATCTACAGACGAGTAAGCCGGCAATCTGTAGCGCAGCGCACAGATTCCTGACGAGGTCATCCGGGGTGAATCACCGTCGCGTCAGCTCTCTTGCGCCTCGTACTGGTCCTTGAGCCCCGCCACCACGGACGGATCGGCAAGGGTAGTCGTATCCCCCAGCGCCCGCCCTTCGGCAATGTCGCGCAACAGGCGGCGCATGATCTTGCCGCTGCGCGTCTTGGGTAAATCGGCGGAGAAGAGAATGTCATCGGGGCGCGCCAATGCGCCGATCTTGAGCGCGACATGCTCACGCAGTTCATCGCGCAACGACCCGCTGTGCGTGAATCCGGCCCGCAGCGTCACGAACGCGGCAATCGCTTGGCCCTTGATATCGTGGCTCTTGCCCACCACCGCGGCCTCGGCCACCGCAGGGTGATCGACGAGCGCGCTCTCGACTTCCATGGTGCCAATACGATGGCCCGCCACGTTGAGCACGTCGTCGACGCGTCCCAGAATCCACAGGAAGCCATCGTCGTCACGCTTGGCGCCATCACCCGGGAAATACAGATCGGGGCGCCCTTCCCACTTGGTGAAGTACGTGTCGACATAGCGCTGATCGTCGCCCCAGATGGTACGCAGCATGCTCGGCCACGGATGGGTAATCGCGAGCAGTCCACCACCCACACCGATCTCGTTGGCCTGTGAGTCCAGCAGCGTGGCCTTGATGCCGGGAAATGGCGTCGTCGCCGACCCGGGCTTGGTGCTCGTCACACCGGGCAGCGGCGTGATCATGATGGACCCCGTTTCCGTTTGCCACCAGGTGTCGACAATGGGGCAGCGCTCCTTGCCGATGACCTTGTGGTACCACATCCACGCTTCGGGATTGATGGGCTCACCCACCGAGCCAAGGAGGCGCAGCTGCGACACGTCGTGCTTGTCGACGTACGGCGCGCCCCACTTCATGAACGCGCGAATGGCGGTGGGGGCCGTGTAGAACACCGTGACGCCGTAGCGCTCGCAGATCTGCCAGAAGCGATCCTTGTCGGGCCAGTCAGGCGCGCCTTCGTACATCACACACGTCGTGCCGTTGGCGAGCGGACCATACGTGAGATAGGTGTGTCCCGTAATCCACCCGATGTCGGCGGTGCACCAGTACACGTCATCGTCCTTCAAGTCGAACACGTATCTGGTGGTCGCCGCAGCGCCGGTGAGATAGCCACCGGTGGTGTGCACAATGCCTTTGGGTTTGCCGGTGGTGCCGCTCGTGTAGAGAATGAACAACACGTCTTCGGCGTCCATGACTTCGGGCTCGCAATACTTGGGCACCTGGCGCTTGAGGCGGTGCCACCAGTGGTCGCGACCTTCCTGCATTTCGGCAAACGTTTCGTCGCCCACGCCGCTGCGACGGCGCATGACCACGAGTACGTGCTCGATGGTGGGGCACTCCTTCAGTGCTTCGTCGGCGTTGCGCTTGAGCGGCACCGTCTGTCCGCGGCGATAGCCACCATCGGCGGTGATGAGCACCTTGCAACCGCAATCGTTGATGCGATCACGCAGTGACTCGGGCGAGAAGCCGCCGAACACCACCGTGTGAATGGCGCCGATGCGCGCGCACGCGAGCATGGCCACGACCGCTTCGGCAATCATGGGCATGTAAATCGCCACTCGATCGCCCTTGGTAACGCCGAGCTGTTTGAGCATGTTGGCCGCGAGATTCACTTCGCGGTACAAGTCCCAGTACGTCCACGTGCGGCGGTCGCCGGGTTCGCCTTCCCAGATGAGCGCGGCCTTGTTGCGGCGCGGGCCGTGAATGTGCCGGTCTACGCAGTTCACCGACACGTTGAGCGAACCGCCGGTGAACCACTTGGCACGCGGCGGGGTCCACTCGCACACCGTATCCCACGGCTTCATCCACTCCAGCGTCGCGGCCTCGCGCGCCCAGAAGGCGTGCGGGTCGGCGGCAGCGTCGGCGTGCAGCTGGCCGTCGTGCACGTGAGCCGTGGCCCGGAATTCGGGTGACGGCGGGAAGCGTCGGTTTTCCTGCAGCAGCACGTCGATGTCGTTCATGAGCGGCTCATCCGGCGGGGCCGGCGGTGAGGGAACAGCAGAATGCGCGGCACGTACGGAAACGGAGAGCGTGCCCGGTGTGGGAACGCGGAGTTCAGCTGCGAGCGGACCACCCGATGTGTGCCATGGCGCTGCAAGTAAGTTCGCTTGGCAACAGCAAGCACCGTGAGGTCCGCGCCGCGTGGATGGTGCGCCAAAACGTCTCATGGCGCAATGGAATGGTGACAGGCAGCGCGGTCGATGGGGTGTTTCGCGCTCCTCGGTCCCCCGAGCGCGCATGCCCCGGGCACTGGCATCGCCCGCGCATCGCCAAAATCGATCGCGCCTTCGCCATCTGTCTCGCGCGCCAGTGTGCCCGGAATCCCGTCGCCTTGGTGCGACGCACGTACAACCGCACCCCGACGTCGCTATGCTCGGCCGACGCCAGTCGGAATTCCTATCTCGTCACTCGAAAGTTCTCGCTCGTCGGTTCCGCCGCGCCGCGTCCAGCTTCGCCAGCATCGCTTCCGTACCGAACTTGAGGGTGCCTGCCAGACGCCGATCGATCGAGTCCGCGCGTGCCGTCTGGCCGGCGGCGCGCAACGCATGGGCCAACGACTCGCGCGGCACGTCGACGGTGTCGAGCGCGACGCCGCGTTCCATGAGCGGCACCGCGACACCCGGCGCCCCGCGCGCCACCGCCAGCTCCCCGCGGAGCAGCAGGGACGCACTCTCGTGGCGCGCGTTTCCGGCCACTGCCCGCCTGGCGAGTGTATCGAGCATCTCGCGTGCGGCGCCGGTCATACCGCGTCGCGCCATCGCCTTCCCGGCCCAGTACAGCACCGTCGGCTCGGCAACTCCAGTGCGCGCGACGGCCCGAACCTGTTCCAGGGCCACGCGCGCACCCGCCTCATCACCGGCTTCGCCGCGCGCCCACGCGAGCATCAGTCGTGCACGCACTTCGCCCAGCGATTCGCTGTTCATCACCTCATGCGCCCGCGCGGCACTGTCGAACAGCGCCACCGCGGTACGCGGATCGTGGCGCCAGAGCGCCAGCAGGCCAAGCGAGCGATAGCCGCGGGCCGCTTGACCTGATGGGCCGCCAAGCATGAGCCGGAATACCGCGGCGGCTGAATCCGGGAGTCCCGCGCGCACCAGGAGCGATCCGTACTCGTTGTTCTGGATGACATCGGTACGCAGCGACGGATCGAGCGCAAACGCCCGCGCAAACGCCCGACGCGCCATCGCCCGATCGCTGTCCGTGTCGAGTGCGTTCCCAGCCGCCGCCAGGTTGATCCAGTCCACCGGATTCAGGGAATCGGTGGCCAGCACCTCCAGGTACGCCTGCTGGGCCGCCGCGAAGCGGCGCCCGAGAAAAAGGTCGTAGGCCATGGACGACCGCGTGTCGGTATCGCGCGGGTGCCCGGCGAGCCAACGCTGCTGAATCGCGATCGCACTGTCGGGTTGACGCCGCCACCTAGCCTGCGTCGCTTCGTTGCGCATGGCCTCGCGCTCACTCAGCCGCGAGCGCAGCGACAGCGCCCGCACGAGTGCCTGCTCCCCCTCGACGGGCTGGTTGGTATAGTGCAGCAGCTGGCCAAGCGCGGCGTACGCCGTGGCAAAGCCGGAGTCGAGGGCAAGCGACCGCCCATAGGCAGCGAGCGCCGAGTCGTACACCCGTCGTCGAGAATAGTCGATCGCGATCGTGTACTCGCGCAGGGCGCCGAGCGAGGCCGTCGTAACGTCGGGGAGCGGTCGCGGCGCCTTGGCGTTGCCTCCGGATTCGCCGAGTCGCCCGCGCAGTTGACGCGCCACCATCTCCAAGGCCGACAACAGCGAGTCGTCGGAGACCGCCGTGATCGGATCGACGGCGCGCGCTCGTCCGGTAGCGACCTCGAGCGTGCGCGCGGACAGCGAGCGCTGCGCGCCGAATCTGGCGAGCGATGGAATGACGACCCACCCCGCTCCGGTGCGTGTAGCGATGTCGAGTGCCGTCTGCTCGTCAACGAACGTACTGTCCGAGCGACGCAGCAATCGGAGCACCTCACGCACCCGCTCGGGGGTGACGACATGGAGTCGGTCGCCCTGCGCGAGCGCGATGCGCAACACCGTCGTTATGGACTTGGCCGTGACCGGATCGGGCGCCGGGTCCTCCGTGTCGGCGACCAGCACCACCAACGGGGCGGATGGGTCCGCCTCACGTGGACGCAGCGCGATCCACGCTATGCCCGCCACCAGTGCGCCCAGTACCCCCAGTACGCCCAGCCGGGCGATCGTGATTCGACGCGGCGACGAGGTCGGCGGCGCGACGCGCACCCCGGGCCCAGCGAGCTGACCGCCCACCGGCGCGGCCGGCACAGGTTCGCTCGGGGCGGCGCGCGCGCGGTCCGCTTCCCGCCGCGCGGGCAGCGCTGCCAGCCTGGCCTCATGCATGGCCGACAGCGCGGCCACCGCATCGGCTGGCTCGCTCTCGAACTCGGCGTGCAGTCGCGTGTTGAGCAGCCGATAGCGCTTGAGCGCTTCGTGCAGCGCGGTGCGGGTACCGGGGGCGGCGAGCGCCGTCAGCAACCCGATCGCTGCGTCGGCATCCTCCGGATCCTCTTCCAGCCACTGCTCGGCGAGCGTTCCGGCCTCGGCGGATCGACCCTCCGCCAAAAGGCGTGGAACGAGCGATGCGCACAGCGCGGAAAAACGTCCCGACCATCGCGCCCGTTCGCGCGCCACCCAATCATCAAAGCCAGGCGCACGATCCAGAAACACGCCGGCCAGGAATGGGCCCGTGTAGAGGGCGGCGGCCCGCTCCAGGTCCCCATCCGCCAGCGCCGCGTCAAACCGGCGGATGTCCAATTCGAGTGGGCAGCTGTCGGCGAGCTGCACGTCCTGAACGCGCGAAGCGATCGCATCACGCCCGAAGGCCCGTCGGATGTGCGAGAGCGCTTCGGACAAATTGTGGCGCGCGCGCGCCGGCTCGTCCTCGCTCCAGAAGAGCGTGGCCAGCAGCTCGCGGGACACCGGTCGGGTCTGGCCCGTCAGATAGAGCAGCAGGGCGACCTTGCGTCGCCGGCCGGCGAGCTCCTGCAGCGCCCGCGCTTCGGCATCGCTGGCACCGCTCGCGTTGGCGACCTCAAGCGTGAGGCCACCGAACGCACGCAGGCAGGCACGCGCCGGGTTGGGCGCGGACGGCTGCCCTGAGAGCCCGCTGCTCATACCGGCATCAGCCTGATCAGATGGACGTGGTGGCCGAGTGCAGAACGACGGGAGATCTCAACGGTCAACGCCCCGACCTGTTGAAGACGGTGTAAATGCTTATCCAAGAATGCCTTGCGTCGGTTGATCTCAGGTTGAACCGGCTAGCCATATTTGGCCCGTGATCCGATATCGATCGATCGCCCAATCCAAGAACCGTTTCACTTCGGAGGTCTGATGCCCTCGTCCGCGCCGTCAAACAAACATCGGGGCCACCGCCCGCGCCAGTTGGCGCTTGCGGTCGCGCTCGCCACCATCTTCGCCCCACCCGTCTCGGGGCAGACGACGGTCCCTGGATCCGCCAACCCCAATCTTGCGGGACGACTCAGTCCCTATACGTGCTGCTCCGGCGACGCGGTGCCGGGGCAGGCGCCACCGTTCATCACGGTCACCGCCGGTTCGTTCCTCACATTCTCGGTCACCGGAGCCGTCGACTACGGTGGAAATCCGGTGAGCGGCAACAATCCCGACGGCAACGAAGCAGGATCGCTCACGAACTACGGCGACGGCCTGTCGGCGCCGCTCAACGTGCGGTACAACGCGCTCTTCGGCGTTTTCCTTGGCACCAACAGCCCGACGGGCACCACGACGCCGGCGCAACTCGACTTCGTCGGTGGGTTGAACTTTGCAACGCTTGCGCCGGGGCTCGGGCAGATCTTCTTCATTGGTGATGGCCTGACCACCGACACGAACCTCGGTCAGTTCAATGGTACATCGCAGCTGTTCACTACGCCGACCGGCGCGACGCGACTCTTCTTCGGGACGGGTGACGGCTTCGGTTGGTACAACAACAGCGGTTCGTTCACGGTGACGGTGACGAGTTCGACGCCTGGAACGACGGTGCCGGAGCCGTCCACCTACACGCTCGTCGCGACCGGGTTGGCGGGGCTCTTCGCGGTCCGGCGTCGCCGGCGCAGCGCCAAATAGCCGGTTCTCCCAGCTGGTGGTCCGCTCGAGCCACGGGAAGAACGGGCATGGGGCCAGGGGAGTAGCGCCAGCCGCAATGCGTGCTTCCCTGTCGCACCGGCTTCCTGTTGGTCGATTCTGCGCTTCGCTGGATGTCGGCGTTCGATGAGACGGCGAGACTCGCGATGACGATGCCATTCTCAAGAGTTGCGGTCGGGATCAGCACCACACGAACTATTTGTGACTCGGGTCGCATCGTGTTCGTCTCGCCGCAGCTCGGAATCGCCGATCGGACCATCCCTGCACTCGCGTGGCAATACCCGTCCGGTTCGGTCGAGGTGGTGAAGACACCGCGTACGGATCGGGAGGCGTTTGGCGTGCTCAGGACAGGTGAGTCGTTTCTCGCCAGCTGTAAATCCGGCGAGGAAGCGTGGCTCGACACTGAGGTCATGTGCCGCAGGCTCGGCGTCGCGCCCGGTGGGTACGACCAGTGGTTGACGTGCCCGCAGTCGGCAAGGGGGGAGAGCACGCCTGGTGGCTGCGATTGATCCGGGCGTCGTTCACGGCGAGCCATGGTATCTACGGGGCGCCGCGCGTGTTTCACGATCTGCGGGAGACGGGCGAGACGCGTAGTAGGCATTGGGTAGCCCCCTGATGCGGGAGAACGGCTCCGGGCGCTGCACGGCTGTCACACTCGCCGCTGGGGAGTCGGCAAGCCGGTGGTACTGACGCCAAACCGTCTCCAGCGCCGATTCTTGCCGACGAATCGCAACGCGGCCTGGGCGACGAACATCACGAAGCTCTGCACGCGACGAGGGTGACTCTCGCTCGCCGTTGTCATCAATTGGTTCTTCCGCACGGCGGTCGGGTGGGCCGCCGGACCAACGATCCACGGCGAACGGGTCTTGGACGCGCTGGCCTCAGCCGCGACGCAGCGCCGGCCTCGGGGGACCATCATTCACTCCGATCAGGGAGTGCAATTCGGCAGTGATGCCTGGCGGCGCTTCTGCCGCGCCAATCACCTCGAGCCGAGTATGAGCCGAACGGGCTATTGCTGGGACAATGCTGTGGTCGAGTTGTTCTTCTGCAGCGTGAAGCCGGAGCGCAACAGGAAGCGGACCTACCCGAACCGTGACCTTGCGCTCGCGGATATCGCCGACGACATCGATACATTCTCCAATCGCACCCGTCGGCACAGTCACCTTGGCGGCGTCGGCCCGACGAGTTTGCGACAGCCCACAAGCGGGGGCGACGTCGTGCGAGTGCATAAGTGGGTCACCCGACCTTCTCCGGGCCAGACCGCCATACGCGTGCACAATCAGCGACCCCAGCACGTTCCACAGCAGCAGCCCAAAGGCTTGCTCGCCCAACGAATGCCCTACCGTGAACAGCGGGACCGCCGTGTCGCTCTTCAGGTCGACCGCCGCCGCCCGGGCCGTCGCGGCCGACGCCACGGTGCGCCCGTTCGGCATCCACGCAGGTTCCGGGGTGCGTGAGCACCGCGCGTTCAGCGCGCGACGGAGCGTCGCGTCGCGAAGGTCGGTGGTCCCAGAGCCATCGCCGACCATGCGCAGCCGACTCCTGCTGCCTCTCGCTGGCCTCCTCCCGGCCGCGCTCCACGCCCAGGGCCGCGCCACTCCGCTGGGTACCTGACACACCGTCGACGACGCCATCTGGGGTGGCGGGGAGCTCCTCGATCCGGACAATGGCAAGACCTATCGGGTGAAGCTCACCCCGAGCCCCGATGGGCAGACGCTCAAGGTCCGCGTCTACGTCGGCGTCGCGCTCTTCGGTCGCACCCAGATCTGGAAGCGTGCCCCGTGACGTATCGCCTCGGCCCATCCACCGGCACCGTGTCGGGCATCGGGGCCACCGAGCGCACGCGCTAGCTGGCGCGGGTCATGGCTCCGGCGGTGGCGTGCTGCTGTCGGGGAGCTGCCTTGTCACGGCCGTATGCGTTACCGGCGTCGAGCTGGTGCGGCGCCCGGTAGCGGCATCCACCGCACCTTGTACACCTTTTCGCCCGGCAGCGTAATGGTGGTGTCCGGATCCTGCAGGTGCAGCACCTCACTCCACCACCGCGTGCCCTCGCCCTGCACCCAGAGCAGCCGCTTGCTGGCCGGGTCGACGTGCATCGACTTCACCTTGGCCGCATCACCGAGCAACGGATGCTTGGTGAACTGGTGGCTGTCCCGATCGAACAGCCACGTGTGCGCCGCCGTGGCCAGGAGCAGGTGCGGCGAATCGGGGACCGGCATCATGTCGTGGCCGTTGATGTCCGGCAGCGGCGCCACGATCTCCGCCGTGAGCCGCGGCGCGGCGGTGCCCCAGTCGGTCAGCCGATAGCCGACGACGTCCCGTTGGGAGTCGGCCCACAGGAGCTGTCGCGCCGCGTCCCAGATGACCGCATGCGGCCACGGCGTGTCCACATGAAAGAGCTCGACGTCCGAGCGATCCAGGTCGTACACACTAAGCCGGTCCCCCGTGCCGTTGGCCACATGCGACGCGGCGATCACCACGCGGTTCCCCGGCAGCAGCTCGATCGAATGCCCGTTCATGGCGGTGGCATAGAACGCCACGCGCCCCGTCGCCCGCTCGATCACGGCCGCGCCATGCGATGACGACGCGATCAGCAGGCGGCGACCATCCGCGCTGGGCTTGCACTCGGCAATCGTCTGGAACTTGCCGCGCATGGCCTCCGGGAGCTCCGGCCGCTCGCGGGCCCGCCAGCTCCACACCTTGCGCGGCGTTGGCGTGGCCAGGTCGAGGATGTACAGCTCATCGGCGCCGCACACCACGACCTGCTGCGCGCGGAGCGGCGCGGTCACGAGCGGCGTGACCGTGATGGCGACGAGGATCAGGGCTCGGCGGAAGCGCATGCGGCGCAAAGTAGCGCGAGGCGCCGTGACTTCGCGACCGCCCGACTCGGCAAGTCGCGCGCTCAGCGCGCGGTCAGCCAGCCCAGCGCGAAGGCCACCACGGCACTCGCGGCCGCGACGCCCACCAGCATGGCCGTGGAATGGCCCGGCGCGAGGTGCGGCGTGGAGCTCGTTGGGGTGTGCCGAGCCGGCGAGTCTCCGGCACTCCGTGGTTGGAGCGCCTGCACGAACTCGTCCGCGGTGGCGTAGCGATCCTCCGGCGCGCGGCTGAGCGCACGACGGACCGCCTCGGCTACACGGCTCGGCACGCTGGGACGCACCGTGGTGACCGCCCGCGCTTCAGTGGTCATCATGCGGGCAAACACCACCTGCGCACTCGGGCCTGTGTGCGGCACCTCGCCCGTCAGCATTTCGAACAGCAGCGCACCGAGCGCGTAGATGTCGGCACGGCCATCGATGTCGCGCTCACCGGCGGCCTGCTCGGGGCTCATGTACTGCGGCGTGCCGACCGACATCCCCGTTTGCGTCAGTCGCGTGCCGCCGGCGTTGCGCATCGCGAGCGCGATGCCGAAGTCCAACACCACCGGCTGCCCGTGCTGCAGCATGATATTCTCGGGCTTCAGATCGCGGTGCACCACGCCGCGCGCGTGGGCGAAAGCGAGGGCATTCCCAATGCCCACCGCGATGCGCACCGCATCGTCCACACTCAGCTGCCCCTCCCGCGTGAGCCGCGCGCGCAGCGTTTCCCCATCGAGCAGCGGCATGACGTAGTACAGCAAGCCGTTGGCTTCGCCGCTCTCGATGAGCGTGAGCAGGTTCGGATGCTGCAGCGTAGCCGTGACCTTGATCTCGGCGAGGAATCGCTCGGCGCCGAGGATCGCGCCCACCTCCGGATTGAGCACCTTGAGCGCCACCGGGCGGTCGTGCTTGAGATCACGGGCCTGGTACACCGTGGCCATCCCGCCCTTGCCGATGTGTCCCTCGACGAGGTAGCGGCCGGCCAAAGCCGTTCCCAGTTCGGCGGTATAGTGACGGGGCATTTACGGCCTCGGCACCTTTTTCACCAGCTCGGCGCGCCACCCCAGAATCACCCGGACCGGCAGCACCTCGGGCCGTTCCACCGGTTCGACCATCAGAAACTGCGACCCGTCGGCGGTGACATCGTAACCGGTGGTGCGGTACTGGTTGATGCGCCCGGCCACGGCCAGCTGGAAGAGCCGGACGGGCGGCCCCGGGGTACCGGTCGCCGGGTCGAACGGAGCCGCGTAGACGTCGCGTCCGTTCCGGAAAACGATCTCGCGCCCGCCACGCGTGAAGCGCGGCTGGTCGCCACCCGCGACCGATATCTGGACGCGGGTGGCGCCGGTGCGCGCGCGCACGATGACCTGCACCCGCCCATCGGCCTGGCGTTCGCTCAGCGCGAGCCAACGCCCGTCGGGCGAGATGACCCCACCAAGCTGCCGGGTGCGGGTCGCGTCAACGCGGGTGACCTGCCGGGTGCCGACGTCGAACGTCCACAGGTTCTCCAACGGATTCACCTCGCTGTACACGAGGGTGCGCCCGTCAGGGGAGATCCCGGTGGGGTGCTTGTCGCTCTCGGTGCGCAGTAGCGTATCCACCGTGGCCCCGTCGATGGCGGTGCGGGCCAGGTCGTAGGCGGGGGTTTCGACGGCGTGATACAGCGACTTGCTGTCGGGGGCCCACACCGGTGCGAAGGTGGCCCCGTTCGCCCTGCTCAGCTGATTCAGCGTCTGGCGTTCCCGATCGAACAGCCAGAGCGACCACGGTTCGGGGCGGCTGCGGGTCAGGGCGATCCAGCGCCCATCGGGCGATAGCCGCGGGTCGGCCCACCCGGCCAACTCGGGGAACGCGTCCCGGCGCGTACCGTCGCGCGAGACCCAGACCACCCGGTTCTTCTCCTCGTACAAGCTGCCCTTGATGTACACGAGATCGCCGTTCGCCGAGACGTCATAGGCCACGCTGCCGTCGGTCTGCAGGGTATACACATCTTCGACCACCGGCACCGCCGGACCAAGCAGAGCCACCTTGTCGGCGTCGAACGGCGCGGCGAACAGGGCATTATCCCGGCCGAATAGCAGGTAGCCCGGCGCCACGTATCGCGGGAAGAACGCGTTGTCGATGATCGCGGTGACCTTGCCGGTGGCCAGATCCAGCGCCTGAATGCTCGAGCGCTCGGCGGGGGCGGCGTAGGCGCCGAAGAGCAGCGTCCGGGCTCCCGGGAGGAGCGTGGGATACCAGTGACCGAGCTCCTTCCGCGCCGGGTTGGGGCGCGTGACGACCTCGACCGGTCCACCGCTTTCACGGACGCGGGACAGCCCCTCCGACGCCGAGGGCGAGAAGTAGACCCACCCGTCGGGCGTGGTGGCCGTCACCCCAGTGTTGGCCACGTCGGCGAGCACGGTGGCCGTTCCCCCGTCTACGGGAATCCGGTAGAGCGCGCCGTTCCGCCAGAAGGAGATCCACTTGCCGTCGGGGGAGTAATGGGCGGTACTGCCGCCCTCGGACCCCAGCACCGGGACGACCGTCGTGGACCCCATGAAGCGCTGCACCACAATACTTCCCCTCGCCGAGTCGCTTACGACCTGGAGCACGGCGCGTCCGTCGGGGGCCATTGCCACCACGGCCTGCGGCGAGCCCCGCGGGCCGGGGTTGAAGGCGAACTCCACGCGGGTTTGCGGCGCCGGCGGTGTCGTGCGGCGCCCCACGATCCACCCGCCAGCGCTCGTGGCCGCGAGCAGCAGGGCGGCGAACGGCAGCCACCGCTTCGCGAAGGCGCCGGGCCGGTCGCCGCCGGCGGCGGCCGCTTGGCGCGTCGTCGCCGATTCGTCGCGCAACGCCGCCTTGAAGCCCTCGATGCTGGCAAAGCGATCCGCCGGCAGCTTCTGCAGCGCCGTGCGCACCGCCGCCTCGATATGCTCGGGGACCGCCGGCCGCAGCACCCGGATGGGGCGCGGCGCCTCGGTGAGCAGCTTGGCCACGATGGCCTGCGCATTGGCCCCGGTGTACGGCGGCTCGCCGGTGAGCATCTCGTACAGCACCGCACCCAGGGCATACGTGTCGGCGCGGGCGTCGATGACCTTGTCCCCCATGGCCTGCTCGGGAGCCATGTACTGCGGCGTACCGAGGCTGAGCCCCGTCTGGGTCATGCGCGCGCCGCCCGCGGTCTGTACGGCGAGGGCGATGCCGAAATCGGCGACCAGCGGCTGGCTTCCCTGCGCCGACTGCTGCAGCAGGATGTTCTCGGGCTTGATGTCGCGATGGACGATCCCGGCCGCGTGCGCCTCGGCCAGGGCATCGGCCACGGCCGTGGCGATGGCGAGCGCGTCGGCCACCGGCAGCTGCGTTTCCCGGGTGAGGCGGGCGCGCAGCGTTTCCCCGCGCACGAAGGGCATCACGTAGAACAGCAGTCCGTCGGCGGCGCCGCTGTCGAGCAGACCGAGGATGTGGGGATGCTGCAGCCGCGCGGTGGTGCGGATTTCGCTCAGGAAGCGGTCGCCGCCGAGCGCTGCCCCGAGGTCGGGGTGCAGAACCTTGATGGCGACGGTGCGGTCGTGCTTGCGGTCATGAGCGCGGAAAACGGTCGCCATGCCGCCGGCGCCGACCTCGCCGAGGACGTCGTAGCGGTCGGCGACTGCTGAGGTGAGGCGTGAGGCGATATCGGTCATTGACATGGAAAATTGCACAGCTCGGCACGAGTGCGCTACGCGCGGCGCCAGTCCTGATCAGGAGGTCAATGCGCGAATATCCGTTTGTGCGAAGTCCTCTCCCACGAAGAGCAGCGGAAGGCCGCGGGTCATGGCCAGCGCGTAGGAAAAGCAGTCGCCATAGTTGAGCGCTGCCCGATGCCGCCCGCGACCAAAACGGCGGGCCGCATCGCGGGCCATGCGCAGCTGCGCTGCATCGAAGGCGACCACCTCCACGCTGAAGGCGTGCAGGAAGTCATCCACAGCCCGTGCTCATCGTAGAGCTTGTCGTCCGGGGCGCGCGGATCGAGCACCGGCAGGGTGGCCAGGCGCTCCTGGATGCGCTGCAGCGAGGCCCGCAACGGCGCGTACTGCACGGCGCGGGTCCGCTCCAACCGCTCCGCGAGCGCTGTCCGGATGGCTTCGGTGATCGATTCACCGGTCGCCTCCGCCAGCGCGCGGGCGAGGCGGTTGGTCTCCGGGTCCTTGATACGCACTGCCATGACACCGCGGTATATATTTCAATACGGACGTCTATACAGGAATAACCTGACGGCAACCCGAGCGGGCGATGACGGCGTGATCCGCGTGCGAGCGGTGAGGGCTCGCATCTTGTGCGGTGTAATGCTTAAGCACTTTACTGCTTAAGCGGTACACGGAACGGATCGTGTTCGACTTCTACGATCGACCACGAACGACTCCCCTCTCCACCGACCGATGGCAGCAGACCGCACCACCCCCAACCCGCCACTCTTCGTGGATCGCGAGCGTGAGCGGGCGCAGCTGCGCGAGCTCCTTGATCGTCCGGGCCCAAGTCTCGCGCTGGTCACCGGTCGGCGGCGCGTGGGAAAAACGTATCTGCTCACGAACGCGTGGCCGGACGCGCAGACCTTCTACTTTGTGGCGGCAGAGGGGAGCAGCCCCATCAATCGTCGAGAGCTCGTACAATCCGTCGCACGGCACTTCGACCTGCGGCTCGACCCGGCAGATTACCCCACCTAGCGCACCGTCTTCCGGCTCCTCTACGAGCTCCGGACGCCCGAGCCGCTGGTCATCGTGCTCGATGAATTCCAGTACCTCATGGGGACGCGCGAGGGCGTGCCATCGCAGCTCAACGCGATTCACGATGTGCACCGTGATGACCGGCCGTTTGTCCTGGTGCTCTGCGGCTCCGCCGTGCGGACGATGGAGCAACTGAACGCCGGCGACGCACCGCTGTACGGCCGCTTTGCCCGGACCATCCACGTCGAGCCGTTCGACTCTTTCGACGCCGCCACCCTCGTCCCGGCGTCCACGCACCGGGAGCGTGCGATGGCATATGGCATCGTGGGCGGCACCCCACGCTATCTGCGCGCCCTCCGCGCCGACCGCCGTCTCCGTGACAACGTGGCGGCCGAAGTCCTGTCACCGGGCGGGCAAATCCGGATGCAGATCGAAACGCTTGTCGACCAGGAACGAGGCCTCCGCAAGCCCGAAGACTACAAGGCGCTTCTTCGCGCGATCGGGGCTGGACGCACGAGCGCGCAGGAGATCGCCGCGTACGCCGCGCTGGCCGACGACATCAGCTCGACCAAGCGGACGCTCGCCAAGCTCGTCGAGCTCGGGTACGTTCGCGCTGAGCGCAATTTCGGCGCGACCGGCACGGCCCCCTTTCGCTTCCGACTCGCCGACCCCGCACTGCAGTTTCACGCGAAGATCGTGTCGCGGTTTCGCTCCGAGCTCGCGACCTACGATCTGCGGGAGGTGTGGGCGAAGCAGATTGCGCCTGCCCGACTCGACACCTACATGGGCGGCATTTTCGAGCGCATGGCGGCCGAGGGATATCGGCGGCATCGCCAGCGACTCGGTCTGCCGATGATCGACACCTGGTCTCGCTGGGAGGGAACGGTGATCACCGAACGCGGGTCCGGGGAGCCGCGCTCGGTCGAGGTCGACATCGTCGCATCCCTCACGAACGGCCGCATGCTCAGCGGCGCGATCAAGTGGGGAAACCTGGGGATCGACGTGCACGCCAAGCACCTGCGTGAACTCGCCATGCTCGCCGACGCCGGGCACGCGTGGGCCAAGAAGGCGCTGCACCCGGACTCGCCGCTGCTGTACGTCACGGGCGGCGTACTCTCGCCGGACTTCACGGCGCGAGCGGAGCAGGATGGACACCCGGTGACGACGCTTACCCTCGATGACCTGTACCATGGATTGACGCCCGCCGTCGTGCCGCGGGCTCTGCGGTGGCCGGATGCGGGCTGAGCGGGCAAATTACGCCGCGTGATTTCTCCGCTCCAACGCCTCGCCACCGCCCTGTCCGACCGCTACCGCGTGGAGCGTGAACTCGGCGAAGGCGGCATGGCCCCCTTCTCGCCAGTGAGATCTTCGTGCCGTTCGACGTGGGGCCCGCCGGCGCGCTCGTGGCCACGGCCCGGCGCTCGCCAAGACATATCCAATCGGATATATTCAACGGCATGAATCCCACCCGATTGATTCGTGATGCCGCCGGCCTCACTCAGCAGGAGCTGGCGGAGCGTGCGGAAACATCGCAGGCCACCATTGCCGCGTATGAGGGGGGGCACAAGAGTCCCACATGGCGAACCGTCGAACGTCTCGCGCAGGCGGCCGACGTCGAGCTGGTCGTGCAGTGCGTGCCACCGCTCACGCGAGAGGATCGACGGAGCCTGGCGTTGCATCAGGCCATCGTTGAACGCCTGGAGCAGGATCCGGAGGCGGCCCTTGCGCGCGCCCGCGCGTCCGTCCTGCGGATGCATGCGTTGCACCCGGCCGCCCGACCGCTACTTGATGAATGGCGACTCTTTCTTCGCCGCCCGTTGGCCTCGCTGATTGCGGTCATCCTTGATCCGAGCCAACGAGGGCGTGACCTGCGCCAGGTGACGCCGTTTACCGGCGTGCTCAGCGCCCGTGAGCGCGCAAACGTCTATCGCCGGTTCGGCGAGGCGTGGCGCGAGCGCGTCGCGACGACTCAGGAGGCCTCATGACACGCGCCCAGTTCGAACACGCAATTCGCGCGGCGGGCGCGGTGCTGGGCGTATCCGAGGTGCTCGTGATCGGAAGCCAGGCGGTGCATGGCAGCATGAACGAACCATTGCCCGACGAGGCGGCGCGCTCCACGGAGGTGGATGTCGCGGTCCGCGGGGACGCGGGCGGACAGATGGCCGACCTGATCGATGGCGCCATCGGTGAGGCGTCGATGTTCCATGATACGTTCGGGTATTACGCCCAGGGTGTCGTCGAAACGACGGCGGTGCTCCCAGAAGAATGGCAGCAGCGACTCGTGCGCTTCGAGTCGCCCGGGACACACGGTGTCGTCGCGTGGTGCCTCGAGCTCCACGATCTGTGGATCTCCAAGGCCGTGGCGGGTCGGGAGAAGGATCGTGAGTTCTGTCGCGCGCTCCTGCATCTGCGGGCGGTGCAACCCCAACAACTTGGTGAGCGCTTGGAGCGCGTGCCGGCACTCGACCCCGTCGTGAGGGACGCGGTTCGGTCCCGGATTCCGGCATGAGTACTCCTTCGACCTTGCAACAACTCGCCACCGCCCTGTCCGACCGCTACCGCGTCACGCGTGAACTCGGCGCCGGCGGCATGGCCACGGTCTACCTCGCGCACGACGTCAAGCACGAGCGCGAGGTCGCCATCAAGGTGCTGCACCCCGACCTCGGCGCCGCGCTCGGCGCCGAGCGGTTTCTCGCCGAG
>VYMF01000089.1_pt1 | contig 24801 bp, 17 predicted proteins | sample 5115271 | NCBI WGS metagenome assembly VYMF01 (sample SAMN12291778, study PRJNA351875) | freshwater metagenome | isolation source: freshwater lake | place: USA: Michigan, Wintergreen Lake | collected 2013-08-08
CAATGTCCTACTCTCCCATTGAGCGAACCCAATAGTACCATCGGCGATGAGAAGCTTGACTTCCGTGTTCGGAATGGGAACGGGTATTACCTTCTCTCCATAATCACCAGGAGTAATTGCCATAGTTCCTGGTGGGGTTGGAATTGCAAGCAAAAATAGATTTAATTTCTGTTCAGATTGATATCGTAAGTGACTCCAAACTTGAGTCCCGCGATGGAGATGGTCTCAGAATTGGTAGCACTGACGTATTCAAGTAATGTGCCGACTGTGTTCAACCCACCAGTATTCACACTAAATGCAACAGGAGATTCAGCCTTCGTAGTCATCTTTTCATTCTCAAGTGACGCAAACAAACGAAGTTTAGGTGTTAGGAGGTAACTTCCACCGATAGAAATTTTTTGAGTGGAGAACGAATACCCGCCAGACGCATAGTTCAGTGAGGCGCTATTGTCGCTTCCTACACTGATTTTTTCTGATTTGTATTCTCCAGTCGTTTTAACAAGAAGTGGTCCCAAAAACAAGAGGTCGGTATAGACGGTAATCCGATCATTGATATCGAATTCCAACCCAACACCCAAAAGTCCAGAGGTACCGTAATTTGAAGTGGTTTCTTGTCCAACTCGGAAAGGTGCTCCAAATCCCAAGGAACTACCATCTAACTGCTGTCCAATGCTTCGAATTACATACTTTGGTAAGATGCGGAATTTTTCAACAGGTGAAAGTGTTACGCCTAAATTGATATCTGTATATGCAAAACCATAGTCTCCTTCCTTAACGCCGAGACCAGTAGGATATAAAGAATTCCATTCATACCCTCTTCCGAAACGATCTATATGGAAACCTCCAAATGCGTTTTTTAAAATTCCAGCGTTTAAGCTATGGTAATAATCCGCCCCAATTTGGTTGAACAATGTGAACCCGCCATTGTTTTCCCAAGGCTGGTTGAGTTCTGTTTTTCCAAGATCGCTGAAAAATCCTCTTCTTTCTAGATCGGTCTTGAGGCTTCCGAGATAGGTGGATCCAATAATGCGAACTGTGTTCCCTTCTACTTTCCCTTGGGCGGAAATAGAATTGGCAAGAAGGATACCTGATATGAGAAAATACACTACAAATTTTGTAAGCTTCATTTGACTCCCTTTGATTTATACCCATATTAAGGAACAGGGCAATCTCTCAAGGAATTTTTTGACTAAATCTTTCTTCCATTTTTGCATATATTTATAGAACTTTTAATACAAAAAATGTCTAACCAATTAACAGGAGTGAGCTGTTCCTAAATTAGTTTACCAAATCAAAAAGCATATCAAACACGCTTGTTTTTTTCAATTTACCGCGCATTGCTTCCACCACTTTGGAATAGACGTCTTCCATAAGATCCACACATTTTTCCATAGCATGTCCCGATGCTATTTGTATCGATTGTTTGGAGAACTTTGCATATAGGTCTGGATCTTTTGCTAGTGCAATGGCACAATCTGCAATTCCTCTATGGTCAAAGGACTTTGCAATGAATCCATTTTGTCCATGTTTGATGAGTTCAGGTAATGCAAAGGCATCCACACCAACCGCAGGTAGACCACAAGCAATCGCTTCGAGAACCACCAAACCTTGTGTTTCCATGGTTGATGCAGTCAAAAAAATATCATACTTTGGATAGACATCGTGTAACACAGCGTTCGGTATAAATCCAAGAAACTCGATACTGGATAAAATGCCCAAATGTTCTGCTTGCCTCTCTAAACTAGGTATAGCGGGACCTTCCCCAATTATGGTGAGAGTTGCATTTGGAAACTTTTCTTTTATGAGGTGAAAGGCATTGATGACGACATCACAATTTTTTTCATAGGAGATTCTCCCTACATGCAAAAATTTTGGAGCATCTCCTACTAATTTTTTAGGTTTTCCTTTGAATCTTTTGAGATCCATTCCGTTCGAAACAACTGTGATAGGTTTGGTGATTCCATATTCAATCAATTGTTCTTTGATGAGGTGGCTTGGCGAAATGACAAGGTCACAGCGATTGTAGATATCATTGCATATTTTTAATATGATTTTTTTCCGGATATTGAAATTATCAAATTTTACAATTTTGTCCAATTCATCGATATTAAGTTTTTTCTTAAACTTGTTCACCTTAAAGAAAAGTTTGTCCAACTTAAAGAGTCGGTAGAACGAAACATACATCTCTTGTTCGGCCATCAATGTGTGGTAGGTTCCGATTGTCGGAATTCCAAATCTCTCTGCCGCATTGATTGCATACAAACCAAGTAAACCTGGTGTGTGTATATGGATCAGATCAGGTTTAAAGTCTTCGATGATTTTTTTAATTTTCCCTGGGGAAGGTAAAACCACTTTAATATCGGGGTAACTAGGTAAATATCCACAGCGAAAACGAACCACTTGGATTTGGTCTGTCATTCGTTCGAAATCGCCATCTCCATATTTCGGAGCACAGATTAGAAACTCATGACCGCGAAGAGCGAGTAACTCTGAAAAATTCTTTATGGAGACGGCAACCCCATCCGTTTTTGGCAAAAAAGTATCAGAAAAATATAGTACTCGCACACGTTACCTCTTTACAAATTGGAAGAAAGGAATAGTTTCAACCAAAGTATGATTTACCGAACCTATCTGGTTTTCCTAACTCTGTCTATCATTTCCTGTGCACTTTCGGTTTCTCTTAGCCAAGTTTTTTTAGCCGTATCCTTTGTCCTTTTCCTATTTTTGAATCCCAAACCCAAGTTTCAGTCTTACCTGGTAAAGATTTTGTTTTTGTTTTATGGGTGGCAGCTAGTAAGTTTTGTCTACCATTATGTCGGTTCTGGTTTGGATTCGTCTTTCGTAAAACACGCCTTTAACGAAGAGATGAAAGATATTTTTTTAGTTACAGCTTTTTTTACAATCCAAGGAGTAAAAATAGAGGACCGCAAATATCTCACTCGGGTTCTCATTGCATTTGCCATTACGATTGGGGTTACGGGTTTTATATCCCTATTTTCTTCTGTTCGTTTGTCCAGGTTAGTTTCGGATTTGTACAAAGTTTCTTCCAGTTGGAAGTTCCAACACCATTACGGAAGTGTACTTGGCATTGATGTCCATTTGCCTATTGGGTTCATGAATACCCACCTAACTTTTGGTGGACTTTTGATGTTTGTTTATCCTTTTTTTGTCTTTCATGTATATGATCTTTGGAAATCCAAGGCAAAGATACTGAAACTAACCATTTGGATTGTTTTACTAGGAATGATATCAATTGTCTTCCTTTTTAACAATGCAAGATCTGCTTTAATAGGTATGGGTTTCAGTCTGTTATTGGGTTTTTATATTTTAGCTTTTATAGACGACGCAATATCTAAGAAGTTTTTAAAACGAGCCGGAATATCCGTTTTAATTTTTTTCGCAATCTGTTTTATAGGATTTAAAACTTCCGAACCAGTGCAAAAAGTGATCAATCCATTATTTGGTGGAGAAAAACATACAGACAGTGGACGAACATTTATTTGGCATTCCACCTACCCCCTGATCCAAGCAAATCCAATATTTGGAATCGGAAGCGGAAAGTACAAGGAAGAGATAGAAATTTCAAGAAAACGATTGTCAGTCGAAGAAAAGGAATTGAGTTTTTTTTACGAGGTGACTCAAAGGGGACACTCCCACAACGACTACCTCCACCTTATGACAATTTTTGGAATTCCACAGTTCATTCTTTATTTAAGTTTGATGTCCTTGATTTTATTTACCTTATTAAACAAAGAAATTCCAAACTCTGCGAAATACCTAACCTACGGTCTTAGTGGGTTCTTTTTTTCCGGCATTCTACAATGTTACTTCCAGGATGACGAAGTACTAATCGTATTTATGTTTTTGTTAGGTTACCTCAATATTTACTTGGAAAAGGAATCGGCTGAAGTATGAAAAAACTCTCTACATCGGGTGAATGGTTTGTCGATGAATTCGGCAGGAAAGTAATTTTAAGGGGAGTCAATCTTGGTGGAGACACAAAAGTTCCCTTTCCAAATGGTGGAACCCAGTTCCCAACCGATTTTTCTGACCACAAAGATGTAAGTTTTGTTGGTCGACCCTTTCCCTTGAGTGAAGCCGATGAGCATTTAACAAGACTTAGACTTTGGGGATTTAATGTTCTACGACTGCTAACAACATGGGAAGCCGTTGAACACAGAGGACCGGGGGAATACGATAGCGAATATTTGGATTATTATACTGAAATCGTAAAAAAAGCAGGTGAGTATGGATTTTATGTTTTTGTAGATTTCCACCAGGATGTTTGGTCTAGAATGACGGGCGGGGACGGAGCACCCGGTTGGATATTTGAAAAAATCGGCATTGATTATAAAAAACTCTCCGATGCGGATGCGGCTCTTGTCATGCAATTTCGTTACGATTATTCCAAGCCAAATACAAGACAAGAAAACAATTACCCGACGATGTGCTGGTCACAAAACTACAGATATGCGGGGAACGCAATCCTATGGACTCTCTTTTTTGGCGGTAGAGATTTTGCGCCCAATTTTAAAATTGAAGGCAAAAATGTCCAAGATTACTTACAAGACCACTATCTTGGTTGTATGGAGGAGATCGCAAAACGAGTAAAAGATTTTGATTTTGTATTGGGATTTGATTCTCTAAACGAACCTGGTAAAGGATTTATCGGTCGAGCGATGAATGATCGAGGACTGGTAGATACTGAACTCGAACCAAAAAAACCAGGCCTTGCTTGGTCTCCTATTGATGCCTTGTATTCTTCACATGGGCACACTATCGAGTTGCCATATCTGACACTCAATGTATTCAAAGGTGGCTTTGTACCAACAAAAAACCAAATCATTAATCCAAATGAAGTTTCAATTTGGTTTCCAGACTGTCCTGGCGATCCCTTTCAATTGGAAGGTGCTTATACGATTACAAAAGACGGAACTCCTTTTATAGAAAAAAATGACTATTTCCAGGTTGTGAATGGAGAAAAAATCGAGTTTGATAGAGATTACCTAATACCATTTATGCGAAGAGTTGGTGAATGTATACAAAGAATCAATCCAGCTTGGCTGGTTTTCATTGAAAGAGAGGCTACTGACGCATTCGTAAATCCCAAGTTAAATGGACAAGTTCCTAAAAACTCGGTAAACGCTGCACATTGGTATGACTTGATCACTTTACTCTTTAAAACATTTTTATACCCTATAACGATTGATACTCTCACAAAAAAATTAGTGTTTTTTCGTAAGGGTATTCAAAAAATGTATGTTCGCCAATTAGCAAGAATTAAATCAACAGCAGATTCCGTTTCTGGTAAAATCCCGAGCTTAATTGGGGAGTTTGGAATTCCTTTCGACCTACAAAATGGTAAGGCCTACAAGGAATGGAAAAAAGGGAATCGTAGTCCGAAAATTTGGAAAAAACATGTTATGGCTCTTGATTCCATGTTCAATGCTTTGGACGAACTCTTTCTCTCTGGTACTCTATGGAACTATACGGCGACCAATGAAAACAATCTTATGATCGGAGATGGTTGGAATCAGGAGGATCTTAGCATCTTTTCTAATGATCAAAATTTAAATTTAGAATTGGATGGTTACGGTGGTGGAGGAAGGGCAATTGAAGGATTTTGTAGGCCCTACGCTTCCTTTATCCAAGGCACTCCCACTCGTATGAAGTATGACTTAAACAGAAAACGTTTTTTCTTTGAGTGGGAGTCTGATTCTAAAATCCAAGAACCAACCATAATTAAAATTCCAAGATTCCTGGTTCCCAAGGGTCTAGAAATTGAACTAAAAAATGCTGAAAAAATTCAAGAAAAAGATCACCAAATCTATGTCAGAGGATTCGGCGGGACATCATCGATTCAATTGAGGTTTTTATGATTGATTTGGATACAGTTCTTAGCAAATACCCTTGGGACAAGTCAGTCGTAGGTAAGACCTTAGATTTTTTTTGGGAACATGACCTATCTGTCACAAGGGAAGAGATTTGGCCCTATCTAATTGACACATCATCATTTAACAAACGCTTGGGTTTACCTCGATTAAATTACGAAGAGAAAAATGGTCGTTTGTACGGTAAAACAAAACAGGGTGGAATTCTTCTAGAATGGGAAGAGGAGCCTTGGGAGTGGGAATATTTAAAAGAGATGGCAAATGGCCGAATCTATTCCAAAGGGTTCGGTAAGTATCTGAGGGTACGCTACTTTCTAGAAAGTCTCGGTGAATCGAGATCCAAACTCTATATTTTCTTTGGATGGGTACCACGAAATTTTATCTGCAAACAGATATTAAAGTATGCAATGCCAAAATTGAAGGAGGATTTCCAAAAAGTATTCGATTCTATCCAAGACGAAATCAAAAGGAAAACAAAGCCACACTCAGTTTATTCAACTAAAGGATTCACACCAGATGCCCAGTGGGTTCAGATCAGTAAATTGGACCAAACGATTCCAGATTTAGTATCGAAAGGAATATCTAAAGAGCTTGTGAATCAGATCTTTGATTGGATCAAAAACGCGGACGACAATACACTAGATCGTATTCGAATAAAATATCTGGCAAACAAATTCGATGTACAGTTAGAAGAAGTTTTACTGATTTTTTTGTATGGTTGCCGCTTAGGAATATTTACCCTTAGTTGGGATATAGTATGTCCCCATTGTAGAGGTGTCCGATCCTCGTTAGCAAAATTAGGTGACCTACTGGAAAAAGATGAATGTGAAGTCTGCGAGATACAATTTGAGACAACCGCAATCAATGCGATTGAAGTTACGTTTCACATCCACCCACAAGTTAGAATTGTCCAAAAACAGATGTACTGTGCTGCGGAACCTAACACAAAACAACATATACTTTTAACAAAACCGATTGCAGGTAAAAAATCATTCAATACCAATCTACTTTTAGGAAAAGGCCTCTATCGACTCCGAAAAAAGGGAGAAAAAAAATTTCAATTCGTAGATATCGATCCAAATCATATCAACAAGGATATACTTTGGCTGAATGAAACAGAAGGTTCTGAAATTAAAGTGGCTCCGAAACCAAATCTTGTGTTTGAAAACGATTCTAATGATGCAGTTACGATTGTTTTAGAAGAACGTACGGAAGATAAATTGAGCTTACGACCTACAGAGATTTTCAATTTTCAAGAGTTTAGAGATTTGTTCTCAGAGGAGGCCATTGCCACAAACCTCCAATTAGATATTGGAATTAAAACAATTTTATTTACCGATATAGTTGGTTCGACAAGATTTTATGAAACAGAAGGCGATCATGGTGCCTTCTTGCAAGTGCGAGAGCACTTTATCAAAACAAATCAAATTATAACCAACTTCCAAGGTGTTGTGGTTAAGACTATCGGTGATGCTGTTATGGCAAGTTTTTCATCTCCCTTACAAGCTTTGAAGGCATCCAAAGAGATGTTAGAATGGTTTCATCCTGAAAACAAACATACACCTGTCCGTATTCGTATCTCCATCCATACTGGTAATTGTTTGGCGGTGAATTTAAATAGTAATATTGACTATTTTGGAAATACAGTCAACTATACGGCAAAAATGCAAGGTATGACTGACGCAAGTGAAATCTCAATAAGCCAAACCGTTTTTAGGGACTCGGAAGTACGAGATTACTTCCGCGCAAATGAGATCAAACTTCGAAAAGTAGATTTCAAACTATCGTGGATAGATCGAACGGACCCAATTTATATATGGAAGGTTTGAACTGAAACCCTCACAAGTCCCTCAGAATCGAGTCCAATGAAGAAAAATCGCAAAAAGAAGATAAGTATCGTTGCCCCCTTTTACAATGAGGAAAAAGGTTTGCGAGAATTTTTCAGTCGAGTTGAATCTGTTTTAAATAAGATTCCCTTTGAATATGAAATTATATGCATCAATGACGGTAGCAGAGACAACACATTCCACCACCTAATCTCAGAACACCGCCGAAATCCAAAAATCAAACTGATCAATTTTTCAAGGAATTTTGGAAAAGAAGCAGCTCTTTCCTGTGGTTTATTCTATGCTTCGGGTGATATAGTTATACCGATTGACTCTGACTTACAGGACCCACCAGAGCTGATTCCTCAAATGATTTCTAAATGGGAGGAAGGGTTTGATGTTGTCTATGCAAAACGGAAAGAAAGATCAGGCGAAACTTGGTTAAAAAAAACTACAGCTAAGATTTTTTACCGTAGCATAAGTTATATGAGTGAGGTGAATATTGCACAGGATGCAGGAGACTTTCGCCTAATGGATAGGAAGGTTGTCGATTCCGTAAATACCCTCTCAGAAAAAAATCGATTTATGAAAGGAATTTTTTCCTGGGTTGGATTCAAACAAACCTATATCGAATATGATAGGGATTCCAGATACCAAGGGAATTCCAAATGGAACTATTGGAAACTTTGGAATTTTGCTCTCGATGGGATCCTTATGTTTAGCGCCATGCCATTAAAAGTATGGAGCTATATCGGTTTTACGGTCTCAGGATTTGCTTTTTTCTATTTACTCTTTCGAATTGTGCGCGTGATGATCCGGGGTATTGACGTTCCTGGATACGATTCAACAATCGTAATTATCCTTTTTTTAGGAGGAATCCAATTGATTGGAATTGGAGTTTTAGGTGAGTATCTTGCTCGGATTTTCCATGAAGTGAAAAACCGGCCTATTTATATCATTCGCGATGAAATAGGTTTTTAATTTTCACAAGACCTAACGAGTACTAAATCAAAGAAATAAATCCATATCTTCTCTCGATGTATCGACAGGTTTTAAAAAACAGGCACAAAAGGTCCACAAGGTTGTAGTACTTGTGTCAGACAGAAAAAAAATAATAGCGCACTTTAGAAACCAAAATTATTATTTATACTAAAACTTTGATATTGAAACATAGAGTGCCTTCTTCACATCATACCATTTTTGCGATGATTTGCCCTTCTTTTGATTTGAATTGACCTAGTTTTTCTTCTATACGCTTTCTATTCTTTACGGTAATTTTATCTTTAGTTATTTCTAAATTGCTGTCTGATAAAAATTCCTGAATATTTTCGTTTTTTATCTTAATGATTCCGCACATACTGCACAGTTGTTCCAATGTCAGAAAAAAAGTATGAGGTTGCACTAAACTATCCGCAAAACTCCTCTTGTGTCGAATATCTTGATCACGAATTGAATTGTACAAAAATGCGTAAAGCCTTGTCACAGCAGATGTAAGCCTTAGAATAATCAATCTTTGGTGTGAAAACCAAATGCGACGAGCGATACTCTCAAAAATTTTTTGAATCAAAGATTCTGCCACAGTATCAAATAAATTTTCTGGTGACACTCGCAAGATAACCGATGGACCATCTGTTAGCGCGCTTGCCATACGTGGAGCATTATCTATTAAGGAAAGTTCACCAAAAATTTCACCCGGACCAAGTACATCGATTACATATTCAAATCCTCGCACAATGCTTGTTAATTTAACATTACCTTCGAGAACGACATAGATATCTTTACTTTTTTCGCTTTCAATAAATAGAACTTCACCGGCACCAAGCGTCATTTTTGGTGACGTCCATTCAATTGGAATATAGCTCGAATTTGTCGCATCAAGTAGTGCTTTCCCTTCAGATACTAATTCCGAAAGTCCAGACTCGTTTGCCCACTCGATGTACTTTTGAAGTGAATACGCTGCAAGATCAAATTTTTCCCAAGCAATGTACGTCTTTGCATTTTGAAAAAGTTTCTCTGGATGGTATTCGCGATCGGCGGGTTTATTTGCCTTCGACAGATTTTTTTGTAAGGCCCTTAGCTCTTTTGAGTAGAGGCCAAGAATTTTCATAGAAAGTTCTTTCCGTTCGCGAAGATAAGATCCAAGAAGGCGAATTGGAATTTGTATCACCTCTACATCCGTTGCTGCAAAAAGTGTGACAAGAAAATGGTGTTCTGTCAGAGCGGAAACAAGCCCAAAGCTATCCCCGGTTTCGTATACGGAAAAGTCATGGTCGATCTGGATATGCTCAGAATCAACGACCACCCTTCCCGATTTAACGATATAAAAAATCCCTGGGTTTACTGCGTTCTGCACTACGATGGCAGCACCTTTGGGATATCGTACTGTCTTTATATCTTCCATTGCCATTGATATACTAAGGGAGCTTTCTCGGGAAGGAGAGTCAAATAGAATCCATCCATTTAGGACTGTCAGAGGGTAGAAAAAATAAAAGTAAATCCGATTGGAGTCCCTGCAAATCGAATTACGTACAAATGTTTCGCTGAATTGTATCCACTGGAATCCTGGATTAAATCACCCAAGAGAATTAACGTGTTTAATTAATGTTATATGCATAATTTCGAAACATTCCAATTAGGAACGAATCATTAAATTGTTTCTTTCCAATGCGGATTTTAATGAAATGGGCTAGTTTCCATAATTTGCTGAAATTCATAGAAAAGAAACCTAACGCAAATTTGTAGCGAATAGCCTACGGATAAATACGCATTCGACTCATGACCGATTCCAAATTGATGTATAAAAAAATGAATCTGCTCGCGGAACTAGGAGTAAATTAGAATTTGGTTATATGCTTCGATTTTTAGTTCTTATTTTCTTGTTCCAAGCTGTTTACTTTTGTAAACCTGCTCGATTGGAAAATTCTTGCGATGTCAATTCCCGGTCTTTCTGGGAACTTACCTTTATTAAAAATCTCATCAATGACAAATCGCCCGGTTGTCACCCCTATTTTGCAAGGAATGAACCGCAGTTTTTGACCTATGGAGTGTTTAGCGGAAGTTCCAATGGGTTTTTATTTTCTGCTGAAATATATAAGGATAAGTTCTATATGGGTGGAGTGTTTGATCAAATTGCCGCCACCACGGGAAGTGCTGCATTTGTTTGGAAAGATAGTGCTCTGCCAATTGCCTCTACGTACTGTTCGCAAGTTGATCTATTTGACCAAGGTTCGGCAAATCCAGCGGGACAGATCAACCAAGCCGTGAAGGATCCAGAAGGGAATCTGTATATCCTTGGCAAGTTCACTCATGTGCAAGGATACCCACGTCGAAATTTGGCTAAATTCAATTCGAACTGCAAACTCGATTTAGATTTTGATGCAAGACTTGCAGGAACGGGTACGATACTTTATGATTTACTCTACCTTGACGGACGAATCTTTTTGGCGGGAGACTTTAGGACAGGGTTAGGTGCTTTTACAAATTTCCCATCGCCGACGTTTCGAGAGCATTTAGCATCGATTGATGCAAAGACTGGACTCGTGGATAGTTGGTCACCAAACGTTTCAGGTAATGATGTAAAACGACTAGCGACTGATGGACAGTTCATCTACTTCGTAGGTGATTTTACTGCCGTTAACGGAAATGGTTCATCCTTTTTAGGAAAGGTGGACAAGAATAATGGTTCTACTTTTTACAGTATGCCCCAATTAACTGGAAACGCATTCACATTAAAAATCTCGAATGGTATCCTCTATCTTGGTGGAGACTTTACTGCTATCAACCCAGGAACCATACCTAGAAACAAGTTAGCGGCCATTCGTTTATCAGATAACTCTGTTTTATCGGCATTTAGTTCTATCGTTGTAAATGGTTCTGTAAGAGATCTCATAATTTGGAATGACTCAATCTTTGTAGCCGGTGAAATTGCTGGACCTCGACTTGGTATATTTAAGACAGATCTAAACGGAACTGTTTTGAGCAATGACTATGATATTGGAGGAATCTTTCAAAATATATATAAACTTTCCATTATAAATGATAAACTATTTGCATTTGGTTTTTTTGAAACCGTGAGAGGTCTTTCTCGAAATAATTTTTTCCAATTGGATATAACCTCTGATACCGTTACAAATTGGAATCCCAAATTTTTGAATCCGAATAATGACTCTCAAGGTGTAGCCTTACAAATAAAAGACGATGTGATCTTTTTAGGCGGAGGATTTGGCGCTCTCGATGTACGGATGAGAGATAAATTTGCAGAGTTCGATTTGTCAACTGGTTACCCCACGGACTGGAACCCGAAGCCAAGTGGCGGATCTGTGGTTCGCGCTATGACGATCCAAGATGGAATTCTATACTTTTTAGGTGACTTTACAGAGGTCGATGGTATTTCCCAAGGTAGCTCCGTTGCTTTTGATTTAGAAACAAAAAATAGGCTACCATGGAACCCAGTGGCAACGGGTGGATCGGTCAATTTAATCAAATTTGCCAATGATTCGCTCTATCTTGCCGGCCCATTTAATTTAGTAAATGGAAATTTGAAACCACTCTTAGCTAAGGTAGACAAAGTAAATGGAGCAGTAGATACTAACTTTTCCATTCCTTTGGTTACACCAAACGTAGTCAACGCATTCGAATTCCTGGAAAATGAATTGTATTTATCAGGGAAATTCACTTCTCCAAGCAATTTATTGGGTGTATTTAATCCGAATACCGGAAGTTACATACGAACCCATGACATGGTATTTTCCAATCCTGCTGAAGCATTCAGCTTATTTTTGTCTGACAAAACTTTGTACATGAGTGGTCAGTATGTAGTAAGTTCACCTTCCCTATCAAATGGTTTTTCCTCATTCGAGTTACCAAACCTCAAAGCAAAGGTTGTGCCGCAGAGTTTTCCGAGTGTGAGTGAACATGCTAAGTCAATGGTGGAATCGCAGGACCGCTTGTTTTTAGGTGGTCAATTTTTTATCTTTGAAGGGGCAGGTAGGAATTGTTTACTGTCTCTAAACAAAAACAATCTCTTATTAAATGAATGGAATCCCCAACTCGACAACAATTGCCTTGTTCGAAAATTGATCCATACCAAGAATTCCATATTTACTTTTGGAACAATTGCATCGGCTGGGAATAAATACCGATCTGGATTTGCAAAAATTATGGCAGATTCGAACTATGTTTTTTAAAGAATAAGTTGTTTCTTATATCCTTTCATTTCGATTTTTTACCTTTACCAGTAAAGATCGACTGAAAGGACTCACCCATCTGTTCCAAGTTTTGTTTCCAATTTTTAAATTCAGATTGTACGTCGTTTAAATCTGACTTTAGTTTTCCTGTTAGTTGGTTGTACTTACCTTCCAATTGGATTAGATTTTTTTCTAGATCCTCTAATATCTTTTTACTTAATTTAGGATCTCCTTCCTTTCCAAAATTTCCAAATTCATATTCGATGATATCTTCTTTGATACTTCCTTTTGTAAACAAGTGCATCTCAACTTGAAGGTATTTTTCAACCAAAGAAAACCTACCCTCTTTCTCTAATCTTCGAATACTAACTGTTAAATGAGTTGAATTCAAAAAACGAAGTGGTCTAAATTTACTCGCACGATCTACTAAGTCATGGTCCTCTGCAATTTTTACTGCCTCATCGAAACCACCAATGCGATCAAACAACCGCTTTGTGATAAAGATACAAAATCCTGCCGCACGTGGATTGAAGTTTTGATTGAGTTTTACATGGAGGTTTGCCAGTTTGAACATAACTTTGTCAAGTTGCAAATCCGATTGAGGTAAAAATTCACAAGTCGCTAGGTCTAAAAATCTTTCCTCCATTTCCTCAAAGGCTTTTTGCAAAAAATCTTTGGGTAAAACAACATCGGAATCCAAAAAAAATAAAAATTCGCCCTTTGCTACTTCCGCGCCTCTGTTTCTGCCAGGGCCCGGCAATCCACCTTTGACAACTTTAGCTCCAAACTTTTTTGCAAGCGGAACAGTTTTGTCCTTCGAACCGGCATCGGCTACGATCACTTCGAAATCTTTAAAACTCTGTCCACCAATGGACTGGAGCAAGTTTGGTAAGAATTTTTCTTCGTTGAGTGCGGGGATTACGATACTGATCTTTGGCATGCAAAGATACTAAACGAAATCAGAAAAAATGCAAGCCTAACCGAAAAGAAATCCATTCTCTCGAATGAGTTTTGAATACCATTGGGCACTCGATTTTGGAATTCTTTTGAGTTCTGGATCTTTTTGGTCCACATACACAATGCCAAACCTCTTTTCGTAACCTTCCTGCCACTCAAAATTGTCAAGGAAAGACCAGACAAAATATCCTTTAACGTTCGCGCCTTCCGACATCGCCTTTTTCATATTTAGGAGATACTCTTTGAGGTATTGGATCCGTTCTGGGTCATGAACAACGCCATCCACCAAGGTATCATTCAGACTGATTCCATTTTCAGTAATATACACAGGCGGATTTCCGTAATTGTTTTGAATCCACTTGAGGAGATCATAAAATCCTTGGGGGAAAATTTCCCAGCCCATGGAGGTAAATTTGGCTGACTGATATCTTGGCGTGATTGGAATAAAGTTAAAAATAGGGAATGGAATCTTACGAACTATAATACGAGTGTAATGGTTGACTCCCAAAAAATCAGTCTTTTGAGATATCAATTTCATATCATCTGGTAGAAGATTACCTTTGTTTTGTTTTTCAACTTGGGAGACTATTTCCTCTGGATACTTTCCAAAAAAAATAGGATCTAACCAAAGTTTGTTCATAATTGCATTGAGTTGTTTTTCTGCCTTGGATTTTCTGTCAACTCGATAGTTATAAACAGGTGAAAGTGCGTTTGTAATTCCTGCTTTCGATTTTGGGAAAAGTATTCGAATCCGTTCAAGAGACTTCCCATGTGCCAAAAGTAAATTGTGGGCAACTTTAAAACTGGAAAAAGGTCGAATATGTCCTGGCGCATGTGTTCCTGCTATATGTCCAGCGAGCATTATGATCCAAGGTTCATTCAATGTGATCCAATTCTTTACTCGATCACCTAACTTTTTTACTATGACTTCTGTATAATCTCCAAAATAACTTGCCGTGTCGCGGTTGTACCAGCCACCTTTTTTTTCTAGTTCATAAGGCAAATCCCAATGGTATAGAGTTACAAATGGAAGAATACTTTTTTTCAGCAATTCATCCACAAGACGATCGTAAAAATCCAAACCTTTGGGATTTATTTTTCCAATACCTTCTGGTAGAATCCGAGACCAAGCAACTGAAAAACGATAGGAAGGAATTTTTAACTTAGCAAGTAACTGAACATCTTCTTTGTATTTGTGATAGTGATTGCATGCTATATCACCATTTTCAAAATTCTTAATTTTCCCTTTTTTTTTGGTAAAAACATCCCAATTGGATAGTCCTTTTCCATCCTCGGAATAAGCGCCTTCAATCTGGTAAGAAGATGTTGCGGCACCCCACAAAAAGTCTTTCGGAAACTGCAATGGTAACATGGGACTAATTTTTTACAGTATCGCATTCTGGAAATCAAAAAGGAATCTGCTTTATACCTGTCCTTCAATGATCTAAAAAATTTTCTGCGAATACTTGATTCCTTCCCCTTTTTTTTGCCTCATACAAACATTCGTCAGCCTTCTTTATGATTGTTTCTACCTGTGAATCTTTATCTTTTAATACTGCAACACCAGAACTAACCGTACATCGAATTTTGATATTGTTTAATTCTAAGGAAGTCAAAGTTACTGATTTTCTTATTTTTTCCGCAACAACTAAAGCTCCTTCTAAATCAGTATCCGGTAAAACGACCATAAACTCCTCGCCACCCCACCTTGCTGGGAAATCTTGTTTTCGAAGGGATTGTTTTACAATTTTAGAAAATTCTTGAAGGACTTGATCACCCGCATCATGACCAAACTGATCATTGACATTCTTAAAATGATCTAAATCAAAGAGAATGAAAGAAATCGGATACTCTCCAGCACTCCTATTTTTTCTGGCTAATTCTACATCCAGATTAGTCATAAAAGCCCTTCTATTGGGGAGACCCGTAAGTGGATCTGTCATGGCTATCTCTAACAATTTTTCGTTTAGGTCTGATAGTGTAAAAAAAAGTTTTGAGACAATTTGATTTACAATAAAAGCACTTCCACCTAACAAAAGAGAGGAAATAATAATACTAAGCAGTGTAGGTTTTACGGGAGTCATCATAATATTTATGAGTGGTAAAACTTCGTAATATACTAAAAATCCCATCGTGCAAAACAGAAAGGTTGCCAATATTGCGTTAAAAGCCCCATAATTTCTGTCTTTGGACATACTGCTAAGTGCAATAGATCCTAGGTATCCCAAGATAAAAAAGGAAGTGATATGTCCTGTTCCGTAAGCAAGAACGGTCAGCCAAATCAAATCAAAACTAGCTGGAACGTATCCGCTCCACCAAAGTTCACTTTCCACTAAAATATCATACTCAATGAGAAGATACCAAACTGTCGAAAAAAGGAGATGTCCCGTACCAATTCCAACGATCCAAGGTAGATCAAAGGAATAGAAGACCAGAACCATAACAAAGCTGTAGAGAATCCTTGCTAGGTTTGCTGTCTGGAACTTTTCAGATTTTTGAAGGGGTTTTCCATTTTTTCCAATTCTTTCTATTTCAAACGTTTCATTTCTGTCCACGGATCGTTAAATTCCTTTTGTGGCTTTTTTGCAATAGCTTTACTTGCGAAATTTTACTGTAAACCACAATCGAATGAATCGGAGAGTGAGTAATCTCCCCCATATGCGGGAACTAACTATTTCCAACGTAAGGATTGATTGCTAGAATAGAGTCATATTCTTCAGAGGTATCAAAATGAAACGAGAGAAAACCCTAATATTTCTAAGTGTCTCCATCCTATCGTTTTTTATTTTCAACTGCCAAACGACTGGCTACTACGAAGAGGAACGATACAGATCCAATACGAGATATATGGATCGAGGATGGAATGATCGTCAATTCCACAATCCCTATTGGGGTAGGAACTTCCAAGGAAACCGTGGGTATTACGGAGTACCGCACTACCAAAACCATGGCGGCTCGGGACACAACCCCATGCATATACCCGGTGGTCGTTATAACAATATAGATAGACCAAGTAAATGGAGGTTATGAATTTTCCTTTTTTTCTAGACTGACGCGAGCTAGGACTCAATTTTTGGGTATGAAGGTCTTATCTTTTTTAGCAGTTTGTTTTCTATTTTCCCTGATAGGTTTTTCCATTGTCGCCGAACCAAACGATGAGTGTAAAAACATTGGGAATGAGAAAACAAAGAAAATCTGTTACACCGAGGCATACAAAAAGTCGGACAAACTTTTAAACTCCACATACAAGGAGATTAAATCTAAACTGAGTGGCACAGAAGAGAAAGAACTAATATCTGTACAGAGAGATTGGATCCTTTACCGTGATAGCATCTGTGAAGGTCCTCTCTACAGCCACGATACTTCTGGTTTGGAAATATCAATCTGCAAACTTCAAACCACCGATGATCGCATTGGGTATTTACGAACTGTTTGGAAAAAGGGCAGCTTTCCAGATACCCCCGCGGGAGAGTATTTGGATGGGTTTGGAGGGAACCTTCGAATTATGAAAGTATCAGAAAACAAATATGAATTTTCAATGGAAGTTGTGAGAGGACCAACAGCCCATATAGGCGAAGTTAGCGGACACTGGCAGATAAAACAAAATACAAAGTGGAGATGGAAATCAGACCCAGAATGCCAAGAATCTGATATGGAATGTTGTGTTTTAGAATTTAAATCAAGCCAAGTCAAAATTGAGGTGAAGGAAGTTTCTTGCAATTACTACCACGGAGCCAGAGCGTATTTTGACGGAATTTACCGATATAAATTTCGTTAGACTACGTATCAGGCTTTACATTAAAAATTTCAGTGATGTATTGTAACCCTTCAAAAAGATCAAGCCATCCTGATTCTTCATTCTTTGACTTAAGAAGCAATGCGCCAACAAAAAAAGCCAAAAATGCTTTACCACCCTTTCCTTCCGAACTTGTTTTAAAGAAACGATCAATGGCAAATTGATAATCGCGAAAGGAATCATCTACTAAATCAACTAATTCTTGTGAATCGGACAACTGTCTCTTGACATCGACAGCCAGTAGAATTAAATTTAGAAAGTGCGATTGCCTGTTGGCGACAAAGTTCATTATGTCTAATACATTTGAACTTTGACTGGAAAGTTCCTGAATTGCCATTGAATCTGATGAAACTAACATCCGAACCATGGAAGCAAATAAAACTTCCTTGGTCGGGAAATAATGGTATAAGGTTCCAGTAGATACACCCAGTTCTTTAGAGAGCTCTCGCATAGAAACGGATGCCACTCCTTTTTCTACGAAAATTGGCAAACATTTCTCAAGTAATTCTTTCCTATACAAATCGTGATCCACGATCTTTGGCATTGTGAACGATCCTAACCGACTTGCGCCTGCATCTCTCCAAATTAGAAACTTCGATTATTCCTTCAAGCGAGAAATAACTTTCCTGTTTTGTGACAAAATTAAATTAATTTAGGTTTACCCCGTAGTTCGAAGGCCACTAGCAATTGCATTGATGGTTAATAATAACTCCTCAAGCTCTTCGTTATCATCTGGTTTTGACCGCCATTGCATTAGTTTTGAAATTTGTAAATCATGTAAAACTTCTAAGCCTGTTTCGCGAATTCGCAGAGTTTCGATCATTCCGGGTCTTTTTTCTTCGATACTTCCTTCTCTAAGTTCGTTTAAAATCGAAATCGTAGTTTTATATTCGTTTTCTATTTCTTCTAAAACTGTTTCTCTAATTTTTATATCATCCACCAGCTCAGCATATTTACGAAAGATCTTTGGTGAAGCAGAGTAAATACCTGTTTCTAAATTTCGAATTAGATAATTTAAAAAATGCCATTCTTTCACTTCTTGCTTTAAAATATTAAAATCGTTTGCACTCCTAGTAGCGAGATTGTTCAAGACACTTCCGATACCAAACCAGTTGGGTAGGAAAAATCTCGCTTGGGACCAACTAAATACCCAGGGAATGGCTCTGAGGTCTGAAAAACTCCTTTTCCCCGTCCTACGTGCTGGCCGCGAACCAATTTTGGATCGTTCAATCGCATCTATTGGAGTTGCTTGTCCAAAAAACTCAATAAACCCATCTTTATTTAGTAAATTAGAATATATATATTTTGATTCTAGCGATAATTTTTCTAAGATTGGATAGGCGGGATGTTCTTTTTTGGGTCTAAACTTATGCCTTAATGTAACTTTTGTTGTCGTTGCTAAAAACAATTCTAAGTTGTAGACAGCATTTATCTTGTTTGCATATTGCTGAGCTATTGTTTCACCTTGGACAGTCATTCTGAGTTTACCCGTGAGAGATCCATGTGGTAGAGCATCTAAAAATTTATGCGTTTTTCCACCGCCGCGAGAAATCGTTCCGCCCCTGCCATGAAAGAATCTTAAATTTACATTGTGTTTTTTTGAAACCTCAGTCAGAACCATTTCCGTCTGATAAAGACTCCAGCTACTTGCAAAAATACCTCCGTCTTTATTTGAATCACTGTATCCTAACATTACCTGAACAATATGCTCTTTTATTGATCTTTTGACGATTGGAATAGAAAGATATGCGTCTAACAAAAGCGGAGATCTGTTTAGATCTTCTATTGTTTCAAACAAAGGTACAACAGAGTACGGAGAAAAAAATTCCCCTGCTTCATTACGTTTAAGAATACCAACTTCTTTAAAGAAAAGATAAACTAAGAGTAGGTCAGAAACAGAGCGTGTCATACTTACTATAAATGCACCGATACCTGCCTCACCATAACTTTCGGAAATATTTTTGATTGTACGAAATGTATCTAGTAGATTCTTACTTTCCAAACCTGCATCAGAATCTGGCAGTAGAAAAGGTCTAGAAGACGATAGTTCCTCTGAGAGAAAATGTAATCTCTTATCCTCATTCCAGTTTCTATACTCCCAGTCTGCGGAGCCACTCAACTTTAACATTTGTTCGATCACTTTTTCATGATATTCCGAGTTTTGCCTAATATCAGTCACGACTAGGTGAAAGCCAAATGTGGATGCCAATCTTTCCAAAGGTAAAACAAGTTGGTTGGCGAGTCTTGTAGCTCCACATTCAATAAGAGAGTTTCTCAAATATTTTAGATCATTCTTATATTCAGTAATATCAACGCTTGCCTCCAAACGAAGGACAAGTAAGTTGCAATACTGCCTCCAAGGTTCATTAGGATTTCGGTCTAAAGCACGCTGTCCTGATGAGCCTAAAAGATTTTTCCATTCCGTGATTTTGTCCAGTAAATGTTTGGGTGGAATTTGGAGACGGTCTGAGAGCGCGAGAGCCTTTGTTAATGTTTGTAATTTGGAAATATGAAGTTCTTTTGCGATAGAATGGAAACTTTCAAAACTCCTTTCGGTAATCTCGGGTGTAACAAATGGATGTCCATCTCTATCACCGCCTATCCAGTTTCCAAAACTTAAGGCAGGGAATCTCTCTGGTTGCCTTAAGTCTTCTTCACTTCCACCGAATTCTTTCCATGCTTGTCGCATACGATCGTCAAGGTTTTGGAGTATTTCCGGAAAGACGTTTTTTAAATAGAATTCAATATTTCTTCGTTCACTTGTTACATCTGGCTTTTGTAAATAAATTTCACCTGTTCGCCAAAGCTGAGTTAGAATAACTTTAATTTCGTCTCGAATAGACTCCTTTTCGTATTTAGTCCACATGGAGTTTTCAAGTTTTACGAGCAAGAGATAGAGGTTCCGATGGTATTCCAAAACCGTGGCTCTTTTCGCTTCCGTAGGATGAGCAGTTAAGACTGGCTCACAGTGAATTGTCGGCAGTATACTTAAAATGTCAGAATTGCCAAGACCATATTCTCTAGCTTTTTTGAATGATTGTCCCCAAAGACCAGGTATCTCAGCTAATCCTTTTTGATCTTCCACGGAACGTCTGTATTGTGCTGCTCCATTCTCTTCGACCATGTTTAGAAGTTGAAAGCAGAGACTTAACAATTCACTGGTTTTTTCAGGAGCCAGTGAATTGAGATTGTATTCTTTTCCCTTTTTTTGAAATAATAGGTATGGAACCAAATGACCTTCATTCGACTCTTCAAGAACTTCAGACAAACACTGCATTAAAAATTCTAAACGATTGCTTATTTTTCCATCCATAGCCATTTCCTGTTTCGCTGGGAGAACACCAGAATAATCGATTTTTCGCTAGATTGTATATATTTTTTTCTTCCAAATTGTTATTCCCCTAATAGTTTTGGTCTAATATACGAATTATTTTTCGTATATTATCTTGCGCATATGGAGAGAAAATATGGCTGAGACAATCCTTAAGTCGAACGATTTACAGCAGAACCAAAAGACAGAGCGGGTGGTATCCCTTATCGAGGGTGACGGGATTGGACCAGAAATCATTGCCCAAACCATCCGAATTTTAGATGCAGCAGGCTGCGGAATCCACTTTGAAAGAATCGAGGCAGGTTCTTCCGTTTACCTATCAGGCAAACTCTCTGGGATCAGTGATGGAGCTTGGGAAACAATCAGGAAATACCCAACAATTCTCAAAGGACCAATAACAACACCGAGAGGAAAGGGATACAAAAGTTTAAACGTTACAATTAGAAAAACTCTAGGTCTCTATGCAAACGTAAGGCCAGCGAGGACCTATGATCCCTACATTCGTACCCATTTTCCCAATACAGATATAGTAATCGTTCGAGAGAATGAAGAAGACACATATGCTGGCATCGAACACAGGCAGACGAGAGAAGTTACACAATGTCTAAAATTAATCACAAGACCTGGTACTGAAAAAATAGTTCGTTATGCATTCGAATTTGCAAGGTCAAATGGAAGAAAACGAATCACTTGCATGGTCAAAGACAATATCATGAAAATTACCGATGGCCTATTTGCGAATATCTTCCAATCCGTAGCGTCAGAATATCCTGATATTGAAACTGAAAGTATGATCATTGATATTGGAGCTGCATTGCTTGCAAAAAACCCACAAAGATTCGATGTCATTCTTGCACCTAATTTATATGGTGACATTCTTTCAGATATAGCCGCAGAAGTTACTGGTTCGGTAGGCATGTGTGGATCTGCAAATATTGGAGATCATGTTGCTATGTTTGAAGCTGTCCATGGCAGTGCACCCGATATAGCAGGAAAAAATATAGCAAACCCTACTGCTGTTATCAAAGCCGCGGTCATGATGTTGGTGCATATGGGTTTGCCCGAAAAGGCAAAGTTGATTCGTAATGCTGTTCTTACTACAATTGAAGATGGCTTTCGAACGGCAGATGTTTACAATTCATCAGAAAATACAACACTCGTTGGCACAAAACAGTACGCAGATGCTATTATCGATCGACTAGGAAAAAATCCTAGAGAATTGGGCACAACGGATCTAGTAAAGCCAAAAGCATTTGAGTTAAAAACCTTAGATATAAAAGAGAAGAAAGAGCTTGTTGGTGTCGATATTTTCCTAGATATTTTCGAAAATCGCAACCCAAATGAGCTTGGTAAAAAGTTAGAAGCGATCTGTAAAGACTTCTTAAAATTGAAAATGATAACGAACCGAGGTGTCAAGGTGTATCCAGAAGGACAACCTGAAACTTTTTTAACGGATCATTTTCGCTGTCGGTTTGTATCACCGAATGGTGGTATAATACAGCACAAAGATATAACAGCTGTTTTGACAATTTTAGATTCAGCAGGCTTTGATTTTATCAAAACAGAAAATCTCTATCAGTTTGATGGAGTGATTGGATACTCTCTCGGACAAGGGGAGTAAATTTTACAAGAGGGAGGAGATCTTGCAAAAAAAGTTTCAGATTCTCCTTTTGTAAATTCCTTAATGTGGAAGTTGGACTCTACCAGCTTCCACTCGCACCCCCACCTCCAAATGATCCCCCCCTGCCACTAGATGTCGAGGAACTACTGTATCCTGTTGAGGAATTGGAATATCTATAGGTTTGATTCGCGATTATGATAGCATCTGCTTCTGCAATCATTTCTGATTTTGAGCGTTTGTCGGTAAAGTAAGTATCGGGGGTATCTCGGATTGAAACAATATTGGTGATCCAAAAACGATTGGCACGTAACTTTTCTTCATAATGAGTAGGTGGTGAAACAGTCCATTCCTCTAACTTTTTTAATGCCAAATCGCGATACATTGAAACTAATTGTTTCTCGTATTTTTTATTGTAGACTTCCCAAATTTTTTCGTCGTCTAACCAGCGCTTTGTATCAGAAAAAATGACCGACCACTCTGGATAAAAACTTAGTCTCGGTTCACGAATATTTGCTTTGATTCTCTCAATAAACTTATTTAATTCGCTTAAATTTTTGGATTTTAGTAAGTCTTCTTTTTTATTCTCCCATATTTTTTTTGTCTCCGTTACGGACTCTATGGAAAATTGAGATTCCCATTCCTTCCAAGGTAGGTCTTTCCATATGTTGTGGAGTCGTTCGTCTAATCTCTGAAAGTCTATTTGAAACACATCTTTGGGTCTTTTTTGAACTTTTTCAACATCAGAAAACCAAAAAATCAGGCGAGTTTCTTCTTCGGGATTTTTTTTCCACAATTCGATGATCCTATTTCCATCATCTAACAAGTCCTTCCTTTTGGTTTCAACCATTTCGATATTGTATCTTTGTTTACTCTGTATCCAAAAGGGATTTTTTTCTGACAAAAACTGTAATGTTTCTTCTAGACGATTTTGCAATTCTTGAAATTTTCTTTTTTGAAACAAATGCTTTTGTCTTTTTTTCATCCAAACGAAAAATCCAAAAACGGATACACCGAAGATTACAAAATACAGTAAGTTGGACGAAAAAAAAGAATTACGTTCTTCTAATCTAAATCTCGTTACCAAAGAACTAATATCACTCTCTCCTGAAAAAATTGTATCAAATACTTTAAATGAATTTGTTATAGCACCAACCAGATCCTGGTTTTTCATCCGCGGAATGATAACCTCACGAATGATCTCTTTGGCTTTTAAATCGGTAACTATAGCTTCGAGCCCGTAACCTACTTCAATTCGCACCCTTCGGTCTTCGATAAAAAATAAGATTATGATACCGTCATCCTGCTCTTTATTTCCTATCTTCCACATTTCGGCAATAGCAATGGATTCCTCCTCCAAATCTTTTCCATCCAATGAATTTGAAATCAGAACATAGACAGGATGGCCATGTTTCTCTTCCAGTTGCTTTGCGATTGTATTTAAGTTAGAGATCGTAGTTTGGTCAATGGTCTGTGTGAGATCCGTGATGTAACCAAAAGGCTGACTTGGAATAGGGTCAGCAAACAGTTTGATCGTTATTAAAAAAAGAACAGCGGTGATTACGAATTTGGTTTGTTTGAACATGATTTAGAATAGGATACTTTTTTTACCTACCGTAACACATGCCCCATTGACCAAATAAGTATTCACAACAACGGCCTCCTTTCCAATTTTGGCCGGCAGGACATCTAGGGTCATGAATCTTTTTTCTTTCATAGTTTGCATCATAATAACTCTGGGCCATTTCGTTGTATTGCTTACGATTGTTAGGACCTTTGGTGTAGGTTCCTCTTTTTTCAACAAACTCACAAGTAGCAATCAATTCATATTTTTCTTTGTCTTTGGCGGAGTCATCATCCATCTGTAAGATCATTCGTCCGTCCTCATGTAACCGAGCAACCGTTGCTCTCCTTCGATTGAGGATGACCTTATAATTAAAAAGTCAATAAATAAATGAACCTTATTTTCGATGGTGATAGTCTCGTCCCCGCGAAATAGATCTTCTTTATGAGTTATTTCACTCGTAACAAACATTCCTCTCAACCAATGGAAAAACCCTACCTGGTTCCTACTTCGAAAACGACAACCCGGCAATCATGCCGGAAAGATTGGAGCAAGACACCTTGCTCCAATCTTGAGGCAGCGACCGCTACTGCGAGTCGCAGGACATTAGCCGGTAAATTACAACGTCCACA
>VYMF01000369.1_pt1 | contig 24432 bp, 24 predicted proteins | sample 5115271 | NCBI WGS metagenome assembly VYMF01 (sample SAMN12291778, study PRJNA351875) | freshwater metagenome | isolation source: freshwater lake | place: USA: Michigan, Wintergreen Lake | collected 2013-08-08
CAATCTGCGCGAAGCCGCCGGCATGTCGCCCGAGGAACTGGGCCAGAAGCTGACTGACGACGCCATCGCCCGCCCGCCCGACGCCGCCGGGGCCGAGAGCCTGCTTTACGGCCTGGAGCGCGAACGCGAGCATTTGGGCCCGGTCAATCTGCGCGCCGAGGACGAGGCCGTCGAATACGGCGATCGCCTCAACACCATGAAGGTGGAGCGGTCGGACCTGACCAGCGCCATCGCCCGGCTGCGCGACGGCATCGACGAGCTCAACGCCGAGGGCCGCGAACGGCTGGTCGCCGCCTTCGATGTCATCAACGACAATTTCAAGAGCCTGTTCGAGGCCCTCTTCGGCGGCGGCCAGGCCGAGCTGAAACTGGTCGAGAGTGACGACCCGCTGGAGGCCGGCCTCGAAATCTACGCCTGCCCGCCCGGCAAGCGGCTGGCGGTGATGAGCCTGATGTCCGGCGGCGAACAGGCCCTGACGGCCGCGGCCCTGATCTTCGCCGTCTTCCTCGCCAACCCCGCCCCGGTCTGCGTCCTCGACGAGGTCGACGCCCCGCTGGACGACGCCAACGTCGACCGCTTCTGCCGCATGCTCGACGAGATGCGCAAACGCACCGACACCCGCTTCATCGTCATCACCCACAACCCGGTGACCATGAGCCGTATGGACCGCCTCTACGGCGTGACCATGCCCGAGCGCGGCGTGAGCCAGCTGGTCAGCGTGGACCTGCAGCAGGCGGAAGAGATCGTGGCGGCGTGAGCAAGTTCCTCCCCCAAGGGAGACGACCTATCGCCCGATGACTTCCGTCCGGACAAACCACCCGAAGATCGCCGGACCCTCGATCACATAGCGGCGGAACATGCGGCGCGGCTGGCTCAGCAGGCGGTGCAGCCATTCCAGCGACAGCTGCTGGAACAGGCGCGGTGCCCGCTGCTGGCGGCCGGTCAGGAAGTCGACCGAGGCCCCGACGCACAGGGTCACGCCCGTCTTCCGCCCCGCCGCGCGCAGGGCGTGGGCGAACAGTTCCTGTTTCGGGAAGGAGACGCAGGCCAGCAGCACGTCCCACTCGGCCCCGGCGGCATGGCCGACGGCGGCGCGCCAGCCCGGGGTGCCGGGCGTCAGCATCGGGGCCTCGAGATATTTCAGCGTCTGGCGCGGATAGCGGGCCGCCAGATCGTCGAAGGCCGCGCGGTCCGGCCCGAAGACGGCAAGGATCAGCCCTTCCGCGGCAGGCGAGGCCAGCAGGTCCGCCGTCATGTCCGAGCCCGGATAGACCGGCAGGGTCACGCCCCGCAGCCGCGCCAGATGGCTGAGGATGCGGCTGTCGCAGATCTTCAGATCGGCCTCCGCATAGACCTCGCGCCCGACCCGGCCGTCCATCAGCTTGACCACATGATCGACATTGGGCGTCACCACATAGCCATAGGCCCCGCGCGCCATCTCCAGCACCCGGGCCAGCATCTGCGTCCGGTCGCCGTCGGCGAAATCGAGGGTCATGAAGCGGGCCATGGGGACAAACTACTCCCACCCCGGTCAACGCCCGGTTACGATGGCCCCATGTTCCTGACCCTTCTTTCGCTGCTGGTCGCCGAACCTGCGCAGACGCCGCACCGGTTTGTCTTTCTCGGTGCCGACCGGTTCGCGCACTACGCCGACATGGCCAGCCTCGAGCCGGAGGGGTCAGGTGGCCGCATCCGGGTGTTTCAGGTGGTTGAACCCGATTTCCGGGCCGCCGGCACCGCCTACTGGGGTGGCTGGTCATGGTGGCGTTTCGACTGCGCCGCCGGCGGCAAGGTCGACCGGCTGGATTTCGCGGCTGTGCGGGAAGGCGGCGCGGCGGGGCCGGCCACGCCCGACAACGCCCCGCCCTACGACGCGGTTCAGGGCGACGAGACCCTTGAAATGGTGGTCGCCGCCTGCAATCCCGATGACTACGACATAGACGCCGTGACGCTGGAGGAGGCCGTCGCCCACGGCCGCATGAACCTGGCCGCCGGCGGCTAGACCAGCGCCGCCTCGACCATATCCGCCAGTTCCACGGTCGCATCCGGCAGGGCCGCCGACCGCGCCCCCGCGCTCATCGCCGCCAGCCGTGCCGGATCGCCCAACAGCGACAGCAGCGAAGCCGTCAACCGCTCGACCGTCGCTTCATCCTCCAGCACCACCTCGGCCCCGCCGGCCTCGGCCAGGCTGGCGGCATTGAATCGCTGGTGGTCGTCCATGGCGATCTTCAGCGGGATCAGCAGCGACGGCAGGGCCGCCACGGCCAGCTCCGAACAGGTCGAGGCCCCGGCCCGGCCGATCACCAGATGCGTTGTCGCCAGCCGCCGCGCCATATCGCCGAAGAAAGGCGCCACCTCGGCCTCGATCCCGGCGGCGGCATAGATGGCCCGCGCCGTCTCCAGCATCTCGGGCCGCGACTGCTGCTGCACCCGCAACCGCTTGCGCAAGGGGGCCGGCAGGGCGGCGAAGGCCTGCGGGACCGCCTCGGACAGGATGCGCGCACCCTGGCTGCCGCCGGTGACCAGCACATGGATCGGCCCGCGCGCCTTCGGGGCGCTATACGGCCGGTCGAACAGGGTGCGGATGTCCGGCCGCACCGGATTGCCGATCAGGCTGACGCGCGCCTCGACGCCGGACGGCACCAGCCGCAGGTTCGGAAAGGACGCCGCCACCGCGCCGACATAGGGGCTGAGCCAGCGGTTGGTCCGCCCCAGCACGGAGTTCTGCTCATGCAACAAGGTCGGCCGCCCCTGGCTCAGCGCCGCCAGCAGGGCCGGGGCCGACGGATAGCCGCCGAAGCCCACCACCACCGCCGCATCCAGCCGCTTCAGCGCCTTGCGCGCCTTGAACAGGCCGCGCGCAATGGCCACGCCCGCCTTGGCCATGCCGACCGGCCCGCGCCCGGTGGCGGCGTCCAGCGCGATCCGCTCCTCGGCCGGGAACGCCTGGGCATAGGCCTCGCCCCGGTGATCGGTGGCCAGCACGATCCGCCAGCCGCGCCGCGTCAGCTCGCGCGCCAGCGCCTCGGCCGGGAACATATGCCCACCGGTACCCCCGGCGGCGACGACGCAGACCTTCGACATCGGATTCCTACGGCAGGATACGCCCGCGATCCGGCAGGCTGGTCCCCGGCTCGTAGGCGCCGGGACGGCGTCGGGTCAAGGCGAGGGCCAGACCCATGGTCAGCCCCATGGCCAGCATCGACGACCCGCCATAGCTGATGAAGGGCAGGGTCATCCCCTTGGTCGGGATCAGGTTCAGGTTCACCGCGATATTGATACAGGCCTGCAGCCCGATCAGCATGAACAGGCCCGCCGCCGCCGTCTGGTCGAACGGATCGGTCAGCTTCATCGCCCGGCGCATGCCGCGCACGACGATGAAGGCATAGAGGGCGATCATGGCCAGCGACAGGACGAGGCCGAACTCCTCTGCCCCGACCGAATAGATGAAGTCCGTGTGCAGGTCGGGCACCGACCGCTTCATGACGCCCTCGCCGACGCCGCGACCGACCAGACCTCCGGCGCGGATGGCCTCGGAGGCGCGGTCGATCTGGTGGGTGTCCGTGGTCTCGGGCGACAGGAAGCGGCTCAGGCGATCGCGCATGTGGCTGAAGGCGAAATACAGGCCCACCACCCCTGCCGCGCCCGCTGCGGCGAGGGCGGCCACCCATTTCAGCGGCACCCCGGCCATGAAGAAGACGGCCATGAAGGTGGTCGTGATCAAAAGGGTCTGGCCGATGTCGGGCTGGATCAGCAGCAGGCCGACGGTCAGGGCCCAGGCACCGAAGGCGATCGACACACCGGGCACCCCCTGCCCCTTCTGGGCCTCGGAGAACATCCAGGCCGCAAAGACGATCAGGCCGGGCTTGGCGAACTCGGACGGCTGCAGGCTGAACGGCCCCAGGTTGATCCAGCGCGCCGCGCCCTTCACCTCATCGCCGATGAACGGCAGGGCCATCATGGTCAGGATCGCGCCGAGCAGCGCCAGCAGGGCGATCCGGCGAACCCCGCGCGGCGACAGCAGGGAGGTGATCAGCATGGCCGCCGTCCCGCCCGTGGCCCAGACGATCATCCGCCAGGAATAGTGGAACGGGTCCGAGATCGATTCATCGGCCAGGATGGCCGCAGGGCTGGAGGCGAAGCTGAGCGCCACGCCCAGCCCGATCAGGGTCAGGGCCGCAGCCAGCAAGCCACGGTCGACCGTCCAGAACCATTTGGCGATGGCGCTCTGGTCGTTGCGCGAAAAGGCGGGGCTGTAGTCGTGCGCGGTCATGGTTCGCTAACCATGCCCTGAAGGCGTAGCCCCGAGGTTAAGAACGGCGGCCCGGAACGCCTCGCCCCGCACCTCGAAATCCGGATACTGGTCGAAACTGGCGGCGGCGGGGCTCAGCAGCACCACCTCCTCGCGCCCCGTGGCGGCGGCGGCCTCCGCGGCCGCAGCGACAGCCGAGGCCATGTCACCGGTGATCCGGTGCGGGGTATCACCGAGCCGCGCCGCGAACGGTCCCGCCGACTCTCCGATGAGAAAAGCCTCGACCACGCGCGGAAACAGGTCCTCCAGCTCGTCGATCCCGCCCGCCTTGGCCCGTCCCCCGGCGATCCAGAAACTGCGCTCATAGGACCACAGCGCCTGCCGCGCCGCATCGGCATTGGTGGCCTTGGAGTCATTGATGAAGCGCACCCGCCCGAGGGTGCCCACGTGCTCCATCCGGTGGGCCAGGCCGGGGAAGGTCATCAGACCCTCGACGGCGGCCTCATGCGGGACGCCCACGGCGCGGGCTGCGCTATAGGCGAAGGCCGCGTTCTGGGCGTTGTGGCGCCCGGGCAGCGAGCGGGCGTTCCGGAAGTCGATGGCAACGCCGTCGACCACCATCCGCCCGGGGGCTGCCTCTACGCTTCCGTCCCTCGCAAGGGAGGAAGAAATCCCGGTGGTGACCTCGACAGCGGGCCGCCCCCCGGCCTTGATCCCGGCCAGGATCTTCCGGCCCCAATCCTCATCCACGCCGACCAGCGAAAGCCCCGCGTGGGTGAAGATCCGCGCCTTGGCCGCGACATAGCCCTCCATCCCCCCATGGCGGTCCAGATGGTCCGGGCTGACATTGGTCAGTATGGCCACGTCGGGCGCGAATGAACTCGTCAGGTCGAGTTGATAACTCGACACCTCGATCACATAGACCCCCACCTCGGCCGGGGCCGGCAAGGCCAGCACGCCGATGCCGATGTTGCCGCCGACGGCGACTTTCAGCCCGGCCTGTTTCAGCACCCAGCCGATCAGGGCGGTGGTGGTGGACTTTCCGTTGGTACCGGTGATGGCGATGACCCTGGGCCGCACCGTCCCGGGCGTCCGCTCCATGGCCCGGGCGAACAGCTCGATGTCGCCGATGATCTCGACCGCCGCCGCCCTCGCCTTGTCGACGGTCCAGTGCGGCTTGGGATGGGTCAGGGGGGCACCGGGCGACAGGACCAGGGCCGCGAACTGCGACCAGTCGGCCTGGTTCAGGTCCTCGACGGTGAAACCCTCGGCCTCGGCCTGCATCCGCCCCGAGACGCCGTCGTCCCACAGGATCGGGATGGCACCCCCGGCGTGCAGCGCACGCGCCGCCGTAATCCCCGACCGCCCCAGGCCGAAGACGGCGACGCGTTTCCCCTCGAAACCGGGGACGGGGATCATCTAGCGCAGCTTCAGCGTGGCGAGGCCGATCAGGGCCAGCATGGCCGAGACGATCCAGAAGCGGATCACCACCGTCGACTCCGGCCAGCCCATCTTTTCGAAATGGTGGTGGATCGGGGCCATAAGGAAGATGCGCTTCTTGGTGGCCTTGAAATAGGAGACCTGGATCATGACCGAGGCGGCCTCGATGACGAACAGGCCGCCGACGATGCCGAGCACCAGCTCATGTTTGGTGGCCACGGCGATGGCACCGAGCGCACCGCCCAGGGCCAGCGAACCGGTGTCGCCCATGAAGATCTTGGCCGGCGGGGCATTGTACCAGAGGAAGCCCGTGCCTCCGCCGATGATGGCGGCGCAGAAGATCGCCAGCTCGCCCGAGCCTGGCACATGGTGGACGCCCAGATAGTCCGAGAAGATGAAATTGCCGACCAGATAGCTGATGATGCCGAAGGCGCCGGCCGCCATCATCACCGGCACGATGGCCAGCCCGTCGAGGCCGTCCGTCAGGTTCACGGCGTTGGAAAAGCCGACCATGGTGAAGGCCGCGAACACGACATAGAACCAGCCGACGTTAAGCAGCACGGCCTTGAAGAAGGGGAAGGCGATCGAGGTTTCGAGGTTGGGCGTGGTCGGCGAGGCCGTCATCCACAGCACCGTCAGCACCCCGGCGATGACCGAGATGACCACCTGGGCCAGCAGCTTCTGCTTCGAGGTCAGCCCGGCCGAAGTCTGTTTCGACACCTTGGCATAGTCGTCGACGAAGCCCAGCAGGCCGAAGGCCGCGGTCACCCCGGAAACGATCCAGATATAGGGATTGGTCAGGTCACCCCACAGGAAGACCGCCACGGCGATGCCCGCCAGGATCATCAGCCCGCCCATGGTCGGCGTGCCCACCTTGGACAGGTGCGAGACCGGGCCGTCGGCGCGGATCGGCTGTCCCTTGCCCTGTTTGACCCGCATCCAGGCGATGAACCGGCTGCCCATGGCCACGGCCACGATCATGGCCGTGGCCATGGCCAGCGCCACCCGCACCGTCTGGTACTGGACCAGATTCAGCAGCGGATAGTCCTGCGCGATGTCGGCGTAGTGAAGATAAAGCAGATAGAACATCAGGCAGCCCCTCCCAGAGCAGCAAGAGCCTTGGCGACCAGCGACGCCTTCGAACCGTTGGAACCCTTGACCATGACGATGTCGCCCCGGCCCACCAGCATGGCGGCCTCGGCGGCCAGTTCGGCCGCGGTCTCGCGCCACAGGCCCTGACGCGAGCCCGGCAGGTCGTCATAGAGCCGCTTCATCTCCGGCCCGGCGGCATGGACGAGGTCGAGGCCTGCGGCATCGATCGGCCCGGCCAGACCCTCGTGCAGGGCCTCCGACTGATCGCCCAACTCCAGCATGTCGGTCAGGACCACGACCCGCCGCCCGCCGGTGGCCGGCAGCGGCCGCGCCCCGAGGCTGCGGAAGCCCGCCGCCATCGACAGCGGATTGGCGTTGTAACTCTCGTCGATCAGGGTGAAGGCACCGCCGGGCGCGTTCACGATCAGGGTCTGGCCCCGCCCCGCCAGGGGCTGGAACTCGGACAGTGCGGCCAGGGCCGTATCCAGCGGCACATCGAGCGCATCGAGCATCAGCAGGACGCAAAGACTGTTCAGGCCCCAGTGGAAGCCGGACTGGGCCAGCTGGAAATCAATGGTCTTGCCGAACAGCTCGGCCCGCACGCGCGCGCCGGTGTCGTGCGGCTGGAAATCGATCAGCCGGGCGTCGCAGCCGGCCGCGGAGCCGAAAGTCGCAATCCGCGCCCCGGCCCGCCGGGCGGCCGCATCCAGCACGGCGGCGAACGCCACATCATTGTTGAAGACCGCCACGCCGTCGTCGGCCAGACCCTCGAAGATGGACGCCTTCTCCGCCGCCACCCCGGCCTCGCCGTCGGCAAAGGCCTCGATATGCACGGGCCCGACCGTGGTGACACAGGCCGCATGCGGCCGGACCATCTTCGAAAGGGGCGCGATCTCGCCCGGCGCATTCATGCCGATCTCGAACACCGCCCGCTCGGTCATGCGCGGCATCCGCGACAGGGTCAGGGGCACGCCGATATGGTTGTTGTAGCTCTTGATCGAGGCATGCGACGGCCCGGCCAGATCCAGCCCCGCCTTGATCGCCTGGGTCACGCTGGTCTTGCCGACGGAGCCCGTGACCGCGCCACGCCGGGCCGGGGTCCGGTCCCGCGCCGCCATGCCCAGGGCCTCAAGGCCGCGCAGGGTATCGGCCACGACAACCGATGATCCTCCCTCGACCGGATGCTCCGTCAACGCCCCTGTCGCCCCGGCGGCAAAGGCAGAGGTCGCGAAATCATGCCCGTCGCGCGCACCCTTCAGCGCCAGGAACAGGTCGCCCGGCCCGATCTCGCGGCTGTTGTAGGTAATGCCCGTCGCTTCAAAGGCCGCGCCGGACAGGGTCCCACCCGTGGCGGCAACGATCTCGGCGGAGGTCCAGAGTGGTCTGTCAGGCATGGAGGCGCAGGGCTTCGGAGGCTTCGGTGGCATCGTCGAAGGGATGGGTCACCCCGCCGACGATCTGACCCTGCTCATGCCCTTTTCCGGCGATGATCACCACATCTCCGTCGCCCATCATGTCGATCGCCTCGCGAATGGCGGCACGACGGTCAACGATCTCGAGATCATCGGCCGCTTGGCCCTGTCGCGATCGCCGCCGGCGCCGAAGACCACAATCAGCCGGCCCGTCGCATGCGGCCGCAAGGCCTTCAGCACCGTCTCCAGCCCGTCCGGCGTATGGGCATAGTCGACATAGACTTCCCCGCGCCCCGACCCCGGGATCCGCTGCAACCGGCCCTGCGCCCCGGTGATCTTCTCCAGTCCGCCCAGCACCCGTTCGGGTGACTCACCTGCGGCGATACACAGGCCGGCGGCGACCAGGGCGTTCGAGGCCTGGAAGGCTCCGGCCAGCGGCAGCAGCACCTCATGCAGGCTGCCGCGCACATCGATCGTCAACCGCTGGCCCTCAGGCGTCGCCCGGCGTGCGATCAGCGACAGGTCCCGCCCCCGCTCGCCCACGCCCATGACGCCCAGCCCCGACATGATCGAGGCGGCGGCGAAGCTGGAATAGGCGTCGCTGTCGGCGTTCAGCACGGCCGTGCGCCCGCGCGGCAGCAGGGTCTCGAACAGCCGCAGCTTGGCGCTGCGATAGCGGGCCATGTCGCCGTGATAGTCCAGGTGGTCCTGACTCAGATTGGTGAAGGCCGCGGCCTGCAGGGTCACCCCGTCCAGCCGGCGCTGGTCGATGCCGTGCGACGAAGCCTCCAGCGCCAGATGGGTGACGCCGTCGGCCGCCAGTTCGGCCAGCAGTCGCGCCGCATCGGCCGCGTCCGGGCTGGTCAGGCCGGGGCCCGTCAACGCCCGGTTAACGTTACCCATTTGTGCCAAAACCCCGAGGGTGCCCATGCTCGCGGCATGCAGGCCCAGGGCGGCCCAGATCTGGCGGCAGAAGGCGGCGACCGAGGTCTTGCCGTTGGTGCCGGTGACCGCGACGCAGGTGGCGGGCTGGGAGCCGTAGAAGCCACGCGCGGCGATGGCATAGGCGCGGCGCACATCGCCCGAGGTGATCAGCACCGGGGCCAGCCGGGTGTCCGTATCCGAGGGGGCCAGCACAGCGGCGGCCCCCTGCGACAGGGCCTGCGGGATGAAGGCACGACCGTCGGCGACATTGCCCGGCAAGGCCACGAACAGCGAGCCCGGCGCAACCTTGCGGCTGTCGGCGGTGACGCCGGTGATCATCGGATCGGCCGCCACGTCGCGGCGCAGCAGTTCCGACAGCTTGATCGGGGCGGGCCGGGTCGCGCTCATCGCCCGTCGCCTTCCAGGTCCTCGAACGCCGGGATGCGGTCGCCGAGGGCGGTGCGATAGGGATCGGCCTGCCGTGCCACGCCCAGGAAGCCGGCGATACGGTCGGCGATCCGTCCCACCGCCGGGGCGGCGACGAAACCGCCGGTGCGCGGATAGGTCTGGGGCTCGTCGATCAGCACGAGGACCTGGTAGCGGCGGGCATTGACCGGGCCGTCGGCCGGAAACACCCCGGCAAAGGTGCCGACCGCATGGGCCGTGTTGTAGCGACCGTTGATCGACTTGTTGGCCGAGCCGGTCTTGCCGCCGACGCGCAGGCCCGGTGCCTCGGCCCGGGCACCCGAGCCGCGCACCACATTGCGCCGCATCAGGTCCAGCATGACCAGGGAGGTCTCGGGCGAGACGATCTGACGGCCTTGGACATCCGGCAGGCCGCCCTTGCGCAGGGTCAGGGGAATGAACCGGCCGCCGTTGGTCAGGGCGCCCATGGCCGCAGCCATCTGCATCGGGGTAATCGAGATGCCGTAGCCGAACGACAGCGAGGCCAGGGTCGAGTCCGACCATTCACCCGGCACGATCGGCGCCTCCGACGGTATCTCGAACGGGGCCCGCGACATCAGGCCGAACCGTTCGAAATAGTCCCGCATGACCCGCGGCCCCATCTCGGTCGACAGGCGCGAGGTGCCGATGTTGGACGAGTGCAGATAGACCTCCTCCAGCGTCATCACCTTGTTCTGGGCGTGGAAGTCGGTGATCCGCCGGCTGCCGATCTGCAGCGCCGCCGAGGCGTCCAGCAGGGTGTTCATGTCGGCCTGGCCGGTGTCGATGGCGGCGGCGATGGTGAAGGTCTTGAACACCGACCCCATCTCATAGGTGGCGGCGGTGGCCAGGTTGCGCGAGTTGGACGCCGGCCAGCTGGCCATGCCCAGGACTTCGCCCGTCTGGACGTCGGTGATGATGCCGACCGCGCCGAGGGCCCCGGTGGCGGTCGCGGCGGCGGCCAGCTCATTTTCCAGCACGCCCTGCACGCGCAGGTCGATGGAGATCTGGAAACTTTCGCCCCGTGCGCCGGCGGCGCGGATCTCGTCATTGAAGGCGCGTTCGGCGGCCGAGAGGCCGACCCCGCCCGTATCGACACTGCCGACCACATGACGCGCCGACTCGCCCAGCGGATGGACGCGTACGTCCTCGGGTTCGAAGCTGACGCCGCCCAGGGCGAGGTTGTGGACTGCCACCTTCTCGCGTGGGGTCAGCCGGTTGACCACCAACAGGCGACGGTCGCCGTAGAGGGCCGCATCCAGCCGGACCTTCGACACCCGCGGCAGGGCCCGCCGGATCTGTACCGCGGCCGCCCGGCGGTCCCAGACCTGGGCCGGGTCGATATAGAGGCCGTAGTGGACGATGTTGGTGGCCAGCAGGGCCCCGTTACGATCGACCATGTCGGCGCGCACGACGGCATTGGGGTGGCTGAGGCCGCCCGCCCCCGCTCCGGCGGTCAACAGGGCTGCGCGCACGGCACCCAGGGTCAGACAGATGAAGACCGCCGAAAACACGGACAGGATGACGAAGATCCGGACCCGGGTGTCTTCCTCGGGCCGGGCATCCGCACGGGCCCGGCCGAAGGCGTGCTCGACCCACCACATGGCCTCGGTCAGCCAGCGCCAGGACGGCGTGAACCACCGCACCCCGAAAGATGAAACCGGTCGCGGCCCGATATGCGGATCGTGCACGCTCATCGCTCCACCTCCACGGCGGGCGCATCAGCGGACGGCGCGGGGGCGGCCGGCGTCGGAGCAATGACCACGGGGCGCGGCTCAGGGATCGGCGCGAGGTTCGACAGATTCTCGGCCCTGGCCTGGCGGTGCACATCGACAGGACCCAGGCCCGCGCCGCGCGACAGGGCCTCCAGCCGATTGGGCTGCTCCAGCCGCGCGACCTCGGCGCGCAGCAGGCGCACCCGTTGGCCGTTGTCACTGATCTGCCGTTCGAGCTCGGAGATGCGGGCACCCTCACGGGCGGCGGCAGCCTTGGCCACATAGACCGAGAAGACCATGGCCGCGACCAGCAGCACGCCGATGATCTCGACCCAGCGGATGCCGCGGATCTTCCAGGCGAACAGCCGGTTCAGGGTGGCGATGGCCGGATTCATGCGGCGACCCTCCCGGCGAAGACGCCCCAGGGCGCGGCATCGGTGCGCACGGCGGCACGCAGCTTGGCCGAGCGGGCCCGGGGATTGTCGGCGCGTTCGGCATCGCCGGCCTCGCGCGTGCCCTTGAACGACAGCAAGAAGCTGGGCTTGCGCGTCTCGATCGCGACCGGGGCATGACGCGATCCGCCGGGAGCGTTGCCGGTGCGCTCTGTCAGGAAGGCCTTGACGATCCGGTCCTCCAGCGAATGGAAGGTCACCACCGCCAGACGCCCGCCCGGCGACAGGGCAGCCTCAGCCGCCTCCAGTCCCTGACGCAGCTGGCCCAGTTCGTCGTTCACGGCGATGCGCAGGGCCTGGAACACCCGCGTGGCTGGATGGATCGGCGCACCACGCCGTCCGCCCAGGGCCTTCTCGACCACCTCGGCCAGATCCAGGGTACGCTCGAACGGACGCTCGGCGCGACGGCGCAGGATGGCCGTGGCGACCCGGCCCGACTGGCGCTCGTCACCGTACAGTTTGAAGATATGGGCCATGGGCCCGTGGTCCCAGCCGTTGACGATGTCGGCGGCGGTCTCACCCTCATCGGACATCCGCATGTCCAGCGGACCGTCGCGCATGAAGGAAAAGCCGCGCTCGGCCTGATCCAGCTGCATCGACGATACGCCGATATCGAACACCACCCCGTCCAGCCGGGTCGCACCGCTGTCGGCAAAGGCTTCGGCCAGACCCGAAAACGGTGTGCGGACCAGGGTGAACCGGCCGGGGAAATCCCGGGCTACGGCATCGGCATGCGGCTGCACGGTCGGATCGCGGTCCAGGGCGATCACCGTCGCGCCGGTGGCGAGGATGGCGCGGGTATAGCCGCCGGCCCCGAAGGTGGCATCGATGATCACGTCACCGGCCTGCGGAGCCAGGGCCTCGATCACTTCAGCCAGCAGGACGGGGGCGTGGGGCGAGGTCATCCGCCCTCCCCGTTCATGACCTGTCGGGCCAGGGCGCGGCGGGCATCGCGGCGGGCATTCCAGCGCGCGCGGTCCCAGATCTGGAAGCGCGGGCCCAGGCCGACGATGACCACATCCTCACCAAGCCCGGCGTCCAGACACAGGCTTTCGGGCAGGGTGATGCGGCCACCACCGTCGTACGAGAGCGGGCGCTGACCGGCATAGAAGGTCTCTTCCAGGGCGGTGCGCTTGTCGCTGCCGAACGGCAGGGCCTCGATCCGGGCGACATACTCCGCCATCAGCCGGTCGCCGCCGGCCTCGAGGCAGTCATCGGCGAGGGCGAAGAAGCAGAAGACGCCGTGCTCGGCCCCGTTGTCGGCGGTGCGGAACTCCTGCGGGATCAGCAGGCGTCGCTTGCCGTCCAACTGTTTCTCGTAGGTCGAGAGAAACACGCCCTGCCCCAACTCGGATCCTTGGATCCGCCCCTCTGATCCCCGTGAATACCCACGCGGCGCACACCAAGGCCGCGCCAAGCCGCTGGGATAGCATGGGATAGAGTGGGCCTCAATGGGATTAGTTGACGCCGGTTAACCTCAATCGCAACAAACTGAGCTGTAACAGCGTGAACAGAGACAGAACATTCAAGTATAAACAGGCTGTGGAGCAATCCTGCGCCCCATTACAGGCCAAGGCGTTAACGCGAAACGGAATGGGCCGACGCTCAAAAAGCGAGCCGCAGCGTCGCGAGCGTTAGGCCCCCCTCTGCGCCTCAAGCAGCGAGCGACCGCGTCGCGAGCGTTAGGCCCCCGCAGTGCCTCAAGCAGCGAGCCGCCGCGCGGCGAGCGTTAGGCCTCCAAAAGATAATGCCAGACGGCCTGTAAGCCGGGTTCTGTACCGCCCGAGAGCGGTGACGATCATTCCTCTGGACCGCCCGTTGCCGGACGGTTCTCGCGACCTACCCGGACGCCTCGGGCGGTGAACCCTGCGAGCAAGCTCGCGCGACATCCCTATTCGGTCTTGCTCCAGGCGGGGCTTGCCATGCCGTCCCTGTTGCCAGGCACGCGGTGGGCTCTTACCCCACCCTTTCACCCTTACCGGTCCCGCAGGTCCGGAGGTTTGCTTTCTGTGGCGCTATCCCTCGGGTCACCCCGGGCGGGAGTTACCCGCCGCCTCTTCACCGTGGAGCCCGGACTTTCCTCGACAGGAGCAAGCCCCCGCCGCGACCGCCCGGCCGTCTGACGGGGCGACAGATGGGCCGGATGAAGGTTGGCGTCAAATTTCTCCCTCCCCTTTTCGGGGAGGTTCAGTTCAGCACCCCGGTCACGCTCTCCGCCGTCGCCAGCTGGAGCACGCCCATCAGGGTCGCGCGCGTCTCGCCATCAGCGATCCCGTCCACCTGCCCCGGTCGCCAATGGCGCTGGAAGGCCTCGACCGTCAGGCGGGTCGCTTCATCGTATTCCCCGCCGGGTGTCAGGGCATAGCCCAGCCGGTGCAGACCGGCGCGCAGGACGATCACACCCAGCCCCTCGTCACCGACGCCCAGCGGCACGCCCAGGGCCGCGATCCGCTCCGGGGCCGGTTCGAACCACAGCCCATGCCCCACCGAGGCCAGCCGCTTCCAGGGAAACCGCTCGCCGGGATCCTGTTTGCGGTCGGGCGCGAGGTCGGAGTGGCCGATGATGCGGGCGTCGGGGATGGTCCAACGGCTGCGGATGTCGCTGACCAGACTGATCACCGCATCGATCTGGACCTCGGGGAAGTCGCGATAGCCGAACTCATGGCCCGGATTGACGATCTCGATGCCGATGGAGGCGGCGTTGCAGTCGGTCTCGCCCTGCCAGCCGCCCTTGCCCGCGTGCCAGGCGCGGCGCTCCTCGGCCACCAGCCGCAGGATCGAACCGTCCTCATCCACCACATAGTGGGCCGAGACCTTCGCCTCGGGATCACGCAGACGGGCGACCGCCTCATCGGCCGTGCGCATGCCCGTATAGTGCAGCACCAGCATGTCTGGCGGGCCGCGGCGGGCGTTGAAATTGGGGGACGGAGCGTCCTTGACCGTCAGCACCACGGGCTTACCGGCCGGGCCGCTCCCAGCCGTATGCGACCCAGGCGCCGTCCACCTTGTGCGCCTCGATCACATCATCGGCGCGGCGGGTGCGGACGACGGCCTTGCGGCGCGCACCCATGGCCAGGCCGGCGAAGAAGACCAGAACGGCGGCGAACAGGGCGATGACCGCCACGGCAACCGCGGTGAACACAGCCAGCACGGCACCCACGGCCATGGCCACGACGGTGGCGATCACCCCGCCCAGCCAGAGGATCGAGGCCAGCAGTCCGTTCGACGGACGGCGCGCGCCCGCCCCGTTTCCGGGGCCGAAGATCAGACGGTCGGACTCGGTCATCAGATCACCTTCTCAGACGCTTGGAACAACGCCGAACCTCCAATGTCGGTCCGGACGGGTGAACGGTCAATGACCGGCCCCTTCACAGGCGAGTGTTCCGCCTCAATAGGGCTGGTCCGCCAGCACGGAAGCACCGGACCCGCGGGCGCGGTCGGTCTGGATGCGGCGAACGGTCGCTTCGGCCACCGGGTCGTTCATGACCCCGCCGATCCCGACCAGCACCCGCGCCGCCTCGCCCGAGACGCCGAACGCGCTGGACAGGGCCTCGAACGGCGACCGGGATTCGGGGAAGCGGGCGAACCGCACCGAATCCCCGGCGGGAATGCGGGCCAGCTCACGGGCCTTGGCGATCGCCTCTTCCAGTCCGCCCAGCTGATCGACCAGGCCGATCTGCTTGGCCTGGGCCCCGGTCCACACACGACCGCGGGCGATCTCGCGCACCCGCGCCGGCGGCAGGCGACGACCGGACGCGACCCGGGCGATGAATTCCTCATAGGTCCGGTCGATCTGGGCCGCATAGGCCGCCCGCTGGGCCGGGGTGAATTCCGAGGCCGGCGAGAAGGAGTCGGCATAGTCGCCGCCGACCGACAGATTGCGCATATCCACGCCGAACCGGCCGAGCGCATCGGCCAGCACGAATTTGCCGCCATAGACGCCGATCGAGCCGGTCAGGGTCGAGGGCTGGGCCACGATCCAGTTGGCTTCCGAGCTGATCCAGTAGCCGCCCGAGGCAGCATAGTCGCCCATCGACACCACCACCGGCTTGCCCGCCGCCCTCGCCGCGCGCACCGCCGCCAGGATCTGCTCCGAGGCTTCCGGCGAACCACCGGGCGAGGAGACGCGGAAGACGATGGCCTTGACGCTGTCATCCTCGATCGCGTCGTAGAGCGCCTCGGCCAGGTCGTCCGACATGATCGACGAGCCGCCGCCGAACGGGTCGGCCGTGCCGCCCGTGCCGGTCATGATGGCACCCTCACCGCCGACGATGGCGATGGCATTGCGGCCCGAACCCGTGCGCGGTCCCTGGGCACTGGCATAGTCGGCAAACGTCATGATCTCGGAGTTGCGCCCGGCGCGGCGTTTGGCCTCGGCCTCGGCCTCCTCGACCTGGCCGATCTTGTCGATCAGCTTGCGTTGCAGGGCCTGGGCCGAGGACCAGGGTCCCGCCTCGATGGTCGCCCGCAGGGCCGCCGGGGTCAGCTTCCGGTCCTGGGCCGCATTGGCCAGGGCCGAGGTATAGATCGAGGTCATCCACGCCCCCATCGCCTCGCGATGCGCCGGGGTGAAGTCGCTCTCGGTGTATTCATTGACGGCGTTCTTGTACTCGTACCGTTGCTCGAACTCGGCGTTGACGCCGTAACGGTCGAACGCCCGGCCCAGGAAGACGCTGTCGGCGGAGAAGCCCGCCAGCTGGAAGGCAGCGGTGTTCTGCATCCACAGTTCGGACGCGGAGGCCCCGACCATATAGCTGGATACGGTCGTGCCGACGGGCTGAAAGCCCTGGCTGTGGGCGATGACGGTCTTGCCCGAGGCGCGGAAGCGACGGATGGCCTGACGGATTTCGTCGGCGGCGGCGGGGGTGATTCCTGCCTCCGGCAGACGGATCAGCAGAACCTTGACCCGGGTGTCCTTGCCGGCCTGGGCCAGGGTGTCGACGATCTGCAGCGTCGACAGGCCCGAACCGCCGAAGATGGCAAAGGGATTGTTGGGGGCCTGGTCGGTGACTCCGGCACGCAGGTCCAGCTCCAGCACCGTATTGCGCGGCGTCGGTTCCTGCGACGAGGCAGAGCTGATCGCCCCCCAGATCAGCAGGAAGGGCACGACGACCAGAAAGAGCAACATCCCGGCGAACACACCGAGCATGGTCAGGAAGAACTGCTTCATGGGGCGGGCGTGGTCCGGTACGCGGGCCGGGGCGTGGCCTCAGCCTGACCATAGGGCGGCAACCCCTGCCGTCAAATGAACGTCGCGTAACGCGCGAACCGCGTCGCAGCATCGCATGCTGCGACGCAACGACAGCGATTGATGGCCGGTCCCGAAACACCTATATGGAGCCTCTGCGAGCGGGGGCCGAACGCCCCGCGTCACATCCGGACCGCACCTCCCATGCTGGTCACCCTGATGAAGGCCAAGCTGCACCGCGCGACGGTGACCCAGGCCGATCTCGACTATGAAGGCTCGATCGCCATCGACGCCGACCTGCTGGATGCCGCCGGCATCTTTCCGCACGAACAGGTCGATGTGCTGAACATCACCAACGGCGCGCGCTTCACCACCTATGCCATCGAGGCCCCGCGCGGCTCGAAGGTCATCGGCGTCAACGGCGCCGCCGCCCGGCTGGTGCAGAAGAACGACAAGGTCATCGTCGTGACCTACGGCCAGATGCCCGAGGAAGAGGCCCGCCAGTGGTCCCCGACCGTGATCCTGCTCGACGACGCCAACGAGATCAAACGCGCCGCTTGACGGTTCGGGGCTGACACCTTCTCTTGGCTCAACCAAGGGGAGAACGCCATGAAGACGCTCGCATGCATCGCCGTCGCCGCGACCGCGCTCGCCCTGCCCGCGGCGGCACAGGACAGTCTTGCCAATCCGTAGACGCCAGCGTGCGGGGACGCGGAGCTACGCAAAACGAAGCGCTTCGCTCGCTGGCCGAGGCCCAGAGACGTCTTATTGAGGCCTGGCCAAGGCTTGAGGGCCTGTCGCGCGGACGCGTAACCACCGGCAACATCGCCCTCGATACACTCCATGACCCCGAGTGCGAGCAAAACGCACGGCGGGATGAGGAGTGTCCGGTCCTCGCGTGGTTCGCTACGTCGGAACTCACACTGGAAGGCATGCCCGCCGAACGCGCGGGCGACGCCATTTCGCTGGCTTCCGAACTCGGAGCCACGACGGCCCGGCTGGATGAGTACAGCCTGTCCAGCCCCGAGGCGTTGCGAGCGGAGGCCAATCGGGCGGCATTCGCTGACGCGCAGGTTCAGGCAGAGAGGCTTTCGCAGGCCTCGGGACGTCGACTGGTCGGTATCCTGCGAATCCAGGATCCATCGGCCCCCCGCTATGGCGAAAGCTTCGGCGAGGCCACGGAGCTCTCCGAGGTTGTGGTGACCGGCAGCCGCATCCGCCAGGCCGTGTCCATCGCCGTCGCGCCTGAGCCCGTCGAGACCACGGCCCGCGTCATTGTCGTCTTCGAAATGGAGTGACTGCTTGACGACGGCCGGGTTCCGGCCTCCCCTCCGCTTCCGGAGGATGATCATGGAACGCACCATTCGCGCCGTCCGCTGGCCCCTGTACGGCGCCTTCGTGCTCGCCTCCGTCGTCGCGACGATGCTGGCCTTTCCGATCGGACTGACGGCGCTCGGCCTCGAGCCGAACGACGTGACCTTCCTGCCGCTCTCCCTCACCGGCCTTCCATGGAGCGGGCCACTGTTCTGGATGGAGCTGGATTCCGTCACCCGACTGGCCATCGCCCTGGTTGCCAATGTGCTGAACCTGGCCCTTGGCCTGATGCTGGCCCGCGGGTCGGACTGAGCGCAAAAGGGCCCCGGCACACGGTGCCGGAGCCCTCGTCTGTCATCCGCTGTGACGACCTAGCGGTTCAGGTCGTAAACACCCGTAATGTCGATCCGCACCGTCAGCTGGCCCGCCGCGACCGGGGTCGAACCACCGGAGTCCATGGCCATCTCCGCGCGGGCGAACATCACCTGCGGCTGGGGCGCATAGCCCCCGCCCTCAGACAGCGAGCGGATACCCGCCAGTTCCACGCCCAGGGCCTGGGCATAGAGGGCGGCCTTGGCCTGCAGATTGCGCACGGCGATCTGGCGGGCCTGATTCTCGGCCGCCGACGGATCCTTCAGGCCGAAGCCGATGCCGTTGATCTGGTTGACGCCTGCGGCGACCACGGCGTCCGCCGTCGTCCCGACCTTCGTCAGGTCATTGATGATCACGGTCACCTGGTTCGAGGCCTGATAGCCGCGCAGCCGCGGCGGCTCGTTCTGGACGTAGTCATACTGGGCCGACAGGTTCAGGCCCGAGGTCTGGACGTCGCGGGCCTCGATCCCGGCGCGGCGCAGGGCGGTCATGACCTGATTCATCCGCGCCGCATTCAGCTGCATGGCCTCGGCGGCGGTCGCCGCCTCGGTGACCACACCGAAGCTGATGGTGGCCATGTCCGGCGCGGTCCTGACCTCGCCGTATGCCGACAGGTTCAGGGACGGCGGGGCCGCCATGGTGTGCATCATCATCGGTGCGCCACCGGACGGCTGCGACTGGGCATGCGCGGCCGGAGCGGCGGCAAACAGGGCGGCGGCAGCCATCATGGCACCGCTCAACATCAGCGCGCGGTTGGACAGGGCCGGAGCGGCGGAAACTTTGGCGGCAGCCTTGGAACGGATCATCTCGACAGAACTCCTGGAAGCGGGCGGCGGGCGTTGCACCCGAAGCTGGGCGACAACCATGGCACTACCTTGACCGTCCGCACCTGAACGAACGCGCGGGCACCCCTGGCAGTTTCCATTCATCGGCGTGAATTCGGCGCAACCTCGGCGGCGCAAGGATGACGCTTGGCAATCCGCGGGCCCGCCTGCTAGGCCGAGCCGTCGTCCCGGAGGGCGCGTAGCTCAATGGTTAGAGCCGACCGCTCATAACGGTCTGGTTGGGGGTTCGAGTCCCTCCGCGCCTACCACCTCACGAAAACGGCCCCGGACGCGAAGCGCCGGGGCCGTCTTTGTCCTGAACCGCAGCGATCAGTTGCCGAACCAACCACCCCCGCGCCAACGGGCGTCGCCGACGGGGCGGTCGGCACGGACATAGGCACCGTCACGCGTATACCAGCCGCGACCAGCCTGATAGTCCCGATAGCCCTCCAGATTAAGGCCGTCGTCTTCATAGGGCAGGCCCAGCAGCCCGTCCTGTTCCTGCCACCAGTGCTCGGGATAGGAGCCGTACATGCATTCCCATCCAAGGCCCCCAACGGTCCAGTAGGGCTCATGGCGACCGCGGTAGCGATCACGGAATCGGGGCCGGCACATATCCATATGTTTCGACCAGACCCGGTTGCCGCTCACCTCGACCGAGGCGCGGCGACCTTCGGTATAGATGACGTCCCAGCTCATGCCCGAAAAGATGTTGTTGACGATCACAGCACGGCCCGAGGCCGCCGCAACGCCAATGGTCGAGGCACGGATGCGGCTGTCAGCCAGGCGCAACTCGCCATTATAGAGCACGACGCCCTTGTCCGAACGGCCGATCCGGCTGTTGCTGATATCCACCGAGGCACCCTCGATGGCCACACCCTCGACATAGCCGACGATGGCCGTGTTCTCGATTTCGACCCGCCCATAATCGCGGCCGGACCGGATGACGATCCCCATCGAACGCGGCCCGAAGGCGTTGGGCGAGCCCGTGCCCTTCAGGGTGACGGCCGACAGGCGCGAGGTCTGCCCGGCGGCAGGCACCAGTTCTAGGCCCGACTGAGCCCCCGTGACCGCCAGCTCATGGGCGGTCAGCACCGCACCATCGGCGACGATCGCCGGGGCTATGGTCTGGGCATCGATGATGGTGTCACGGATGTCGATCAGGCCGCCGTCGGCATAGATGGCCGCCTCGTCACCCGCATGGCGGAAGCCGACGCGGTTCATTACGATCTCGGCACCGTAGCTCACGATACAGGCCGCGTCGCCGGCACGTGGCGAGGCGAACAGCATATCGCGGATCTCGACCCGCACGCCCGGGGACACGGTCATGCACGGCAGGCCGTCGGGCGCCATCAGGGTCGGCTCTGGATTGCTGCCCCAGTTGCGCGGATCAAAGCCGCCCTCGCCGATGATGGTCATCGGCTTGTCGATATTCAGCCAGCCGACACAGGCTCCGCCGCGGGCGCGGATGACCAGGGTGCCGCCGGGGCGCACACGACGCACGGCGTCCTCGACGGCACCGGTGCCCGGATTGCCGCCGCAGTCGATCAGCACGATCTCCTCGCCGCCCTGCCGATTGGGCGCAGGACGCCAGTCGGGGCGGTGCTGGCCATAGTCGTAGCGCCGGTGCTGCGAGCCGCGGCTGCGCGACCCCCGCGTCGGCGGGTCCAGCAGGACCCCAAAATTGGGGCGCGTCTGGCTTTCGACACTGGCGGCGGTCTGGGCGTGGGCCGGTCCGTCGCCGATGGCGAAGACGGTGACGGCCGCAGCAAGGGCGGCGACACCGCCGATGATGCCGAAGGTCGCGCGGTGCGGGGTGCGGTGGGTGATCATGTTCCGCCCTCCTAGCGGCGCTGCTGCGAACGGGAGACCTGGGCCAGCACCGCCTGAAGGCGGCCGGCCGAGGGGCCGAAGCCGGCCAGGGCCGAGTCGATGCGGAAGGCCACGGCCTGGGCCTTGTCCTGATCCGCCACGCCCGCGACGCCGAGCGCAAAATAGCTCGACATGGCGAATTTGGCCTCGGGGCTGCCCTGACGCGCGGCCTCCTCGAACCATTTGAAGGCGCGGGCATAGTCGGCCGGCAGGCCGATGCCCTCGGCATACATGACCGCCAGCACCAGCTGGGCTTCCGACGAGCCGTTGATGGCGGCCATCTGGATGGCGCGGACGCGTTCCAGATAGGACAGCCGGCCCTCCATAGGGTGGCCCAGCATGGCCTCCAGCGTCTCGACCTGGCGCTTGGACAGATCCTCCGGCCTCAGGGCGACCGTCTCCGAGACCCCCAGATAGCGCAGGGCGCGGCCGACATGCAGGAACGGCAGCTCCCCGGCCATCCGGCCGAGAGCATATTCATAGGCGTCACCGCGCGGGCGGCTCTCGTCCGAGAAGGGCACCCCGGACCGCGGCGCGGCATTGGGATAGAATTCGAACGGCGGCGTCCACTGCCGCGCCTTGGTCTCGACGAAGCCCTGGTACTGGCCGCGGCTCGGGGCCGAGCGCTCGAAATCCTTCAGCAGGACATAGGCCCCGACATCGCCGGTCTGCACCGCCAGATAGTTGTACAGATAGGCGTCGACGTCGTTGCGCTGGAACAGGTTGGTCGCCGCATAATAGCCGCGACGGCTGCGGTCACGACCGTTGCCGCCCGCATTGCGGCCCCAGGCCTCGCGGGCCTCGCGATTGTCCTCGGGCTCGCCGAACGGGCCGTAGAGGCCGTCATGCAGGCGCGCGAGGGTGCGATAGCCATAGGCGTCCTGGGTCGACAGGATGTAGATGACGCGGTCGCGGACCGCCTCCTGCTCTTCCCGGGTCATCTGGGCCAGCTGGCGATCCAGCCGCTGATAGGCCATGTGCCGTTCCCAGGCGCGGCAGTCGTCGTATTTCGACAGCGGACGCCAGCCGCCGAAGCCGCCGCGGTCGACGCGGTTGATCGGGGCGTAACCCTCATCATTGGCCAGCGCCATGGCGTACCAGGTGGCGCTTTCGATCGGGTCCTCGATGTTCTTGTCGGTCGCCCGCACGGCCGCATAGCGGCCACCCAGCTCCAGCTGGGCGAAGAAGTCGCCACGGAAGGCCGCGCGCCGCAGCGCCCGCAGTCCCGTTTCCTGGGCGTTGAACTCCGAACCGGTCAGGGATGCCGGACGCGGGCAGGCGTTGGAGGCGGCGTCATTGCGCTGCCAGAACTGCACGCCGTTGCCGCCGCCGCTGTTGCCACAGGAGACCATGCCGAGCGCGGTCAGGGCCAACACCCCGGCGACCGCGGCAATGGCCACAGGTCCGCGACCCCGACCGAAACGGGAGCCGCCTTCCTCGTTGGATCGACCCTCGCTCATACTCCCCCTCGCACGACTAATGCGGGCAGCCTCAAGCCCGGCGCGCGTAGCTCTGCGCAACTGGGACAGTCCGGCTCCGTTAACCCTCTGTCAAGGCAAACGCCAGTTTGCGCTAAAGCGTTGCCGCAGCGCGGCCTTTTTGTGACTCAAAGTTAGTTCTCCACGGGAATCAGCGGGTTGAACACTCGCCTGTTTGGGGAAATCCACCCTCTCGCCAGTCCGGCGGCAGCCTCCTATATGAGCGGGCCGGACCCTGGAGCACCCCGATGGCCTATGCCGCCCGCGACGATCGACCCGCCGACAAGGCCGCGCGATATGCCGAGGTCGAGGCCGAGATTCTGGCGGTTCTGGACGGCGAATCCAACCGCACCGCGCAAATGGCCACGGTCGCCTCCATGCTCGCCGACGCCTTTCCCGTCTTCTTCTGGACCGGCTTCTACGTCGTCGCCCCGGACAAGGCCGACGAACTGGTGGTCGGCCCCTACCAGGGAACCCTGGGCTGTCTGAGAATCGCTTTCGGCCGCGGCGTCTGCGGCACGGCCGCCCGGGACCGCGCCACCCAGGTCGTCGCTGACGTCCACGCCTTTCCCGGCCACATCGCCTGCGACAGCCGCTCGGCCAGCGAGATCGTGGTCCCCGTATTCGACGCCTCCGGGACCCTGATCGCCGTCTTCGACGTCGACGCCACCGAAACCTCCGCCTTCGACGCCGTGGATGCCGAGGCGCTCGAGCGTTTGATGGCGCGGGTCTTCGCCGCCTGACCGCCGTCGTCCCGACTTCGTTCGGGTCCGGTTTCAGACTATTCAGACGATCCAGACCGTCTTTTTTCCTCGGAGCCTCCCATGTCCCAACGCGTGATCGCCATAACCGGAGGCCACGGCGACCTGGGCCGCGCCGTCGTCGAGGCGGCCCTGTCTGACGGCCTCCAGGTCGCGGTCATCGACCACGCCACGGGCCAGACCGTGCCCGAGGGTGTGCTCGCCCTGGGCGGTGTCGACCTGACGGACCCGGCCCCGGCCCGAACGGCGATCGAGGCCGTGGTGGCGCATTTCGGCCGGCTCGACGCCCTGCTCAACATCGCGGGCGGCTTCGTCTGGCAGACCACCGATGACGCCGACCCCGCCTGGGCGAAGATGTTCGCCCTCAACGTCTCCACCGCCCTGAACGCCAGCCGTGCCGCCCTGCCCCATCTGAAGGCCGGAACCGAGGCTCGGATCGTCAATGTCGGGGCCAATGCGGCCCTGAAGAGCGCCGCCGGCATGGGGGCCTATGCCGCCTCCAAGGCCGGGGTCCACCGCCTGACCGAGAGCCTGGCCGAGGAACTCAAGGACACCCCGGTGACCGTCAATGCCGTCCTGCCCTCGATCCTCGACACCGCCCGGAACCGCGAGGACATGCCCGACGCCGATCCGGCGAAATGGGTCGCCCCCGCCGACCTCGCCCGCGTCATGCTGTTCCTCGCCTCGCCGGAAAGCCGGGCCATCACAGGGGCGCTGATCCCGGTGACCGGCCGCGTCTGATGCAGCTCAACCGCTCGGTCCTCTATCTGCCGGCCAGCAACGCGCGAGCGATCGAAAAGGCCCGCGGCCTGAACGCCGACGCCGTCATCCTCGACCTCGAGGACGCCGTCGCCCCGGATGCCAAGGCCGATGCGCGTGCGGCTGCCGTCGA
>VYMF01000092.1_pt1 | contig 24012 bp, 26 predicted proteins | sample 5115271 | NCBI WGS metagenome assembly VYMF01 (sample SAMN12291778, study PRJNA351875) | freshwater metagenome | isolation source: freshwater lake | place: USA: Michigan, Wintergreen Lake | collected 2013-08-08
GAGCCGCTCAACCGTCGCGCCACCATCGGCATCAACTTCCGCTAAACCCGGAAGGCCGAAGGCCCGCTACACAGAGCCGCCGGTTCCCGAAAGGGAGCCGGCGGTTTTGCTTTGTCGGGTCGCGAATTCCGGTGGGGTGGTCAAAGTCGCGGCCGCTCGCTATTTCCGCCCGACGAACGAAGGACAGGTTTCCATGCGCGTAGCGATGATCGGCACCGGCTATGTGGGCCTGGTTTCAGGGGCCTGTTTCGCCGACTTCGGCCATGACGTGACCTGCGTCGACAAGGACCCGTCCAAGATCGAACGGCTGGAGCGGGGCGAAATCCCCATCTTTGAGCCGGGCCTCGATGATCTGGTCGCCGCCAATGTTCGTGGCGGGCGGCTCAGCTTTACGCTCGACGGGGCCGAGGCCATCCGGGCGGCTGACGCGGTCTTCATCGCGGTGGGCACACCGTCGCGGCGCGGCGACGGCCACGCAGACCTGTCCTATGTCTATGCGGCGGCCGAGGAGATCGCCGGCCTGATCGAGGGCTTCACCGTGGTGGTGACCAAGTCCACCGTTCCGGTCGGCACCGGCGACGAGATCGAGCGCATCATTCGCGAACGCCGTCCCGACGCCGATTTTGCCGTGGTCTCGAATCCGGAGTTCCTGCGCGAAGGGGCCGCGATCGAGGATTTCAAACGGCCCGACCGCGTCGTCGTCGGCACCGAGGACCCGCGTGCCCAGTCGGTGATGCGCGAACTGTATCGCCCGCTGAACCTGAACGAGACACCGATCCTGTTCACCGGCCGCCGCACGTCCGAACTGATCAAATATGCGGCCAACGCCTTCCTGGCGATGAAGATCACCTTCATCAACGAGATGGCCGACCTGTGCGAAGCCGTCGGTGCCGATGTGCAGCAGGTTGCGAGGGGCATCGGCCTGGACAAGCGGATCGGCTCGAAATTCCTGCACGCCGGTCCGGGCTACGGCGGCTCCTGCTTTCCCAAGGATACGATCGCCCTGGTGCGGACGGCCACCGACGCCGGCACGCCGGTCCGGCTGATCGAGACGACCGTCCAGATCAATGACGCGCGCAAGAAGGCGATGGCCGGTCGTGTCGCAAGCGCCCTTGGTGGTGAGTTGAACGGCAAGACGGTCGCCCTGCTGGGCCTGACCTTCAAGCCGAACACGGACGACATGCGCGACGCGCCGTCCCTGGATGTGGCCCCGGCCCTGATCGCCATGGGCGCGACGGTGCAGGCCTTCGATCCGGAAGGCATGCATGAGGCTTCAAAGCTGCTGGAAGGGGTCCAGTTCAGGGACGGTCCCTATGAGGCGGTCACCGGTGCCGATGTGGTGGTGATCCTGACTGAATGGGACCAGTTCCGCGCCCTCGACCTGGACCGGGTCAAACTGCTGATGCTGCAGCCGGTGATGGTCGATCTGAGGAATGTTTACCGGCCCGAGGAAATGCGGGCCCGGGGCTTCCGCTACGCCTCGATCGGGCGCGCCTAGCGCAGGGAAACGCGGACCAGCTCGGGCTCGTCCGCGACGGTGCCGGCCCGGGGCAGAAGCATGCCGCCGGCTCCGATGACGATGGTTGCCGTCAGCACGGCCGCGACCGCAGCGATGGCGGCCAGCTTCACCCCGTCGACGAATTCCTGATGGTCTGGACGCAAGCGATTCCCCCGCAACGTGCGTAGGGCGTATCCAGCACCAGATGAGCCGCGCCGCAAGTCGTGGAACGGTGTCTGATGACAAAAAAGGGCGGAGCCGCAAGGCCCCGCCCTCTCTATGGTTGCGCCACAGCCCTTCGGGCTGTCTGGGTGCGGGCTCTAGCCCCGGAACGGACGGATCAGGATCTCGACCCGGCGGTTCAGGGCCTTGCCTTCGGCCGTCGCATTGGTGGCGATCGGCACGCTCTCGCCACGGCCGTCGACGTAGAGGCGGTCGGCCAGGACGTCACGGCCGACCAGATACTGGGCCACCGAAGACGCACGCTGGCGCGAGAGGTTCAGGTTGTATTCGTCCGAGCCGTCGGAATCCGCATGACCGACGACGTCGACGATCGACTGGTCGTAGCGGTTCAGCACGCCGGCAACGTCATCCAGCGTGGCATGGAAACGCGGGTTGATGGACGACTGGTTGGAGGCGAAGGTCACGTCCGACGGCATGCGCAGGACCAGATTGTCACCCTGACGGGTCACGCCGACGCCCGAGCCCGAGAGCTCGGCTTCCAGCTCGCGCTGCTGACGGTCCATATACTGGCCGACGGCCGCGCCCCCGAGGGCCCCGATGCCGGCACCGATCAGGGCGTTCTTGCGGCCCTGCTCGGAGTTGGAGGTGTTGGTCAGATAACCCAGCAGGGCACCGCCCAGGGCACCGGCGATCACCCCCGTGCCGGTGTTGTTACGGCGCGGCGCGGAGCTGTAGGGGTCAGTGGTGGTGCAGGCGGTGCCGCCGAGAAGGATGGCGATCGTCGCACCGGTAAGGAGAAGCTTGCTGCGCATGGTGGGGAGTCCTGTCTGAAAAATCTCACTGGCGTCGAAACGCTGGCTTACGGTGAAGGTTCCTACCTGTACCGGGCCTGAACGGACAGCGTCGGCCCCTCGAGACGCAGCTTTGCCAAGTTCGCGCCTTAGGGCGTATGGGTCGCCCAGTTCCCGAACGATGAGGCCCCTCCGTGAGCACGACCCCCAGCCCCGACACCGCCGTCCTTGCCCGCAAGTCGATCGAGCCGGTGTCGATGACGGTGTACGAGACCGACTTCCAGGCTTTCGCCGACCGGCTGGGCCAGTCGTTCAAACGTTATGGCTTTGCCGTGATCGCCGACCACGGTCTGGACGAGACGGTGATCAATGCGGCGGTCGCCGACACCAAGGTCTTCTTCGCCCTGCCGGAGGAGACCAAGCGGCAGTATCACCAACCGGGCACCGGCGGCGCGCGGGGCCTGACCCCGTTCGGCGTCGAGGCCGCCAAGGGCGCGGCGGCGGTTGATCTGAAGGAGTTCTGGCATGTCGGCCGCGAGCTGCCTGCCGACCATCCCTATCGCAAATACATGCGCGACAATGTCTGGCCGACCGAGGTCGAGGGCTTCCGGTCGCATGTCTACGGGATGTTCACGGCCATGGACGCCCTCGGGGCGAAGATTCTGCGCGCCATCGCCCGCCATCTGGAACTCGGGGACGACTTCTTCGGGGACAAGGTCGAGGTGGGCAATTCGATCCTGAGGATGCTGCACTATCCGCCGGTGCCGGCCGGCGCTTCGGGTGTCCGGGCCGGGGCCCATGAGGACATCAATGTCATCACCCTGCTGCTCGGCGCCGAGGAGGCGGGCCTGCAGCTGAAGGACGCCGACGGCGAATGGCTGGACATCGCCCCGCCGCCGGGCGCGCTGGTGGTCAATATCGGCGACATGCTGCAGCGGCTGACCAACCATGTCCTGCCGTCGACCAGCCACCGGGTGATCAATCCGACGCCGGAGCGGGCCAGCTTCGCCCGCTATTCGACGCCCTTCTTCCTGCATTTCAACCCGGACTTCGTGATCGAGACCCTGCCGTCGATGATCAGCCCGGAGAATCCCGACCGCTACGCCGGCAAGGCGATCATGGCCGAGGATTTCCTGACCGAACGGTTGCGGGAAATCCGGCTCATCTGAGGCTGCCGTCACTCGCCGCGCGTCCCGGCCTGCGCCGGGATGACGGGCTCGCGGCTTCAGCGCCGTGGGCTAGCGGGATATCCTAAGCTGGGTGATGTCCCGCCCGATGGCGTTGAAGGCCTCGGACAGTTCGGTCCCGCTGCCGGCGTTGTAGAAGCTGCTGGAGGTCGAGGCGCAGTATTCCAGCAGGTTTTCGGCACCGCCGCCGGGGGAGATCTGGAAGCCGACCGTATAGACCATGATCCCCTGCACCTTCATGGCGTCGCACAGGGCCCGGCTCTGGGCGTAGGGCTCGTCGTTGTCGGGGTCGCAGTTGTTGCTCGCCGAGCTTGAAGCATTGTAGTAGCGCGCCGTCACCCCGTTGCAGTAGGGGGCGTTGAACTCGCCGTCGGTCATGATGATCACGGCCTTCAGGGTCTCGGCGGTATTGTAGGCGGCTCCAGCCGACGACGGCCACAGCGAGCCGAAATTCGGTGAAACCATATACCAGCCCCAGGCGATGCCGATCTGGCCGGCGGTAGCGCTGCTGGTTGAAAAGGCGTCGATGTCGGCCTTGATGCCGGAGATGCTGCTCGACAGCGGCTCGATCGTGATGCTCGGGCAGGAACCGCTCGTGTTCGGATAGTGACGGCCGACCCGGGCACCACTGGTCGGGGCTGCGTCGGTATAGGCCTCGGCTCCGGTCCGCTCGGTGACGCAACTGCTGATCTTGTGCGTCGTCAGATCGCCGTTCTCGTTCTCGAAGGCATAGTAGGTGCAGCCGGGCTGGGCGCACCAGGACAGGCCACCGGACGTATAGGGTGAGAGCGCTGAGCCGATCAGGTCGATGGTGAATGTGTTGGTCGTAACGTTTCCGACCAGATGGGTCTCGTCATTGATCTGGGTCATCCCGCCCACACCGGTGATGTAGACGTAATCATTGTTGGCCAGTCCGTGATTGGCCGATGTGATTGTGATGGAGCAGTCGTTGTCCTGGCATTTCTGGACGCGACCCGAACTGCCCGAATGGTTGCTGTAGCTCCGCCCGTCCACCCGGCTGCCTGAAAGCGTATAGAGCTCGAAGGTGTTGGTGGTCTTGTTCTTGACCAGGTAGGCCTTGTTGTTGAGCTGGGTCATGCCGGAAACACCGGAAATCCAGACCACGTCATTGTTGGCGAAGCCGTGCCCGTCCGAGGTTATGACGACCGGCCGGGCCTTGGTCGCCGCCGTGATCGTCCTTTGGGTGCCGGTCAGATTGATGACCGCGCCTGTGATGCCGGTGGAGCCGATGACCGACCCGCGAACCGAGTTGAGATAGCTTCCCGGAGTGACCGAACTGGACCAGGGCACCAGGGCGACCTTCGAATAGTAGGGGGTCTGGACCGGCTGGACGATCAGGTCGACCAGGTCCTTGGCCGCATTCTTCAGGTCAACCAGCTTCTGCCCGGCCATCGAGCCGGACAGGTCGAGGACCAGCGACACCTCAATATTGCGCGACGACCGGTCCACCTCGGAATGGGCCCCCACCGGCAGATAGTCATCCATGAATTGGCCGTAGGGCGGCAGGAAGATGTTGGCGACCAGGGTCTTCACGTCGACCATGGAGCTGGCGATGACGACGTCGTCCTCGTTCAGGATGAAACTGGTGTCGGCCTCGCGCAGCGTGATTTCCGGATAGGCCTTCAGATTGGCGCGCAGCGAGGCAAGACCCACGGTCTGGAGCTCGGCATTGGTGGTATAGGGCGACCGGGCGGCGGCCAGGGCGGCCGCGTCCAGCGCATCCTGCAGATTGACCCGGACCGTTGAGGCGCGGTGGATATCGACCCCGCCGACCGTCATCAGGATCAGCACAGGCAGGCTGAGGCCGAACAGCATGGCGACATTGCCGCGTGCGTCATCGGCCATGCGTCGCGTGAAGGCCCGCAGGCCCTGACCGATGCCGTCGAACCAGTTTTTCAGGCCCATCGCCGCGTCCACCGTCAACCGCAGGCGCAAACCGCCCACGCTCATCCGGATGAAAATGAACCATCTCGGTTAAGAGAACGGCCAATGCCAAAGGTTAACGGAACGGAGTGCGGTTGCCTCCTCCCCCTCCGGATGGTCCCCCTCCCCCCGGAGGGAGAGGAGGCAGCCGTCAGGCCTCCCAGCCGCAGTCCTTGCCGCGGTTCTGGTTCGTCAGCCAGGTGTTGAGCGGGGCGAAATAGGCCGCAACGGCCGAGGCGTCGTTCTCGCGCTGGCCGGTGAAGGCCTCCATCGCCTCGGGCCAGGGCCGGGACTGACCCATCTCCATCATGGCGTTGAAGCGCGCGCCGACCGCTTCGTTTCCATAGACGGAACAGCGGTGCAGCGGCCCGGTCCAGCCGGCCTGCCGGCAGGCGGCCTGGTGGAACTGGAACTGGTAGATGTGGGCCAGGAAGTAGCGGGTGTAAGGCGTATTGCCCGGGATATGGTATTTGGCGCCCGCATCGAAGGCGTTCGCCGGACGCGGTCCGGGCGGAACCAGGCCCTGGTATTTCAGCATATTGGCCGACCAGGCGTCATTGTATTCGGCCGGGCTGGTCTCGCCGTTGAACACCCCCCAACGCCAGCGGTCGACCATCAGGCCGAACGGCATGAAGGCGATCTTGTCGAGCGCCATCTTCAGCAGGAAGGGAATGTCCTCTTCCGCCCCCGGCGTGGTCTGCAGCAGGCCGATCTGGTTCAGATAGGTGGGGGTCAGGGCGGACAGGCCGACAAAGTCGCCGATGGCTTCGTGGAAACCGTCATTCGCCCCGTTCTTGAACAGGAAGGGCTGATCCTTGTAGGCGCGCTGGTAGTAGTTGTGCCCGAGCTCGTGGTGGACCGTATAGAAGTCCTCGCCATTGACCTCGGTGCACATCTTGATGCGGATGTCCTCGAGATTGTCGAGGTCCCAGGCCGAGGCGTGACAGACCACTTCACGGTCGCGCGGACGGGTGATCTGGCTGCGCTCCCAGAAGGTGTCCGGCAGCTCGGCCAGGCCCATGGAGACGTAGAAGCCTTCGCCGGTCTCGACCATCCTGCGCGCATCATAGCCCGAGGCGACCAGTCGTTCGGTCAGGTCATAGCTGGACGCGCCGCCCGTGGCCGGGGCCACGACGTCATAGATGTTGCCCCACTGCTGCGACCACATATTGCCGAGCAGGTCGGCCCGGATCGGCCCGTTGTCGGGCTGGACCGCGTCGCCGTAGCGCTCGTTCAGCCGGCTGCGGACATAGCAGTGCAGGTTTTCGTAGAAGGGTTTGACCTGGGCCCACAGCCGGTCGGTCTCTGCGGCGAAGGCGTCCGGCTCCATGTCATAGCCGGCGCGCCACATGGCCCCGGTGTCGGCGAAGCCCAGTTCGGCGGCACCCTCGTTGGCGATGTCGACCATGCGGGCATAGTCGGGGGCCATGACCGGCGAGATCGTCCGCCAGCCTTCGTAAAGGGCCCGGGCCTCGGCCGGATCACGGGTCGTCGCCAGCAGGGCAGAGGCCTCGTCGAGCGTGATCTGACGGCCCTGGTATTCGAACTTTCCGGTGGCATAGGTCGAATCCAGCCGGGTGGTGATCTCGGCCAGTTCCCCTGCAGCGCCGGGGCGGTTGGGGGCCGGAAGGACGATGCCGAGCCGCAGCAGGTTCAGTTTGCGGCGCACGTCGGCGGGAACCTCGACCCCGTTGAACGCCGCCGCGCTATTGGCCAGTTCGACCTGCAGCTCGGTGTATTCGGCGTTGACCCGGCTCTCCAGCCACATGGTGTCATAGGTGATATTGGTGGCCCGGCTCCACTGGATACGGGCGGCCTCCTCGCTGAGAGCGGCGAGCCGGGTCTCGGCGGTGGCGACGAAGGCGGTGGCATCCGCGGCAGTCGGAAGGGCGGCAGCCTCCATGGCGTCTGCCGCTGCGGCAGCGACGTCATCATCGGCCGATGCCGGGACCGTCGCTTCATCCGTCATGCCGAGGCTGGCGCAACCGGCCATACCAAGGGTCAGGGCGCAGGCCGCGGCGGCGGTCATCAGGGTGCGTTTCATGGGTATGTCCTCCTGGCGCGGTCTGCCGCCGCGTCGCTGTGCGGGCAGGTGAAGGGAGCAGAGCCGTCGCGTCAAGCGTCGCTGTTCAGCCCAGCACGCAGGTCGCCAGACCCTGCTCCCGCACCGTGCCCATGGCGGCCTGGATGCGCGAGGTGCGGCGGCGGACATAGGGGCCGGGCGAGGCCGCGTTGTAGCGACGGGGGGAGGGCAGGATGGCAGCCAGGCGCGCGGCCTCGCGGGCGGTCAGTGCGTCGGCCGACTTGCCGAACCAGTGCTGTGACGAGGCCTCGGCACCATAGACGCCCGGCGCCCATTCGGCGACGTTGAGATAGACCTCCATGATCCGCCGCTTGCCCCAGAGGGTCTCGATGGCGACGGTGTAGCCGGCCTCCAGCCCCTTGCGGATCCAGTCGCGACCCGGCCACAGGAAGACGTTCTTGGCCGTTTGCTGACTGATCGTCGAACCGCCGCGAATGCGTCCGGTGCCGCGCTTTTCGGCCCGGGCATTGGCCTGCAGGGCGCGTTCGATGGCCTTCATGTCGAAACCGCTGTGGGCGCAGAAGGTCGCGTCCTCCGATGCGATGACGGCCTGGACCAGCCGGGGGGAGATGTCGTCCAGCGATCGCCAGCGATAGGACAGGCCCTCGCCCTCGACCGCGCGGCTGATCATCAGGAAGGTGGCCGGCGGAGCGACCCAGCGCTGGATAACCACGCTGCCGGCACCCAGCAGGACCAGCACCACGAACAAGGACAGCAATGGCCGGCGTCTCCGGCGGCCCGGGACGTTCGCCATCGTCAAGCTCAGGCCTCGCCGGCTTCGAAGAAGTCGACCACGCCGTCATCGAGATCGTACCGGGCGCCGACGATGCGCAGCTCGCCGCCGGCCTGCTTTTCCAGCAGGGCAGGCGAGGCGGCTTCCCGGAGGTGCTGGAGCACATGCCGGACATTCTCGCGCACGGACAGGTCCACGAGGTTGCCTTCGGAATCAGCGGCCCGGGCGGCGAGGACGGCCGGGATGATGGGTTGCAGCATTGCGCCGACAGCGCCCGGGAAATGGGTGTTCCTTTGCACCACGTCGGTGGCGGCCGCGACAGCCCCGCAGCGCTCATGGCCCATGACCACGACGAGGGGCACACCCAGATGCTCGACGGCGTACTCGATCGACCCGAGGGCCGTGGTGTCTATGGTGTTGCCGGCCACCCGGATCGTGAACAGTTCGCCCAGTCCGCACCCGAACACCGCCTCAGGCGGGACCCGGCTGTCCGAACAGCAAACCAGCACGGCAAACGGGGCCTGGCCCGCAGCGAGCGCGTGTCGGCGCTCCGTTCCGAGGCTCACGGGGAGCGGCTGATCAGACACAAAGGCCGCATTTCCCCGGCGCAACCGTTCCAGGGCCTCATCGGGCGTCAGGCTGGCCGAGGCCGCATGGGGATCCCGGGCGGCAAGGGCCGGCGCTGCCAGCGCCAAGACCGGAGCTGCAACGGCCCACTGGACCAGAGATCGCCGTGACAGATTTTTGAGCGTCGCATTCATCGTCATTCCCCCCTGCGGCCAATGTGACGCTTGCGGCGGTTTTGCGCTAGCCCGCTTCGGCCACCCCGGCCTTACCATCCTCATCGGCCCAGGCCACACGGGTGGCATCGGCGCTCATGGCCAGGGCGGTGATGGGGGCACCCTTGTCGGCCTTGAGGAAATTCAGGCCCTGACCCGCCGGGTCGGCCAGCCAGACGCGGCCGTCATTGAGGCCGGCGGCCAGCAGGCCGTGCCGGGGCCGGGAGGCCACCACGGCGACCAGGCTGCCCTCGTCGAAGCCGATCTCCGTGGCCTCGCGCCCCATCGGGCCATTGGCACCGACGAAGGGCCAGAGGACGGCACCCTGGGCACCCGAGGTGGCCATCAACTGTCCGTTGGACAGGAAGCTCATGGACCGGACCTTGGACGGATAGCCCCCCATCCGCAGGTTCTTCTGATCCTTGATGCGCCAGCCGTGCAGCTGGTTGTCCTGCATGGCCGTGACCACAAAGGCCCCGTCCGGCGAGAAGGTGACGGCGGTGTGCGACCCGGCCCATTTGAGCAGGGTCGGCTTCTGTTCGGCGATGCGGGCGAACCACAGGGCGGCGCCGCCATAGGTCGAGGTCGCGATGCGCCGGCCCTTCGGCTCGAAGGCCACGCCGGAGACCGTGCGCTCATGCTGGAAGTCGCGGCGGAAGCCGGCGTCCTTCGCGTCCAGGACGTTCAGGGTCTTGCCGGCGGAAAAGGCGATCAGGCCACTCTCGGCCGAGGCGTCGACCGCGTCGATCCACTGGCCTTTCGTACTGGTGGCCAGCACCCCGGCCTCGCCGCGCCGGTGCCAGATCAGCCGCCCGTCGTCACCGCCCGTGATCACGCCCTCTTCGGAGGGATGGGGGACCGCGCACAGAATGGCCCCATCATGGGCGGCGCTGAACTCACCGCCCTCAAACCGGACCGAACCGTCGCCCAGGGCGAAGATCGCGCCTTCGGCGTCGAAGACGATGGCGGAGATCTGGGCGTCAAAAGAGGTGGACTTCATGCCGAACCGCTCTCGCCGAAGGCGGCGCCGGGCTCGGACGGGAAGCACCGGATCAGTCGCGAGTCGGCCACTGCGGCCTGACGGTGAACGACGGCCGTCCGGTATTCAGGATCACGCAGCATGGCACCGAAGGCCTCTCCCGAGGGGTACCAGGCGATGAAGGCCAGGTCCCAGGCCTCGTCCCGGGGACCGATCAGGGTCAGTTCCGGACGGCCCAGCCAGATCTGTCGACCGCCTGACCGGGCAAAGGGCGCGGCCGAGGTTCGGCCATAGGCGGTATAGGCCTCGGCCCCGGTCCGGGTCACGGAATGGTCGGGGTGATCGGCCGGATAGGCGGCTGTCTCTCGGAAGCGCAGCAGGTTGATCATGGCGATCGGCCGATCCGACGGCAGTTCGCGGAATTCGGCCATGAGCTCGCGCGTCGGATCGACGAAGCCGGTCATGCCGCGCAGGCCTCGAACCCGGCCCTGAGGGCGGCTTCGTCGAGATCGCGGCCTATGAAGACCGCACGGGACCAGCGTCGTTCGTCGCCTCCCCAGGGCTTCTGCAGATCGCCCTCGAGGATCATGTGCACGGCCTGGAACACCAGCCGGCGATCCTCGCCGCTGACGTCGATGATGCCCTTGGCGCGCAGGATGTTCTGACCCTGCTCGCCCAGCAGCCGGTCGAGCCAGGCGGTGAATTTGGTCCCGTCCATCGGCCGGTCGAGCGACAGGGAGATGCCCTTGATGTCGTCCTCGTGCGCATGGCCGCGCGCGCCGTGTGCATGGTCGTGATGATGCCCATGATCGTGCCCATGATCGTGGTCATGGTCATGGCCGCAGTGCTCGTCATGGACATGGCCGGGCTCGCCGTGGGCCGGATTGGCGAACTCGGGGTTGATGTCGAGAATTCGTTCCAGGTCGAATCCACCGAGGCCCAGCACCTGATCCAGCGGGACATTGGCGCGCTCGGCGCGGGTGATGGGGGCCAGGGGGTTCAGCTTGCGCAGCCGGGCCTCGACCGCGACCAGTTCGGCCTCGCTGACGAGGTCGGTCTTGTTCAGGATGATGCGGTCGGCGAAGGCGACCTGCTCGCGGGCCTCCTTCGAGTCATCCAGTCGGGCCATGACGTGTTTGGCGTCGACCAGGGTGGTGACGCTGTCGAGCCGGGTCTTGGCCTTGACGTCCTCGTCGACGAAGAAGGTCTGGGCCACCGGGCCGGGGTCGGCCAGGCCGGTGGTCTCGACGATGATTGCGTCGAAGGCCGGGGCACCGGGCTTCTGGCGTTTCATCAGCCCGGCGACGATGCGGATCAGGTCGCCGCGCACCGTGCAGCAGACGCAGCCGTTGTTCATCTCGAACACGTCCTCGTCGGCACCGACCACGAGGTCGTTGTCGATGCCGATTTCGCCGAACTCGTTGACGATCACGGCGTAACGCTTGCCGTGGTCCTCGGTGAGGATGCGGTTCAGCAGGGTGGTCTTGCCGGCGCCGAGATAGCCGGTGAGGACGGTGACGGGGATCTTGCCAGAAACGGTATCGGTCATGGGGCGCTAGATGGAGCGTGCGGCGGGGTTTGTGAAGGAGGAGCGGGCCCTCAACCCTGGCAGTTCGGGCAATCGGCCAGAGGGCCGGCCTCCAGTTGCAGGGTCGAGTGGCCGATGGCGAAGCGGCTACGGATCACCGACTGTGCCTCGGCGAGCAGGGTGTCGGCGTCGGCACGGTCGTGGCACAGGTGGGCGGTCAGGGCGGTTTCCGTGGTCGAAAGCCCCCAGACGTGCAGGTCGTGAACGGCCGTGACGCCGGGAAGCGCCATGAAGGCCGTACGGATCGCCTCGACGTCCACACCGCGGGGAGCGGCGTCGATGGCCAAGTTGACCGAGTCCTTCAGCAGGCCCCAGGTCCCGATCAGGATGACGGCGACGATGACCAGGCTGAACAGCGGATCGATCACCGACCACCCCGAGACCATGATCACCCCACCGGCAATGACCACGCCGACCGAGACCGCGGCATCGGCCATCATGTGCAGATAGGCGCCGCGGGCGTTCAGGTCGCTGTGCTGGTCGCGCATGAACAGCAGGGCGGTGCCGAGGTTGATGACAAAGCCTATGGCGGCCACCCCCATGATCAACCCGCTCATCACCGGGGCCGGCTCGGCCAGACGTCGGGCGGCCTCGAAGGCGATGGCTCCGCAGGCGAAGATCAGCAGCAGGGCATTGGCCAGGGCGGCCAGCACGGTCGCCTTGCCGAAGCCATAGGTCTGATGCGGCCCGCCGGCGCGTCGGGCCAGCAGGGCCGCGCCTCCGGCCATGGCCAGACCGAGGACGTCTGACAGATTGTGGCCCGCATCGGCCATCAGGGCGGTGGAACCGCTGTAGACGCCGGCCGCAAATTCGATGGCGACGAAGGCCAGATTGACGCCCAGGCCGACGGCATAACGCCAGTCGCCGGTATCAACCGGGCCGTGATGATGGCCGCCCGGGCCATGGTGGTGGCCATGGTCGTGCCCATGCCCATGCCCGTGCTCATGGCCGTGGTCGTGTGCGGGGTCGTGGGAGCCGTGGGCGTGCGCCATGCCGCTATCCTTAGTGCGGGCGCAGGATCACGAGAAGGCCGATCAGGATCAGTGCCAGGCCGAGGATGATGCCCTCATAGCGGGCCCAGCGCTCCAGCCGCAGCACCGACCAGCCGGCGCGCGCGAGGCCGGTGAACAGCCCCATGCCCAGAACCGTCCCGGCGGCGAAGGCCAGGGTCAGGGCGGCCAGCAGCAGCGGTCCCTGGGTCGCCTGCGACAGATAGATGGGCAGCAGGACTTCGCCGGGCGAAATGGCCAACATCGCCACCAGACCCCAGAAGGCGGCACCGTGGGAGACGGTCGGTTCGGACAGGGCCAGGGCAGGCCCGCCCGCCATGACCGGTGCACGCAGCACGGCGCGGCCCAGATAGAAGGCGCCGAAAAGGAAGAGCAGGCTGGCCGACAGCCAGGGCAACAGACCCGCGATCCACTGATCCATGGCCAGACCGGCCGCCACGATCAGCCCACCGACCAAGGCGGTGGAGGCAATATGGGCGAGCCCCGCCGCCGTCACCGCGCCCAGCACCTGGGGCAGGGACCAGCGCTGACCCCGACCGACCAGGACAAAGGGCAGCCAGTGGGTGGGCAGGGCGGCGTGCAGAAACGCCGTCGCAAAGCCCGCGCCCAGCAGCGACAGCAGGACGGGTTGCTGGAGATCAAGCGGCGTCATCGCCGGTCTTTAGCGTGTTACTTTATAACGGTCGAGAGGGGCCGTTGAAATTCCGCAGTGCCGGGCTGCGTCAGAACAGCCAGTCGTCGTGACCGTGCGGCCGCCCAAGATCGTCGGTCAGTCCGGGCACCGCACCGTCCTCGATGAAGGTCAGCGTATCGCTGGTCCACCGGGCCGGAAGATCGCCGTCGCTCATGCGCCTGACGGTGTAATCGAAATCCTCGACGCCGGGCAGAACGGTCGGCAGGTCCGCGTCCTTGGCCAGTACGAAGTCGTCATCCGACGCGCCGGGCCAGATCTCCGGAGACGGGAGGTCCACGACCGAGCCGGGGAATTCGTCGTCAAACTCGACCACAAACCGGGCCGGGACGGCCGAAGTCTCGAACCCGCGGCTGGCCCGATGGCCGGCACTCAAGGCGAAGTCATTCCAGTCGCCGCCGATCCCGAGATCAAGGCCGCTGAGCAGGAAGTCGTCATTGCGGTGGTCCAGCGTGAACACGCCTGAGGCCTCGAAGAAAAAGGCCTCGTCGACCACTTCCTCGCTGACGGCTGCCAGCAGCGGAACCTCGAACCCGGAGGTGAGGCGCAGCGATGTCATGCCATCCTGCACGCCCTCGAGCCCGCCGAGAATTTCGTCCATCCATCGGGTCGACGAGATGACAACGCCGTCGTCGAGGGCGTCAGTAAGGCCATTCACGAACATCGCCATCACCTCCGTCCCTTCCAACAACCCCGCTCCGGACAGGAGCGCCGCGCCCGGGCGCGTCCGATAGACACCTATCGAGGATATAGAGTGCCATGCGGGGGTTGGTGCGGCAAGTTCAATCCCGCTTCGCGCGAACGGCACTCCGCGGGAGCTTCGTGATTTCCGGCCTGCGCCCCGGCGCGCGGAGGGTGGCGGGAGCCGGTTTTTCTCCCCGTCCGCGTTGACTCGGCCACCCCTCTGCGTCTATGTCGCCGCTCTTCGCCCGAGGGGGTCCCCCGTCGGGCTTATTCTTTTTGCGTTTCGCTGAGGCTTCAACATGTACGCGGTGATCAAGACCGGCGGCAAGCAGTACCGGGTTCAACCGGGCGACGTCATTGTGGTCGAGAAGCTCGACGGCGAGGCCGGCTCGAACGTCTCGTTCGGTGACGTCCTGATGCTGGGCGGCGAAAAGGGCGTGACCCTGGGCGCTCCCCTGATCGCGGGTGCCGCGGTCGCGGCGACCCTGGTCGAGACCCGCAAGGGCGAGAAGATCAAGATCTTCAAGAAAACCCGCCGTCAGGGCTACCGCCGCACGAACGGCCATCGCCAGATGGAATCGGTCCTGCGCATCACCGGCATCGACGGTGCCGGCGAGAAGGCCAAATGGGACGGCGAGACCTCGCTGATGACCAAGGCTGAAATGAACCTGCGCGCCCGCGGCCTGGCCCCGCGCGTCGAAGCGACCGAAGCCGAGCCGGTAAAGGCCGCCGCCAAGAAGGCCTCGGCCAAGAAGGCTGCGCCCAAGGCCCAGCCCGCCTCCACCGACGAAGCGTAAGAACAGTTAGAGACAGGGAGCAGACCTATGGCTCACAAGAAATCCGGTGGTTCGTCGCGTAACGGTCGCGACTCTCATTCCAAGCGCCTCGGCGTGAAGAAGTTCGGCGGCGAGAACGTTCTGGCCGGCAACATCCTCGTGCGTCAGCGCGGCACCACCTTCCACCCGGGTGACAACGTCGGCCTCGGCCGCGACCACACCCTGTTCGCGACCGCCCACGGCGCCGTGAAGTTCACCAAGAAGGCGAACGGCCGTTGTTACGTGTCGATTCTCCCGGCCCCCGAACAGGCCATGGCCGCCGAGTAGCGCAGACCGACTGACACCCGGATCGCGCAAGGCTCGAGAGCCGCGATCCGGACCAGGGACAAGTTTCCGCGGGGAGTCTGGATCACCAGGCTCCCCGTTTGCGTTTCCCCGCCTCGACGCCGCCCGAGCCCTCCAAGGAGGCGGCAGATCGAACGAGGCCTGTGCCATGTGTGTGATCGAACCCTCTCCCGTCGTCGAGACGCGGCGCCTGGTCCTGCGGGCCCCGGGGCCACAGGATGTGTCCCGGCTGGCAGCCTTCGCCAATGATCCGGCCATCGCCCGCATGACCCTGCGCATGCCGCATCCGTACGGCATCGCCGACGCCGAGGACTTTGTGCTGAAGGTGGCGGTGCAGGATCCGGCGCGCGCGCGGACCTTCCTGATCGAGCATGAGGACCAGGGACCGGTCGGGGTCATCGGCCTGTTCGAGGACGCTGACCCTGCGCCCGAGGTCGGCTACTGGATCGCCCGGCCCTTCTGGGGTCGGGGTTTTGCGACGGAAGCCCTGCAGGGGGCCACGATCTGGGCCAGCCGGGCGTGGAAGCGCCGGGCCCTCATGGCGGGTCATTTCAGCGATAATCCGGCGTCGGGCCGGGTGCTGGAAAAGGCGGGCTTCCTCTACACTGGTGAGGTCCGCAAGGGCTTCAGCCGGGCGCGCGGTGCCGAGGCCGCGGCGCGCCGCATGGTCTGGCTGGCCTGATCAGCCGATCAGGCCATGGGCCCAGCCGGCAAAGGCCAGCCAGGCCGGCGAGGTCCAGATCAGCGGCACCGTGAACATCACGACGGCAAGGATGGCGCTGCCGCACAGGGTGGCCGGGTGTATCCGTTTCAGGGTGACCAGATCCCAGACGAACAGCGGCACCAGGAACACCAGGGTCTGGAGCGTAGAGAGGGCCAGGGGCAGCCAGGCCGGGTCCGGGATACGTCCCAGTGCGGGCTGCAACAGATCGATCATGCCGATCAGCATCAGGCGTTTGTGGATGGCGGGGGTTCTGCGGAACGCCAGGGCCGCGACGATCAGGCCGCCGAAAACCGGCACGTCGAGCAAGGGCACGGCCAGCCAGGTCAGGCCCGGGATTCCCGGCGGCCTCGAAAATGGCCGGTCGACGCCCTGAAGCGCGGTGATGATCGCCAGCGGGATCATGATCGCGATCAGGACCATGCCGACCTTGCCGAGCTGCCGATGCACGGCGACCCGGTTGGTCGCGACAAGACTGGCCTGGATTCCGAACAGGATCACCCATGCCGAAAACACCAGGCCGTGCAGCATGACGACAGGGCTGATCGGCTCATAGGGATGGGGAGCCGGAAGGATGCCGCGCAGATAGTAGCTGGGCGCGAAGCCAATGAAGATCACCACAAGGATGATCGCCGCCATGGTCGTGAAGAACGCCCGGTCCCGCACCGGGCGCGCGGCCGCAGATCCCGAAGATGTCATCTGATTCAGCCCCCGCTTACCCAATGATCCAATCAGCGAAGGGGGGTGATGTCCAGCGTCAGGCTTCCGTCGCCGCCGCACGCGGGGCCCGCGCCGTCTAGCCGAACAGGGTCGGTCCGAAGATGGCGGCCAGGGCGATCGCCCCGCCGGCCACGGCCACGACCGCACCGGCGATGAAAGCCGCCCAGGTCCGGGCTGCCCGTTGACGCCGCAGGCCGCTGGTCTTGACTGATCGCAGCATGACGCCGGGCTTGGGTCCGAAGACTTCCGAACCGGAAATATTGTGCTGGGACATGTACGCGCTCCCTGATCCACCGTCCCTTGCGGGACGCGGACACCGAAGCGGGTCAGACAAGGCCAAACAATGGCGAACAGAGGTTATCCACCGATCCGTGACCGGATGAACCCGGTCAGGGCCCCCGAAGCCTTATCCGGTCAGCCGCAGTAGACCAGTTGTCCGCTGTAGGCGCGGTAGTAGCCGGTATGCGGATCGTAGGACCGGTAGGTGGCGCGGCACCAGTCCGCGCGTGATCCGTAGCCGCTGTTGTAACCGCTCCCGTAACCCGCCCCGTAGCTTCCGTAGCTGGTGCCGCCGCCCGGATAGACGTGGTCAGGCCGGCCATAGGCACCGTGATAGGTCGTTGACCCCTGTGCATGGCCATAGTCCTGGGCCGAGCCGTAGCCACGGCGCCCCGAATAGCCGTAGCGCCCGTGGCTGTAGCCGCTGGAACCGGCCAGCTCGCGGTAGTCGCGTCGCGCCTGCGGGCTGGCCTGGCGGCGCTGGTCGCGCCAGCGGGCTCCGCAATTCTCACGGTTCGCATCCCAGAACTGATCGCAGCGATAGTCACCCGGCTGGTCCAGTTGGCTGCGCCAGTCGAAATTCGACGGCACGGCGTTCGAGCGACGGGACCCGTAGCTGTCACCATAGGATTGTCGGCCATGGCCGCCTCCATAGGCTCGCTCGCCATAGCCGCCGTCATAGGTCCCGCCCCAGGACTGGGCAGCGGCGGGAAGGGCAGACAGGCTCAGGCCGGCGGCGGCGATCAGGGCAAGGCGAAACATGGTTAACTCTCCGAAGCGGCCGGATACGCAGGCCCAAGGACAACAGCGACTGGCAGGCAAGGCAGTTAGAGGGTGACGGGCACGCGGGCCCCGCGGGTGCTGATGCGCCGCATCAATACGATGCGGTCGCCACCGGCGCTCACCGGGGTGATGATGAACCAGTCTCCGTCCGGGAGTCCCGAGAATTCGAACCGGCCGTTCTCGCAGGTGGTCGAGCGGACGAAGGAGCGGTAGTCGGCTCCGGGGTTTTCCACCGTACGCGCCCTGACGATAGCCTCCGGAACGGCCGCGCGGTCGATCGAACCGTACAGGGTGCGGAAACGGGCGCGGGTGAAGGGGGTATAAGGGGTAAGGGCGACTGAGCCGGTGCAGGTGTAGGCCTGGCCGTCGCGGCTGTAGGCGACGCGGCCGTCGACCGATCCGCGTCCGGCGAGCGCCGACCAATCGAAGTCCTCGGCCTTGAAGGCGGCCGATGACGGCCGGCCTCCGGGGGCGGAATCACCCGCGGGAACAGTTTGGCAGGCCGCCAGGGCAGCGCAGACGGCGGCGAGGACGATCAGGTGGCGGGCGGACATACAGGCTCTCTCCGTCGAGGATGCGGGTCGAACGAATAGATCAGACGCTCAACGCCGCCATAAGGTCAAGGTTGCGGCGCATCGGGCCGTGGGCCAAAAGCGCGCATCAAGCTGGCGAAGACCGGCTATAGGGTAGGTCCATGACAGTCACGTTTGACGATATACTGGCGGCGCGGGACCGTATCGCCGGCCAGGTCGACCGCACCCCGGTGCGCTATTCCCGCCGCCTGTCGCAGCTGACCGGGGCCGAGGTCTGGGTCAAGTTCGACAATCTGCATTTCACCGGCAGCTTCAAGGAGCGCGGGGCCCTGAACCGGCTGCTGCAGCTGACGCCCGACGAACGCAGGCGCGGCGTGGTGGCGGCCAGCGCCGGGAACCATGCCCAGGCCCTCGCCTACCACGGGGCCCGGCTGGGCGTGCCGGTGACCATCGTCATGCCCGAGGGTACGCCCTTCGTGAAGGCGGACGGGACCCGTGCGCACGGCGCGACGGTGGTGATCAAGGGCGGGGATTTCTCCGGCTCGACCGAGGAGGCGCACCGGCTGCGCGACGAGGAAGGCTTCGTCTTCGTCTCTGCCTTTGACGATGCGGGCATCGTCACGGGCCAGGGCGTCTGTGCCCTGGAGTTCCTGGAAGACGCGCCGGATCTGGACTGTCTGATCATTCCCATCGGTGGGGGTGGGCTGATCGCGGGCTGTTCGGTGGCGGCGAAGGCGATGAAGCCGGATATCCGCATCTTCGGCGTCGAGGCGGCCATGTATCCCTCGTTCAGCGCCAGACGTCGGGGCGACACGCCGAAATGCGGCGGCCAGACCATCGCCGAAGGCATCGCCATCAAGGCCGTGGGCGACATCCCCTTCGCCATCGCCGACCCGCTGGTCGAGGAGGTCCTGGTCTGCGAGGAGGCCGATTTCGAGACCGCCGTGGCCTATTATGCGACCCTGGAAAAGACGGTCGCCGAGGGTGCCGGGGCGGGCGGGCTGGCGGCGCTTCTGGCGTATCCGGACAGGTTCAAGGGGATGAAGGTCGGACTGGTGCTGTGCGGCGGCAATATCGATGCGCGCATGCTGGCCGTGGTGCTGAACCGCGAACTGGTGCGCGAGAAGAAGATGATCGTCTATCGCATCCTGGGCGACGACCGGCCGGGCATGCTGTCCAAGATGAGCGCCGTGATCGGCGGCCTTGGCGGAAACATCATAGACGTGGTGCACAACCGGCTGGCGCTGGACGTGCCGGCCAAGGGCGCGGAGTTCGACATCATGGTCGAGACGCGCGGTGAGGCCCACGCCAACGAGATCAGAGATGGACTGGAAGAGGCTGGATATGACCTACGGATGGGCTAGAGGCGCAACGGCGCTGGCGATGGTCGCGCTGCTGGCGGGACCCTTGGCCGCCTGTGATCGTGCGCCGCCCGCGCCGGACGAGACGGCGGCCCTGAACCTTCGCGCGGCCGAGTTCTTCATGACCTCAAACGCCCGGCGCGAGGGCGTGCGCACGCTGCCGTCCGGTGTCCAGTATACGGTCACCCGCTCGGGGCCGGCGGACGGGGTGCGCCCGGACCGCAATGATCTGGTCCGTGTCGACTATGAAGGCACCCTGACCGACGGGACGGTGTTCGACAGCTCCTTCCAGGACGGTCAGCCGGCCGTGTTCACCGTCAGCGATGTTGTGCCGGGCTGGACGGAGATCCTGCAGCAGATGCGGGTCGGCGACGAATGGGTGGTCTATCTGCCGCCCGCACTCGGCTATGGCGAGGACGGTCGGCCGGGCATCCCGCCGAATTCGGTGATGGTGTTCCGGCTGAAACTGCTGGAGGTGGCGACCGTGCCCGGCGGTGAGCGCGGCGGGGCGATCGCCCAGGGCTAGACCGCTGACCCCAGGCGTTTGACTGCCCAGGCGGCGGCGTCACTTACCACCGCGTCCGGATCGTCGAGGAGCCGCGCGGCGGAGTGGATCAGGGCCGCGTCACCGCTGTTGCCGATGGCGTACAGGACATTGCGCACGAACCGGTTGCGACCGATGCGTTTGACCGGGCTCCTGGCGAACAGGGCCCGGAAGGCGGCGTCGTCGAGGGCGACGAGCTCGGCCAGTCGGGGCGTGACCAGGGCCGCCCGCGCCTGCACCCTTGTTTCCTGCGCGGCGGCAGCGAATTTGTTCCACGGACAGACCGCCAGACAATCGTCGCAGCCGTAGATCCGGCTGCCCGTGGCTACACGGAATTCGTCCGGCCAGGGCCCCGCGAACTCGATGGTCAGATAGGACAGGCAGCGCCGCGCATCCAGTTGGAAGGGGGCGGGGAAGGCCCGGGTCGGGCAGACGTCGAGACAGGCCGTGCAGCTGCCGCAGTGCTCGCCCTCCGGCGGGTCCGGCTCCAGTTCTGCCGCCGTCAGGATGACCCCGAGGAACAGCCAGTTGCCGTGGGTGCGGCTGAGCAGATTGGTGTGTTTGCCCTGCCAGCCGAGGCCTGCCCGCTGGGCGAGTGGCTTCTCCATCAGGGGGGCGGTGTCGACGAAGACCTTCACCTCCTGACCGGTTCGCGCCGCGATCTGGCCGGCCAGCGTCTTCAGCCGGCCCTTGATAACCTCGTGATAGTCGTCCCCCCGGGCATAGACGGAGATATAGCCGGCCGACCGGTCCTGCATTTCCGGCAGGGGGTCCTCTCCGGGGCCGTAGTTGAGGCCCAGGACGATGGCGCTGCGGGCCCCCTCCCACATGGCGGTGGGATGGGCGCGGCGCTCCAGTGTCGTCTCCATCCAGCCCATTTCGCCGTGCCGACCGGCCTCGACGAAATGCGCCAGCCGCTCGCCCGCGTCCCAGGGATCGGCGGCCGAGGCGAAGCGGCAGACGTCAAAGCCGAGGGCGGCGGCGCTGTCACGGATCGTGTCGCGGGTATCGGCCTGCATGGCGACCGTTTGACCCGGCAGGGCCTAGAAGTCGAGGTCGTGGTACCAGGCCGAGGCCTGAACGCCGGGAAAGCGATCGGCCAGCAGGGGCCGGAAGCTGGGGCGTGACTTCAGCTTCATGTACCAGGTCTTGGCCGCCGGATAGGCCGCCCAGGAAACCTCGCCGAAATAGTCCAGCACGGAGAGGTGGGCGGCGGCCACGATGTCGGCCTGGCTGATGCGGCGACCCGCCAGGGCGTCACGGCGGGTCAGCAGACCCTCCATCATGGTCAGATGGGACTTCAATGCCTCGCGCCCCGCGCGCAGGGCCCGGGCCTCGGGCGGGCCGAGGCGGAGCAGGGGCTTCTCCATCCGCTCATGCAGCAGGACGGCGTTGACCTCATCGGTGAAGCGGCGCTCGAACCAGGCCAGCAGACGCCGCACTTCGGCCCGTTCGGCGGCATCGACCGGCAATAGGAAGGGCTCGCTGGTCCGCTCCTCCAGCCAGCCCAGGATGGCCGCCGGCTCGCAGAGGGTCAGGGGGTCCTTGCCGGCATCGGTGACCTGCAGGACGGGGGGCATACCCGACGGGTTCATGGCCGCGACCGGACAGCCGTCCTCCCAGGGACGGACCGGGGTCTCGGAGAACTCCATCCGCGCCTCGCCCAGCGCCAGTCGCACGGCGCGTGAGCCCGGATCGAAGGCGAAATGGAAGAGGACGCAGTCCGACATGACCCTTGCTTTGACCGACGGGCGTTAAGCTTGCGTTAGCTGTCCTCGCCGGGAACCGCGCCGGCCGGTTCGTGATGTTCGGCCCGGCCCCGTGGATCGGGGTGGATCAGGATGTCCGCGCGCGGGAAGGCCGCCAGCAACCGGTTCTCCGCCTCGACGACGATGGCATGGGCCGCCTCCAGACTCAGGGTCGGCTCGAGATCGATGTGCATCTGGATCATCATCACCGGGCCGGCCATCCGGCTGCGCAACTGATGGACGCCCGAAATGCGCGGATCGGACAGGACGGCGGTGGTGATGGCGATGCGATCCGCTTCGGGCACGGCCCGGTCGACCAGATGGTCTGCGGAGGTCTTGAGCAGGGTCAGGGCCCCCCAGAACAGCCAGACCGAGACGATCAGGCCCGCGGCCGCGTCGAGGCCGGGCGCGGCGAGCCAGGCACCGGAAATCACACCGATCAGGACCACGACGTTCGACGCCAGGTCGGCGGCATAGTGGGAGCGGTCCGCCTTGACCGCCATGGAGTCGCTCCGGCGTATCGCCCGGCCCTGCATCCAGACCAGCCAGGCGGTCAGGGCCAGCGAGATCAGCACCACACCGACGCTCCAGGCACCGGCCGTCACCGGGCGTGGATCAAAGATGCGCTGGATCGCCTCCCAGCCGACGAACAGGGCTGAAGCAAACACCAGCCCGGCCTGGACCATGGCAGCGAGCGCCTCGCCCTTGCCGTGGCCGTAGCGGTGATCCTCGTCCGCCGGGTTCGCGGCCCAGCGCACGGCGAAGAACACGCCCAGCGAGGCCACCAGATCCAGCGCCGAGTCCGCCAGGGTCGCCAGGATCGAGACCGAACCCGAGGCTCCGAGCGCAAAGGTCTTGAGCACAATCAGGACTACGGCGACCCCGACCGACAGCCGCGTCACGGAGCGGGTCGCCGCATGGCCGTCGGCATGCGAGTCATGGGGGGCGGCGAAAGACGTCATCGCCGTCTTGTTGCGGAAACCCTCGGCCCTGCCAAGGCCGGACCGGCGCGCTTTATCGTTAGCGTGATCGTCACGAAACCGCCTCATGGTGCGTGCGGATAGGAAGCGGAGCCCGAAGCTCCCTGTGGAGATCGCGACTTGGAGCCAGGGGACACAGCCACTGACGCCGTCCGCTGGATCGGACGCGGTGAGGCTTTGGCCCGGCTCGGGGTCAAGACCCAGACCCTCTATGCCTATGTCAGTCGCGGCCGGATTGCGGCCCGTCCTGATCCTTCCGACCCTCGCCGGAGCCTTTATGCGGTTCAGGACATTGCCCGGCTGAGCGGCGAGACGGTCGACGACGAGGAACAGGCCGCCCATCGGCGCATCCCCCGTGTGGCGAGCCGCGGCGAGGCGGAGGTGTCCTCCTCCCTGACCGTGATTGCCGGCGGCCGGTTGTTCTATCGCGGTCTCGATGCCGTCCAGCTGGCCGAGACGGCGACGCTGGAAGATGTCGCCCGCCGCCTGTGGGACGCACGGGCCGTCAATCCTTTCGCCCAGGTCCGCCCCCGCGTCGGTGCGGTCCCCGGCGGCTCGGTCCGGGCCAGGCTGTTTGCGGCCGTGGCCCGCCGCGCCGAGGAGGATGCCGATCCTCAACCCCGCACGATCGAGTCGTTGAGACTGGAGTGCGCCCGGGTGCTGGACGAAGCGGTCGACGCCGCCGCCGGCTCGGGGCCGCGCCTGTTCCTCCATCAGCGCCTGGCGCGGTCGTGGAAGACGCCGGAGCGCGACGCCCATCTGATCCGGCGCGCGCTCGCCCTGGCGGCTGACAATGAGATGAATTCCGCCGTGCTCGCGACGCGTGCGGCGACAGACGGCGGTGCCTGCCCTGCCGCCGCGGCCTTCGTCGGCCTGCTGACCCTTGCGGGCTCCGACATGATGGCCGAGCTGACGCGGGCCTCGGACTGGATCATCGCCGTGCGGCGTCAGGCAACCGATGCCGCCCGCAGGGCCCATGCCGCGGGCGGTCTGGCCGGCTTCGGCAGCGCCGACTATCCGGGCGGCGATCCGCGCGCGGTCGCCCTGATGGCGGCCACAGACCTGCCGATCG
>VYMF01000093.1_pt1 | contig 23983 bp, 23 predicted proteins | sample 5115271 | NCBI WGS metagenome assembly VYMF01 (sample SAMN12291778, study PRJNA351875) | freshwater metagenome | isolation source: freshwater lake | place: USA: Michigan, Wintergreen Lake | collected 2013-08-08
TCCACCTCCCATTGCACGTTACATCTCCAGCATCGCCAGGATGCGTGTGCGCCAACTGTATGGGAGTCCAAAATGGTGGAATCAACGAAGGATGTACCAGTGACTGGGTGCAGCTGTTATCCGGATTGGTCGAGTCGATCACAAACTGCGCAGCGGCCAGCGTATCGCATAAGTCGATCAGGGCGCGGTGTCTCGGCGTCGGGGCGCCGCGGAACGATCGGAACGCGCGCGCGCTCGTCCACTGGGCCAGCCGCTCGCGTCGGATAAAGGCGAGTTGTGCCGACAAGATCGCGGCGGACTCGCAAGACGAGGCAGGCATCATGACATCACCTGCGGAATCTGCTCGTTGAGGTCCGCCATTTCCTTGCTGCGACCCAGACCAATAAACCCAACCTCTTGGCCGTATGCTTCAGACCGGCATGTGCCGCTCCAGAGCTGAATCATCTCGACGCGATGGGTGGACGACGCTATCGACTTAACCCAATCACGAACTAGCCGGTTTGCACCTTTGCCAAGGTGAGCAGCGAGGCGGGCGCTCGGGTTGTCGGTAGAGCCAACGTAGCGCCATCGGTCCGGCTCCGCAGTAGAAACCAAAGCGTAGACGTAGGCAACAGATAAGCCTTCGGCAGCCAATATGACACGGCCGGGGTTGGCCTCTGCGGCAAGGAGGCTTGCGACTGTTTTGGAGAGACGACGCTTCGCTGAGCGGAGCTTTCTCTCGGCCTGGTCTCGCCGCTCAAGCAGCTCTACTGCCTCGGACGAATAGCGCTCGACACTCCGAAGAGCAGAATGGACGAGCTGGTCGGCCCGAGCCTGAGCTTCGTTCTCAACTCGCTGAATGATGTATGGCAACACTCTGGCCAAGACCACACCGTCTCCGAAAGTCAGAGACTGAGAGGTTCCACTTTCGCGAAAAACATCCTCAGCAGCCTCGGCAAAGTGCTCAAGGGCGTGGAACTCTTCAGGGGAGGTCGCCAACATCGTGTGCCTCCATGGGGTGGAGAGCCGGGCCGGAAGCAACGCCAGGAGGAGGCGCGCGCATCGAACACACTTTCCGTATGCACGAGGTCGCTTCGCATCAATGAGGTATTCCCACCCTCCCACTTGATGGTCGCACGATTCGCCGCCGTCCTCATTCGTAACTTCGCCATCACCGGCGACGTGCCAAGAGCGCACGCGGCGCGGGGACACTTCCGGGACGGTTTGCGCTGCGGAAATCTTACCTGTTCGATCCCCTTGCGGGTTCAGCACGTACGGCGTAGGCTCTTGTACAGCAACAACATCGACGAAAGCGCCGGGGTTTGGGATTGAAGCGGTCATCGGTTCAATCCCGATCTGTGGCTCTTGTTTCAGAGCAGATAGTTACGCAACACACGAACGGCCCCCGACTCTCGGGGGCCGTTTTGCGTTCCGGTCATGCCCGTCAGGTCCCGCGACGACCGCCGTTCTTCGACTTGGTCGGCGCCGCCTGCTTCTGGCGCGGGTCAGGCACATACGCCTGCTGTCCCAACGCGACAGGCTTACCACCGGCCACCGGTTTCTTGCGGGAAAAATCCGGCACCGCGCCGGTCTTGAGCTTCTTCATGCATGCCTCCATGGGCAGGGTGTCTCGTCGTGCTGTCCGAAAGATACCCGGGCGCGTGCACGAGGGTCACTCGGGGAAGGGCACATCCTCCAACCCCGGGCCCGCGGCCACGTGGTTCGTCATACCCGTGTCTTTGGCGGTGGCGCGCGCCGCTGAGCCCTGCGGCCAGGCAATGCGGCCCAGCGCACACTGCGACAAGCCGAGCGCGGGAATGGGCGCCTGCTGCGAAATCGTGGTGAGCTGCAGCATGAGCCGCACATGCGCGTGTTGCCCCGCCAGCTTCGCGGTGTCGTCACGATGGCTCACGAATTCGCTGGCCTCGAGCGCCTTCTCGATCGACTGCCAGCGCCGCAGCAACTTCACCGCCGTGCCTTTGCCCACGTTGCGCACGCCGGGAATGTCGTCCCCCTCCTCGCCGCACAGCGCCTTGAACGCCGGCAGGTTCACTGGGGCCACGCCAAAGCGCGCCAGCACGTCGGCGTCGGTCCACGTCTTGATGCGCGCGCCGTTGGTGCCTTTCCCCACGCCCACGTACGTCGCCACCTCCACCCCCTCCGACACGAACTGCAACAGATCGGAATCGTTCGACAGCACCGTCACGCGCGCCTCGTCGCGAAAGCGCGCCATGATCGTCGCCACGCAGTCGTCGCCTTCGAATCCGTCGACGCTGATGCTCGTCATGCCCGTCGCTTCGACCCCCTCGCGAATGGGCGCGATACGCGCGCGCATCGACCCCGTGCGCCGGTGCTTGTACTGCGCGTACAGCCCGTGGCGAAAGGTGGGGCCGTCGTGGTCCCACGCCGCCACCAGATGCGTGGCACCAATGTCGAGCGCCGCACCGCGCGCCATCTGACACCAGAGGCGCACGCCGTTCACCACGTCACCGGCCGCGACATGGGCGGCGCGACCGGCCAGCGATTGGGCATCCACGACGAGCAGGTGCGGAAGAGTCATGCCGCAATCTAGCCGTCATGTCGCAGATCGTCCGTGAGCGCTTATGTTGCAGCAGCGGGACCGGCCCCCGGCCGGTGCTCCCCACGTGACGACACTGCTCCCGACCTGCTCCCGACCTGCTCTCATGAACATCACCGACGCCATTGCCGCGCGCCGCTCCGTGCGCAAGTTCACCGACCGCACCCCCACGCGCGAAGAGCTCGAGCAGATCATTCAGGCGGCCACGCTGGCCCCCATCCACCGCCTCACCAATCCGTGGCGCTTCTACGTCCTCGGCCCCGAGGCGCGCGCCGCCTACGGCCTCGCCCTCGGGAACCGCAAAGCCAAGAAGGCCACCGACGAAGCGCACGCCGAGTCCATTCGCAAGGCGACGAGCGACGAACACCGCGCGCAGCCGTGCATGCTCATCGTGGCGATGTCGCTGAATGAGAACCCGGAAATTCGCGAAGAAGATTACGCGTCGACGATGATGGCCACGCAGAACCTCTGTCTTGCGGCCGTCGAACTCGGACTGGGCACGCACATTCGGTCGGGCGCGATCATGGACGATCCCGCCGCGCGGTCGGCGGTTGGCGTGCCCGAAGGTGAGCGCATTGTGGCCGTACTCACGGTGGGCACGCCCGCCGAAGTACCCGAACCCAAGGCGCGACGCGCCGCCGCCGAAGTCACGCACTGGGTCGCGTGAACGAGAAGCGGCCGGGGTATCGCTATGCCGTATTGGCGATGCTCACGCTCACGTACACGTTCAATTTTCTCGACCGACAGATCCTTGGCATTCTCAAGGAGCCCATCAAGCGCGACCTGGGGCTGAGCGATACCGAGCTCGGCCTCATGGGCGGGCTCGCGTTCGCGATGTTGTACTCCACGGTGGCGGTGCCGGTTGCGTGGGCCGCCGACCGCATGCGCCGCACGTGGATCATCACGGTGGCGCTGACGTTGTGGAGCGGCTTCACCATGTTGTGCGGCGCCGCGACCGGATTCTGGTCGCTGTTTCTGGCGCGACTGGGTGTCGGCTTTGGTGAAGCCGGCGGCGTGGCGCCCGCCTACTCGCTGGTGGGCGATTATTTCCCGCCGGCGCAGCGGGCGCGTGCGCTGGCCGCGTATTCGTTCGGCATCCCATTGGGGTCGGCGTTGGGGACGCTCTTGGGCGGCCTCATGGCGGCGTACACCGACTGGCGCTTCGCCTTTGTGGCCGTAGGCGCTGCCGGCGTACTGCTGGCGCCGGTGTTCAAGTGGGTGGTGAAAGATCCGGTGCGTGGCGCGTTCGATATCGTCAGCATTGGCGCGGAAACACCGGCGGCGCCGCGCTTCGTCGACGTGGTGCGCACCGTGCTCCCCAAGCCCACGTTCTGGTTACTGGCATTCGGTGCGGCCAGCTCGAGCATCTGCGGCTACGGCGTCGCGTTCTGGTTGCCGTCGTTCTTCATGCGCAGCCTCCAGCTCACGCTGGCGCAGACGTCGCTGTTCTACGGTTCGCTGCAGCTCATTGGCGGGATGGCCGGTATCTGGCTGGGCGGCGCGCTCTCCGACCGACTCGGCGCCACCAACCGGCGGGCGTACGCGCTCGTGCCGGCGGTGTGCTATCTGGTGGGGTTACCGTTGTTTCTGACGGCGATGAACAGCGCGAGCCTGGTGGTGACGTGGCTGCTGTTCGTGGTGCCGCTCGGGCTCAACCTGGCGTGGCTGGGGCCAGTAGTGAACGCGGTGCAGCATTTGGCACCGGCCACCATGCGCAGCACCACCAGCGCACTTTTTCTGCTCGTGAACAACCTGCTCGGGCTCGCGGTGGGGCTCTGGGTGTTCGGTTTCCTGAGCGACCTGCTGGCGCCCCGCTATGGGGCCGAGTCGATGCGGTATGCGATCTACTGCGGGTTGAGTTTTTATCTGCTGGCGGCGACGCTGTTGTACTTTGCGTCACGTCGGTTGCCCGCCGATTGGGTGGACGGGGGCGGGTGAGTGTTGCGGGCGCCCCTTTCGAGCCTTCGGGCGGGCTGCTAGACTACCGGTTGGGCGCCGTGACGCTGGTGCCCACTCGCGGGCGTAATTCAGTTGGTAGAATGCCAGCTTCCCAAGCTGGACGTCGCCGGTTCGAGTCCGGTCGCCCGCTCTGCTTCAAACGCAAACGGCGGTCTCCCTTGGAGGCCGCCGTTTTGCTTTGCCTCGGATCGACACTCTCTGTTCGAACTAGCGTTAGCAATCCATTTGGGACTATTTTATAAAGGCGCTTTAGACTAGCAATTGCAGTGCCTCCCAGACTCGCGATGCTCCGCCTGTCTCACCCAAGCAAGACACCCGATGACGCCAACCTCGCCCGGCCAGCGTCGCCTCGCGGAGGGACTGCGCCTGCTGCAGCTCCGGCAGCAGGCTGGGGAGACGGTCTTCCGTACCGCCGACTTCTCGCGCGCGCATCGCGACGCATTGCTGCTCAACGGGTTCCTCCGGCGGGTGACTCGGGGCTGGTACCTGCCGGCGCGGCCAGGGGACGCCCCGGGCGACACGACGCCGTGGTACGCGGCGATGTCCCAGTTCGTCGCGGGATATGCCACCGAGCGGTTTGGCGACGATTGGCACTTGGACCCGGCCACGTCGCTCCGGCTCCACGCGGGCGCGACGGTCATTCCCCGCCAGCTCATTGTCCACAGCCCGCGCGGCACCAACAACGTGCTCGCGCTGCCGGACGGGTGCTCACTCCTGGACTACAAGGCACGCGATTTCCCACCGCCAGACCACATGCAGGTTCGGGCGGGACTCCGCCTGCTCACCGTGCCGGCCGCCTTGATCCGCGTATCCCCCACGTTCTTCGCGACGGCCCCGCTGGACGCGCAGGTCGCACTCGCCGGACTGCCGGACGCGTCGGATCTGACTCGCGCCCTGCTGGCTGGTGGACACAGTGCCGTCGCAGGCCGACTAGCCGGCGCGCTACGGGAGGTCGGCCGCGCCGCGTTGGCCGACGATCTCGTCGGAACCTTTCGGAGGGTCGGCTATGTCGTCAGCGAGACGAACCCATTCGAGACCACGCTCCCGAGTCTCGGCGGCCTGCGGCCCGTGTCGCCCTACGTGCGCCGTTTGCAGCTCCTCTGGATCCGCTGGCGAGACACGGTCATCGAGACGATGCCCCCGGCGCCCGGGCTACCGGCAGATGTGGCGCGCTATCTCGCCGCCGTCGCCGAGGCATATTCCGCCGACGCCTACCATTCGTTGTCCATCGAGGGGTATCGTGTCACCGACGCCTTGCTCGCGCGCGTGGCGACCGGCGACTGGAATCCGGCCGCTCACGCGGCCGATACGGACGCGCGCAACGCTCTGGCCGCCCACGGCTATTGGCGCGCCAACGCGGCGGTGCTGGGGAGCGTCCGGCGCGTGCTCGAGGGCGCCGAGGCGGGAGAGGTGGCAAGGGACGAGCATGGCCGCTGGTACCGTGAGCTCTTCGGGCCCAGCGTGGACGCGGGCGTCATCGCCCCGTCGGACCTCGCGGGCTACCGAACCGATCAGGTCTTCATCCGCAATGCGGCGCACGTGCCGCCGCCGCGAGACGCGGTGCGCGACCTCATGCCGGTGCTGTTCGACCTGCTGACCGAGGAACCCGATGCCGGCGTGCGCGCCGTCCTCGGCCACTTCGCCTTTGTCTACGTGCACCCGTACATGGACGGGAACGGCCGGATGGGCCGATTCCTCATGAACGTGATGCTCGCGTCGGGCGGCTACCCGTGGACGATCATTCGCGTGGAGCGGCGTAGCGAATACATGGCTGCCCTGGACGCGGCGAGCGCCCGCGAAGACATCGCGGCGCTCGCGCGATTCGTCGCCACGTGTTTGGAGGAACCCGGCGAAAAATCCTAATCACGGTCGGCACGTTGCTTCGCCTGCTGGACAACGCCGGTTCGAGTCCCGTCGCCCGCTCTGACAACAACGCGAACGGCGCGCCGTCCGCCCTTCGAAGGGCATGACGGCGAAGCCGCCTACTGCGAATTGCTTCGCGAACCCACGGCCGCGGACAGGTCGTCGGCAGGATGCCGCCGCGTTTCTCGCTCAGCCGGCGGACGGATCGTCGGCGCGGTAGAGCAGGCGCGGGTCGAACGTGAATGGCGCAACCTCGAGCACGCGAACGTCGGCCATGGCCGCATGAACGGGGTTGATCAGCAGGTTGGCCTCTCCCGGGATCACCACCGAGGGCACCCACACGGCCAGTGCGCTCTGTCCGGCCACCCACGCGTCGCCCTTGGTCTGACAGGCAGCCGGGATCGAGAGCGCCCGCCAGTCCCTCGGCAGGGTCGCAGGTGCCCAGCGCTCGGTCAAGGCCGGCGTGTCAGGGATCTCCATGGCGATCCCGACGAGATCCGTCGGGGCGTCATCAGGGTCGATGTGGACGAGATACTCGAGGGCCGCGAGCGAGAGGGCGTGTGAGGCGTAGACAAGCGCCGTTCCAACGCTGTTCCACCGGCCACCGCCCCTACGGGCGCCCTCTCCGTCCAGCGCGGCATACGGCTGGCGGGTTAGCCGCCAGACGATCAGCCGACCACCCCGTGGGCGATGCGCTCGAGTACCTGCACCACGAGCATGGCGCCGGCGTCGCTGCCAAGTAGCTCAACGGGGGCTTTGCCATCAAGCGCCCGGTTTGGCCTCCCGAGCCACCGGTGAGCACGAGCCTGATCGCCGATCAAGTCCTCGGCCTGGGCCGCCACGCGGGCCAGACGCGCGAGTTTGTCGGACTCGGCCGCCGACAGACGGCTCTTGGCCTTCTGCTTCTTTTGCAGCGTCCGCTCGCTGCCGACGACCTGATACACATGCTTCCGGGCTATCGAACCGCCGTGCAACCGGACGAGCATCGCCTCCAAAGCGCGCGACGGCAGGCCGGACGTCACGGCATCGGCGAGCGTGAGGTCCGACACGACGTCCTTGCCCAGCACCTTCTCCCCGCCAAGATAGGCAAGGGTTCGTTCGATGGTGGTCATCGCCGGCTCCGCCATATGACGGTTCAATATCACCCAATTGGCGGGGCCGAGCAAGGACTGCGACGGTGGGCTCCCGTCCAGCGGGCGCAACCCATGCGCCACCACGGCTGATTCCGCCTGTTGATCGAGATGACAGCTTCACTGGTGGCGATACTCGTGTTGGGCGCACTGGTTGTCGCCCCGACCGGCCGGAGTTTGCTGCGGTTCGAGCGCACGACGCCTACCCGCGACCCCTGCTGCCAGCCCGATACCGGCCGCGCGATCGCTCCCTCTACGCGCCCACTGCCGGCCGAAGGCGCGAGAGCCGCCGATACGCGGTTCGCGTTCATGGTGTCCGCCGACACGCGGGGGCGGAACGACGGGCAGTCCGTACAGGTCGAACACGGCGTGGTCGTGGACGCGATGCTCCGCAAGATCGACGCGCTCAACGGCGGTCCCGATGCCGTGCGCTTCGTGTGGCAGAGAGGCGATGCCGCGGTCGATGCGCGCCCATTTGCACCTCGCAGGGCGCTCCCGACCTTGGCCGCTACCGCGCCACCTCGCGCGGTGGAGGGGTGAAGCTGGAACAGCTGGTGCGCCCCGGGAACCGCGAACGCGGTAGCCCGTACCCCGTTCTCGGGGGGTATGCGAACGGCGGCGCGCTATCGGTGGAATTCGTGGGCGTAGACAAGGGCGCCTAGGGCCAGCCCGGCAAGCGCCCGCGCGTTGCGTTCATCGATGCGGCGCGGGCGCCCTGAAGGGCAGGGATCACGGCGCACCGTCGGCCTGATCGCGGTAATCGTGCTTGTCCGTGTTGTGGGTACGGCCGCCGTCGGAATGGGTCCGCTGCTGGAACGGCGTACCGGTGGCGTCGGGCACCGGAGTGTAATGCGATTGACGAAAGGGGTGCGGCGTACGGTCGAAGGGCATGAACATGGGAACCTCCTGGGCTGGTACGAAGAAGGCCCCTCCATGGGAGGGGCCTTGGCAGAAGTACCAGGCGCCGCCTCCCGTTGGTGTCGGGAGGGGCGGCGGTGCGCGTCACATGCTGACGACCGTGCGGCCCTGCTCCCGAATGCCACGTACTACAAGAATCGCCGTTACGAGGTGCGTAACGCCGACGGGGAGAAGGCTGATAAGTCGTGCAGAGGCCAAGTGGGGCGCGATCATCACTGTCAGCATCGGTACGAATTCCCGAAAAGTCAAGACGGGTGGGCCCACCAGTATCGGGTTCGTCCCCCAAGCCGAATCGCCGGGCCTCTCCCGGAACACATGGGCCCGTTAAGGAACGGTAGACAGCGGTCGATGCTGCTTGACATGGCCATCAACATCAAGAGTGCAGACGCGGAACGGCTGGTGCGTGAGCTCGCCGATCTCACAGGCGAGAGCATCACCGATGCTATCCACCATGCCGTCCGCGAACGGCTTACCCGCGAGAAGCTCCGGAAGCTCGGCGCCGTCGAGCGGTCGTGGTCGCGTATCGAGCGCATTCAGGAGCGCATCCGCAGCTTCCCGCCCGTCGCCAGCCAGACAGGCCAGGTGTCGACCCCATGATCCTCACCACGTCGGCGCTTCGGGCGCTCTGGCAGAACGCCCCCGACGCCTCGCGTCTGCATACCGCCATCATGCGGAGCCCGGTGCGCGCCGTCTCGGCCGCAACCGTCGTCGAAGCCGCCATGCTGCTGTTGGCGGAACGGCAAGGCGGCAGCGATCTCGAACTGGATGCGCTGCTCCGTGAGCTCGATGCCACCGTCGTGCCGTTTAGCGACGCGCAGGCACACCGGGCACGCGAAGCCGCCCGAACCTATGGGCCCGGACGGCATACGGCATCACTCACGTTGGGCGATTGCATTGCCTACGCACTCGCGGTCGATCTGGGCGAACCCGTGCTCACGCTGACCGACGGCTTTGCGCGCACCGATGTGGAGCGCGTGTCGTTCTGACGCCGGCCGCGCTTACTTCTTGGTCGTGACGCGGATGACGCCCTTGGCTCCTTCGGGGCCATAGAGCTTCTCGGCGGCAGCGCCCTTGATCACTTCGACGCTTTGGATACGATCCGCGGACATCCTCAAGTCCGCTTGGGTCGCCTTGACGCCGTCAACAATGATCAGGACATCCGACGGTGGCGTCGAACCGCTGAAGCTGATGGCACGGCCCAGGCGGAGCGTGCGCGTCGAGTCGCCGGTCGTTCCGTCTGCGCGAAGCATCACGACCGTGCGGGCGCCGAGGGTGTCGGTTCGGATAACGAGACCGCCAACGGCATCCGACGTCTTGGTGCCAATCACGACCTTTTCGCTACCGTCTCCCGCTGCGCTGAACACGATGCTACCAACATCGCCCGCTACCCTGGAGACATTGCGTTCGGTCACTTGAGACGTGCCCTTGGCGTCTCGTGTGGTAATGGAAATGACGTTGGCATCCTTCGATTTTTTGCGAATATCAATGGTCGCGATACGTTCAGCGAGGAGGCCTCGCGCTTCTACGGCGGTCGCCGCTTTGCCATCGATCACAAACTCCGTGACCGCCGCTGGAGCTGTCAGCTTCTCCGCGCGCTGCTGAGCGGCCGTCACATCCATTCCTTCCAATTCGGCACTGGTCGGTAACTCGGCGCCGCAGGCCGCGAGCAGTGCGCCGGACGTGATGGCAATGGCCATGACGCGGCGGGTGGTACGCAGGGAACCGGGACGTGTCGTCATGGTGCGGATTCTCCGTTCGAGATGGGAAGCGCGGTGGGAAAAAGCGGGAGCCCCGGTCAGCGCCGGGAGGGGCGCCGAGGCGGCGGATAAATCGATGAGCAGCGCGCCGTAGCGACGCGTGGACGCGCCGGCCGCCAATACGCGCGCATCGCAATCCAGTTCAATGGCGAGCCGCAGGCGCGAGAGCATGAACCACGCAAACGGGTTCCACGGCAGCAGCGCGAGCGCCAGACATCCGCTAAGCAGCAGCAACGGATCTCTCGCGGCGATATGCGCTTGTTCGTGTTGCAGCACCAGGCGGATCTCGTCGGCGGAACGGTCCAGCATCCACCGCGGAACGACCACGCGCGGATCGCGTGTGCCGAACACGGCTGGCCCAAAGCTGGGACTCACGTGCACCATCGTCTCGTCGATCGACATGATCTGCGCGGCGCGCAGCGCCATTCGCTGCGTGCGGTAGCTCCACGCGCCGAGCGCCAGCATACCGAGCGACGCGAGCGGGCAGAGCAGGAGCAGCGCCCATTGCGCGGTGATCGGCCAGCCTCGCACGGTGCTTGCCGAAGCCGTCGCCATCGAGCGCACGCCCTGCTGTGCGCCAGTAGCCGCATCGCGAACGGCGTGGTCGATGCGCGCCCACACGGTCGGAACGCGGGGCGCGTTGGCCGCGGCAACGAGCGTGACCGCCGGCCAAGCGCGGCCATTGGTCGGCGTGGGTTCTGCCTGACGCATGGGTTGCGTGACGCTCAACCCGATCGTGGCCAGCAGCGCCACACTCCAGACCGCCCGCGTGGCAAAGGCGCCGCGGGCGAGCCACTGCAGGAGCAGCGCCATGGCCGACAGGACGCCCGACGTCACGAGCCCCACGGTCATCCACGCGGCCAACGCGGGCGCCCACGTGGCGGTGCTCATGCGTCGTCTCCCAGCCGTTCGCTGAGCAGGGAGCGCATACGCTCGAGCTCTTCGCGGCTGACGTGTTTGTCGGACACAAGCTGCGCGAACATGCGTTCAGTGGAGCCCTGAAAAATGGCGTCCTTGATGCGCGAGATCGCGCTGCGGCCGGCCTTGTCCGCCGCGACCGTGGGGAAGTAGCGGTACGCGCGCCCTTCGACTTCCGGGCGCACGTAGCCCTTCTTCTCGAGCGTCTGCAGCGCCGAGAGGACCGACGTGTACGCGAGATCTTCGTCGAGCTGCTCACGGACTTCCGCGACGGTGGCGGAGCCGTTCTGCCAGAGCACGGCCATGACGGCCAGCTCGCGAGGGGGGAAGTGGAGGTCGGTCATATGGGCGGGCTGTGATGTACGGGTCTTTCAGTAGTGTAGGGGCGGGGGCTGGAGTCGTCAACTGGCTTTTCAGTAGGTCGAGATACGAGACTGGTCCGATGGCATACTGGCGCCGGCACTAGCCCTCAGGCAGTACACCTCCGTCGCACACCCGTCCGTGCTACACCGTACAGACCGCCACCGCCTCCTTGAGCGACGTCACGCCGTCGCGCTTGGGGATGAACTCGTGCGCGAAGACGCCGGTGTAGCCGGTGTCGGCGATGTACTGCGCGATGCCGCGATAGTTGAGCTCCTGGGCGCCATCGATTTCGTTGCGCCCCGGCACGCCCGCCGTGTGGAAGTGTGCGATGTACGGCAGGTTCGCCGTGATCGTCGCGAGCACATCGCCTTCCATGACCTGCATGTGGTAAATGTCGTACAGCAGGCGGAAGCTTGGACTGTTCACGCCCTTGGCCACTTCGACGGCCCACGCGGTGTGATCGGCATGGTAGTCCTTGTGATCGACTTTGCTGTTCAGCATTTCCATGCACAGCACGACGCCGTGCTTTTCTGCCGTGGGTGTGAGTCGTTTGAGACCGGCAATGCAGTTGGCGATGCCCTCGCCGTCACTCATGCCGGCACGGTTGCCGCTGAACACCACGATCTTCGAGACGCCCGCCGCAGCGGCCTTGGGGATATACGCTTCGCCGTCGGCCACGAGCTTGTCGTGATTGGCGGGGCGGTTGAAGCCCACGGGAATGGTGCCGAAGCTGTTGCCCATGGTGCACAGCAAGCCGAACTGCTTGGGCACATCCCATTCGTCGGGACCAAGGAGATCGACCCCGACCAAGCCGATCTCCTTGGCCGTTGCGCACAAGGCATCGATTTTGGTGCGCGAAAAACACCACCGCGCCACCGACTGCCGCAGGCGACCGGCGGCGCCAACCGGCACGTTCGACGATGCGCCGGCAACGGTAGGCAACATGCCGTCGAGTGCCCCCGCCACGGCGGTGGCGCCGAGCGTGCCAATCGCGCTCCGCCGCGACATGATCGAGGCGTCGTGTCGCCCCGTGGGCGTTGCGTCCTGTTTCACAGTGCTCTCCGGTTGAGTTCGCCCACGGCATGCGCCACGGCACGCGCCGTGAGTGCCTTGGAGGTAATCGAGGGGTTCTGGCCAACGCTGCGCGCCATCGCCGGGCCGTCGGTGGTGAACAAGGTGGGCTCGTCCCACGACGGATTCCAGCCGTTCACTACGCTATCCTTGGCCGTCGTCGACCTGCGCGCGGCGCGGCCCATGGTCATGACCCGCTCGCCGTTGAACGACTCGCGCATGAACGGCGTCTCGCGCACGTTCGGGGGTTACTGGATCTGGATGTACAGCGGCTGCGGCCACAAGCGCAAGATTTGCTCGCGCGGCGTGGTCGGTTTGTCGTTCTTGGCCTTGGTAAACTGCTTCCAGCCGGCAAACTGCACCGGCTCCTTCTTGATGTAACTGTAGAACGAGTCGCGTTTGAGCCACGGTGCGCCAAAGCCGTCCATGTGCATCACGATCTGCACCTTGGGATCGAGCGTGATCTTGTCGGCGTTGGTCACGCCCTTCTTCGTGAACCGATGAATGACCAGCATCTTGGGGGGCAGCTTGTACTTGTCCACCAACTGCGCCAGGTAGCGCGACGCGTAATTCACATCGACGGCATCGTAAGTGCCGATTTTCTTGCCGGGGCGGTTGCCGTCCTTCATGGAGAACTCGGGGTCGATCCCCAAGTGCACGTCGGCGCGCTTGAGGAAGCGCTCGAGCAGGGGTAGCTCCGCCTGCAACGTGCTCAGCCCTACCTGGACATCGATGAACATGATGGCGTTCCGGCTCTTGGCCCAGCCATACACCTGCTCGATGAGGGTACTGTCCATGCGGTTGCGAAACTTGCCATCGAAGCCCTCGTCGCTCGCAGCCACCACCGCAATGAGGTGCAGCGCCGGCTGCACCGGATGCTGCGGGTCGAGCGTGCTCCACTCCGCCACTTCCTGATCGAGCTTGCGCAGCATCTCTGCGGGTTCGAATTCGCCCAGAATTCCCATGCGCTTTGAGCGCGGATTGCCGTAGAACGCAATGACGCGCTTGGCCGGAAGAATGGAGCCCGGAAGTGCTGCCGGCATGGCGGGCGGCCAGAGCGAGTCGAGGTCGCTGCCCGTGCCCTTGTACGCCAGATGCCGGTCTCCCGAGTGCGGCCCCAAGGCGCCTGCGGCCTTGGCGGGCTGCAACGGCGCGGTGGTCTGAGAGGGCTTGGCAGACGGCGGCGCCGCCTTCTTGCCGGACTGCTGGGCTGTCGGCTTGCCGGCCTTCGTGCCCGCTGGTGAGGGCGACGTGTTGCCGCGCGTGCTGGCCATGGGCTCCGGGGCCTGCGCGCCCAGCGTGCCGACGCCTGCGCCGCTCGCACCCAGGAGCATGGCCATGGACAGCAGCGCGAATTCGAGGAATGCCGAGCGCACAGACCGGCGCTGGTGAAGAGCAACAGTGATTGGCATTTCGAGAGACTAACGGGGCGGGTCGGTGCGACAAAGGGGACGACTGGTGACCGCTGTGCGTTCTCGCTCCGAGCCAGAAAGCGGTCTGAGCCACCACACGGGTGCCCGGAGCGCCGACTACTTGGGGATTTCGGTTTTCGGTGCGGCGTACTGCATTCTGCCGAGAATGGCCCCGATGCGGCGGCTGGCAATACTCCCCCGAGGCGACCATTTCCGTGGCGACGGAAGAATGGCCGCCATGCGCGCCGCTTCGTCGCGCGTCAGTTGTGACGCCGGCTTCCTGAAGTGATACCGGGCGCCGGCTTCGATACCGAACTGGTTGGGGCCCCATTCGGCGAGGTTGATGTACAGATCGAGAATACGCTCCTTGGTGAGGAGCAACTCCAGGAGCAGCGCGAGATACGCCTCGATGCCCTTGCGGACGAACGACCGTCCGTTCCACAGGAAGATGTTCTTGGCGACCTGTTGGCTGAGTGTGCTCGCGCCGCGCAGCGAGCCACCACGTTTCCGCCGGTCGAGCGCCTGCTCGAGCTCGACGAAATCGATCCCGTTGTGCAGATAGAACCGGTCGTCTTCCGATGCCAGTACCGCGCGTCGCACGATCCCCCCCATGGCGGCGCGCGCGATCGGTGTGTGCTGCGGCCACACGGGACGATCGCCATTGCCGAACCGCTGTGCGGCGCGCCCCACCATGACCATCGTGACAGGCGGGTTCACCACCGCGAAAAGGAGAATGAGTGGGACTGGCGCCAACGCCAGCAGAACGAGCGCTCGGAAAACGCGAGCCGGCCATGAGCGCGGAGGCCCACCACCACGGGAGCTGAAACCGAACGCCATCAGGGCTCGCGTAGGTGGGGTGGTGTGTCGGGGGGCTGCCGCCGCCACCGCCGATGTTGCCAGAAGTACTGCTCCGGATATTCGCGAATCATGTCTTCCAGCATCTGCGTGTACCGCAGCACAATGGCATCCACATCAACCTCGCGATCGCCAGTCAATGCCACCTCGACCGGCTTCACGATGAACGCATACTTCCCGCTCGGCTGACGCACGCCCGTCATGAACAGGACCGGCGAGTCGAATCGCAGCGCAAACACGGCCGGGCCGCGCGGGGTCTTGGCGGGGCGACCGAAGAACGGCACAAACGTACTCGCCAGCCCCAAGGCATCATGGTCGGCGACGAGCGCCACGAGGTGGTTGTCACGCAGTGCGCGCGGCGCTTTCCGCACGGCGTCCCTGTCGTGAATGACCTCCATGCCAATGCGCCGCCGGGTCTGCGTGATGTACGCGTCGAACAGCGTGTTGGCGGCGCCCCGCGCGACGGCATCGATGGGCACGCCGCGCGCTGCCACGTACGCACCGGCAAACTCCCAATTGCCGAGGTGGCCGGTGACGGCAATGATACCGCGCCCTTTGGCGAGCGCGGCTTCGACGTAGTGCCATCCTTCCACGCGTTCGACGCGATCGAGGATCGCCTCACGCGGTGTGCCGGGGAGAACGGCCGTTTCGATGGACGTGCGTCCGAGGCTTTCGTACGAGCGGGCGGAGAGATCGCGAACCTGGTGTACCGATAGCTGCGGAAATGCCGCGGCAATCTGTCGTTCCACGACGCCGGCGCGAATACCAACGGGCTTGTAGGCGAGGCGCGCAAGCTTGGCCCCCACCCAACTGGCGCCGCGCCACCCCAGAAGCCGCAGGCCGGCCACCGCACCACGGGTGGCGAGGTATTCGAGGCGATGCGTGAGAGTTGGGGCTGGACCGGTCGCTGACCCGGTGGGTTTGGTGCTCATGGTGAGGGAATCTAACCGGTCCGGTGGTCATCTCCCTTTCACGGCGGCCCCGGTTCCGGGGCATATTTCCCGTGATGACCTCTCCCCCCACGTCCGGCGCGGTCGGCCCGTCGGCCACCAATACGTCGTCGCAGCGGCTCGCGCAGATTGGGCTCGCGATCAACGCGCTGCTGGCCGTCGTGAAGCTGGTGGCCGGGTTGCTGGGGAACGCGTACGCCCTCGTTGCCGACGCCATCGAGAGCGGGACCGACATGGTTGGCTCCCTGGTGGTGTGGAGCGGGTTGCGTCTGGCGAGTCGTGATCCAGACGAGCAGTACCCCTTCGGCTACGGTCGAGCCGAGGCGCTGGCGGCGGTGGTGGTGGCGCTGCTCATGCTGGGAGCGGCCGCCGGTATTGCGATCGAGTCGATCAGCGGAATCCGTACGCCGCACAGTGCACCGGCCCCTTGGACGCTGGCGGTACTCGCCGTGGTCATTGTGGTGAAGGAGGTCCTTGCCAAGAAGGTGCTGCAGGCGGGCGAGGCGCACGGGAGTGTGGCGGTGGCCGCCGATGGATGGCACCACCGGGCCGACGCCATCACGTCGGCGGCTGCCTTCGTGGGCGTCACGCTTGCCGTCATGGGCGGTCCGGGGTGGGAGGTTGCCGATGACTGGGCCGCGCTGGTCGCGGCCGGGATCATCGTCCTCAACGGTGGCCTCCTGGTGCGTCGGGCGCTCAGTGACCTCATGGACCGTGCGCCGGCGTCGGTCATTCACGATGGCATTGCCGAAGCGGCGCTGGGCACGAGCGGGGTGCAGGCCATTGAAAAGCTCAAGATCCGGAAGACGGGCGCGGCGTACTACGTGGATCTCCATGTGCAGGCCGAGCCCACGATGTCGTTGCACGACGCCCACATTCTGTCGGGGCGGGTGAAGTCGGCGATTCGTCGGCGCGTCCCGGCCGCCGCTGGTGTACTCATCCACATGGAACCTTACGAGCCTACGGAGCGAGCATGAGCAATCGGCCGATGTTCCGCACCCTGACGACGTCCGAGTGTCTCGCGCTGCTCGAGTCGCAGCATGTGGGGCGCATGGCGTTCACGTTCCGCGACCGGGTCGACATCGAACCCGTGCACTACGTGTGCAAAGACCACTGCATTTGGGGGCGTACGCAACACGGGACCAAGGTGGCAATCCTCGCGCATCATCCGTGGGTCGCCTTCGAAGTCGACAAGGTCGACACGCTGGTTTCCTGGCAGAGTGTGGTGGTGCGCGGTCGCGTCGAGTTTCCCGATCCCGAGGGCGGCGCGCGCGACCAGGCACGGTATGCGGCCGGCGTGTCGGCTTTTCGCGACTTGGTGCCCGAGGCATTCACCTCGGACGACCCGACCCCCGAACGCGATCTCGTGTTCGTGCTCCCCGTGGCCGAGTGCGAAGGGCGCGCCGCCAGCCCGCGGGAACGCTGATGGCGAACGATGTCGCGTTGGCGTTGCGCGCGTCGCCCGTATCCGGTGGCGAGCACGTCGCGCTCGGCAGCAAGGCGGCCCGCATGGAGAACGCGCCGGCCAAGAAGGTGCTCGAGGCCGCAACGCGGGGGCTCCTGTCGCGCTTGGCGGAGTTGCAGGAGGCGTTTCATGCCGATGGCCGATACGCGTTGCTGCTGGTGTTGCAGGGGCGCGATGCGTCGGGCAAGGATGGCGTCATCAAGTCGGTATACGGGGCGTTCAATCCCACGGGCGTGCACGTGGCCGCCTTCGGACCGCCCTCGACGCTCGAGCGACAACACGATTTCCTCTGGCGCGTCCATCACGTGGTGCCGCCGCGCGGAAAGATCGGCGTGTTCAACCGGTCGCATTACGAGGACGTACTGGCCGTGCGCGTCCGGAAGCTCGCACCGGAAGCCGTGTGGCAGGCGCGCTATGCCCAGATCAATCACTTCGAGCAGATGCTGCATGAGAACGGTGTCGTCATTCGCAAGTGCTTCCTGCACATTTCGCGGGAGGCGCAGCGTGAGCGATTGCTGGCCCGACTGGAAGATCCGCACAAGAACTGGAAGTTTCGGCTCGAGGACCTCGACGACCGCGCGCTGTGGGACGAGTATACCGAGGCCTATCGGGACGTGCTGTCGAAATGCAGTACACCAGACGCGCCGTGGTACGTGATCCCGGCCGACGAAAAGGTCGTACGCAATTACCTGGTCGCTCGCATGCTGGTCGACACGCTGGAAGCGCTGAACCCCACCTACCCGGCGATGCAGCCGGCGGTGCGCGACGCGGCTCGGCTTTTCAAGTAACCCAAGCGTGCCCCTCCCGACCATGATGCCCACGTGGTGCCGGCTCGTCATCGGCCTCCTCGGTACGCTCGTGGCAGCGGTGCCATCGCGCCTGTCGTCGCAGCCCGCCCCGACATCTGGTGCGAGATCCATGTGGCAGGTGATCCCCGACGGCACGCGCCTGCAGGTCTTCGCCGAACGGCGGTTCGATGCGGCGTCGGGATTGCGTGCGTCGACGGTATTCGCGATGGAGCTGGACCGCAGTGGCATCCCGTGGATTGGTGCCGATGACGGGCTCTATTCGTACGTGAGCGGGCAGTGGCGTCGCGAGCGGGTGCCGTCAGGCTTCGAGTACCAGCAGGTGCGGTCGTTGCTGATGCAGGGCGACGGCGGCCGGTGGATCGGAACGCGTCGGGGCCTGCTCTATCAGGCGCGCGGGGGCGAGTGGCGGGTTTTTGGCGAATCCGATGGGCTCGCGGGCGCTGTCGTCTTCAGCCTGACGGAGACGTCCGCGATCGATGCGTCGCCGCGCATCGTGGCTGGTACCTCGACGGGGGTCTCGTACTTCAATGGATCACGCTTCGTTCCGATGGCGTTGCCGTCGTCGATGGTGGCCGTCGGGATGATGGTGGCGCCTGGTACCGCCATCGATGGTACGCCGGAATTGTGGGCCGCGAGTTCTTCTGGCGGGCTCGCGGTATGGCATGGTGGGCGGTGGTCGCTCTATACGGCTGCGCAGGGGTTGGATCTCCCTGATGTTCAGTTCGTGCTTCCGGTGAGCGGCGAGCGCGGGGGGCAGATCTATGCAGCCGGATCCACGGGCGTTTTCGTGCTCGATCGCGCGGCGGGACGCGAGCGGTTCGCGCGCGTGGCGGGGTCACCTCCTCAGGTCTATCGGCTTGCACAGGTCCACGCGGGCGACGAACGTCGGGAGCTGTGGGCGGGCACCCGAGACGGCGCCATTTTCCGGCTGCGCGATGGACGGTGGACGTCGCTTGCCACGAGTGTTGCTGGCCAGGACGCGACAATCACCTTGCTCGAGAGCGTACCCGGCCATGGCGGGGGCACTGCGGTGTATGTCTCGGCGCGCAGCCGGTATCTCGTGCGCCTTTCGCAAGGTGTCGCCGGTGCCCTGCGCATGTCCCCGGAGCCCTCGGCCTCGTCGATCAGCGCCCTGTTTGCCGAAGGCGGTCCCAAGGGGCGAGACGCGCTGTGGCTCGGGACGCACGATCAGGACCTCGTGCATGTGGCGTCCGACGGGCGCCGCACGCGCTACGTCCTCGGGTCGGCCGATCGCCGCCGCGTGCCCACCGCCATTCGCCGCGTGTCCTTCGCCGCGCCAGGGGCCGCCGCCGCTGCCGCCACGGGGGACATCGTCGTGCTCGCCGACAGCGTGCCGTGGCGACAGCGCGGCAACGTGTTCGTCCGCGCCGACCACGGACTTGAAGATGTGCGTACGCTGCAGGTGGAACGGCTCCTGCTCCCCGATGGCCAGAGCGCTCTCCTTGCGGCGACCACGCGCGGCGTGCGACGCTGGAACGGCGCGAGATGGGAGCCCCTCTGGCCGGCCCTCACGGATACGATTACCGCCCTGTCGCAGGGGCGCGACGGGGGCGTGCCTGTCGTGTATCTTGGCGGCCGTCATCTCGTACACGTGATGCGCGTCGACGGCCCGCGCCACGAATTGTTCACGGGAATGGTGATGCCCGGCGTGGGCGCGGGTGCCGTCCGCCGCATCTGCACGGTGACTTCGGCGGGACAGTCGCTGGTGTTTGCGCTCGACGACGACCACGGCATTGTATGGCGGGCGGAACGGAGCGGTGGGTGGAAGGCGCTGCCGGTTCCCCTGACGCGTGCACTCGGTAGCCTTGGCGTGACCGATCTGGCATGCCTTGGCGATGGACGTGTCGTGGCCGCCACGTATACGGGGGTGTCGGTCTTCGACGTTGCCGCGCCCGTACCGGATCGGTGGAGGGTCTTCACGCAGGTCTCCGATGCCGACGGACTGCCAGCCAATGGTGTGGTGAGCGTTGGGGCGGCGGGTGCGCCGAACCTTGTCTGGGTGGGAACGGCGAATGGGGTTGGCCTTGTCGATGTTGCGCGCGCGGCGTTCCCGCCGCCGGCGCGACTCACCCTGCGCGTGGTGTCGGCGTCGCAGGGGCGTCACGTGGCGGATGGCGACGAACTCGGCCCCGAACAGAACAACGTCCATGTCGATCCGATGCTGCTCACGTTCCACCGCGAAGAGCTGACCCGGTATCGCGTACGCTTGCGCGGCACCCCGCCATGGCCGTCGCCCACCGCCGACATCAGCAATGATCCCGTCGATGGCGAACTGATCGACGTGGCCAGTCGGTACTACCACGACCTCGCGCCAGGCCGGTACGTGCTCTCGGTGTGGGCCTACGATTGGGCCGGGCGTGAGTACGGGCCGGTACAGCACCGCTTTTCCGTGCTCACGCCAATGTGGAGAACGTGGCCCGCCCTCGTGCTGTCTCTTGCGTCGGTGGGGTGGCTGCTCACGATGGCCTATCGCTGGCGCGTCCGCGCCATTCGCGAAAGCGATGCGCAGCTGCTGGCCAGCGAACGTCGCGCCCGCGACAGCGAAGGCCGCTTCCGCGCCATCTTCGAGCAGGCGCACGACGGGCACCTGTTGCTCGAGGACGGTCGCGTGCAAGCGAGCAACGCCGTGGCGGCGCGATTGGTCGGAGCGGCGTCCCCGAAGGAGTTGCAGGGACGCACGGTGGGCGACGTGTTCGGCCACGAGGCCAACGCCAGCGGGCTCCGCGTATCGGGCGAATGGGCGATCAGGGCGAACGGGACCGTGGTGCCGGTGCACTACACCATTACCGAGGTTCCCTCGGCCGATCGGGTGCTGCAGCACGTCGTGATCCGGGACCTGACGGAAGTGCGTCAGGCGGAAAGTGAACGGGCATGGTTCCAGTCGCAGGTGCGCGAGGCCCAGAAGCTCGAGTCATTGGGGACGCTCGCGGGCGGCGTCGCGCACGACTTCAACAACCTGCTCGGCGTCATTCGTGGGAATGCCGAACTGGCCCGCACGGCGCTGCGCCGAGGACGCGGCAACGACGACCACCTTGGCGCCATTCTCGACGCGTCCGACCGGGCCCGCGATATCGTCCGCCAGATTCTCACGTTTTCGCGGCGTTCGACGCCGACGCGCGAGTACGTCAATCTCTCGCGTCTGGTGCTCGATTTGCTGCCGTTGCTGCGGCGCATGGTGCCGCGCACCGTACAGCTTGCGATCGAAGGCGCAGACGACGCGCATGTGCTCATGGGGGATCCAACGCAGTTGCAGCAGCTGCTGCTCAATCTGGTGTCGAATGCCGAGTACGCCATGCGCCACTCCACGAACGGCGTGCTGACGCTTTCGTTGTCGTCACGAGAGGTACCTGACGATCAGCCGGTTCCGCACGGTGCGGTGGTGGTCTTGCGGGTTCGTGATACCGGCGCCGGCATGAGCGAGGAGGTCCGGTCGCGCATCTTCGAGCCGTTTTTCACCACGAAGCCAACGGGGGAAGGCACCGGGCTTGGCATGGCCGTGTTGCACGGGATCGTGGTGTCGCACGCGGGGCGCGCGGACGTGTACAGCGAAGAGGGGAAGGGGTCGGTGTTCGAGCTGCGGTTCCCGCAGGCCGTGATCGAAGGGTTGTGGGATGAGGGCTTGAGTCCGTCGGATATGGAAGCCACCGACGAAGAGCTGGAGCCGGAGCCGATGGGTGTGGTTCCCGACGTCGCGGGGGAGGACGGGAAGACGGACGTTTTGGAAGAGAGTCCGTTTGCGGGGACGACGATCGTGGTGGTCGACGATGAACCGTCGGTGGCGACGGTGGTGGAGCGCGCGCTGCAGCACTTCGGCCATCTCGTGCATGTGTTCAACGCGCCGGAGGCGGCGCTGCAGTTCATCCGGCAGCAGCCGTCTTCGGTGGACCTGCTCATCACCGATCAGACCATGCCGGGGATGACCGGCGATCTGCTGGCGGAAGCGGTGCATGCGTTGCGGAGCGACTTGCCGGTGCTGATTCTCACGGGGTTCAGCCATCGTCTCACCCCCGAACGCATTGCCGCGTCGGGGGCGCACGCGGTGTTGCTGAAGCCGGTGGAGCTAGCGGAGCTGAAGCGGCGGGTGGATGCTGCGCTGTCGACGATACGGCGGTAGCGGTCGGTCGAACCGCCGGACGGTGGAGGTGGAGGTGGAGGTAGCGGTGGCAACCTTGGGGCGGGGGCTGGTCTGGGAGCGTTCTTGGGGTTATGATCGTTGGTCTGTACGCGGGGTGTTTCACCGCGACGGGACGTAGCGCAGCCCGGTAGCGCACCTGAATGGGGTTCAGGGGGTCGCGGGTTCGAATCCCGCCGTCCCGACTGTATAAGAGAAAGCCCGGCAAGGACTTACATCCTGCCGGGCTTTGTCGTTTCTAGCGGTTTTCTCGTGACGGGAATGCCGGGGAACAACCGGGGACAATCCCGACCGTCAGATACTCCCGCCACGTACTAGCAAAGCCCCGCGCCTCGGCTGCACCTTCCCACCGGATCAGTTGTTGCACTGACGCCTTTCTTCTCCCCGCCTCAGTCGTCCTGGTAGTGAGCATCAACAAGGTTATTTCAGAGCTAAACCGTGTGGTAACCGACGGCCTCGTAGCCAAGTACGCCATCGGTGGTGCCGTGGCCGCGCAGGCTTACATCGAGACGTCCTCTACCGAGGACATCGATGCGTTTGTGGTTATCGCAGGAGATGAAGGTAGAGGCCTAACGCCTCTATCGCGTGTTTGGGCTGACCTTGTTGCTCACGGTGCGAAGCAGGACGGACTTTACCTAGTCATCGGCGATTGGCCTCTTCAGCTTCTCATAAGCGATGGCCAGCTCTACTTGGAGGCGATTGAGACAGCCCAACCTCTCGACTTCGACGGTCAGAGTGCGTTCGTGATGATGCCTGAGTATCTCGCGGCAATCGCATTAAAGACTGGTCGCTCGAAGGATTATCAGCGTGTCGCTGAGTTCATTCGCCAAGGCTCCACAACCACTGAAACGGTTGCTGAGCTCGTTGGGCGATTCGCGCTTCAAGATGCATGGAGCAGGTACTTAACTCGTTTCCCAGCAGACGATGCCAACAGTTGATTGGGACAGCGTCAAGAAGTCAAAAGATGAGTATCGAGAACGCGTAAGGTCGCGCTCGTTCGAGGAGAAGTTGCGGACCTTAGAGCGACTCCGTGAACGTGAAGCGCAGCTTCGTAAGTTGAGAAGAAGAAAGAGCGATTCAACATCGGCACGCTCGATACTGATCTTGGGGAACGCTGATGATAGTGCCGGTCAGGCAATCGGCAGTTCGAAGCTCGTTGTTCTAGGTGCAAACGCGACTTTCATTTCGTCCGTGATTACAAGGGACGCGGCCAGTGTAAGTGCGACGCGGACCGTTTTGTTTACGCGAGAAGTGAAGAAGCCGTGAGTGTTTCGATTCAGTCGTGCATCGTGTGCGACATGATTCGCCCAGAAATAAACGGCAAGCTCATGATTCTGGGCTTCCTGGGCGTGTGTCCGTATGTAGACATCAGGTTGCCCAGACTCGATAGGCCGACACCGCTAACGTTCTTGCTAAGCGGTCACCTAGATGGGAAAGTCGACACCTTCGCTGTGGAAATCTTGAGCGAGAAGGATGGTGTGTCCGTCGCGTCAACTCGCGAGGGACAGATCGGTTTTGCAGAGACGACGGGTGCGATAAATGTCGCCCCAACTCTTCTGGTGACGTTCGGTCGACCAGGGGGCTTTATGGTCCGGTGTCTGGCTGACGGGCGCGAGTGCTACACCGGGAAACTCACGGTTGCTCAGGGTGAGGCATCTGCTGGATGAGCCAACTGCGCACCTAAAGGCTTCTAGTGGGCCGTAGTTGAAATGTGGATAGCACGGAAGTTGCAGTATCGGGCGGTATGTTTACCCCGACGATGGATCTCGTGCTCGCCCCGGAAGATCGCCGCACCCTCGAGCA
>VYMF01000095.1_pt1 | contig 23436 bp, 21 predicted proteins | sample 5115271 | NCBI WGS metagenome assembly VYMF01 (sample SAMN12291778, study PRJNA351875) | freshwater metagenome | isolation source: freshwater lake | place: USA: Michigan, Wintergreen Lake | collected 2013-08-08
AAAGAGGCTGAGGGCTTCCAGCAGGTTGGTCTTGCCCGCACCGTTCGGCCCGTGAAGCACCACGGCCCCCGCCGCGATGGGCAGGGTCGCGCTCGCATAGGAGCGGAAGTCGGTGAGGGTGAGGGAGGTGATCAAGAGGAGTGGCCAGTGATTAGTGGCTAGTGATTAGTGACGCTGGACCGCGAGCGGAGCCTGCCCGGAAGCCGGCGGCGCTGCATCAATCACTAATCACTAGCCACTAATCACTCATCACACCCGCAGCGGCATCAACACGTACTGGACGCCCGGGTCACCCGGATCGAGGACCAGCGTCGGGCTGGCCGGGTCGGCGAACTTGAAATGCGCCGTTTCGCCGGTGATCTGGCCGGCGACATCGAGCAGGTAGCGGGCGTTGAAGCCGATCTCGAAAGGCTCTTCGGAATAGCCGATCTCGACCTCCTCGACCCCCTGCCCGGCCTCCATATTGCGCACCGTCAGGGTGACGCGGTCGAGGTCGAAGGCCAGTTTCACGCTGCGGCTCTTCTCGGCCGAGATGGTGGCGACGCGGTCGACGGCCTGGGCGAACAGGGCGTTGTCGATGTCGGCCTGTTTGTCGTTCCCCTTGGGGATGACGCGCATGTAGTCGGGGAAGGCGCCGTCGATGACCTTGGAGGTCAGGCTGGCGTTGCCGAATTCGAAGCGGATCTTCTGCGGGCTGACCATGACCTCGACCGGGCCGGAGCCGTCGTCGAGCAGGCGGCGGACCTGGTCGATGGTCTTGCGCGGGACGATGACGCCGGGGCCGCCGGCGGCGCCTTCGGGTGCAGGCGTCTCGGCGAGGGCGAGGCGGTGGCCGTCGGTGGCCACGGCGCGCAGCAGCGGAATGCCGGCCTCGGCCACGGTGTGGAGATACAGGCCGTTCAGATAGTAGCGGGTCTCTTCGGTCGAGACGGCAAACCGGGTCTTGTCGATCAGCCGGGCCAGGTCTTCCTTGGGCAGGGCAAAGCGGGTGCCCGAGGTGTCGGTCGACATCACCGGGAAGTCGCCGGCCGGCAGGACCGGCAGGTTGAATTTGGAGCGACCGGCCTGGACCACCAGACGGGGGTCGTCACCGTTGTAGCTGAGCGAGACCTCGGCACCGTCGGGCAGTTTCCGCACGATCTCATACAGGGTGTGGGCCGGGGCGGTGATCTGACCCTCGACATTCACCTGGGCCTCGGCCTCGTCGACCATCTCCATGTCGAGGTCGGTGGCGGCAAAGCTCAGCTTGTCGCGACCCGCCGACAGCAGGACGTTGGACAGGATCGGAATGGTGTTCCGGCGCTCGACGACACTCTGTACGTGGCCGAGGGCCTTGAGGAGCGCGGAGCGTTCGATGGTCAGTTGCATGTGGTCTCGGCCCGGATACGGCGACTCACCGGCGTCGCCGCGAATAGAGGGCCTTTGACACTAGCGGATTGGTGGCAGGGAGCAAGGAAGGGGCGAGGATCGGGGGTCGGGGGTCGAGGGAGGAAGGCGCAGGCGGGTGTGGATAACCCGCCTCGCCCCTCGTCCCTCAGCCCTATCCGCGCAGCTTGCGCGTCAACGTCTCGACGTCCCGGGCGATCTGGTCGTCCTGGGCCATCAGCTCCTCGATCTTGCGCACGCCGTGCAGGACCGTGGTGTGGTCGCGGCCTCCGAAGCGGCGGCCGATGTCGGGATAGGAGCGGGTCGTGTGCTGTTTGCACAGCCACATGGCGATCTGGCGCGGGCGGGCGACGGCGCGGGTGCGGCGCTCGCTGAGCAGGTCGGCCTGTTTGAGGCTGAAATGATCGGCGACGGTCTTCTGGATCTCGTCGACGGTGATGCGGCGCTCGGGCCCGCCACGCAGGGCCGAGCCCAGCAGGGCCTGGGTCTCGTCGACGCTGAGGGCCGACAGGCGGGCACCGGCGACGGCGGCCAGGGTGTTCACGGCCCCTTCCAGCTCGCGCATCGAGCCGGGGGTGCGGTCGACCAGGTGTTCCAGCACCTCGGCCTGGGCCTCGCCGGAGACGACGCCGAGACGGGCGAGGGCCTCGATCCGGTTGCGGGCGACGGCCAGTTTCAGGGCGCGGTCGGCGGGCTCGACCGGGCAGGTCAGGCCGGAGGCCAGATGGCTGCGCAGGCGCGGCTCGACCTCGGTCAGGGCCATCGGCGGGCGGTCGGCCGAGAGGACGATCTTCTTGCCGTCCTCGATCAGGGCGGTCAGGGTCGAGAGCAGTTCTTCCTGGGTGCCGGCCTTGCCACCGACGAACTGGACGTCGTCGATCAGCAGCATGTCGGCGTTGCGCAGGCTGTCCTTGAAGGCCGCCATGGTGCGGTCCTGCGCCGCGCGGACGAAGGTCGAGAGGAAGCGTTCGGCGGTCAGATAGACCACCCGCGCATCGGGCCGCAGGCGCTGGGCCTCCCAGGCGATGGCGTTGAGCAGGTGGGTCTTGCCGTAGCCATAGGGGCCGCAGAAGAAGATCGGGTTGAAATGGCCGTCGGCCCAGGCGGCGGCCTGGCGGGCGATGGCCAGGGCGAAGGCATTGCCCTGGCCTTCCACGAAACTGTCGAAGGTCAGGCGGTCCTGCAGGCCGGCGGCGCGCACGGCGCGGGCCCCGTCGGCGACGGGCGGCACGGTCGCCATCGGCATAGAGGACGGGACGGGCTGCAGCGGAATGACGGCGGCGCCCTCGGCGCGGCCGGCGGCGACCTGGGAGGCCGAAGGAGTCGAGCCCATTTCGGCGCGGCAACGCACGTCCAGACGGCGCGACAGGCCGTCGAGGCCCAGCCACAGCTCATTCATGCGACGCAGGGCGTTCTTGCGCACCCAGTCACGGGCATAGGCGGTCGGGGTGACGAGGATCAGCTGGCCGGCACCGTCGGTACGCACGGCCGAGGGGGCGATATAGGAGCTGAAGGGCCCCTCGCCGATCTCGCTGCGCAGGCGGCCCGCCGCCTCGGTCCAGATGCGATCCGGATCCGTCATCCCCGCCATTTGCACGCTCCCCATCATCGTCAAGCCACCCTTAAGACCCATCACCTGACGCCCTTCTGGAGAGGCCTGGAGCCGGGACGACTTCTCCTGTCCTGCGAGGCGGGAGCCTTGCCGGTGGGGTCGTACTCGGTAACAGGCGTCTCACGCCGACACGAAAACAAGTTCCGCGCCGCAATCATTCCGTATGGGAATGGAAGTGCGTCAGCGCCTCAAACTTACCCTCGGGGAGGGGTGCGTCAACGATGATTCGCGACTCGAATTGCAGTTAAAATTGTTGACTCCGCTAAAGCCAAACACCGTCAACGAAAAACGCGTTTTCGCCACAGGAGCGAGCGCCAATTCGCCTGACAGCGGTTACCGGCGCACGTGCAAACGGCGAGGGAGCCATCGCGCCCTCGCCGTTGAAATCACTGTGTTTTGCCGTGACAGCCTGATGAAAGGCCGTCCGCGGTCCGAAAAATCAGGCGGCGGCCATCTTCTTCAGTTGTGCGGCCAGACGCCCCACTTTCCGCGAACCGGTGTTCTTGTGAACCACGCCCTTGGAGACGGCGCGCATCAGCTCGGACTGGGCCTCGATGAAGGCGGTCTTCGCGGCACCGGCGTCGCCGCCCGAGACGGCTTCCTGAAACTTGCGCAGGAAGGTGCGGACGCGCGTGCGGCGCGCCTTGTTCACTTCGGTGCGGGCAGCGATCTTGCGGATCGCTTTCTTGGCGCCGGGATTGTTGGCCATCAGTCAAACCTTACGAACGGAAACGCCGCGGAGCACGGTCCACGGCGGGGAAATCTCGAAGAGCGCGCGGCTATAGCGGAAAGGGGTATGACGGTCAACGAAGAGTCTGGGGACCTGGAAACAGGGATGGGAATTGGCGCGGATCCCGGAACCCCGGTGTCCTCACCCCTCATCCCCGAGCCCTGATCCCTCGGGCCTAGGGCCTACTTCCCCGTGAACACAGGCTTCCGCTTCTCCACAAACGCCGCCATGCCTTCCTTCTGGTCCTCGAAGGCGAACAGGCTGTGGAACAGGCGGCGTTCGAACTGGACGCCCTGGGTCAGGGTGGTCTCGAGGGCGGCGTTGACCATTTCCTTGTTGGCCATGACGGCCAGCGGGCTTTGCGAGGCGATCTTCGCGGCGATCTTGCGGACCTCGTCCAGCAGGGTGTCGTGCGGGACGACGCGGGCGGCGAGGCCGGCGCGTTCGGCCTCGGCGGCGTCCATCATCCGTGCGGTCAGGACCATGTCCATGGCCTTGGACTTGCCGACAAGACGGGTCAGGCGCTGGGAGCCGCCGATGCCGGGGGCGACGCCGAGGTTGATCTCGGGCTGGCCGAATTTGGCCTTCTCACTGGCGACGATGAAGTCGCACAGCATGGCCAGCTCGCAGCCGCCGCCCAGGGCGAAGCCGTTGACCGCGGCGATGATCGGCTTGCGGAAGCGGGTGATGCGGTCGTGGCCCAGGGCGAAGAAATTGCCCGTGTACATCTGGGCATAGGTCTGGTCCGACATCTCCTTGATATCGGCGCCGGCGGCGAAGGCCTTGTCGCCCGAGCCGGTCAGGATGAGGCAGCGCACCGTATCGTCATGCTCGACCGCATCGAGGAAGTCCGACAGGTCCCTGAACAGGGCCGAGTTGAGCGCATTCAGCGCCTCGGGCCGGTTCAGGGTCACCACCGCATAGCCGTCGGCGTGGCGTTCGATCAGGAGGGTGGAATAGGTGTCGGCCATGGGGTGCGCTCCGAGGGAGTGGATAGTGGCGAGTGGCGAGTGGCGAGTGGCGAGTGATTAGTGGGTTCGGGAGTGCCCGGACAAGGCCTGGGGTTGTTGCAGGACGGAAGGGTACCCCCTCGCCACTGGCCACTCGCCACTCGCCACTCGCCACTCGCCACTCGCCACTCTCTTCACCGCTTCTGACAGACCGGGCACCAGAAGGTCGAACGCCCGCCCTGGACGGTGCGTCTGATCACGCCTGCACAGCCGTCCGCCAGGCAGGGCTGGCCCTCGCGGCCGTAGACGTCGAAGCGGTGCTGGAAATAGCCCTGGCCGCCGTCGGCATTGGCGAAATCCTTCAGCGTCGAACCGCCGGCAAGGATGGCTTCCCCCAGGACGTCGCGAACGACGGCGGCGAGGGTTTCGAGGCGGGGTTTCGAGATCTTTCCGGCCGCGACCAGGGGCGAGATGCGGGCGCGGTACAGGGCCTCGCAGACATAGATGTTGCCGAGGCCGGCGACATGGCGCTGGTCCAGCAGACTGACCTTGATGTTCTGCTTCCGACCGGAGAAGGCCTCGGCGAGATGGGCACCGGAGAAGCCGTTGCCCAGCGGCTCGGGGCCGAGGCCGGCAAACCAGGGATGGGCCTCGACCGCGTCGGTGGGGATCAGGCCCATGAAGCCGAAGCGGCGGGCATCGGCGAAACCCACACGGGTCGTGACGCCGTCGCGCACGGCGCGCAGACTCATATGCTCATGTTTGCCCACGATGGGCGCGACCTCCTCGAACTCGCCCAGCTGTTCGCCGTCGAGGGTGAAACGGCCGGTCATGCCCAGATGGCTGACCCAGGTCTCGCCGGTCGACAGGGGGAACAGCAGGTATTTGGCGCGGCGGTCGAGGCGTTCGACGGTTGCCCCTTCCAGACGCTCGACGAACCGGTCGGGAAAGGGAAAGCGCAGGTCCGGCCGGTTCTGGCGCACGCGCGTCAGGCGCGCTCCGGTGAGCACCGGCTCAAGGCCACGCCGGACGGTTTCGACCTCGGGGAGTTCGGGCATGGGAGGAGGGCTTGGGGCTTGGGGGGTGACCGTGACCGGTCTAGCAGCCCAATCCCGACTTCCTAAGCCCCAAGCCCTGATCCCTCAGGACTTGTACCCGTCGTGGCAGGACTGGCAGCTGGCGCGGACGACGGCCAACTGGGCGGCGAAGGCAGCGGCGTCATCGCCTACGGCCAGTTCGGCGAGACGGTCGGCGGCGGCGGCATAGTCAGCGGCCTTGGCCTCGAAGCCGGCGCGGTCGCTCCAGATCTCGGGTTTGGCGGTGGTCCGCACACCCGCCTCGGCACCGCTGCCGGCCGGGAAGGCACCGGGGACAGCATGGGCCCAGCGCGCCAGGGCGCGGGTCGCGAAGCGCTGGCTGGCGATGGGTTGGCCGCCGTCGACCGCGGCCTTGATGGAGCCCATGGCCACGCCCGACAGCATCATCGCCGCCTGGCGGGCCTCCACGATGTCGGCCGCGGGGGTGCGCGCGCCCTGAGCACTGGCACCGCCGCCGAGGCACAGCAAGCCGACCGCCGCCAATGTGATCATGCGCTTCATCTGCTTCTCCCCTTTGCAGCGACCTTCCGTTGGGGAAGGGCCAGTGTCAATGACGCGGGCCGGGTGGCCGGCGGGACAGGGGTTGGTGGTCGGCCCGCCCGGCCCTTCCGCCGGCCCGGGCGCTGCAACCACTAGCCACTCAGCCCTTTTCCGGCTTACCTCCGCCGGAAAAGGGAGAGGAACCCCATGACCGATACACCCGCGAGCGCGCCCGTCAGCGGCGTCAAACGGATTGAACTGACGCTGCGAGCCGTGGTGCTGGGCTGTCTGCTGGCCGTCGTGTTCACCGCCGCCAACACCTATCTGGGCCTGAAGGTCGGTCTGACCTTCGCCTCGGCCATTCCGGCGGCGGTCATTTCCATGGCCATCCTGCGGATGTTCAAGGACTCGACCATCTGGGAAAACATGACCGTCCAGACGGTCGCCTCGGTCGGCGGGGCCATGAGCTCGATCATCTTCGTCCTGCCCGGCCTGGTCATGGTCGGCTGGTGGCTGGAGTTCCCGTTCTGGGAGTCGGTGCTGATCTGCGTCTTCGGCGGTATCCTCGGCGTGACCTTCTCCATCCCGCTGCGCCGCGCGCTGGTGGTCGAGGCGGGCCTTCCCTATCCCGAGGGCGTCGCGGCGGCCGAGGTCCTGACGGTCGGCTCGCGCGGGGCTGAACAGACCGAAAGCGCCGTGCGCGAGAATGCGTCCGGCCTGTGGGTCGTGGTCTGGGGCTCCATCGTTTCGGCCGGCTACGCCCTGCTGGTCGCCGGACGGGTGTTCGCCGGCGAGGCGGCGCGGTTCATCAAACTGCCGGCCTCGCTGGGCGGCGGCGCGACGGGCATCGGCTTCGGCATGCAGTTTGCGCTTCTGGGTGCCGGCCATCTGATCGGCCTGAGCGTGGGCCTCGCCCAGCTGTTCGGCCTGATCCTCGCCTGGTGCATCGCCGTGCCCATCCTGACCTCGCCCGAGACCATCGCCTGGCTGACGGCGCACGGCATTCCGTCGATCGCGACGACCCTGCCCGCCGGTGCCGGTGCCGAAGAGCTGGCCAGCACGGTCTGGCGGCGCGAGGTCCGGTTCATGGGCGCGGGCGTCATTGGAGTCGCCGCCATCTGGACCCTGATCAAACTGGCCGGCCCGCTGATCGGCGGCCTGACCTCGGCCCTGGCCGCCAACCGTCGCCGCCAGAGCGGCGAGGTGCTGGACCGGACCGAGCAGGACATTCCGATCAACATCGTGGCCGGTCTGTCGGTCGCCTGTCTGATCGGGATCGGCTTCATCCTGGCCTGGTTCGCCCAAGGCAATCCGACCCTGGCCGGCTCTACCGCCCTGCTGGTCGGCGGCGGCCTGATCTATGTGGTCCTCATCGGTTTCGCCGTGGCCGCCATCTGCGGCTACATGGCCGGGCTGATCGGGTCCTCGAACAGCCCCGTGTCCGGCGTCGGTATCCTGGCCATCGTCATCGCCTCGGTCCTGATGCTGGGCGTTCTGGCCCTCGCCGGCCTGCCCGCCGACCCGTCGGTGGTGGCCTTCGCGCTGATCGTGACGGCGGTGGTGTTCGCCGTAGCCGTCATCGCCAATGACAACCTGCAGGATCTCAAGACCGGTCAGCTGGTCCAGGCCACGCCCTGGCGTCAGCAGACGGCCCTGATCGTCGGCGTCATTGCCGGTGCCATCGTGATCCCGCTGATCCTGAACCTGCTGAACAAGGCCTTCGGCTTCGAGGGCGGGCCGGTCGGCATTGCTGACGAGCCTCTGGCGGCCCCGCAGGCGACCCTGATTTCGGCGCTGGCCAAGGGGGTGATCGGCGGCGACCTGCGTTGGGACCTGATCGGCCTCGGCGCCGTCATCGGCGTGGTGATCATCGTGCTGGACGCCGTGCTGAACGGCGCGACCAAGGGCCGGATGAAACTGCCGCCGCTGGCCGTCGGCATCGGCTTCTACCTGCCGGCCGCAGTGACCACGATGCTGGTGGTCGGCGCGATCTGCGGCTGGTTCTACGACAAGGCGATCAAGACCACCCGGTTCGCCGATGTGGGGCGCCGTATGGGTGTCCTGTTGGCCTCGGGCCTGATCGTCGGCGAAAGCCTGTTCCTGGTCATGACGGCGGGTGTCATCGTCTCAACGGGCAATGACGCGCCCTTCGCCATGCTGCCCGAGGGCTCGACCTGGCCGGCGATGCCGGCGGGGATCGCGGCCTTCGCCGTGCTGACCCTGATGCTGTACGGCTGGGTGCGCGGCCGGTCGGCGAAGGTCTAGGTCAGGGACAGGGGGCCGGCCGCCGGACCACCGGCGGCGGCCCCTCCAGCCGGTACAGACGCCACTGCCGGACGGCACCTGCACCGGCGGGCACTGCCAGCTCACCCAGATCCGTGACCCTGGCCCAGCCGGCGAACCGGTCGGCCCCGGCGCAGGCCGTTATGGCCAGGACGCCCCGACCACGGGCGGCGAGCGCCGTGAGTGGCCGGTCCATCTGGAAATGGTCCTGCGGCTCCCGGTCCGCAGCGGGCCAGGCGGCGATCCGCAGTGACGACTCCCGGGCGTAGTAGAGCAGGGCTGCCGTATCCCGCCTGCGTTCGGCGACGATGATGTCGGTACCCGCCGCCCGCGCGCGATCAGCGGCGGCCGTCCCGAACTGGTGCCAGCCCAGGGTGCGCTCGAACACGGGCCGGCCGCCGACGGTCAGGTGCGGGGCCCGGGCATCGGCCAGCGGCAAAAGGATCTGGACCATCAGGCCGAAGGCGAGGCCGCCGATCAGCCACCCTTTCCGACCATGACGCAGCAACAGGGCCGGACCCAGGACGAAGACGGCGACCAGACCCGTCGCCGCCCAGTTGGCATTGGCGCGGGTGAGGAAGGCCATGGCGATGAACAACAGAATGACGGGGGCGGAGAAGGCCAGCAGCAGGCGATCCTGCGGCAGGCCCGGACGCCCGCGCGCCCACAGCCAGGCCGCCGCTGCGACCGCGGCCAGGATCACCGGCCCGGCAAGGGCGAACTGGGCGACGACAAAGCTGAGACCGTCATCAAGGCCCGGCCCGCCGCTGCTGGAGGCGTTCCCGGCCGTATGCTTCAGCGTCGCCAGGCCATGGGCCGCCTGCCAGGCGAGATTGGGGACCAGCATCAGGCTACCGGCCAGCAGACCACCCCAGACAGGCGGCCGCACCAGGGCACGTCGCGACGCCGGATCAACCAGGGCGGCCACAAGGAGACAGGCCGGGAACCAGGCCATGGCATATTTCGAGAGCAGGCCCAGGCCAAAGCCGGCGGCCAGCAGGAGACCCCAGCCCCAACCGCCCCCGGCCCTCAGTCGCACGAAGGCGAGAAGGGTCAGGGACCAGAAGGCCAGAAGCGGGGCGTCGGTCGAGATGATCCGCGCCGAATAGGCCGCGCCCGGCGCCAGCAGGGCCGACAGGCCGGCCCAGAGTCCGGCCCGGTCTCCATAAAGCGTCGAGCCGAGGCCGGCGGCGGCGGCGGCGGTCACAGCCCAGGCAAGTGCGGAAGGCGCACGAACACAGGCCTCGCCGGTCCCGCAGACCGTCTGGGACAGGCTGATCAACCAGGCGATGAGCGGCGGTTTGGAAAAATAGCCCCAGGCCGGATGCTGGGCCCAACTCCAGTACTGGGCCTCGTCGACATAGAGGTCGGTTGAAGCGGCAGAGAGGGCAAGGAGGCGCAGGGCCGTCACCGCGAGGATCGCGACCGCCAGCGTCGCCCCGGGCCGTTGATCGACCAGGGAGACCCCGCGCGCCTTCAGACCGTGGCCGGCGAAACGCCCTTCCAGGCCCGGATACGGGCCCGATGCGCCACGCCGGGCGCGCTGACCATCACGCGGAACAGCACCGCGAAAACCAGTCCACTGATCGTCCATGACAACACGACATCGGAGAGAAAATGACCGCCGAACGCGAGGCGGTTAAGGGAAAGCAACAGGCCGTAGATGACGACGGGCGGGGCCAGAAACGGGCGCAGGCGGGCCGGGATCAGGACGATCGCCGCCACCATCCAGGCCGCGGATGACGCCTCGCCGCTGACGAAGGAACAATTCGACTGGCACCACTCGCTGATCCGCCAGACTGGCTGGTAGGGAGCCTCGCCGCCGAAGATGTCGACCGACACGGGCCGGGGCCGGCCCCACCAGCTCTTGAGCACGCCGTTGACGATCAGACCGGGTCCCACGGCCAGGGCCGCCAGCAGGAAGACGGAGCGACGGGCACCGGCCAGGGCGTTGAGCCCCAGTCTCGCGACCCGCCAGGCCAGGTGAACCACGAGGCCGGTGAGGAGAAGGACCAGAACCAGATCGGAGCTTTTCCGGAAGGCCTTCAGCAGCGGTTCCTGGCTGAGGGGGAAACCCGCACCGGCCCGGTAGAACAGCTCGCTGGTCGCCGTGTCGAGGCCAGGAAGGGCCCAGAACAGCGCGCTGAAGCCCAGCACGGCTGAAAGACACAGAATGATCGGGTCGTGAAGACGGGGCAGGGTCGAACCCAGCAGGCGCAGCCGGGCGACGCCACGGGCGATCCAGCGACGGCGTCCGTTCCGGGGCCGCGCGACACCCCACCATCCACCCAGCCCGATCTCAGTCATCACGCCCCCGCAGAATACCCCGACGTCCGTCTGCCCGATTCACGCGTCAGTGCGCCAACGCTTTTGGCTCGGTCCGGTGTCGGTTTGTCGTCAGATACGCGACCCTTCCTCCGCCCAAGGAGCGGTCTGCATTCAGCGCGGCGGCAGCAACACCCGGGATCGCCTTGCCGCTGCCGCTTTCCCCGGCGATAGGGCGGCCATTCCGCCGGTACGTGTTCGTCACGCACTGGCGTTTCCGCGTTCGCCCCTGTAAGAGGCGCGCGCTCCCCGCACCGTCGCCTGAACCCAGCGGCCGCCCCAACGCTATGACCGGGCCGGCCGCCTTGCACGTCTGATAGTCAAATGAATCTGCGCAACGTCGCCATCATCGCCCACGTCGACCACGGCAAGACCACCCTGGTGGACCAGCTTCTGGCCCAGTCGGGCGTGTTCCGAGCCAATGAGGCTACGACCGAGCGCGCCATGGACTCCAACGACCAGGAGCGTGAGCGCGGCATCACCATCCTGGCCAAATGCACGAGCGTGCTGTGGAACGGCAAGGCGGGCGAGACCCGCATCAACATCATCGATACCCCCGGCCACGCCGATTTCGGCGGCGAGGTCGAGCGCATCCTGGGCATGGTGGACGGCTGCGTCCTGCTGGTCGATGCCGAAGAGGGCGTCATGCCCCAGACCAAATTCGTTCTGACCAAGGCCCTGAAGATGGGCCTGCGTCCGATCCTGTGCATCAACAAGGTCGACCGCGCCCACGCCGATCCGGATCGCGTCCACAACGCCGCCTTCGACCTGTTCGCCGCCATCGGCGCGACCGACGAGCAGCTGGACTTCCCGCACATCTATGCCTCGGGCCGCGCCGGCTGGGCTACGCTGGACCTGAACCAGCCGAGCGATAACCTCGGCCCGCTGTTCGACCTGATCGTCGACCATGTCCCGCCGCCGAAGCAGGTCGAGGCCGCCGACAAGCCCTTCCAGATCCTGAACGTGCTGATCGAGAGCGACCCCTTCCTCGGCCGTCTGCTGACCGGCCGGATCGAGAGCGGCAAGGCCGTTCCGGGCATGGCCCTCAAGGCCCTGTCGCGCGACGGCAAGATCATCGAACAGGGCCGTATCACCAAGGTTCTGGCCTTCCGCGGCCTGAAGCGCCAGCCGGTGGACAGCGCCGAGGCGGGTGACATCGTCGCCATCGCCGGCATGTCCAAGGCCACCGTGGCCGACACCCTGTGCGCCCTGGAAATCACCGAGGCCCTGCCCGCCCAGCCGATCGATCCGCCGACCATCTCCATGACGGTCTCGGTCAATGACAGCCCGCTGGCCGGCCGCGAGGGCGACAAGGTCCAGTCGCGCGTCATCCGCGACCGCCTGCTCAAGGAAGCCGAAGCCAACGTCGCCATCCGCGTCACCGAGACCGGTGGCAAGGACGCCTTCGAGGTCGCCGGCCGCGGCGAACTGCAGCTGGGCGTGCTGATCGAGAACATGCGCCGCGAGGGCTTCGAGCTGTCGATCTCGCGTCCGCGCGTGGTCTATCAGACCGGCGAGAACGGTGAGCGGCTGGAGCCGATCGAGGACGTCGTCATCGACGTCGACGACGAATACACCGGTGTGGTCATCGAGAAGCTGTCCGCCCGCAAGGCCGAGCTGAAGGACATGGGCCCGTCGGGTGCCGGAAAGACCCGCCTGACGCTGAAGTCACCGTCGCGCTCGCTGATCGGCTACCAGGGCGAGTTCCTGACCGACACGCGCGGTTCGGGCGTGCTGAACCGGGTGTTCAGCCACTATGAGCCGCACAAGGGTGCCATCGAGGGCCGTCTGAAGGGCGTGCTGATCTCGAACTCTGACGGCGAAACGGCCGCCTTCGCCCTGTGGAACCTCGAGGACCGCGGCATCATGTTCGTCGGCGGCGGCGAGAAGACCTACCAGGGCATGATCATCGGCGAGAACGCCCGCTGGGACGACCTCGACGTCAATCCGATGAAGGCCAAGCAGCTGAACAACATCCGCGCCGCCGGCAAGGATGAGGCCGTGCGCCTGACGCCGCCGCGCCGTCCCTCTCTGGAACAGGCCATTGCCTATATCGAGGAAGACGAACTGGTCGAGGTCACGCCCAAGTCGATCCGCCTTCGCAAGGCCGTGCTGAACCCCTCGTTCCGCAAGAAGCGCGTCCGCGAGGACTAGGGTCCCGGCACCGGACATGACAAAGGGCGGCTCCGCAAGGAGCCGCCCTTTTCATTTGACCGAAGGCGGTCGGGTCAGCCGCGCCGCTGCACCAGTCCCAGAAGGAACAGCAGAAGGCAGGCCCCCCCAAAGGCGACCAGCAGGGTCATGGGATTGAATCCACCCACATTCATGCCGAGGAACTGGCCGGCAATCCAGCCGCCGAGCAGGGCACCGACCACGCCGACAATCAGGTTCGTCACCAGGCCGTGGCTTCGCCCCATGACCTTTTCAGCCAGCCAGCCGGCGACAACGCCGATGATGATCCAGCCTATAATTCCCAAGCCCATGGTGTTTCTCCTGACGGGTCGAAGCGCGATCGCTCTGTGGCCGTAATGCGTCGCAGCGGCAACGGTTGCGCGGCCGTCTGCAAAACAGCGCTCATTGACAATCCCCCGTCACGGGAGAGCGGCATGGTGCTTGCCACTTGAAGGGCGAGCCGTCCCGCATCGGGACAGACCGCCAACAAGGGGAAATGGGGCCATGGCCACAGATATCGACCTTCACCTGGGCCGCCGCCTGCGCCGCCGCCGGCGCCTGCTGGGCCTGACGCAACAACAGCTGGCCAACCAGGTCGGGATTCGCTTTCAGCAGATCCAGAAATACGAATGCGGCGCCAACCGCATCTCGGCTGCGCGCCTGTGGCAGCTGTCCGAGGCGCTGGAATCCCCGGTCAGCTATTTCTACGACGGTCTGGAAGAGGCCATCGAGCGCAAGGAGGCGGCCAGCCAGGGCGGCGAGATGTTTTCCCGCAAAGAAACCCTCGACCTGATCCAGGCCTATTATCAGCTCGGTGAGCGTCCGCGGCGTCGACTGCTGGATCTGGCCAAGTCGCTGCACGCCGAGGGTGATGCCGCCTGACCATCATCTGTCTCCCGCATTGCACGGCGCGAGACGAATGATCCGGTGACATGAGGGCGGGGCGTGAGTATCCCGCCTGTCATGACCGAGTACGAACTGTTCGCCGTCGACCTGGCCCGCGAGGCCGCCCGCGTCTCCCTGCCGTATTTCCGCGGCGCGTATGAGGAGACGGACAAGGGCGGTCCCGGCGCCTTCGATCCGGTGACCCAGGCTGACCGCGAGGCGGAAGCAGCCCTCCGCGCCCTGATCGCGGCCCGTTATCCCGATCACGGGGTCATCGGTGAGGAATATGGCGAGGACCGGCCGGACGCCGACCACGTCTGGATCCTCGATCCGATCGACGGCACCCGTGCCTTCATCGCCGGCCTGCCGCTGTGGACCAATCTGATCGCCCTGCGCCGCGAAGGCCGGCCCACGGTCGGCGTCATCGGCCAACCCTATCTGGACGAAATCTTCCTGGGCGGCCCGGCGGGTACGCGTCTGCTGAAAGGCGGCCGCGAGACACCGCTGGCTGTTCGGCCCTGCCCCCGCCTGAACGATGCCGTCATCGCCACAACGGATCCCGACCTTTTCACCGGTGCCGAACTGGGTGCCTGGACCCAGGTACGGGCCGCCGCCCGACTGGCCCGGCTGGGCTGTGACGCCTATGCCTATGCCATGCTGGCCGCAGGCCGGATCGACCTGGTGGCCGAGAGCGGGCTGAAGGTCTGGGACTGGTCGGCCCTGGTCCCGGTCATCGAGGCGGCCGGCGGCGAGGTCACCAACTGGCGCGGCGAGACGCCGGACGGCAAGGGTCAGATCCTGGCGGTCGGCGACACCGGCATCCGCGAGCAGGCTCTGGTGACCCTGAGGCGCGCCGCGATCTGATCAGGCGGCTTCGTTCGACCCGGGCTCGGCCGCGGGCCCGGGCGCCGCCGGAACGGCTGCCGGCGACAGGTCCTCGACCGGCGAGACATAGGCCGCCATGGCGTCGAACTCCTCAAGGAAGACGGCGCGCATGTCGTCGGCCTCCATGATGATCTCATGTTTGGCACCCGGGATCTCGACATAGCGACCCCGGCCGAGCCGTTTGGCAGCCCATTTGTTGGTCTGTTTCCAGACACGGTCATCTTCGGCCGCCTGGACGATGGCGACCGGAATTCGCACGGCCTTGAGCGCCTTGGGTTTGAGCGCGCGTTCGCCGGCATCGATGCCGAACGCCAGCCAGCCCCAGGTCGGGCCGCCGACCGCGAGGTGCGGGCAGGCGTAGAGCTGTTGCCGCCACTGCTCATAGCGGCTCTCGTCCGAGGTCAGGGCGTCCTTCTCGAAGGTGTGGTCGAAAGGATCGTCGATATTGTCGAGCACATAGTCCCCGGCCTTGCCGTGACGCAGGTTCCAGCGGACGGCCAGTTTCACCGACCACATCGACCGCTTGCCGGTGCGGATGCGCAGCATGGGGCTGGACAGGATGGCACCGGCGAACCGGCTCTCGCCGCCCTGCAGCGTCATCAGGTTCAGGATGCCGCCCATGGAATGGCCGACCATGACCCAGGGCTTGGGTGCGCGGGCTTCCCAGGTGTCGAGCAGGCGGCTGTAGTCGTCGAGAAACTCCTCGACCGCCCGGGCATGGCCCTTCAGCCGGTCAGGCAGCAGGCGGGCGGACAGGCCCTGTCCGCGCCAGTCGTGGGCGAGGACACACCAGCCACGGGCGAGGAAATTGCCGATGACCTCGAAATATTTCTCGATCGGCTCGGTTCGGCCGGGGCTGACGATGACCGTGCCGCGGGGCTTGTTCGCCACCAGGGCGGACGGAGTCCAGAAGGCCGCACGCAGCCGCAGGCCACCGGCACCACGGAACCATTCGCCGGTCCCGCCCGGAGGCGCAGACGCACCCGGGACCCCCATCAGGGGGGCGTTGGCGGCATAGGCGGCGGCTCGGTTCACTCTGGCTTCCTGAATCTCAAGGTCATGCGGTCACTCTCACCAATCGCCTCGTATTTCGACCGGTCGAAGGTCGGGTTCGGAGGCGAGCCGCGCGGTGCCGTCAACCCCATGGGAGGCAGGGTCTCGACGCCGAACGGATGATCCTTGGTATCCCTTTCATTCGCGTTGATTTCGGACGCGGCGACAAAGGCAAAACCCGCTTCCGCCGCCAATTGTTTCACAAAGGCTTCCTGGACGTAGCCGTTCGCGGCGGCGGGATCCTGGTCCTCCTCGGGGCCCAGGCGGTGCTGTTCGATACCGAGAACGCCGCCGGGGCGCAGGGCCGCATAGGCGTCCGCAAAGGCCTTTTCGGCAATGCCCGCCGCCATCCAGGCGTGGATGTTGCGCATGAACAGGACCATGTCGGCCGTGCCGGCTTCGATCACCGGCCCTGAGGTGGGTCCGAAGGCGGCCATTCCGACCTCGCCGTAAAGGCGGCGGTCGGTGGTGAAGCGTTGCTGGAAAGCGGCCATGAGGGCGACCTGGGCGGGATCGGCGCCCGGGCCGGTCTGGAAGCCGGCGGCAACGTACCGGCCCGCGCCCTCGGCCAGATAGGGGGCCAGAATCTCGGTCCACCAGCCACTGCCGGGCCAGAATTCGACGACCGTCATCCGCGGCTGAAGGCCGAAGAAGCGCAGGGTCTCCATCGGGTGCCGCGCGGCATCGCGCGCCTTGTCCTGGGCGCGCCAGGGGCCGGCGACCGCCCATTCCAGCGAGCCCTGCGGCGGGCCGTCGGGTGTGGGCGGCGGTTCGGCTGTCTTTTCCTTGCGACCGCAGGCGGCGAGACCCGTCAGCGTCACGGCCGCGGTGCCGGCGAGCCAGCCCCGACGCGACAGTGATACCCGCCAATCCTGTCTCGAAATCGCCATCCAGATCCCCCGGGAGCCGCCCTTGCACGTTTCGGACCAGCCCCCCGGACCACTTTTGTCCCGGGCCGGATCGACCCGAATCCAGAAAATGATCCAGAGTTACGCAAGAGCGAAAACAGGGCCCGTGTGGACCGCGTCCACCGGGACCGATTTCCCTCTGCCGCAGGGCTTAACCCTGTTCACGGGCCCGGTCAAAACGGTTCCGGGAAAGGCCGGGAATCAGCCCGGCTTGCGGAACCGCAGGGTCATGCGGTCGCTTTCGCCGATCGCATCATACTCAGCCCGTTCGGCCTCGGTCAGGGGCGTGGGCCGGTCGGTGGTGCTGTTGGCCCGCGGCGCACTGGTGCGCACCGGCGGCAGGGTCCAGACGCCGAAGGGATGATCGTGATCGTCCTTGGGATTGGCGTTCAGCTCGCTGCGCGCATCCAGCACGAAGCCGGAGGCCTCGGCGGCGCGAATGATGTGGCTTTCCGGCATATAGCCGGTCACGGCGGTGACATCGGGGTTGAGGCCCTCTTCGCTGCGATGCTGTTCGACGGCCAGCACACCGCCGGGCTTCAGGGCCTTGAAGAAGGACGCCAGGAAGGCATCGGTGCGGCCCGCACGGTGCCAGTTGTGGAAGGCCCGGGCGACCAGGACCATGTCGGCCGTGCCGTCGGCGATGCCCATGCCGTCCTGCGGGCGATTGACGGCCACATAGGTGCCCCCGGTGGCCGCGGCGTAGGGCTGCAGGATGGCGGTCCACCAGCCTGCGGCACCCGGCTGGATCTCGACGATGGTCGAACCCTGGGTCAGCCCCCAGAAGGTCAGGGTCTCGAACGGGTGGCGGTAGACGTCGCGCGCCACGTCGGCCGCGGGCCGGGCCGCGGAGCCGATCGCCGCCTGGAGCGCCGTGTCTTCCTGCAGTTCGGGCGGCGTCATGGCGGCCCGGCGCACGGTGCGCTCGGCCGGGGTCTCGTCCAGCGTCGGCATGGCCGGCAGGGTCTGGGCTGCAGCAAAGGAAGGCAGGGCCAGTGCGGTCGTCATGACAAGGGCGAGCAGGCGCATCAGGTCTCTCCGGGAAAGAATTCCGGGGAACCCTAGGGCCTCCGCTGCGGGGGGCAAGCCATGACGGCTGACAGGCGACAGATTGGCGCGGGACCCGTCCCCCTTGACGCTTTCCCCGCACTTCCCACATCGAAACCGAGGCCGCCGATTTCGGGGTCTCCAGACCGGACGGGGCCGATCAACGGGCCGACCGGACTGAACTCCCACCGCCGGTCCGGGCATCAAACCGCGGGACCGGCTCAACCTTGCTGACTCCCAGGAGGATGACCCATGCGTACCTATGATTTCACCCCGCTGTACCGTTCCGCCGTCGGCTTCGACCGTCTGGCCGGACTGCTGGAAAGCGCCGCCGCGACCCGTCAGGAAAACGGCTGGCCGCCCTACAACATCGAGACGACCGGCGAGAACGCCTATCGGATCGAGATTGCCGTGGCGGGATTCAAGCCCGACGAACTGACCCTTGAGGTCAAGGAAAACCTGCTCACCGTCACGGGCCGAAAGACCGCCAATGACGATGCCGGCGTCGAGCGGACCTATCTGCATCGCGGACTTGCCGAGCGCGATTTCGATCGCCGTTTCCAGCTGGCCGACTATGTCGTGGTGCGCAGCGCGGACCTGGCCGACGGCCTGCTGTCCATCGAACTGGCGCGCGAACTTCCCGAGGCTTTGAAGCCTCGCCGCATCGAGATCGGGGCAAGGGCCACGGCCAAGCCGCTTATCGAGGGCAAGGCGCCAAAGGCGGCCTAGGGCCGGGGACGTGGGGGCGGCGTTCGCGTCGCCCCCTTCTCACTTTGCGGCTCAGGCGGCGGCGGCCCGGGACAGGATTGAGCCCCGCTGTTCAACGCTGAGTGCATCGGCGTCGATGCGTGCGCCGGTGAGATCGGCACCCTCCAGCCGCGCCTCATGCAGGATCGCGCTCTCCAGCCGGGCGAAACGCAGGCTGGCCTCGACCAGCATGACCGGCATCGACCGGTCCTTGCCGAGCGCAAGAGCTCCAAGATTGGCACCCCGCAGGTCAGCCTTGTTGAGCAGGGCGCCGTTCAGACGGACCCCCCTGAGGTCAGCGCCGCGCAGGTCGCAACCGCGCAGGTCCGAGCCTTCCAGGGCCGCGCCCTGGAGCCCGATACCGCGCAGGTCCATCCCGGCCAGGCAGGTGTGACGGGCGCTCAGGCCCGGCAGGCGCAGACCCTTCAACCGATCGCCCAGCGGGCGCAGGTCCTCGCCGTCGAAGATGGCCGGCTGGCCGAGGACGCCGCCGCTCTCGGCCCAGGCATTGGCGTCGAGTGCCTGCTCCGCGAGATCCGAGGCGCGCGACCGGGCGTCTTCACTGGGGCTGCGGAGCGCACCGGTCATGTCCGTGCGGGTCATCGTCGCCCGCTCGAACGCCACCCCGGTCAGGATCGCGCCGGTGAGGCGTGCGCCCTCCAGATTGCAGCCGTCCACCGAGGCGTTTTCCAGCATGGCGCCGGTGAGATTGGCGTCCTTGAGGTTGGCCCCGGTCAGCATGGCGCCGCGCATGGAACAGTCCGAGAAGTCCGCCCTGAAGGCGTTGATGCCGTCGAACTGACCGCCGTCCAGGGTAGCACCCGCGAAGGTCGCGCCATCGGCGATGCCCTGGCGGGTCTCATGCTTGACCGCTGCCAGCCCCCGGGTCGCATGGGGCACGGCGATCACCCCCTCGCGGAAGTCGGCGCGGGTCAGGTCGGCGTTCATCAGGCTGGCCCCGCGCAGACAGGCCCCGCGCAGGTCCGCCCGTACCAGCTGGGCACCAGTGAAGTCCGCGCCGCGAAGGTCGGCGCAGAACAGCACCGCACCGTTCATACGCGCACCGACCAGTCGGGCGTTTTCGAGGGCGCAGCCGGTAAAATCAGCCTCGGCGAGATTTCGGCCTGACAGGTCGAGACCGTTCAGATCGACGAATTTGAGGGCCAGCCGGCGCCCGCCGGGGCGGCCTTCGACCAGACGCTCGTGCGCCGCGATGAACATGTCGAGATCGCCCTGGCCGAGGGGGCGGCGGACAAAGGTCACGGTCGGGCATCCGGGGCTTCGAGGCCGCGAGCGCCGGTGGTCACGGCATCGGTCAGATCGGCCAGGCGCAGGCAGGCACCGAACATCACCGCCCGGCTGAGGTCTGCGCCGGCCATGACAGCCCGCTGGAAATCCGCGCCCGACAGATCGGCCCCCCGCAGGCAGGCTCCGGTCAGATCAGCCGGCAGTAGCCGGTCATCCGAAATCATCAGCGGCCCCAACCGGGCTCCGCGCAGATCGGACCCGTTCAGCCGGGCCCCGGCCAGGCGGGCCCCGCGCAGGTCAGCACCCTTGAGATTGACGGACCGCAGATCGGCATTTTCGAGATGCGCGCCCTGAAGCTGAACCCCGCCCATGTCGAGGCCGTAGAAGACCGCGCCACGCGCCGACAGGGCGGTCAGGTCATAGCCCTGGATCGAGCCCAGGGCCCGGAGGTCAACGCCGTCAAACACAGAGGGACGGCCCGCCGCCCCCCCGCTCTCGCACCAGCGCGCGTGCTCGGACAGCATTTCGGCGGCCGGGAGTTTGCAGACGGGGCTGCCGGAAGAGCGATCGTCGGTCAGGGTGCCGGCCATATTGGCCCCGTCGGTCCGCCACATGACGACCTTGGCACCCACCAGAACGGCGTCGCGCAGATCGGCACCCGACAGATCGGCCCCGGACAGGTCAGCACCGGACATGTCCGCGCCCCGGAAGCTGGCCTGTTTCAGATTGGCCCGGACCATCTTGCAGTCCTTCATGATGGCGTCGGTGAAGTCCGCCGCCACGGCCACGATTCCGGTCAGCTTCGAGCGCTCCAGATTGGCCCCGGCCAGACAGGCCCCCTGGGCCTGGGTATCCTTGCGCGACTTGGCCTCGACGATCCTGAAACCCAGTTTGGCGTCGGCGGCAGCAATCGTGCCTTCACGCAGATCGGCCTCGAACAGGTCGGCACCGGAGAGGTCCGCCCCGCGCAGGCAGGCACCGCGCAGATCGGTTCGGCGCAGGCTGGCATCGATCAGCAGGCAGTCCTGCATGTCCGCGCCGAAAAAGGTGGCATTGTCGAGCTTGGCCCCGGACAGGTCGGTACCGATCAGGCTGGCGGCGGCGAAGTCGGCGTCGGCCAGGTTGCGGCCCCTGAGCGACAGGCCGGAAAGGTCCAGCCAGGCCAGGACCGCACGGGCTCCACCCGGCTTGGCCTGCCACAGGCGGTCGTGCCGGGCGCAGATGGCGTCCAGCTCGGTCTGATCGATGCGCCTTCTGGCGCCGGTCTTGGCGGTATTCCCCGACATAGTCCCGATATGGCACGCCTCCGCTTAAGGAAGCGTGTGCGGGGAAGGGGTGATCAATAGTTTGTGGCCAGGGGTCCGGTTACCACCCTGCGACCCTAGGGCGTCAGCAGGCCCTGTTCCGCCAGCGCATCGGCCAGTTCGCCGGGGCTGACCCAGACGCGGGTGTAGCCGGCCTCGCCCAACCGCTTCAATTCAGTGGTCAGGTCCGCCTTGGCCGAGGCGGCGAAACGGGCGTCGAAGCCCACGCCGTCGGCGCTGATCCGGACCATCGGGCGGCCGGTCTCGACCCGGTGCAGATAGCCTTCGTAGAGAACCGCCGCCTCGGGCGCGAGCAGGCCGGTCTCGACCTGCAAGCCGGCCTTCTTAAGCCGCTCGACGCCGCGCCCCGAGGCGAAGGGCGAGGGATCGACGGCGGCGACCACGACCCGGCTGACCCCCGAGTCCATCAGGAAGTGGGAGCAGGAGGTGCGGCCCGAGGACCGGGCACCGCAGGGCTCCATGGTCACATAGGCGGTGGCGCCGCGCGCCCGATCACCGGCGGCGGGCGCGGCCTGTTCCTCGGCGTGGGGACGTCCCCCGGGGGCCGTGGCGGCCTCCGAGATCACCTCGCCGTCCTTGACGATCACGCAGCCGACCGCCGGATTGGGCCAGGTCTGGCCCATGCGGTCCTTGGCCAGGGCGATGGCCCGGCCCATGAAGCGGATATCGTCGGACTCCTGCTGTGCCGTGGTCATGCGCCGGCTCCCAGCGGCGGCAAGGCGGTCGCCCTGCCCGCGTCCAGATAGCGGGCCGCAACGGGCCGCAGGCCGGCGTCGAGGTCGATCTCCAGCGGATTGCCGGTCGGAATCTCGACGTCGACGATCCGGTCGTCCGGCACGGCGAACAGGTGTTTGACGATGGCGCGCAGGGAGTTGCCGTGGGCGGCGATCAGGACGTCCTCGCCGGCCGACAGGCGCGGCGCGATGGCCTCGTCCCAATAGGGCAGGACGCGGTCGAGGGTGGTCTTGAGGCTTTCGGTGTCGGGAATGACCTGTCCGGCATAGCGGGGGTCGCCGGCGAAATCCCACTCGCTGCCCGCCTCCAGCGGCGGGGGCGGGATGTCGTAGCTGCGCCGCCAGATCCTGACCTGATCGTCGCCGTGCAGACGCGCGGTCTCGGCCTTGTCGAGCCCGGTCAGCCCGCCGTAGTGCCGCTCGTTCAGCCGCCAGTCGGCGATGACGGGCACGTCCGACAGTCCCGCTGCCTGCAGCGCCAGGGCCCCGGTGCGTTTCGCCCGCGTCAGGACGGAGGTGAACATGACCACGGGCCTGAACCCGGCCTCGGCGATCAGCTCGCCGCCCCGTCGCGCCTGGGCCTCTCCCTCTGCCGTCAGATCGACATCGACCCAGCCGGTGAAGCGGTTCTCGAGGTTCCACTGGCTCTGGCCGTGGCGCAGCAGGATCAGGCGGGGCATTCAGGTCTCCGGACAACCTGTTGGGGGTAGGACCGGCGGCGACGCGGGTCAAGACGAGGGGGCGGCGATCCGCACCTCGCAGCCTTGCGGTCCGACGGGCGTTGTTGTCCGGGCACCACCCGGTGCCCTATAGCCACGCTGTTCCCTGTCGCTCCCAAGGCTCCCGATGCAAAAGCCCCGTTCAGACCTGCGCCCCAACACCGCCGAATACGAGACCGTTCCGCTGGTCAGGGCGACCGGGTTTCGCGAGTACGACGCGCGCTGGATCCTGGAGAAGGAGATCAATCTCCTGGGCATCCAGGCGCTCGGCCTCGGGCTGGCGACCTATGTGCACGAGATCGGCCAGCGGCCGCGGATCGTGGTCGGCCACGATTTCCGCTCCTATTCGCTGAGCGTGAAACAGGCCCTGACCCTCGGCCTGCTGGAAGGCGGGATGGAGGTTCTGGATATCGGCCTGGCCCTGTCTCCGACGGCCTATTTCGCCCAGTTCGCCCTCGACGCGCCGTGCGTGGCCATGGTCACGGCCAGCCACAATGAAAACGGCTGGACGGGGGTCAAGATGGGGGCCAATCCGCCCCTGACCTTCGGCCCCGACGAGATCGGGCGGCTGAAGGACATCGTCCTCAATGGCGAGGGCGTAAACCGCCCGGGCGGTTCGCTGACGCGGGTCGAAGGCTTCCGCGAACGCTATCTGGAAGAGATCACGGCCACGGTGAAGCTGAGCCGGCCGATCAAGGTCGTGGCCGCCTGCGGCAATGGCACGGCCGGTGCCTTTGCGCCCGAGGCCCTGTGCCGGATGGGGGCCGAGGTCATCGAGATGGACACCGACCTCGACTGGACCTTCCCCAAATACAATCCGAACCCCGAAGACCACGCCATGCTGATGCAG
>VYMF01000106.1_pt1 | contig 22936 bp, 27 predicted proteins | sample 5115271 | NCBI WGS metagenome assembly VYMF01 (sample SAMN12291778, study PRJNA351875) | freshwater metagenome | isolation source: freshwater lake | place: USA: Michigan, Wintergreen Lake | collected 2013-08-08
GCTGCTGCGCTACATCACGCTCCATAACAAAACCTGTCAGCCCTTTGTGTGGCGGTACCGCGACGTCACCCGTCGCATGCCTGCTACACGTAAATCAACTACGAGCCACTAGAGGCCAGAAGCGTTAAATCCTCGAGTCGACGCTTCGTATCGCTGATTTGAAGCGCAACCTGCTCCCCCTTAGCGTCGATCTCTTCGTGATCGAGCACCAGGAGCGTGTCTCCCTTACGAACGGTTGCCCCGCGAACGACCCTCGCGCTAGAAACGCACCCACTGCTTCTAGCTCTAAGAATCTGACGTTCCACAGCGGGACGAATCACTCCTGAACTTTGGAATGAAACTTTCACTTTAATCAGCGGAAGACACAGAAGTGTCGCAATCACTATCCCGACGGAGGTTAGATAAATCGATTGGCTGAAACGCGATCTACGACCGATAATGTCTTCAGCCGTGAGCCCCAGCCTACTTTCTGGTAGGAGTTCAGTTTGCATCATTGAGTTGCGCTCGACACCTTAGCCGAGTGGCAATTAGCCACCCGAGTGAGAACGCGATTTGCTTTGGCGGCAAATAAAGAGGACGGTGAGCGGAGCCATCAGAGCGGATAGGGCGACGAAGAGAATCGGAGACACTCCTAGTCTTGCCGGGAGTTCGGACGGCAGCATCGCTTCACCGTAATACTCAGTCAACACATAGCTTGAGGTGTTGACTCCCGCGTGCATTGCCCACGATAGAAGCAACGAACCACTAACTTGTGCCGCTGTTCCGTAGATGAGACCCATTAGAAAGTGAAATGGAGCGGCGTCGATGCTTCCGTGGATGGCCGCAAACGCAACTGCGCAGACAGTCACGCCTGAGTACTTGCCCATTGCGTCGACAAGGCTGGGTTGCAGCCGACCACGAAAGGCCAGCTCCTCGATTCCTGGTCCCACAAGTGTGGAAAAGAGGGCAATGGCGATCCACCCATGCGGGCGACGTGCATACAGATCGAAATCAGTCAGCGGGGGGGTGGCATTGGGGAGAATGGAGGTGTACCACACCTGCACTGTCACCGAAAGAAGGGCTGCGAGCGTTCCTGCGATGGAAGCGCGAGCCAAAGCAAGCCACGCCGAGGCCGAGAAGGGCGCCTGAAGGGTGCCCGTGGATTCGCTTGTGCGATTCACCCACAAAACGAGTCCTAGGCCAACTGCGCTTGTCCACGCCGCCGATATCAAAGGGGGCATATAAAGCAATAAGCCGACGAGAATCGACCACGACAGGAAGACTCCGACGGCGGACACCATACCGCCTAAAGCTTTTCTTGCGTTCGTTGTGCGCGACATGACTCTTGTCCGAGTTCCCACGGCCCCATGCTTTGGTGAGGGGCCGTGGGAAGTTTCGGGTTTAGTGTACTACCGCGGTCAACTTAAATCCTTTGACTGAACCGCCCCGGGTTTAGAGGAGACTCGGTTAATTGAGTGTCAAGCGCTCCGCAGGAGCCGCTTGAATGCGGTGGAACTGCTCCTCGAACTCCGCGGGAGAAACATAGCCCACCATTCCAGCGTCGCGTACTCGACGCGGGATAGGAATTTCAATCGGGGCGGGTCGGCTATCCGTCGAGTATACGACGCGATCACCGCCCGCGCGCGCACCGATCGACGGGCGGCGGCGTGCCCTCCGCCTCGCGCGCGCGCCTCGAGGGCCGTGGGAACGGCGGGCACCGTGGGGGGGATGCCGGCGGGGACCAATCTGTGGCCCGGCGTGCGCCTCACGGGGGGCGCGGGTGCGGAGGTGGGTGAGGATTGGGTCGATCACCGACGTCTGGGTGGTGCAGGCGACGAGGCGCATCGCGCGGATAGCTGGGCGGCATGGCAGCGCGGGACAACGGCGTGACGGCTTCGGCGCCCCGCGGCCCGCGGCCCGCGCAGGCTACCGCTCGGTCGCCGCAGCGGGAGACGCTCCGCCGTGCGCATGGCGGTCAAGCACCATCTTGGTCACCACGGCGCTGGTGATGAGCAGGCTCACGGTGACGACGGCCAGCAGAATGCCCTGTTGGCGGCGCTGCGCGTTGTACGTCACCGCGCGATCGGTGTCGGTCTCGAGGCGACCATTGCGCTCTCGAATCACGCCGGTACGCTGCAGGCGTTGCACGGCGCGCGACGCGGCGGTGGTGGTGGCCGGCGTGTCGCCGCGCGCGATGGCCTCCAGCACCTGCTGCTCCGCACGCCGGAGTCCGGCCACGGCGGTCACGAGCAACAGGGCCGCTACTACGACAAGGATGGCAGGCATGTGCGGTGGGGTGGCAGATCAGGATAGGACATTCAATCGCGGTGGGCTGAGTATCGTCCCCAATCCCCTGCCAAGCCAGCACCGGTGCACGGGCGACGGCACATCCGCCACGGTGCCGGTGTCCCTCGCGGGCTCTTCGGCCTCGGGTCCGGTTGATGTCTCGGGGCCGGCAGGGCGCGTGGTGACGCCGCGGCAGCTGGAGTGCCGAGGCGCAACGGGTCTTCCGGCAGTCCGCGTGGCCGCTCGGCGATGAGGTGAGTGTGCTCTGGATCGACGATCCCGATGCGTGGGCGCCGCAGAATCTCTCCTGCGACGCCAACACGCGCTGCGATGGTCTCGATGTCGTGGCCACACGCGCGATCGCAGCCGGCGAAGCGCTGACGATCGACTACGGCCTCCTCACGGCACTGGACGCGGAACCCTTCGACTGTACGTGCAGGGCGGCGACCTGTCGGGGACGGGTGACGAGACGTGAGGGGAATTCGGTGACGCGGTCAGAACTCCGTAAGCGCCAACTCCGTAAGCGCCAACTACGTACGCGCGGGACTACCTATGCGGGAACCACGCAACAGCGGGAGCGGAGTATCGAGGGTCCGCGTTATGGCAAGCGCTCGAAGGTGGTGACGCGTCGTTCCGACTCGCCGTCGGCGATGATCGGTTTGGCAATCACCTGAATAACCCGCGGATAGCCGTACTGCGCGTCGTAGCTGGCCTCCACACGATCGACGTACTCACCGCGGTTGGCGATGATCTCACTGAACAGTGAGTCGATCGATGGCCGCGAGGCGGCGAAGGCGGGCGGGACGGCGCGCCCGTCGGCGTACGACGCGGAGACCAACTGTCCATTGCGATACTCGGCGGTGATGGGCTGCACCACCTCGAGCGGACAGAAGCAGCTCAGGGTGCTGGTGTAGCGATAGTGCGTGATGCGCGCGGCCTGCCACTTTTGTCGGGCCGCGGTCCACGATTGGAGGTTGAGGGGTTCCACCGGGTTGTCGCTGCCGCAGCCGGCAGCGACGACGAGGAGGCACAGCAGGACCGGGATGAGTCGTCGAGGCATACCTACTTTACCCCGGTGCAATCGGGCGCGTCACACGATCACTTGGCCGGAGTTCAGGAAAACCCCGACATCCGAGCGCGCCAAGCGCGCCGCAGTTGATATCGGGATGGGAAACTCAATCGCGCTGCGCTGAGTATCGTCCCTAGTCCCCTGCCTCGCCAGCACCGGTCTGCGGGCGACGGCCCGTCTGCCACGGTGCCGGTGTCCCTCGCGGGCCCTTCGCCCTCGGGTCCGGTCGATGTCTCGGGGCCGGCAGGGCGCGTGGTGACGCCGCCGTGGGACGACTGCGCACGCCGACCGTCCCCGCGTGGTCGCGGGGCGTGAGGGGGCCAGACGCACAGGGACATCGGGGCGTCGGCGGGCGGTCAGGCGCCGTGCGACGCCGTCATCCGCCCCACAACGATCCAGAGCGCCGCCGCCACCAGGGCCACGCCGGCCCACACGACGAGCGTTGCCGACCACCCCCACGCCTCCTTCATGAGCGGAACGAGCCAGATAGAGAGGACACCGCCGAGGTTCCCCATCAGGTTCAGGACCCCCCCGGCGGAGCCGGCCGCGTCGGGCGCGAGCGCGGTGGTCGTGGTCCAGAACGGCGCCTCGCAGCTGACCAGGCAGGCGGTGGAGATGCCTAACGCGACGATGGCCAACGTGGGCGTCGGGAGGTTGGCCCCCACCAGCACGAAGGTCGCGGCGGTCACCAGGCAGGCCATGGCCACGCGTCGCCACACCACCATCGGCGGGCGTCGGCGTGCCAGCCGGTCGGCACCGACGCCGACCAACGGGGCGATGGCGAACGACATGAAGTGCGGGAGGCTCGCCCACACCCCGCTCGCCAGCACCGAGAAGCCGCGCGCCTCGGTGAGGTAATTGAAGAACCAGAAGACGAAGACGAAGAAGACTGCCGAGTGGAGGAGGTACGACAGCGAGAGCACCAGGAGCGCGCGATTGCGCAGGATGCGCGCGGCATCGCGGACCTGCTCCCTCATGGGCACGTCGCGGTGCGTTCCGGCGCGCTCGGCGCGCTGCGGGGCGAGGAAGAGCCAGAGCATCGCCGTCGCCAGACCGACCACGGCGCTGGCCACGAAGACGGCGCGCCACCCGGCGCGCACCATTAACGGCGCTAGGAGGAGCGGCGAGAGCGCCGCCCCTAACGAGCCGGCGGCCAAGTAGATGGCGCTCGCCCCGGTGCGTTGCGACTCGGGGACGAATTGCGCCGCCGCCATCGCCGACACGGGATAAGTGGCCGCCTGCGAGAAGCCGAGCAGGACCCGCGCACCGAAGAGCGCCGCAAAGGCTACCCCCCCGCTCCCCATCACCGCCCCCGACGCGAGCGACGCGACGCTCCACCCCATCACGGCGAGCCACATGACGAGACGCGCCCCATAGCGGTCGCCGAAGAAGCCGCTGGGAACCTGGAAGAGCGCATACGTGAGCTGGAATCCCCACGCTGAGATGATCCCCATCTGGGCCATGGAGAGCCCGAGCTCCGGGGCCATGTATTCCTGCGCAATGGCGATGTTGGAGCGCAGGGCGTAGCTCACGAGGCTCACCGTGGCGAGCAGCCAGACGACGCGGCGTGGGGACGGGGGTGCGTGGGGCGGAGTGGGCACGATCTCCGGGGAGCGAGTCGATGGCGCTGGAACAGGCGGCGCGCGCAAACGTAACGCGAGCAATCGGACGGCGCGACACCATGACGACATGCGGGACGGCGCGCACGATCGCCGCCGACTGCAACCAACTCGCGCCACGCGCCGGCCACCCACGGTGGCGACGCGATCCGGAAGGGCTCTTGCAACCCGTCTGCGGTGCGGGTAACGTAAGGTATCAATCTACGAGATCACATCTCATGTATTGAGACTCGTAATAAAGGCGCGACGCGAGGCTTCGTCGCCTGCCTCAGGCCCCGCCTCACCATCCCGTCACCGATGACTGACCCGAGCGAGCGTCGGCCGACGCCGAGCCACGATATGGTGTATCCCGGGCGCGAGGAGGCCCGCCTCGTCCCGCTGGCCACATACGCGCGTCGTCCGGTATCGGAGATGCGATCGCTGGCCACGGGATTCTACGCCGAGATGAATCGGCGCCGCACGGTTCGCCACTTCAGCACGGACCCGGTCCCTCGCGAGCTGGTTGAACTGGCCATCCGGACGGCGGGAACGGCGCCGTCGGGCGCGCATCACCAGCCATGGCACTTCGTGGTCATCGGCGACCCCGCGCTCAAGGCGCGCATTCGCGAGGCGGCCGAACGCGAGGAGTTCGAAACGTACCAGCGCCGAATGAGTGAGGAGTGGCGGACGGCGCTCGCGCCGATCGGGACGCACTGGGTCAAGGAGCACCTGACGGACGCGCCGTGGATCGTCGTGCTCTTCAAGCAGAGTTACGGCATCCTTCCCGATGGCACCAAGCGCAAGAACTACTACGTCGACGAATCAGTGGGGATCGCGGCCGGGATGTTCATCACGGCGCTCCATCACATGGGGCTCGTGACGCTCACGCACACACCGACCCCCACGGGATTCCTGCGGGAGTTGCTCAATCGCGGCAAGAACGAGACGGCCGTGCTGGTCCTTCCGGTGGGGTTCCCGCACGCCGAGGCGACTGTCCCGGACTTCACGCGAAAGCCGCTCGAGGAAATCACGACATGGCACGTCGCGGACGACGTCACGTGATCACGTCGCGGCAACCTGCCAACGCCTCGCCGCCGCCTCGATATCCGGCTTGAGCGCCTCGTAGCCCTTGCTGCTCGCCTCCTGGAATTCACGCCGCTGCGCCGTGTAGCGCGCCACGCGCGCCGGTCTGCTCGCTCACTCCGTTCACGGAGCCCTTCTCCCTGTTCGGGCGCTTTGCGGATGCTGGACAGGACGCTCCACACGACCGCCGCCATGATCAGAGCGAGGGTCCCCACGGGCAGAGCGGAAACCTCGGTCGCATGTCGAGGGAGCAACACACCGGACGCGAGGAAGGACAGGCCGGCGGGGATGGCCCAGGTCACGCGGGCCTCACGGCGCTCTTTCACGCCGCCCTGTCTCGAGTCCCGGGAACCATCGGGAGCGGTCAACGCTTCCCATCGCCCCGGCAGCTTGGCGCCGGGGGGAGTTTTGTCCGGGGGCGGCAAATGCCAGAGGGCGTGCATGGTCTCGACGAGGGGGGTTCTTTCCTCTGCCTCGGCATGGGCGGTGAGTTCCAAAAATCCGGTTTGCGGCTCAAGCAGGAGAACCCCGTCGTGTTCCCGCAACCGGGTGGAAACGATCGTGTTCACCCGAATGATCTTGCCGGTGCGAAACCCCAGCAAGCGCCGGCTTACCCGGAGGCGGTTGGTTCGGATGCGCACGAATTGCGCGGATGAAATCGACTCAGCCGCAGCCGCCAAGGCCACGACGATGCCCGGCACCCACGCGCAGCCCAGAGCGATGCAAATCAGCCCGGCAAGAAGCGCCGGGCCGAGCTCGACCGGCGAGCCCGAGAAAACGAGCTGTCCGCGCGCAACATTGACCACGCCCTGAACGACAATCCATGCCCCCGCTCCTCCCACGCCCAGCCAGAACGCGAGGAAGAAAGCCAGGAGCACCAGGGATCGTCAGCTACGGGCGGCGGGCGGCGAGAAGCGGGCTTCGACGCCGGGGTTGGGAGAGGTGGTGGGAGGCGTTGGCAAGGTCTGGTTTCAGGTTGGTGGGCGGGCCGCTCGCCCGAACAGCTTATTCCACAGCGAGACGGGCGTGCGGTAGGCGAAAAGGCGCTCGTGGCCATGGCGTTCGACGGGGTCATGCATGAGGGTGACGCCGTGGCCGATCTCGGCGCGGCGCAGGTCCACGTAGTTGTAGGCGGGGCCGAGTTTCGTGGCGAAGGCGCGCATGGCGTCGTCGCCGGCCAGCATGGCGGCGTGGTCGAGCGTGGCGGAACGGCCGCGATAGACTTCAAAGCGGAAGTGGTCCTTTACGCGGGCGATGGGCGAGCTGTCGTCTTTGTCGAAAAGGAGGGCGCGAAACTGGGTGACGAATTCACCGAGGTCGCGGGCTTGATAAACGATGACGGCGGGGTCGTGGCAGACGTAGTAAACGGGCCCCCATTCGCGCGAATCGGGGCGGAGGTCCACGGTCCAGAAGTTGCCGCAATCATCGCTGGCGAGCACGGGCCAGCAGATGCAGGGATAAGTGCGCGGGTCGCGGTAAGGGCCTTCGTCGGAGCCGAGAAAACGAAGGGCATCTCGACAGCGGAAGGAAACCGTGTCGGTCGGCGAGGCAATCAATGCGTGTGCGTCGCTGGAAATGCCGGCGGTGCGGGCGACAAGAGCGCGCAACTCCTCGGGGATGGCGCAGGGGAATTCCGCCGCGAGCTGATCGATCTCCGCCGGCGAAAGACCAGGGAGGAGTTCGATGGTCTGCTCCTCTTCGTCGCTGTTGACGTAGGCGAGGCGGTCGAGTGCGAGGACTTGTTCGGTGAGACTCATGGGTCAATCCATTGCTGACGGAAAAAAGAGGTAAGCAGGCCGCGTGCTCAGATATGAAAAAGCGGCTACGGTCGAAAGCCGGTGCGCGATCACGACGGACGTGCGGCCGGCCATGAGGGGTTTCAACGGACTCCTGGATGTTGCGCACGGTCTCGGTGCCGAGGGCGCTGGTGGCCTCGTCGAGGATGACGGGATAGGAGATTCAATCGCGGTGCGCTGAGTATCGTCCAGTCCCCTGCCTCGCCAGCACCGGTGCGCGGGTGACGACCCGTCCGCCACGGTGCCGGTGTCCCTCGCGGGACCTTCGGCCTCGGGTCGTAGCTCGCCGATAAAATCACTACCGGCGACGCTCCACCTGCTTCACGGCGTCTCTCGGATCGCGGAGAGGCTCTTGAACACCGAAACAACCGACGCGAGCACCGCCGCCAACGCGACGAGCTTCAATGCCGACGTGACGGGACCAGCGCTCATGCCTTCCCCGACGGTTCGCATGAGCCAGAGTGCCCCAACCATTCCACCGCAGCGCAAGAAGAGCTTTCGCTGAGCGGTGTGGCGTGCGTGACGGCTGGCCTGCCACGCGAGCCCTACGATCAGCACGATGGCTCCCCAGTCGAGGAAGAGTTTGTCGAACGCGTTGAAGTCGGGCATCGTGAGTCCGGACAAGGGTTCAGTGGCGATCAGCGCGAGAGGGGGATGGCGGCAACTTGAATGAGGTCATCAGGGGTCAGACGTCCAACAATGACATAACCGTCGCCGGCACCGAACACACGAACGCCGGCATCGAACATGATACTCTCCACGCGCCCCGAACGGAGATCGACGATATCCAACACCGGTCCGGTGGCATCAGCGGCAGGGGTACTCCGTTCGACGAAAACGCGTGACTTATCGAGAAAACGAAAGCTGCCAGACGCATACGGCGCGATGACGCGCGGAACGCCCGCCGAAGCGTTCATCGATGCCAACATGATCGCACGAGCCTCGGGCGAAACGCCTCGTAATGTAGAATCCAGGGTTCGACTGAGCGAGTCGAGGGCGTCGCGGCGGCGGCGAACCGCCGCTGATGAAAGAGCGTGCGCTTTTGCGGGCAATTCAAGGGTGCGTTTGACTGCCCCGGCAGCGTCCACGACATCGATCTGCGCCGAACCATGCCGCAACACCAAGAGTTCCCCGGCAGGCGAGAACAGCACTTCGTCCCGTTCCAGTGGAACACTCCCCGCCGGCCGTGCCGCGACTTGACCTCCTGCACGCACGTTGACGGGAGATGGTGCATACAGTTTTCCTGCCGTGCTTACCGTACCACGGACCGGGTCGACCACAAACAGGGCGACAGAGTCGGTTTTCTGCGAATTCGACGTGCCGATGATTGGTCCGCTGAAGAGGAGACGGCCCTGATCGTCGCTCCCCAGCGGTGTGCGAAGCCATCGCGTGGGCAGACGCTCGAGGGGCCGAACGTTGAAGCTTCGAGCGGCCTTTCCAGCCTTATCCATTATGACGCCAGTTGAGCCCTCCCGCCCAACGACGAGCATCGAGCCGTCGACGAGCCCCACGATCCGCAGGGGCGCCGTCAGTTCCAGCGGTCCATCACCCGGCCGAATGGCCTCCGCCGTCCCCTTGGTCGTGGCGTGGTACACACGACGCTCCTGCTGATCGACGACAAGAATTCCGCCAACCGTAGGCTGCGCCGATGTCACGGAGGTGAACTCTCCAACCCACTCTCCGCGCAAGACCGAGACGATTCTCGGTTTCGCGGTCGATTGAGCCGTCAAGTTGGACGAGGTCAACACGGAAAGTCCGAGGAGTGCCCTGAAGGGCACCCCTCGGCACTGACGGCTGACGCGGGGAATCAGCTTCTCGCTTGACACCGTTACCACGCTTGGATCGCCGCTGACGACTCCGCGTACTCTTTCGGCGCCTGCCGAACGCTCCAGGCCAACCGCCCCGCCGTCCACGGTGACGGAAGCTCGACAACGGTTGCTGCGGCACCATCGACCGCGGCGGCGGCCGCTACCGCTTCGGCACCCTCCTGGGCCATGGCGTATGCTTCGCGCCAGCAGCCGGCTTCTTCCATTTCTTCGATCGGAACGATGCCGCAATCGCTTGCGGCACCGTCGAGGGAGGCTATGTGCGACGGGTTGCTCATTCCTTGTTGCTCCGCATGCATACGTCAAGCGCCATCGCGGCGTCGGTCACTTCTTTTCACCATACTCTTTCTGGGACTGACGCAAAGTACAGCCCAAGAATACGAACCTCCACGGGCTCGGAAATTCAGCGGCCGCCGCCAGTGCCGCTCCGGAGGCACCGGTAGCCGCCACCGCCTTTGCGGTTTCTTCTGCGAGCACCGCAGCCTGGCGCCAACAATCCGCCTCCCCAGCGACAGCAACGGCAGCGTCACCCTCGACCGAGGCCGAACCGATCGATCTTTCAATCAAGGTCGTCCGCGTCGGGGCGTCCCCGAGAGCGGCTGAGGACACAAGCGCGGGATAGGAAACGCAATCGCGGTGGGCTGAGTATCGTCCCCGGTCCCCTGCCTCGCAAGCACCGGTCTGCGGGCGACGGCCCGTCCGCCGCGGTGCTGGTGTCCCTCGCGGGCTCTTCGGCCCCGGGTCCGGTCGATGTCTCGGGGCCGGCAGGGCGCGTGGTGACGCCGCGGTGGGACGACCGCGCACGTCGACCGTCCCCGCGTGATCGCGGAGCGTGAGGGGGCCAGACGCACGGGGACATCGGGGCGTCGGCAGGCGGGCGTGATGCACGCGACAATGCCCACGACGCCGTAGCCGGAGGGGCACGCGAGGGGGGCGCCGTCGACGATCGGCGGCAGCAGCGCCGCCGGAGGGCCTCTGCCCACCAGCGGCTGGCCTCGGTGGGTGCGCGTCGTGGCGCGGGGACAATGGCGGGCGGCCCGTCCGCCGGTGCCCGCGCCGCGTTCTCCCGCCTGTCGCGGGGGCAGACTTGTCGGACCGCTGCGTCACCGCCTTCGCGCTGCGGTCGTACGTCAGCCGCTCCCGCGCGACGGGATTCCGCGCACTGGAGCGCGCGAGTCGGGTGGCGACGGCGCGCTCGTCTCCGGCACCCAGATGGCGCTGTGTACGTGGATCCCCGAGTGCGGCCAGGTGAGCATGCCGGCGGCCTGCTCCTCATCAAACAGCTCGAGGCCCACGAAGCGCTGCAGTACGGCGCGGCGGAACGCCTCGGTCAAGCGCGCCGTGTCGTGGGCGGGCCATGAGACGGAGGTGCCATCCAGCCGGAAGCCGCCGTCGGTCACGAGGAGGTGACGGTGCGGGCAGCGACGCGAGCCATCTCGCCGAGCAGGCGGCGCCGGTACAGACACTAGACGCGGAGCCGCTTGGGAATGGTGAGCACCACTTGCCGGTGCGGCACCGGCGCGAGCAGGGTCGTGTCCAGCCACTGCGTCCAGATCGCCAACCGCTTGGCGTGACCGCGGGGGCAGCAGTCGCGGCACTTGCACGAGAACGCGAGCAGAGACTCGTGCATTCACGCGTCGCAGCGGATGCGCGCGAACCCGTGGTCGAGCACGCTGCGGGTGAGGAGCTTGTCCGCGGCCTGCGCGACCTCGGGCCGCCACGGGCCGTACGCGCGCGCGCACCGTCACCGTTCTGTTGCGCGACGGGCCGTTCCGACGCAACGTTCGCGCGGCGCGGGTTGAACGATGCTTGCTGTTGCCGAGCGGACCGACGATCCGCGCAGCGTGAAGCATCGGGCGGTCCGCTCGCAACAAAACCAGCGTTGGGCAGACACAGGAGATTATCGCATGGGAATGATCGGATGCTTCCGTCGGCTCGCACACGATGATTGGAATCGCCTCACTGAGGACCCGTCGCGAATCGCAGAGTATCTCGAGTCCGACAGCTTTGGCGAGGATGCCCGGTTCGCCGACCTTGATGTCGACAAGGCATGGCACGGCATACACTACCTGCTGACGGGAAGCGCGTCCGAAGGAACTACTCCCCTGCATTTCATCCTCGGCGGTTCGCCGGTGGGCGAGGAGGATGTTGGATACGGACCGGCAAGAGGTTTCAGCCCGCCGGAGGTCAAGCAGATAGCCGACGCCCTTTCTCCACTGAGCACCGAGCTGCTGGCGACTCGATACGACCCCGAAAAACTCGCCGCCGCCGAGGTATACCCCGACATATGGGAGGACGACGGAGACGAGGCCCGAGACTATCTCCTCGACTTCTACGAACAACTGCAAGCGTTCGTTGCCGTTGCGGCTGCCAAGCAGGAAGCGATGCTCGTGTTCATCGCATAGTGCAGGGCACGGCAAGCTGGGTTGCCGATCATGAGGGGCGTCGGAGTGCTGCTCAACAGGTCGTTGCCGCTGACGGGGCCGGCCCCGGCCTGTGGTAGACAACGGTTTCAGGGGCCCGCCCCGCAGTTGAACGTCATGGGCGTTCGTCGTCAGCACATTGGGTAGCTTTGCCGCAGATTGAGAGGGCGTTCGTAATGTCCCGGCGCCGGATGCACAGCAAGGTGCCCGATACACACACGTTGCACCAATCCTGACTCGATGACACGACGCCAGATCATTGGGCGTTTGCCCCTTGGGCGCGTCAGCCGGCAGTCGAGCGCTCGCGCCGCGGGACCGATGCACGCGAGGCGGTGCGAACGGATCCGCGCGGTCGGGGGTCGATGCTGCGTGTTACGGCGTCGTACGCCATCGGGCTTCGCACCGATCAGCCCTGATGTCTCGTGGCATCCTGACCCGTCACCGGAGGCGCGTTGGCACACACACCGCGCAGGATCGTGGGGATCGTCGTTGGCGGAAGCGTAGGCGTCGCGCTGGCGATCGCGGTCACGTTCCTCGTCCGTCGCCTGTGGCCCGCCTACGTTCTTGCAGAACCCACCAAAGCGTACACCCTCCCCATGCTGCTTGCCCGGCTCACGGTCGGAGCGTGCTGCATGGCCAGCGCCGCGTGGGTGGCGACACGCGTTGCGCGGGATACTGGGACCGCGGCGTGGTGGCTTGGTGGCCTCGTTCTCGCCATTTCGACGTGGGAACATCTGGCCCGCGTGTGGGCCGACTATCCGTGGTGGTACCACCTCGGATACCTGTTGTACCTGGTCCCCGTCGCCGTCGTGAGCGGGCGCGCTGCTGCGCGACGCATGAGCGGCCATACCGCGCCTCGCTGAGTGCGCCTCACGTCCCGGTCCAACGCGGATCGCATGGCGTACGGGGCCGCCGGCGAGCAGTCCCTGATGAATCAACGCAGGGAGCACACGCCCACGCGCGACGCGCTCAACCGCAAATGCTCTCGCGTTCGGGCGCGCGACAAGCATGCGTTTCTCGTTCTGCTTGCCACCGGCATTTGTGCGTTCTCGGGGCTCGCTTTCGCGCAGCAAGTACAGTACGACGTGGCCACGACGCGCTTGCTTCAGCCGCTCACCGGTACGGTGCTGTCCGACGATGATGAGCTGACCCAACCAACCCGGGTCATTGCGATTGGTGGGAAGCTGGTGGTACTCGATCGTGGCGCAGACCACGTGGTACGCATTTACGACGCCAGCAAAGGAAATCGTATTGCCACGTTTGGTCGCCACGGACAGGGGCCGGGAGAGTTCGCCGGGGCGTGGGACCTGTTTCGTTCGGGCTCGTCTCGCACGATATGGGTGCTGGACGTCTCGCTGCGGCGCGTCACGGCGTTGACGCTCGACTCATTACTCTCCGGCAACGGATATCGAGGAGATGCGCACCTCACATTCTCAGGAGACGGGTCACTCCAGAGCGTGCGAGCGCTCGGCGATCGAGGCTTCGTGGGAACCGGGACGTACGCACGCGGACGCGTGGCGATGTACTCGCGCACGGGAACGTTCGTCCGCATGGTGGGGGACACGCCACGCGGTGCTCCGCGTTGGGCACCGGTGGTGGCGCAGGACGCGTATGCCGCGCGATTGGGCAATGATGGTGTAACCGATCGGGTGGTGGTCGCGCATCGCTGGACCGATCGGCTGGAGGTCCTCGACCTGCAGGGCGCTCGCGTGGCATCGATGGATCGCCCACTCGGTTTCGAGCCCATCATCAGCGTGCAATCGACCTCGCGCGCCGCGTTCACGCTCGACTCGCGACGCGCGTATCTTTCCACGGTATCGACCGATCGCCACATCTACGCGCTCTTCTCCGGACGCACCGAGCGCGAAGCAGGAACAGACAACTCGTTCGGTCGTGACGTACTCGTCTTCTCGTGGAACGGACGACTGCAACGGATCCTACGTCTCGACACCGATGTCATCGCGATCGCTATCGACGAGAGTGGGCGCGCACTCTATACGCTCGCTCACGAACCGGCTCCGCGCATTCTGCGATATGGCTTGCCAGACATGTAGTACCCGCAGGTTCATGCTGCAATACCGCAACGTGCCTCACCGAGGTCCGACATGCAGTGAAGTCATCGGATTCTGCTGGCGAGCGTGGCAACTACCGTCTCGATCACCTTACCCACCACCATCCACGCTGTTCGCGCAACAGCTCAGAACAGCTGTTCTGCATCGGTCGATGGCGTGGACTGCGCGAAGTCCGTCGATGGTCAATGCTGCGATCGATGGCTGTGCCTCGATGACGACAAGAAAAACGGCAACGCAGCGATGTAATCTCGGCCGTTCCAGACCTTGGTCGCACCGGTGACGCTTACGCGTCACCTGGCTGGCAATTGCCCTGGTGGCAACACGGGGCCGCCGCTGTTGCCCGGTACCTATGCTGCGGTACTGGCAGTGGATGGCGAGGACGCGTCGTGCAAGCCGTTCACCATTGTGATGGACCCGAAGGTGAAGCCGACGGCCGTGTCCGAGACCCACCCTGCTGTTGGTCCAACATCCCTCTTTCCGAAGGTGCTGATTGACTTCCTGAAAGGAGCACTGATCCGCAGCGGTGACTCGGCTCACGGACGCGCAAACAAGCGGCGGGAGCTAAATGTGGTTGCGGAGAAACGACAACGCGGGACCGGTAAACTCACTCACCAGCCCCGCGTTGCCTTGCACCTGCAGCCCTCAGAACGTGGTGCCCGTGGAGAGCTTGTAGAACCCGCCGGTTGCGCCATCCAGCACATTCTGACCAACGGTCAGGCGTGCGAACGAAGAAGAATGCGGTAGCGTGAACTGGACGTAGCCACCGATCCAGCGATAGGTGTTGCTAGGCGACGCTCCAGGTGCCGTGGTTCGTGAATTGCGAAGCTGCTCGAGGTGGACACCCGCCGAAGCAATGTGGGCGAACTTCACGCCGGCATTGGCCCAGTAGTGCAGGAAGTCGAGCTGCACCGGCCCCACCTCGCGCGCCGACCGATAGTAGCCGGAATAGATCTCGCCTTCGGTACGCTCGGACGAGTGGTTGATCGTCACGCTCGGTACGATGCCGTCGAACGCATTCGGGCTTCCGCCCTCTGGTGCACCCGACAACAGTGACCCGTTCGTGATACCGATCTGCGGCTTGATGGACAGACGCTCACCGGCCACACGAATGCGCGCGCCAACACCGAACTCGGTCCAGAGGTTTGCCCCGTTGGCCGGTCCACCCACGTTGAAGGCAGGAATCGTCCACAACGTCCCGTAGAATGCGACATCCACCTTGCTGGACTTACTTGGCGCGTAGGTGCCCGCAAACGTCGGATAGAAACCGAAGAAGTTGTCCTGGTTCAGTGCGACCGTGAACGACGATGTGCTCGAGTCCGTTTGCGCCTGCGCCGGTGCAACGGACACAGCGAGGAACGTGGCGACGGCAACAATGGCCGTCCTGCTACCGGAAACGGAGAAAGACAACATGAAGGGAACCTCGCTCGATTCTGATTGGGGGAACTCGCTGTTGTGCAGGCATCTCGCCGTGCATCCAACAAGGATCGGCACCTGCCGACGAAACTTTAGAAATGGGCGTCCGTCGTCATCGAATCCCGTGGGATAGGAGTCTCCATCGGGGCGGGTCGACGGCTCGATGGAGGCGACGAGCGTCACGATACGTGGTCGTTTCAGGTTCTATCCCGTGACCAATGCCGCGGTCGCAGACCGTGCGTCGTTCAAATACACCGTGGTTGGGCGCGACCAGTCGCGGGTGGTGCCGCGTCGATGTTCCGGCTTGGTGGCGCGCGCGGTCCGATTCACCGTCGCGCGCTGTGCCACGATGGCGATGTCCCGGCCCGTGTGCCGATCCTCGGGCGTGACAAACCCAATCGCACGGTGCCGATGCGGCGTGTTGTACCGCGGCATTAAAGCGGTGACCCAAGCACGGGCCGCGTCAGGATCGACCAACGGCTGCGTGGGAAAGGCGGGGCAATACGTGCGTGTGCGAAACAGCGCTTCGGAGTACGGATGGTCGTCGCTGACGCACGGCCGACTGAAGGACGCGACGACGGCGGCGACGGCAGCCGAGTCGTTTCTCAGGCGAGAGGCCGCTCGCTCCGCTGCTCCGAGGTACGGACCAGCACTGCGTCCACACGCGCACCACCATTGACCTGCAGGCGGCTGTAGCGCACGTGCCCGGACACGCGCGCGGTAGCGTCGATCACCAGTTCCTTGCAGTCCACGGTCCCGCTCATCACGCCACGGATCGTGACGCTCGTCGCCTCCATCGAGCCGTCGAGCCGCCCCGATGGCCCGATGATGACGTTCGTCGCACGCACGGCACCGTGCACCGAGCCGTTCACGTGCAGAAGTCCCTCGGCGGCGGTCAGGTCACCCTCGACATGCAGGCCTTCGCTGATGATCGACGTCCTGAGCTGCGCGTGGTCCGGCGTGCTGCTCTTCGACGATGCAGGTGCCGTGGCCGACGGCGCACTCTTGAGCCACTTATCGAACATGTGAGCGGAGCTCGAGGATGCGCTGCGGGTCGAGGGGGCGCCCGAGCAACCGGATTTCGTAGTGCAGATGCGGACCGGTAGAGAGCCCGGTCGAACCCAACACGCCGATTGGCTGCCACTCGCCCACCGAGTCACCGCGCGCGACAGTGAACGACCGCAGGTGCGCGTAGCGTGTCTCCACGCCGCCGTCGTGCGCGATCACCACTGTGTTGCCGTAACCACCGCTCCGGCCCGCGAAGATGACGCGTCCCGCGCGTGTCGCGTGCACCGTCTGGTTGCCGTTGCTGACGAGGTCGATCCCGGCGTGCAGCATGCGCATGAAGGTGACCGGATGCGGCCGGAGTCCGAACGACGATGTGGAACGGTCTTTCTCCAGCGGCAATCGCGTCGGCAGGCTGCGCAACGTCGCCAGCAACTGGCGGGAGCGCTTTATCTCGCTGGAGATGCCACGCGTCGTATCGTTCAGCATCGAGCTCGTCAGGCTCTCGCCACCGCGCCCGTCGGCGGTAGAATCGCCTCCCAGTGTTACGTCCATATCTGCCCGCTTGAGCGACGTCAACCACGTCCCGTTGGAAGCGGCGAGGAGGTCGGCGGCGGCACTCACCTCGCCTCGCAGCACCCCCGTGCGCTCACGCAGCAGCGCGGCGAGGTCGACGGCCGAGAGCGCACGCAGTTCGCCCGCCGACATCGAACCTTCGGCTGTTGCCGCATGCAGCAACTCTTCGTACAAGGCATCGTTCGAAGTGATCAGCCGGTTCGCGCGGACGCGCTCCACGCCGGTCCAGGCCAGCACCACGATGCTCAGTCCGACGGCGCCGACCGCGACGCGCCGGATGCGGCGCTGCACGGTCGCGGTGATGTAGTACTGATGCAACCGACCGTCCCGCTCGACGATGATGCGGACGTCACTGAACGATGCGATCGGCATGCTCAACGCGCGCCACACCGTGCGGAACGCCGAGGTCGCGCGCAGGCGGTGAATGAGGGTGACCACACCGCTCATTTTTTGCCCCGTGAAGCGCTCGGGTCCTGTGCTGCGGGCACGCCGGGTTTGGCCGGCGACGGGGTCTCCGCGGACGGCTCGACGACAGGGATCAGCGTGCCGTCCAGAGCCGCGCCAGGTTCCACCTCGAGGCGCCCATAGCGGATGTTGCCGCTCACCCGGCCAGAGCTGCGCACCACCAGCGACCGCCTTGCCGTCAGCTCCTTGGGGCCTTCACCCTGCACGTCGACGACGTCTGCGGTCAGGCGACCGGCAACGCGCCCAACGGGGCCGATGACGACCTCGCTCGCGGTCAGCTCACCATCGAGCGTCCCGAACACGGTCGCCTTGCCGGACGCCTCGATGGTGCCGTGAATGACGACGCCCTCGCCTATGGTCACGCTTCCCTTGGAACTGGCTTCGGACATGCGCGACGAACTCGACGTCATGAGAGAGGGGCTTCGGTGAGGGCGGGGGGCGGGCCGCCACTCCCGGAGTGAGCTGTTGCTTCGAGTAGATTAGCCGCGCCGGCGCTGTTTGGTAACCACGCCCGCTGCACGGTCTCGGCCTCAGGCGCGCGCCCGATGGGAACGCGATCTCGCGGAATACCCCGACAGCGCGGGTGTCAACGTCAGGAACCTGCGGACCGGGAAGGAGAGGCTGTTGAGTGCCGACCTTCGACCCGGCATCCGGTCCATACGTCGAACGTCTGCCACGGCACCGCACTCTCCCGGGTGACGTGCCACGTGGACGTACCCCGAACACGTGGACGCATAGCTGAAACGAACTACGCGGCTTTCGGTAACCGTGCTTCGTACTCCGCCGGACTGACGTCCCTCCAGGTCGACTGCCGTCGCTCCGCACCGCCACCGCTTCCACTCTCACCAGACGCTGAAATCACGGTTCGCTTCCGAGCAACAGCTCCAGCTCCGCCGCACCAATCGACGACAGGCCGCCACGATCCGCCGAGAGAATGGCGTCGGCCAACGCCCGCTTGCTCTCCTGCAGCGTGAGAATCTTTTCCTCGATGGTGTCGCGTGCGACGAGCCGTGTGGCGACGACGGTGCGCGCACGGCCAATGCGATGGGCCCGGTCGATTGCCTGGGCTTCGACGGCCGGGTTCCACCACGGATCGAGCAGATAGACGTAGTCGGCCGCCGTCAGGTTGAGCCCGTGGCCGCCGGCTTTGAGACTGATGAGAAACACCGGACACGCGGCGTCCGATTGAAAGCGCTCCACGCGTGCCTGCCGATCCTTGGTGCGTCCCTCCAGATACTCGTACGCCAACCCTTCCGCCTCGAGCGCTGCCCGTACCAACGCGAGAAAGCTCGTGAACTGCGAAAAGACCAGCGCCTTGTTTCCCTCCTTCGCAATGTCGAGCAACGCCGGAATGAGCGCTTCGAGTTTGGCGCTCGGCAGTGCCCGCTTTCGCGGGTCGGCCAGCACGGGGTGGCAGGCCGCCTGCCGAAGGCGCAAGAGGCCTTCGAGAATGTGCAGCTTGGACTTCCCGATGCCTTGCTGCTCCACTTGCGACAACACGCTCGATCGGACGGACTTGCGCACCTGCTCGTAGAAGGCGCGTTGCTTGGGCTCCAGCTCCACACGCAGCGTCCGTTCTATGCGCGCCGGCAGCTCCGTCGCCACGGCGGCTTTCGTTCGGCGCAAAACGACCGGACGTAATGCCCGAGACAACACGTCATCCACGCCCGGCGCCGCCGTGCCATTTCGCAAGGCGGTCGTGAAGCGCGACGAGATCCCCAACATGCCGGGATTGAGGAAGTCGAGCAGGCTCCATAGCTCTTCCACCCGATTCTCGACGGGGGTGCCGCTCATGGCGAGCCGGTGCGACGCGCGAAGCACGCGACAGGCCTTGGCGGTGGCGGTGCCACGATTCTTGATGGCCTGTGCCTCGTCGAGGATGACGTAGTCGAAGTGACGCTCGGCCAACTGCACCGCATCGCGGCGGAGCGTGCCGTAGGTCACGAGTGCGACATCGAAGTCGGCGGTGTCGGAACTCGCTGACGGTCGCGAGGCGGTGCTCCAGTCGACCACACGCAATGCCGGCGCAAAGCGCGCGGCTTCGTTCAGCCAGTTGAACACCAACGAACGCGGCACCACCACCAGCGATGGACCGTGTCCCTCCACACGCCGCGTGTCGAGCAGCGCGAGCACCTGAATGGTTTTGCCAAGTCCCATGTCGTCGGCCAGGCATCCGCCAAACCCGAAGGTGCGCAGGAAGTGCATCCACCCCAATCCTTCGCGCTGATAGCTGCGCAAGTCACCGGTGAACGACGCTGGAGGATCGGCCGGCGCGACCTGGGTGAAGCCGCGCAACGCCTCGCGTTGTCTGGCGAACGTGGCGTCGACGTCGACGTCCGGTAGCGTGGACACCAACGCATCGAGCAGCGCCAGCTGCGACGACTTGAAGCGCGTCCCGGTTTGTGCACGCTCACCACTCGACAGCAGCGGCCCCAGCTGATTGAGCCACTCGTGTGGGAGCAGACCGTACCCGCCTCCCGGCAACACCAGCAGCTCGTCGCCGCGTCGTTGCGCGTCGAGAATGTCCATGAGCGGCACCTCGATATCGCCGTACGATACCACGCCATCGAGATCGAACCAGTCCACCCCAGAGCTCACGCGCGCGCGTACTGTGCCTGGCTGGCGGAACGCATGCCCGTCGGCCTCCACCCACCACCCTTCGGCGGTGAACAGCTGCGCGATACGCCGCAACGATGCGTGCGGCACCACGTAGGGCGTCTTCCCATGAGCAACGTCATGTGATCTTGACACCCCGAGCTGCATGGCGCGAGTAACGGCGGCGAGTTCATACGCCGTCGCCCGGTGGTGCACCGTTCGTGATGTCGCATCGAACTTGGTTGCCCCCGGCTCGTGTGCCCGCACTTCCGCGTCTCCATAACGAAAGCCGATCTCCACGCCAAGCATGGGTGCGCCGTAGCGGCGCCATGGCATGGGGTCCGCTACGAAGCGCAGCCCGGCGAGCGGCAACGCCGCGGATGTCGTGTACGACAGCTCCGGTGGAAGCTCCAGCGCCGGCACGCGCGGCAACGCCAGCACGCGCTCCAGCGCCGGAGCCGGGTCCTCACCCACGGAGAGGTCCCCATGCTCCCAGAGTGCGCGGATCAACGGCCATTGCCCCTCGAACGACACGAGGGCCAGTCGGTTGCCCAGCACACACACGCCCGACGGATGCATCCACCGCACGGTGCCGAGCGGCCATTGCTCGTGCTCGCGGACGAGCTTCCCGGTCAGCACCCACTCGGCGCCACGTCTATCCATCATCGCCACGAAGTGCCACGAGGGTGCGCGTTCGCCGTTCTCGTCCGTATCCCACTGCACGGGCTGCAGCGTGAGTGGAGCGCTCGCCACCTTGATGCGGGCGCGTCCCGTCGCACCAATAGCCGACAGCACATGTGGCATGGCATGTGGCGCAATAGGGAACGACGACCGCGCGTTGCCGTACTCGGACAGCGGCGCTACGCCCAGCAGCAGCCGAGCAATGTCGCGGTCTCGTGCGTCGGGTGCCGACATCCAGACGGCGGTGGAATAGGTGAGCCGCTTGGGGGTGAGCCAGGCGCCGTCCTTTCCTTGCCGATCGGTCATGACATCGAGGATCAGATACGGCGAGTCGTGCGCGGGGCGCCCTGCGTCGATCACGTACAGTATGCGACGATCGGCTGGCCATTGATCACGCGGCCTACGCGCCGACAGCTCCGCCACCTCGCGCTGCTGGGCGCTCCGCATCTGCCATTCCGCGTTCGTGAGGGCCGCCTGCCACACGGGGACGGTCGGTGCCGTGTCCGTCTCCGTCGTATACATCTCCTCGTCGTCGAATGCGTCGAAGTCCTCGTCGTCCGGGTCGGTCATGTCACCAAACACGGGCACGAGATGCACCGAGACGGCACGGGCGAGGGCAATGTTGAGCGGTGGGGACGGGTTGTCCGATTGCAGCGTCAGGAGTGTTGCCCAGATGTGCTTGCAGGCATAGCCGTCGTCGGCGTGCGGGCAGGTGCATCCGCAAGACACGGACTTCTTCAACACCGCGATCTCGACCGTGTACTCCGCGCTGCCCTGCACCGTGGCGATGGCGGCCACGTCCGACACGCGCTGGAGGCTGACCGCCGAGCCGTGGGCGATTGCGTCGCCGCGCTGTCGCACCGGCGCGGAGAAGTAGCGGCCGAGGTTTGGAAACGTCATACGCGTAAGTTACGGTTGCACGCCGCGCGCGGCAGCCACGGCAAACAGTGCGGACGAGCGTCCAGGCGAACATCGGGAACGCCGATGCCCCAATCACGACGGTGAAGCCCCGACCTTCGCACTCCGGCTGCGGAACATTCTCACATCGGCACTGGTCTGAGGAATTGCCGTTGGTGAGTAGCGGATTCCGCGAATGTCCACCGGTCGCTCGCGGCGGCGTCCTTCCTCGCGCAAGCTGTCGAGCAGGTTTCCAACCGGAGTGCGTGCAGCGCAAGGATACCGACCGGTCGAATCTGCTCGTCCGACGTGACGTCGACCACATACCCGATCGCTGCCTCAGGGTTGATGATCATCGGTGTCTCCGACTCTTCCTTCCCCTCGGCAACCTGACCGAACGCCAGCCGGTGCTGCGTATCGAGCGTGGTGTAGAAATTGCGTTCAAGTCGGCACGGCGCCCAGGAACGGTCGATCGGCAGTCGCCCCAAGACCACCCGAGCAAAGGTCCAGGCCGGCCGGTAGGTACGCAACCATTCTCTGTCGTCACCCACAGGCTCCCGGTTGCCAACCGGCCTTGCGACGCGGTACGTCTCACCGATCGCCTCCCCGTCTATCTCTCCTCGGTCATCGCATACGATTTCCGTGATTGTGCGCAGCTCTGCAGCTGACGTCTCCTCGCGCACGCTTGCCAATTCATGGCTTCTTCCGCGACATCCGTGTCGCGAAAGCCTTGTCTCGCGCCATACACATGCTCAGCGAGATCGACCATCCACATTCACGACATACGCGAAATGTCCAAAGGCGGGATGACCTGTCGCGAAGGTATTGGTTGACGTCTGAGTGGTTCATGGACGAGGCAGAGCCTTCCATTTGATGCGCGACTAGAAGTACCTGCGCTTCCGCCATGTGTGGGGCGAACCGTCACATCCGGCGCCCCTGCAACGGCACCTTCAACTGGTACACAATGCTTTCAGCGGGTGAGCCTTCGAGCGTGTCTACGCCGTAGCGCACCTGACGCGGGTCGCCATTCACCATGGTCCCCATGAGGCGGTCCCAGCACGAGAAGACGTTGCCGAAGTTGGTGTCGGTCCACGGGAGTTCCATGTGGTGATGGAACTTGTGCATGTTGGGCGTGACGAACACCCAGCTCAGGGGGCGATCGATCCACGCCG
>VYMF01000208.1_pt1 | contig 22853 bp, 21 predicted proteins | sample 5115271 | NCBI WGS metagenome assembly VYMF01 (sample SAMN12291778, study PRJNA351875) | freshwater metagenome | isolation source: freshwater lake | place: USA: Michigan, Wintergreen Lake | collected 2013-08-08
GGCTGCGGCGGCGGCGGCGGCGGCGCGACCGGCAGCGGTCTGGCGCGGTTCGGCGGCATTCAGGGCGGCGCGGAAGTCGGCCGCCTCCAGCTTGCCCAGACGGATGATGTCCAGATCCAGCGGATCGCCGTTGGTCAGGGTCTCGCCCAGCGCGACGTGGCCGTTCACCAGGGCCTCGCACCAGGCCACCAGCGGATAGTCACCCTCCGGTGCGCCACGGGGCATCGGATTGGCATAGGCCACGGCCTCGCGGAAGCGCTCGCTCTCGACCGCCTCATCGCGCGGGGCGGTGGCGGTGACCTCGGCGTCCTGCCGGACCGGCGGCGTCTGGGTCGCGATGACCAGGGCGGAGAGAAGGCTGAGGAGCATGGGGAAGCCTGAGGCAGTTCAGTCGGACGGTCCAGATGCAACGCTTGAACAGGGCAGATGGTTTTTCTGCGGCGCCGCGCCCGGCAAAAAAAAGGGCGGCGGACCCGAAGATCCGCCGCCCCAGTTTGTCTCAGGTATCAGGCCTTAGAAGTTGGCGGTGACACCGAAGAAGAAGTAACGGCCCAGCGAGTCGTACAGCTGCGGGAAGGTGTTACCGTTGCCGGTCGTACCCGTGCTGAGCGTCAGTTGCGGATCGTCATCGAGGACGTTGTTGACGCCGGCCCGAACGGTGACGGTATCCATCACCTGCCAGGTGGCAGCCAGGTCGAGGTAGTTCTCGGCATCGAAGAAGCGATCGATGCGGGTGCCACCGTTGTTCAGCGAGCCGTTGGCGCCGAGGACGGCGAGTTCAGCTTCGCCGTAGTGGCGCCAGGTTGCCGAGAGGTCCATGTCCCACGGCGTGACCCAGGTGGCACGGGCGCGGTGACGGTATTCCGGGTTCGGAACGCCGCACTGGTTGGCGTAGAAGCCGGCGCAGTCATAGACCGAGTTCGTTGCACCCAGGCCGGTGTCGGTGACCAGCTCGGTGAGCACGGTCGCGACGTAGGTCAGCTGCAGGGAGCCCATGTTGGCAATGCCCATGTCTTCGAGGTCGAAGGCATAGTTGGCATTGATGTCCCAACCGGTGGTGCCGAGACCGCCGATGTTGTTGTTCAGGTCCTGAACAACACCGGTGCCGACCCACAGCTGGCCACCCACGTTACGGGTGATGCGACCGCAGGCGGCAGCGTCCGGCGTCGTGCCGTAGCACTGGGCCAGGGTGTTGAGCGAGCCGATCGACGAGACCAGACCGTCCACCTGAATGTCGAAATAGTCGACCGTCAGGTTGAAGCCCGGAACGAAGGCGGGCGTCCACACCACACCGTAGGTGAAGGTGTCGGCTTCTTCGGGGTTCAGGTTCGGGTTACCGCCGTTCAGCTGGTTGTACTGGCCGGCCGGGCTGTTGAGGGCCCCGCTGGTCGACTGAAGTGCGGTCACCTGGTGAGCGCCCGTACCGATGCAGTTGGCCGCAACGGCGCCGGTGGTGGCGTCGCAGGGGTCACGATCGGCGTCGAACAGACCGAAGCCCTGGGCTGCGAACAGTTCGATCACGTTCGGGGCCCGCACAGCGCGCGAGTAGCTGGCGCGGAAGCGGATGTCCTCGATCGGGGCATAGTCGGCGCCGATCTTGTAGGTGTCGGTGCTGACCTGCTGGTACTCCGAACGACGGTAGGCGGCGTCGACCGAGGCCGAGTACGCCCAGGGCTGATCGTCGGCCAGCGGGATCTGGATTTCACCGAAGACTTCGGAGACGTCCGCATCGCCCGACAGACCGATCGTCGGTCCACCCTGGCCGGCGCCGTCGCCCGAAGCGAAGGCAGCGTCCGTGGTGGAGGACAGGGCGTCACGGCGATATTCAGCACCGAAGGCGACCTGAACGGTGCGCGAGGAGGTCGGGACCGACCAGCCCGTGTCACCCGTGATGGCAGCGGTCACGACCTGCTGGGTGGTTTGACCGCGCTGGATCAGCGGGATCTGCAGGTAGTTGAGGGCGGCCTGGGTCACGCCACCGAGGACGAAGATGTCGTAGGGGACGCAGTTCGGGTCGGTACCGTTGACGACCGAGCGGCAGGTCGGGGTGCCGGCGACGTTGACGACGTCGAGAGCACGGCCGAGACGGACGGTCGAGAAGTCGTTCATGTAGGTGCGGGCGAGGGCGACGCGCGAGAACTGCGCGGCGACATCGTAGTTCCAGCCCGGGGCGATTTCGCCGCGGATGCCGAGCACGCCACGATAGGAGGTGTAGTTCAGGTCGTCCTGACGGCCACCGCCTTCGACGTTCCGGCGACCGACGTACAGGGTACGGCGGGCGTCAGACGCGATATCACCAGCGGTACAGCCGATGGTCGCTGCCTGCTGGGCACCGAGCAGCGGGTTTCCGCAGTTGATGTCGGGGGTGCTGAAGAAGTTGCCCGACGGAGCGATCTGAGCCACCGACTTGTAGTCGGAGAACATCAGCTGGGCGAACACTTCGGCCTTGTCGGTCACGGCGTATTTGCCGAACGCGCCCATGGTGTAGCGCTCGTCCGGACGCTGGTAGTAGTTGATCGGGCCGTAGTTGTAGTTGTTCAGGTTGGCGTTGAACGGAACGAAGGTGCGGCCGGCACCGAGGGTCGAGTTGAAGGTCGCGAAGTCGGTGAAACGACCCGGGAAGGACGTGCCCGAACCACCGCAGGTGTAGCTGGTCGGCGTGCCACCGGCCGGAGCAGCGATCGAGCAGGCCGAGTAGTCGCGGTCGCCCTGAAGGATCGGGTTGTTGTTGCGATAGCCGGCATAGGCCATCACGTTGCCGCGGCCGTCGGGGGCAGCAACGCCCATCAGGATGTTGATCGAGCGGCTCTCACCGTCCGAGACATTGTCGTCCGGCAGGGCGAACTGCGACGGGTTGGTCACGCCGCGGGCGGCCACGACAGCGCGCAGGTTGCCGACGCCGTCATAGTCGTTGTTGTGCTGATAGAAGCCGTACTGGGCGTCGATCTGCAGGCCTTCGAAGTCCTTCTTCATGATGAAGTTGACGACGCCGGCGACAGCGTCCGAACCGTAAACGGCGGAAGCGCCGCCGGTCAGGACTTCAACGCGCTCGACCAGTTGTTCCGGGATCTGGTTCAGGTCGGCTGCGTCGTCGTTCGGCGAGCCGTAGCCCATACGACGACCGTCGATCAGCACCAGGGTGCGCGACGAACCGAGGTTACGCAGCGAAACCGTGGCCGTGCCCGAAGCGCCGTTCGAGACGGTCGAGTTCTGCGAGGCGAAGGCTTGCGGCAGTTGCGAGATCAGGTCTTCGACCCGGGTCACACCCGCGACGTCGATGTCCTCGCCGGTTACCTGCGTCACCGGGCTGGTGGTCACGAGGTTGGCTTGCGGAATGCGCGAACCCGTGACGATGACGTCATCGAGTTGGGCTTCCTGGCCGCCGTCCTGGGCCATGGCCGGAGCGGCGAAGGCGAGAGCGGCGAATCCGCCGATCATCGTCGTCGACAGCAGCCGATTACGGGTTTTCTGGGTTCTCAAAGGTCGTCTCCTGATGTTCGACACCACCGGTAACCGGAGCGCCGCAGCCTTAGAATGGAATATTCCCTTCCCCCGCGGACGGATTCCCACCCGCAGTTGCCCAAGGGTATGCGCTGCTGTGCCGCATTCGCCAGCCAAATTACACGACGGTAACCCGGTCTAAGCGGAACTGTCGTATTTAGGCCACGATACGGACACACGCGGCCGGGCGGCCCCGGAGTTGACCGTGGGGCTGACTTGCACGACTGAATACGGGTGCCCAGGGCGGGCTGAATTGAGGGTTTTGCGATGTCATTGATTTCCGGTCTGGCGGCCGTGGCCGCAGCCTCGGCGCTTTCAGTACAGGTCGCTCCGGTCCAGGAACGCCCCGAAACCCTGGCGCGGCTGCTCGCCTGCCGCAGCGTCACCGAGAGCACGGCGCGACTGGCCTGTTACGACACCGCCGCCGGGGCGCTGGATACCGCCGAACGGCAGGGAGATCTGGTTGTCCTGGACCGCGCCGGTGTCACCGAGACCCGCCGACAGCTGTTCGGCTTCCAGATGCCGGCCTTGCCCCAGCTGTTCGGGCCGGAGGGGGCGGTCGAGATCGAGTCGGTCGAAACCACCCTGCAAAGCGCCGCCCTCGTGGGAGAAGGCCGCTGGGTCTTCCGTCTGGAAGACGGCAGTGTCTGGCGCCAGATCGATAGCGAGCGCGTCAATTTCCGGAACCGTCCCGGCCAGGCCGTGCAGATCCGCAAGGCCAGCCTTGGCAGTTTCCTGCTGACCGTCGGCGACAGCCGGGCGGTTCGCGTGCGGAGACAATAGAGATGGCCCCGCGCCCGCTGTCCCCGACCGTCTGGGCCTCTCCGCAGCTGGCACCCGAGGCCCTGCCCGCCCTCGCGGCGGCCGGCGTGGCGCGTATCATCAGCAACCGGCCCGACGGCGAGGAGCCCGGCCAGCCGACGGCCGCCATGATGGAAGCCGCCGCCCGGGAGGCGGGTATGGCCTTTGCCTGGATACCGGTGTCGGGCCTGCCGGGGCCGGATCAGGTCGCGGCCGTGGCCGCCCTGCTGGCCGATGGCCTGCCGACGGTGATGTTCTGCCGTTCGGGGATGCGCTCGGCCTCGGCCTGGGCCATGGCGCAACGGCTGTCGGGCACCGATGCGGACGCCTTGCGCCACGCCGCCGCCGAGGCCGGCTATGACCTCGGCCGGGTTCCGCTCTAGCGGTTAGCGCATGATCGCCACGCGGGTGGCATAGGGCACCGGTTCCGGGGTGCAGGACGCCAGGGCGAGCTGCATCGCCATGAGACACAGGAAGGCCGCCGCGATGGGCTGGAGCCGATTTGAGACAGCCAGGGCGATGGAAACGGCCACTTTGGGCACTCCGCAGAAGATTTACGAAATGCTAACGCAAGGGCCAGGCCGCCCCCGATGATCCCGTTTGTGGCCATGCCGGCGTTTGAATACGGGCGGGTGGATACGGTCTCGCCGCTGATCCGGCGCGTGGTCGCCAACAATCCGGGGCCGTTCACCTATACCGGCACGGGGACCTATATCGTCGGGCGGAGCGCGCCCGGGGCGGGGGTGGCGGTGATCGACCCCGGCCCGCTGGACGAGGCCCATCTGGCCGCCCTGCTGGCGGCGGTCGAGGGCCAGACGGTCAGCCATGTGCTGGTGACCCACACCCACCGCGACCACGCCCCCCTCGCCCGCCCGTTCGCCGAGGCCGTCGGCGCGCCGATCCTGGCGGCGGCTCCCCCGGTGCGGACCATCCATGCCTCGGCCACCCCGGACGAGGACGACGACGAAAGCTTCTCACCCGACATCATCCTGTGCGGCGGCGAGCGGCTGGCGGGGGACGGCTGGACCATCGAGGCCATGGCCACACCGGGCCATGCCTCCAACCACATGGCCTTTGTGCTGGCCGAGGAGAACGCCCTGTTCAGCGGCGATCACGTCATGGGCTGGTCGACGACGGTCGTGGCCCCGCCCGACGGCGACATGACCGCCTATATGGCCAGTCTGGAGGCGGTCATCGGGCGCGGGTTCACAACGCTCTGGCCGACCCACGGGGCACCGATCACCGAGCCCGGGCCCTTCCTCGAGGCCTACCGGACGCACCGCCTGGGCCGCGAGGCCCAGGTGCTGGCCCGGCTGGCGGCGGGGGACCGGCGGATCGCGGACATGGTGCCGGTGCTCTATGCCGCCGTGGACGCCCGGCTCTGGCCGGCCGCGAGCCTGTCGGTGTGGGCCCAGTTGATCGCACTGGAGCGGGCAGGACGGATCATGGCCATGCCGGCTCCGACAATCGACGCGGTCTGGACCCTGCCCTGAGACTCAGTTTGGGCCTCAGCCTGCGGCTTGCAGGGTCTCGCTGATCGCGGTCGCCATGCGGCAGGCCTCACCACCGTGGGCCCGGTGATCGCGGGCGGCGACCCGGATGTCGGTGCGTCCCGGGCGGATACGGACGACCGCGTCATGGTCGACGCCGAACCAGAAGCCCGTCTGGCTACCGTCCGCCCCTCCCACACCGGCACCGCGCAGGGTGAAGCCGGCTTCCTCGAGGGCGTAGATGGCTGTGGTGGGCGCAATCTGGCGCATCACCGGTTTGGCACCGGGACAGGCTTCGGTCCCCACGGCCGGGCCGGGGCCGCGACCACCCCTCTGTTCGCCGAGGTCGCCGAAGCCGGGCACCTCGACCAGATCGGTGCTGATATTCTCGACCGGACCGGCGGCCAGGCGAGCCTTCTGCCAGGCAAAACCGCCGAGCGTGACCCCGGCCGCCAGGACGGCGAACAGGGCCAGGGCACCCAGCTTGCGAAAATTGGCGAAGGACAGGACGAGGGCCCCCACGGCCGCCGCGGCACCGAGGAACGACAGGTACCAGGCCACCCTCAGGGCCAGCAGGTCATAGCCGACCTCGACCGGCCAGGCCCCCACGCGCGTGCCCAGGGCCGCCACCAGCACCAGTAGCGGGGCGGCGATGGCCAGCAAGGCCAGCCCCTGGACCCGTCCAGCGCCGGATGCGGGGCGGCTCATCGGCTCAGGCCGCCGCCGTCGGCAGACGGTAGTCCTTCAGCCGTTCCCGCAGCACCTTCTTGTCGATCTTGCCCGTGGCCCCCAGGGGGATATCGTCCACGAAGACGACGTCGTCAGGCATCCACCATTTGGCGATCTTGCCCTGCAGGAAGTCGAGGTGCTCCTGCTTGTTCTGGACCTGATCGGGCTTCAGCTTGACGATCAGCACCGGCCGTTCGTCCCATTTCGGATGCGCGGCACCGATGACGGCGGCCAGTTCGACCGCAGGGTGGCCGACCGCGATGTTCTCGATCTCGATCGAGCTGATCCACTCACCGCCGGACTTGATCACATCCTTGGCCCGGTCGGTGATCTGCATGAAGCCGTGCTCGTCGATGGTCGAGACGTCGCCGGTGTCGAAGAAGCCCTCGTGGTCGAGGATGTCGCCGCCTTCGCCCTTGAAATAGGCGCCCGAAATGGTCGGCCCCTTGATCATCAGCCGGCCGTAGGTCGTGCCGTCGTGCGGCATCTCCTGACCGGCATAGTTCTTCAGCTTGAGCTCGACGCCGAGCGGCGGCATGCCCTGTTTGACCCGCCACTTCATGCTCTCGTCGTAAGGCAGGGCCTCCAGTTCGGGCGGCAGGATCGAAATCGTGCCGATCGGCGAGGTCTCGGTCATGCCCCAGCCCTGGATCACCTCGATGTCGAACTCGTCGTGGAAGGCGCGGATCAGGCTTTCCGGAACCGCCGAGCCGCCGATCATGACGCGCTTGACCGTCGGAATCGTCAGGTTGTTCTCGCGCAGATGCGTCAGCAGCATCTGCCAGACGGTCGGCACGGCGGCGGAGAAGGTCACGCCCTCGGACACGATCAGTTCGTAGATGGCGGCCCCGTCCATTCGCGCGCCCGGCATGACCAGCTTGGCACCCGAAGCCGGGCCGGCGAAGGCGATCCCCCAGGCGTTGGCGTGGAACATCGGCACCACCGGCAGGATCACCTCTTTCGGCGACGGCCCCAGAACGGTCGACTGCATGCCAAGCAGCGTATGGATGAAGTTCGAGCGGTGCGAATACAGCACCCCCTTGGGGTTTCCGGTCGTACCCGAGGTGTAGCAGAGGCCGCAGGCCGTCTGTTCGTCGAACCCGCCCCAGACCACGTCTTCCGACGCCGCGCCCAGCAGGGCCTCATAGCATTCGGCACCCGGCAGCTTGGTCGCCGGCATGGTCAGTTCGTCTGTCATCACCACCACCCGCTTCACTGTCGGACAGTGCGGCAGGACGGCCTCCAGTAGCGGGATGAAGGTCAGGTCTACGAAGATGACCTTATCTTCGGCGTGGTTGATGATGTAGATCAGCTGCTCCGGGAACAGTCGCGGGTTCAGCGTGTGGCAGATCGCTCCAATGCCCATGATGCCGTACCAGGCTTCCATGTGGCGACCGGAGTTCCAGGCCAGGGTGGCGATCCGGTCGCCGACCTTCACGTCCCAGCCCTTCAGCACGCCGGAGACGCGTTTGGCCCTGGCGTGGATCTCGGCATAGGTGGTGCGGACGATCGGTCCCTCGACCGACCGGGTCACGACCTCGCGATGGCCATGCCAGTTCTTGGCGTGGTCGAGAATCTTGTCGACCGTCAGTGGCCAATCCTGCATCAGTCCGAGCATAACAATCCCTCGCGGCTGCGCCTGCTTCTTGAAGCGCTTGCCCCACACGCTATCGGCGCAGTGGGGGATAAGCAACGTGACGCGAGGTCACCCTGCGGGGTGATCGGCTTGGCGAAAGCCGGTTCGCGGCCCTAGAAGCGACAGATGCCCATCCTTATCGCCATCACAGGTGGCTCCGGCTCCGGCAAGAGCACGCTGGCCGAAGCCCTGTTATCCTCCCTGCCCCACGGGGCCGCCGTGCTGCTGCGCGAAGACGCCTACTATCGCGACGCGGCCAGCCTGCCAGACTTCGACCCGGCCACCTTCGATTTCGACGATGTCGCGGCGCGGGACCACAAGTTGATGATCCGCGACCTGGCGGCATTGAAGGCGGGGAAGGACATCGTGGCTCCGCGGTACTCTTTCATCCACCACGGGCGCGAACCGGGCGGAGAGCCGGTGCAGGCCGCAGCGGTCGTCATCGTCGAGGGCACCCATGTCCTGTGCACCCCGGAACTGGTCGCCCTGTTCGACATCCGGGTCTTTGTGGACACGCCCGCCGACATCCGCTTCATCCGGCGTCTGCTGCGAGACCAGACAGAGCGTGGACGGACGGCCGATTCCGTGATCGCCCAGTATCTGGCCACCGTACGTCCGGGCCATGAGCGGTTGACGGAGCCGTCACGGGTCAATGCCGACTTCATCATCGCCGATGCGACCGCCGCCGTGCGGCTGGAAGATCCCCAGGCCGTGATCCGGCTCGCTGCGCCGGTGCTGGCTCACCCGTTTCTGGTATCATTGGTCAGCGACCGAAGTTAGGAGAGCGTTCCGCAGGCCTTGACCGCCCGCGACCCAAGACGCCAAGCTGCGTTTCTAACTGAGTATTCAACCCCCATGCACGGCCCCGAAGTCGCCTCCCATACCGTTGACCCCAAGCGGCAGACGATCCTGCGGTGCGCACGGACGGCCTTCGTCAACGAGGGCTATGCAGCGACCAAGATCGAGCCGATTGCCCGGGAGGCCGGGGTTTCAACCGCCACCCTCTACGCGCTGTTCGACGGCAAGGCCCAGCTGTTCTCGGCCGTGATCGAAGATGCGTCCGACGATTTCGGCGCCCAGATGGCCGGGATCCGCACACTCGAGGGTGACGCCCGCCAGCAACTTCTCGGCTTCGGCCAAGCCTATGCCGACTTCATGAGCGACCCGTTCGTGCGGGCGGTGTTCCGTCTCGTCATGGCGGAGCGGCCAAGGTTCCAGCCTGTGGCGCGGGAGTTTTTCGACCGGGGACGATCGGCCTGGGGCGCAACCCTGATCAGCATACTGATCACCCAGTCAAAGGCCGGCGCGCTTCGGGGCATGGAGCACCCGTCCTGGGCGGCAGGGCATCTGATGGGGATGATCGAACATCCGGTCTTCTTCGTCCCCCTCGTCACCGGTGACGAGATCAAGGTCCAGCGGTCGAATGCCGAAGTGGTCCAGGACGCCGTCGAAACCTTCCTGGGCCGTTTCGGGGCCTGATTTTTCAGGGCCACAGGCGGGTGGTGGTCCAGCCCGCACCGGCCCGGTCAAAGCGCAACCGGTCATGCAGGCGGAACGGCCGGTCACGCCAGAACTCGATCTGATCCGGGACCACGCGCCAACCGGTCCAGCGATCCGGCCGGGGCACATCCTCGCCCTCGAACCGCGCCGTCTCGCGCGCCACGGCGGCCTCCAGTGCCGCGCGGCTGTCCAGCGGCCGGGACTGATCCGAGGCCCAGGCCCCGATCCGGCTCTCGCGGGCGCGGCTGGCGAAATAGGCATCGGCCTCCGCCGCCGTGACCGGCTCGACGGCACCCCGCACCCGCACCTGACGCCGCAGGGATTTCCAGTGAAACAGCAGGGCCGCGCGCGGATGGGCGGCCAGCTCCAGCCCCTTGGCGCTCTCGCGGTTGGAATAGAAGGTGAAGCCGCCGGCATCGACGTCCTTGAGCAGCACGATCCGGTTGTCGGGCGCGCCGTCCGTGTCGACCGTCGACAGCGTCATGGCATTGGGATCGTTCGGCTCGGTCCCTTTCGCATCCCCCAGCCAGTCGACGAACAGGCCGACCGGGTCGGTGCGATCGAAGATACTCTCGTCGCCATTGGCGGCCAGGGCGGCGGCATAATGAACCGCATAGTCTTCGCGGGTCGGGGTCGGCGGGATCACGGAAGCGGTCATGTGATGCAGATAGACCTTCGCGGCGGCGCTGTGGAGTGGTCACGCGGTTAACCGGGCCTTGACCATCTCCGGAGTCTTAGTGCGCGGATGCGCGCCCGATCGCACTCCGAAGTCGCCTCGACCCGCGAGGCCTATGCCCTGCTTGGCCTCACCGGCCCGGCGGAGGGCGAGGCCCTGACCGCGGCCTTCCGCATCGCCATCAAGGCAGCGCGGCCAGAAGCCGCAGGCGGAGACGAGGACCGGTTCCGGAAAACCATCGCCGCCTGGCGCCTGATCCAGCGGCAGACCGCGCCCCTCGCCCTGGCGGCACCCGCAACGCCACCGCCGGCGGCACCGGTGCTGGCCATCAGCCCGCTCGACGCCCTGAACGGCGGCACGGCCGAGGTCCGGCTGGGTGGACGAACACTGCGCGTCCGGGTTCCGGCCGGCCTGCGCACCGGCGAACACCTGCGGCTGAGGGCGGCGGGCGAGGATGGAAGCGACCTTTATCTGCCGGTTCTGGTGCGTGGCGCCGACGGGCTGAGCGCCATGGGCGACGACCTCTACATGACCTGCCCCGTGCCCCCTCGCCTGCTGGCGGACGGCGGCCGGCTGGAGGTCGAGACCCATGCCGGACCACGCTCTGCCTGGCTGGTCGCCGGACATCAGCCGCTCCGACTGCGGCTCAAGGGGCTGGGCCTGCCCCCTCGTGGTTCGCGTCCGCAGGGCCATCTGTTCGTGACGCTGGAGCCGTCCGAAGACGCCCCATCGGCGGCGGAGGACCTGTTGATCCGCTTCACACGCGTCTGGACGCCGGGCCGGCTGGCGGCTTAGGTCGTCGGATGTCCCATAACAGCTTCGGCCATCTGTTTCGCGTGACGACCTGGGGCGAAAGCCATGGGCCGGCGATCGGCTGTGTCGTCGACGGTTGCCCGCCGATGATCCCCCTGACCGAGGCCGACCTGCAGCCCTGGCTGGACCGGCGCAAACCGGGCGGCAGCCGCTTCGTCACCCAGCGGCAGGAGAGCGACACGGCGCGCATCCTGTCGGGCGTGTTCGACGACGGGAACGGCCCGGTCACCACCGGCGCGCCCATCGCCATCCAGATCGAGAATGAGGACGCCCGCTCGAAGGACTATGGCGAGATCGCCCGCGCCTTTCGGCCCGGCCATGCGGACTTCACCTACCAGGCCAAATACGGCGTGCGCGATCATCGGGGCGGCGGACGTTCCTCGGCCCGCGAAACGGCCATGCGGGTGGCGGCGGGGGCCGTTGCGCGCAAGGTTCTGGGCGAGGGAGTCTCTATCCGCGCCGGCGTCATCCAGTTGGGGCCGCACAGGATCGCGCCCGAGACCGTGGATTTCGAAGCGGTCTATGACAACGCCCTGTTCGCGGCCTCCGCGGCGGTCGTCCCTGTTTGGGAGGCCTATCTGGACGGCGTGCGCAAGGCGGGGTCATCCATCGGCGCCGTGGTGGCGCTGGAGGTCACGGGCCTGCCCGCCGGCTGGGGCTCCCCCCTCTACGGCAAGCTGGACGCCGAACTGGCCGCCGCCATGATGTCGATCAATGCGGTCAAGGGCGTCGAGATCGGCGCGGGCTTCAGCTCGGCCGAACTGACCGGCGAAGAGAATGCCGATGCCATGCGGCTGGACGAGGACGGCCGGCCGGTCTTCCTGTCAAACCAAGCAGGCGGGGTGCTGGGCGGCATATCGACGGGACAGCCGCTGACAGCGCGGGTGGCCTTCAAGCCCACCTCCTCCATCCTGACGCCGGGCCAGACCATCACCCGCGACGGCACCGAGACCGAGGTTCGCACCAAGGGGCGGCACGACCCCTGCGTGGCCCTGCGCGGCGTGCCGGTGGTCGAGGCCATGGCGGCCTGTGTGCTGGCCGATGCGATGCTGAGGCACCGGGCGCAGGTGGGATAACCCCTTTCCGCCACCAACACTGTTGCCTATATAGCCGCCAGCGAGGTTCCTAACCCTCGGAGTCCCGGGAGCATCCCCATGATCGACGTTCGACCCTTCAACACCCTCGGCGGTGCCAACCACGGCTGGCTGAACGCCAGACACCATTTCTCCTTCGCCAACTACTATGACCCCGCCCGGATGAGCTGGGGCCGGCTGCGCGTCTGGAATGACGACGAGATCGCCGCCCGGTCGGGCTTTCCGCCCCACCCCCACGCCGACATGGAGATCATCACCTATGTCCGCACCGGGGCCATCACCCATGAGGATTCCATGGGCAACAAGGGCCGCACCGGCGCCGGCGACGTGCAGGTGATGAGCGCGGGCACGGGCGTGCGTCACTCCGAGTTCAATCTCGAGAACGAGATGACCACCCTGTTCCAGATCTGGATCGAGACCGACAAGCCGGGCGCTCAGCCGGGCTGGGGCATGAAGCCCTTCCCGAAGTCGGACCGGACCGGAAAATTCCAGGTGCTGGCCTCGGGCGATCCCAACGACGAGGCCCTGACCATCAACGCCGACGCCCGGGTTCTGGGTGCGACGCTGAAGGCGGGCGAGAGCCTGACCTACAGCCTGGCCGCAGGCCGTCGGGCCTATCTGGTGCCGGCGGTCGGCGCGGTCGAGGTCAATGGCGTCGCCCTGAACGCCCGCGACGGCGCAGCGATCAAGGACGAGGCGGAGATCACGATCGCGGCCAAGGCCGACGCCGAACTGGTGATGGTCGACAGCCTCTGATTGCGATCTGCGTATCCCCCGAGAAGCTGCCCTGCTAACGAGCGGGTCCGGCAAGGGTCCGGCGGGGGAATCGAAATGAAGGCTCAATGGACTGGCGCGGCCTTGGCCCTGGGCCTTGCTCTCGGTGCCCTCGTTCCGGAGGCCAGTGCCCAGAACCGGCCGGCGCGGGTCGATCTGACCCGCCCCACGGCCGGCTTCACCTACTACAACCGGCCCGGTGCCACGATCGAGAGTCACGACGCCGCGGTTCGGGCCTGTGCGGCGCGCGCAGCGGGCCTGAACCAGATGGCCGAGAATGTGATCATGCCCGGTCTCGTCGCCCAGGGCCTTGCCGCGGCCCAGGACGGATCACGCTTCCAGGCCAATATCGAAAACTGTATGGTTGTCGGGGGCTGGCGCGTCATTCGGCTGCCCGACGGCATCGGCATCGGACAGCGGCTGTTCCGGATGAAGCGCGAGGACCTGTCGCCCCAACTGGCGACTGTGGTCGGCGTCCAGACCCCCGAACTCGGCCAGATTGTCCGGGTCTTCGGCAATGAAGCGGCGCGCGGCGACACCGTCTGGGGGGCCATGCCCGCCTACTATGGGGAGGATTCCCTTAGCCTGAAGAGTGTTGATCTGGAGAACCTGCCTGCGGCCGAGCCCGCGCTGGTGCCTCTGCATCCGGATCGGCAGACCCCGCGGCCGGGACCGGTCGTTCCGGTGATCCAACTGACCGCCGACAACGTGGCCGACCTTCCGCCGGAGACGGCTTTGGTCATCATCAGGGTCGTCGGCACAGGTCGCACCAACGGCGAGGGCCTGGGCATTGGCCGGGTCGGGTTCAGGGCGCTTCCGCCGGTTGAAAGGCGCGTCGAGAGCGACCCGGTGGAAGGCTTCTATGCCGGTGTCCGATGGACCCTGTTCAAGGGGTCGGACCGGGAAAGGCGCGAGAGCCTCATCGCCATTCCCGTGGTGCCCGGCGAGTACCGGATCGAGTCCCGCATGAACACCATGGAGTATTGCATGGGCGCGCCGGTGACCGAGGTAAGGGCCGGCGAAGTGGTATTTCTCGGCACCTTTGACATCGCCGGGACAGCGATGGGACCGGATCTCTCACTGGCTCCGGCCGAGGCCTTCCTGGTGAATGACCCGGCACGTCGCGCGCGGCTCCGCCCGGCGGCTTGGCGCAACGGTAATCAGTCCCCGTGCGGACTGGTCTATTTCTACGCCCTGGAAATCCCCGGAGCGCCTTTCGAGCCCGACTATACGGGCGGATCGGCGGCGGCGGTACCCGCGGCCGAATAGGACTCCGGACCCAAAGAAAAACCCCGCCCGGATCGCTCCGGGCGGGGTTCCTTCTGTCTGCTTCAGACCGTCAGTGCGTGGCGATCGCCGCGCCCGGGTCCTGGGCCGACTGTGCGGCGGGCAGCGGGTCGGCAGCCTCGTCCCACTCCACCGGCGTCAGCTCGCCGGTCAGGGCCCATTTCAGGGCCTCGTCGGCGGTCTTGATCGGGATGATCTCCAGCGCGCCCTTCACATTGTCGGGCACGTCGGCGAGGTCCTTCTCGTTCTCCTCGGGGATCAGCACCGTCTTGATGCCCGAGCGGAGGGCCGCCAGCAGCTTCTCCTTCAGGCCGCCGATGGCGGTGACCCGGCCGCGCAGGGTGATCTCGCCGGTCATGGCGATGTCCTTGCGGATCGGAATGCCGGTCAGGACCGAGACCATGGCCACCGTCATGGCCACGCCGGCCGAAGGACCGTCCTTGGGCGTGGCACCGTCCGGCACATGGACGTGGATATCGGTCTTCTCGAACATCGGCGGCTTGACCCCGATGCTGAGCGAGCGGGCCCGGACATAGGAGGCGGCGGCGGAGATGGACTCCTTCATCACCTCCTTGAGGTTGCCGGTCACGGTCATGCGACCGCGGCCCGGCATCTTGATCGCCTCGATGGTCAGGATCTCGCCGCCGAACTCGGTCCAGGCCAGGCCGGTGACGATGCCGACCTGATCCTCCTCGTCCGTCTCGCCATAGCGGTATTTCCGCACGCCCGCGTATTTGGCCAGCTTCTCGGCGTCGATAGTGATCGACAGCGTCTTCTCGCGCGCCATTTCCCGCACCGCCTTGCGGGCCAGGCCGCCCAGGGCACGTTCCAGCGAGCGCACACCGGCTTCACGGGTGTAGTAGCGGATCAGGTCGCGGACCATCTCCTCCGGCACGATGAATTCCGCCGGCTTGAGGCCGTTCTCGGTCGTCACCTTGGGCAGGACGTGGCGCAGGGCGATCTGGACCTTCTCGTCCTCGGTGTAGCCGCTGACCCGGATGATCTCCATGCGATCCAGCAGGGGCTGGGGCATGTTCAGCGTATTGGCCGTGGTCACGAACATGACGTTGGACAGGTCGTAATCGACCTCCAGATAGTGGTCGCCGAACGCATTGTTCTGCGCCGGATCAAGCACTTCCAGCAGGGCCGAGGTGGGGTCGCCGCGCCAGTCGGCACCCAGTTTGTCGATCTCGTCCAGCAGGATGAAGGCGTTGGTGGTCTTCACCTTCTTCATCGACTGGATGATCTTGCCCGGCATGGAGCCGATATAGGTCCGGCGGTGGCCGCGGATCTCAGCCTCATCGCGCACGCCGCCCAGCGACATGCGGATGTATTCCCGGCCGGTGGCCTTGGCGATCGACTTGGCCAGCGAGGTCTTGCCGACGCCCGGAGGGCCGACGAGGCACAGGATCGGGCCCTTGAGCGTATTGGTGCGGGCCTGGACCGCCAGATATTCGATGATCCGTTCCTTGACCTTCTCGAGGCCGTAGTGGTCCTCCTCGAGGATCTCCTCGGCCTTGTTGAGGTCGATGGCCTTGGACTTGGCCTTGCCCCAGGGGATCGACAGCAGCCAGTCGAGGTAGTTGCGCACCACGGTGGATTCCGCGGACATCGGGCTCATGTTGCGCAGCTTCTTGACCTCGGCCTCGGCCTTGGTGCGCGCCTCCTTGGACAGGCGCGTCTTACGGATGCGCTTCTCCAGCTCCATGATCTCGTCACGGCTGTCGTCGGTCTCGCCCAGCTCGCGCTGGATCGCCTTCATCTGCTCGTTGAGATAATATTCGCGCTGGGTCTTCTCCATCTGGCGCTTCACGCGCGAGCGGATCTTCTTCTCGACCTGGAGGACGGAGATTTCCCCCTCCATCAGGCCATAGACCTTCTCCAGCCGCTCCGGCACGGCGATGGTCTCCAGCAGGCCCTGTTTGTCGCCGATCTTGACCGACAGATGGGCGGCCACGCTGTCGGCCAGCTTGGACGGATCGGTGATCTGGGGGATGGAGCTGAGGGCCTCGGGCGGAACCTTCTTGTTCAGCTTCACATAGTTTTCGAACTGCTCGATCACCGCGCGCAGCAGGGCCTCCGACTGGGCGGCTTCACCCGTTTCGTCGGTGATCTCGACGGCCTCGGCCTCGAAATATTCGGTGCGTTCGGTGAATTTCGTCAGGCGTGCCCGGCTCTTGCCCTCGACCAGCACCTTGACGGTGCCGTCGGGCAGTTTGAGCAGCTGAAGCACGGTCGCCAGCACGCCGATCGGATAGATGGCGTCGGCCGACGGATCGTCGTCGACGCTGTTCTTCTGGGTCGCCAGCAGGATCTGCTTTTCGCCCTTCATGATCTCGTCGAGCGCCTTGACCGACTTTTCGCGGCCGACGAACAGCGGAACGACCATGTGCGGAAAGACGACAATGTCTCTCAGCGGCAGGACGGGCAGGGTTTTGGTCTCGGACATAATGCCTACTCTCACGAGGTCCTCGTTGATCTCGGACCCGCCGCGGCGGCGTGCGGAGCGCCTGTGCTCCGCCGTTTCGACTCGGCCCGCCATTCGGCGGCCTTCGGATGAGTATGTGGTTTACCGGCGGCGCGGTTCAAGCGGGACGGATACCTGTCGTGTTCTTCCGTCCACAAGTGGCGTGGCATCGTCGCATCAGGGTTCCGGCCATGCGGCGTCCAGAACGACGGCGAGGGCCTGCGACTGGGCCAGTCCGCCCGCCGGCGTCAGATGGTGGCGATCGGCATACCAGGGCTCGCCGGTCGAACGGGTGCGGCACAGGCCCTGCGCGCAGAGGGCCGTCGCCGGATCAAACACCCGGACGCCGGCCTGCCCTGCCGCGACCCGGGCCAGAACTCCGTCCATGACCGCCGCCATTGCGGCGTTGGCCGGGGGCGCAAGGTCGCAGCGGCCTGTGTCCAGCCCCAGAAAGCGTCGGCGCGAATGGCAGGCGGCCGGGGCGAAGTCGAAATCGGGCGTCGTCCCCACCAGAACAATAGCGGCCCCGGGCCCGACAACGGCCCGGACACCTTGCACGGTCACCGCCAGATCGCGTTCCAGCCTCTCGACTTCCTGCCTGTCGTCGGCGGCAGAGCGCGCCATGAGCACCGTCCAGGCCCCGCCGAGGATGACCAGCCGAGGGGGTGTCCCCTGACCCATCTTCGCGACGGCGGCGCGGTTGAAGGCGAGGCATTCCGCGCTGGCCAGACCATCTCCGGACACCAGCAGGGCCGGGCATCCGGACTTGGTCGCCTGTCGCATCCGCAGGCCCCGGCGCGCTGTCCAGTCAAGGATCGCCGGGGTCAGATGGGACGTATGGGAATTCCCCCACACCACCACCTCTGCCGGGCCGCCTGCCGGGGTGGTGCAGTCCGGATTCGGCCGCGTCTGGCCGGCGTCGACGTGACAGGCCGCCTGCAGCAGCGGGCGCTGCTGGATGGACGCCGCCTCGGCCAGCAGGCCGGCATCAGCCCGGCCGGACAACCCTTTGGCTGCCAGGATCGCGGCGGGGATCAGGGCAAGGGCGAGAACGCAGGCCGCCCCGGCGGCAAAGACTACGCGGGGGCTGTGGCCGGGCCGACGCCGGATCGGCCGCTCGATCCAGCGGCCTGTGGCGAACGCAAACAACCCCGCAACAGCCAGGACCGCGGCGATCTCGGCAAGGGACAGCGGTCGCGCCAGAATCATCTGTGGCAGGACGGCGAGCGCCCAGAGCCAGAGGACGAAGGGCCAGATCAATTCGACAACAGGCCTCAGTCGGGGCCCCGACATCAGCGCCCGGCCGCCCCGTTCCTGCGGTAACCCGGCGAGGAGTGCTCCCAGCAGGAAGGGCCAGGCGTTGGCCGGGGCCAGATAGAAGGCCTGGGGATGCATCCCCTGCCCCCGCATCCAGACCTCCAGCCCCAGCGAGAGCAGGAGCCCCGCCCCGGCGACCGCACCGGTCCACCGGGTCAGTCGCAGCCGGATCAGGGCGGCAAGGATCAGGGTCCAGCCCGCGAACAGCTGGAGCGCGACGCCTGTGGCCCAGAGGTGCAGCAGCAGTTCGTCACCGGCTGCGGCCTCCGGGCCTCCCTGTTGCATCAGATGCAGGCCGCTCGCGCCCAGGGCGGTCCAGAGGGCAGTCGATGCCTGCTGCGAGAGGTCCGCGGGTGGCAGCACGACCGCGCTCAGTGCCAGCACACCAATGACGACGGTCCCCACCGCCGGCAGGCCCCGGCGCACAACCGTGGCCCAGGCCTCGACCAGCCCGCGCCGGCCGGGACCCAGCATGAGCCGGGTGGTCGCCAGCCCAGCGATGACGAAGGTCGCGTCGAAGATCACGTCGAACAACGACGGTTCGGACGACACCTGCATGAAGGCGAGCCCCTCGGCCAGGGTCATGGTCAGAAGCGCCGCCGAAATGACAAGAGCCGCCCGCCAGAACTGGCGGACGGCTCCTGTGTCGGTGTCCGGGACGTCAGCCAAGGGCCACGCCGCCAGGCCTCATCAGGCCGCGCTGTCCGGGGCGGCCTTCTTGGACTTGGTCTCGGAATAGATCAGCAGCGGCTGGGCCTTGCCCTCGATGACCTCGGCGTTGACGACGACTTCCTCGACGCCTTCGTAGGTCGGCAGTTCGAACATCGTCTCCAGCAGGATGCCTTCCAGGATGGAACGCAGGCCGCGGGCACCGGTCTTGCGGGTGATCGCCTTCTTGGCGACGGCCATCAGGGCGTCGTCGGTGAAGGTCAGATCGACATTCTCCATCTCGAACAGACGCTTGTACTGTTTGACCAGAGCGTTCTTGGGCTCGGTCAGGATGGTGACCAGGGCCGGTTCGTCGAGGTCTTCCAGCGTCGCCAGAACCGGCAGACGGCCGATGAACTCGGGGATCAGGCCGAACCGCATCAGATCGTCGGGCTCGACACCCTTCAGGATGTCGCCGGTGCGGCGCTCGTCGACTTCCTTGACCTTGGCGCCGAAGCCGATCGAGGCCCCGTCGCCACGCGCGGTGATCACCTTCTCGAGGCCGGCGAAGGCACCGCCGACGATGAACAGGATGTTGGCGGTGTCGACCTGCAGGAATTCCTGCTGCGGATGCTTGCGGCCACCCTGCGGGGGCACGGAGGCGACGGTGCCTTCCATGATCTTCAGCAGGGCCTGCTGCACGCCCTCACCCGAGACGTCGCGGGTGATCGAGGGATTGTCAGACTTGCGCGAAATCTTGTCGATCTCATCGATGTAGACGATGCCGCGCTGGGCCCGCTCGACATTGTAGTCCGAGGCCTGGAGCAGCTTGAGGATGATGTTCTCGACGTCCTCACCGACATAACCGGCTTCGGTCAGGGTCGTGGCATCGGCCATGGTGAAGGGCACGTCGATGATGCGGGCCAGTGTCTGGGCGAGCAGCGTCTTGCCGGAGCCGGTCGGCCCGATCAGCATGATGTTGGACTTGGCCAGCTCGACGTCGTTGTTCTTCGTCGCGTGGTTCAGCCGCTTGTAGTGGTTGTGGACCGCGACCGAGAGCACCTTCTTGGCGTGCGACTGGCCGATGACGTAATCGTCCAGGACCTCGCGGATCTCCTTGGGCGACGGCACCCCGTCCTTGGCCTTGGAGAATGAGATTTTGTGCTCTTCACGGATGATGTCCATGCAGAGCTCGACGCATTCATCACAGATGAACACCGTTGGTCCGGCGATGAGCTTGCGCACCTCATGCTGGCTTTTGCCGCAGAAGGAGCAGTAGAGCGTGCTCTTGGCGTCGGTGCCGGCTGCTTTGGTCATCGAGGTCTTCTCACTCCCGCGGTTCACCCCGATATGGGGCTAACGCGCATCCTTCGCGTTGATTCCCGGACATTGGGCGCAAAGGTCTTCAAAAATTGACAATCACCCATACCGAGCCCCTCGACAACCCCGACCGAGCGCGGCCGGAGTCCGAGGCGGACGGTCAAATGTCGGGGGAGATCGCGGCGAATGTCTGACATGGGAAGCCCTGCCCTGATTCACCAGCCGCCGCACAAGGATCAGCCGATTGTCGCCTTCGATTTCGACGGCACACTGACGGTTCGCGACAGTTTTACCGGATTTCTGCGCTGGCGGGCGGGCGGACGCGGCTGGCTGAAGGGACTGGCGCGGCTGACGCCGGATGTCGCTGCCTATGTGCGGGACCGGGACCGCGGACGACTGAAGGCCGCCTCGGTGCGGGAGTTCTTGAAGGGCGTGCCCCGGGTCCAGCTGGAGGCGGACGCCGAGGCCTTCGCCGGTCAGTTCTGGCCGGGATTCATGCGTCATGATGCCATCGCCTGCTGGAATGACTGGGGTCAACGCGGGGCTTTTCGGGTGATCGTCACCGCCAGTCCCGACATCACCGTGGCGCCGTTCGCCAGACGCCTTGGCGCGGAGGCCCTGCTGGGCACGCCACTCGTTTTCGACAGCGGTGACCGGGTGACGGGCGCCTTCGCCGGCCCGAACTGCCGGGGCGAGGAAAAGGTGCGCCGGCTGCGGGCGGCCTTCGGGGACGATATGCCGCTGGCAGCGGCCTATGGCGACACCACGGGCGACACCGAGATGCTGGCCATGGCGGACGAGGCCGGTTTCCGGCGGTTCAAGGGCTGACCCCGGCGGTCAGTGCCCTTCGGCGTCGACGTCGAAGACCATCGGCTTGCCCCGGGAGGTCGGGTTCCAGCCGGCCTCGATGACGGCCGTCACGGCATTGCGAATATGGTCCGGGTTGACGAACTGCTTCTCCGTGTCCGGCCGTCCGTTGGGGCGCAGGGGCGGAGGGAACTGCACAATGGCCTCCCGCTTGAAGCCGTCCAGCCGCAGCGTCACGGCGATACCCTCCCACTTGCCGCCGCTCAGGGGCCGGGGCTGTCGCCGCAGCTCCCAGTGGTAGATATCGCCGTCGATCCCGACGGTCCCGGTGTTGTCTCGCGTCTGCATGGCGTCCTGATAGCACAAAGAAAAAGGCGCGCCGTCCCCGGCGCGCCCATTCAGCCTTCTTACGGTCCGGGCCTTGTCAGACCGTCTTGACCCCGTCGCCCTCGGCCTGTTCGCGGCGGTCGTAGACGTGGTCGACGACGCCCCAGGCCTTGGCGTCCTCGGCGCTCATGAAATGGTCGCGGTCGAGGGTCTTCTCGACCTCCTCATAGGTCCGGCCGGTGTGGTGGACGTAGATCTCGTTGAGGCGGCGCTTGGTGTAGCGGATGTCGGCGGCGTGCAGTTCGATGTCCGAGGCCTGGCCGCGGAAGCCGCCCGAAGGCTGGTGCACCATGATGCGGGCGTTCGGCAGGGCCACGCGCTGGCCGGCCGCGCCGGCGGCGAGGATCAGCGAGCCGGCCGAGGCGGCCATGCCCATGCAGACGGTCGAAACCGGCGAGCGGATGTATTGCATGGTGTCGTAGATCGCGAGCGCCGAGGACACCTGTCCGCCGGGGCTGTTGATATACATGCTGATTTCCTTCTTCGGGTTCTCCGACTCCAGGAACAGCAGCTGGGCGCAGATCAGCGAGGCCATGCCGTCCTCGAACGGGCCGGTCAGGAAGATGATCCGTTCACGCAGCAGGCGCGAGAAGATGTCGAACGACCGTTCGCCCCGGCTGGACTGCTCCACCACCATGGGGACGAGGTTCATGTTCATCAGTTCGATGGGATCGCGCATGGGGGCTTTCTCGGGATGGATGGGAGCGACTCGCTTGTCGCACCGTTCTTCAAACATATCGCGTTCCCGGCGACCCAGCGCAAGCGACCGCAGGGCTGTGCCAGGTCCTGCAGGCGCAGGCTATTCGGTCTCGGCGGGCTCTGCAGCCTGGGCACCCCGATATTCACGGGCGATGTTGTCCGAGATCGCGCGCACCTGACTGGTCTGGTTGATCCGGTACCAGGACGCGCCGTAAAGGCCCTCGAGGTAGGCCCGGTCCCAGCTGCTCAGGCCGGACACGCTCGACGGTGAATCGAACACGTTCAGCACGGACTCGAACCCGCTGGTGTCTGCTTCCGGGTCGATCTGGGCAAGGCTGACCATGGCGATATAGTCGCCCAGCTGGGACAGGTTGACCTCGCCGAGGCGATCAACGTCGACAATGACGAAGGTCCGCTTCAGGTCCTGCCGATATTGCGAGGACAGCCGGGATACGCCGCGGATGGTGGTGGTGGGCGCGGCCTCGCCCGGCATGCGCACGGCCGCCTGGCCGGTGTCGGAATCGGTCGGCTGGCTGATGCTCCACCAGCGGACCGCGGCATCCGTCGTCCTGAAACGGTTCAGCGCCGCCCGGCCATGATCCATGCCGGAACCGCCGGGCCGGAACAGGGCCGGCCGCATGTCGATGAACTGTTCGGTGAAGGCCGCCGCATCTGTCGTGGCGATGATCAGAATGGTCGGGTGGCAAGGCGGCTCGCTCGAGGTCAGGCCGATGTCGCGGGCCACGTCGGAGACCCGGTCGATCAGGTGCTGGGCCAGTTCGGGCTGGAGATTGGCCACGCCGACGCAGACGCCGTCATGCCAGCGCGCCATGCCGCGCCGCTGAACCGGATGGGCGACCTCGTCCACGAACTCGCGGGCCGCATCCTCCAGCCTGCGGGAGTCGAC
>VYMF01000098.1_pt1 | contig 22272 bp, 34 predicted proteins | sample 5115271 | NCBI WGS metagenome assembly VYMF01 (sample SAMN12291778, study PRJNA351875) | freshwater metagenome | isolation source: freshwater lake | place: USA: Michigan, Wintergreen Lake | collected 2013-08-08
CGCGCGCCTCCCTCCTGGGGACTGACCAACCCGGGGTCGACGCTATGGTGGTCCAACAGGCTCAGGTGTGACAGAGTTTAGAGAAAATCCGTGCCAGAATTTAGAGAACGCACACTGAGGCGTTGTCGAACATTCAGGCGGCCATCGTCGAGTATTTGGCTGTGCGTGACGACTTGCTGCTCGGGGCAGATGTGCGCGAAGTCGAAGTCGCGGCGTAGGACACGTAGGTCGGATTCCGGGCGTTAATCTCCTCGACGCGATCCGCGCGCTGGAAAAGGCGGGGTTTCGGGTGGTGCGCCAAGGTAAGCACGCGGCCATGTCCGATGGCCAGCGCATCCTTACGATCCCGCGGCACAACCCGATCAATGCGTTTACGCTCGGGGTATTGTTCGTGACGCGGGGCTCACCCCTGAGGCCTTTCGCGAACTGCTCTAGTGCGCCACCGAACGATCGCTGCTGCGGACGGGGCTGGCGGTGGATGGCGGCTGGCTCGCTTCGCTCGCCTGCCGGATTGTTTTTCGGCCCCGCGCAGAGCGCAGCGTTAGGCAGCTCCAACCTGACTGAAAGGGGGAACTATGGATTCATCACAGCAAGCGCTCTCGCAGCAAGTCGTCGAGCTCAAACAGGAGCTTCGGCGAACACAAACGGTTGGACTACTCGTGGGGCTAGGAACCGCCATGCTCGCGCTCTCGGCATTCGTGGGTCAGGCTCCGACCTCCGACATTGTGCGCACCCGACAACTCGTCATCGAAGACTCGGCCGGCCGAGATCGGATCGTGCTTGGCGCGCCAATGCGCGACAATTTCCAGCGCATGTCTCCTTCGACCGGGATGGCGATCCGTGACTCTGCTGGCAACGAACGATTCGGCCTCGGGTTGAATCAGCGCGGCGATATCGGCATGGGCTTTGACGCGCCACCCTGCACTCGCCAGCCGTGCAACCCAGAGCGGATCAACATCACTGCGTCGAACACCGGCGGCGCTCAGATTCGCTTTCTTGATCGAGAAACCGGGGTCGCCGCGAGAATGGAGCTTGCCCCTGACGATCGCGTGTACCTTCGCTTCATGAAAGTGACGGATGATTCAATTCGGACGCGTAGCCTCAGTCTCTTGGGGGATACGGCTACCGCCGTGGCGCGACAGCCATAGGAGTGCGCGGAACGCCGACTCGGCGGCGCGCGGTTCGCTGCGCCAGCTGCCTAACCTCAATACTGTTCAGTTAAGGTGAATTCCAGCGCTTCCATGGGTTCGCCAGTTGATGTCGTTGGATGAGGTGGACCGTCGCATCGGATGGGGAAACGGCCTGTCGGCGTCGCGGCCGAAGGTCGTAGTTACTCATCTTGCGTTTCACCCCACGAGGGACGCGGCGCCCACGGCTCGAGCCGACGGGCACCGCGCGGAGCTCCTCGAGAATCCGTTCACGCGCGTGGTGGTGCTCGGCGACGGGCTGAGGGGGGAAAGGCTGCCACGTGCGGCAGCGTACGGCGGGCGACGCGGAGCGTGTGGGTGAATGAGCGGCTATCGGGATCCCGCGCCTGCGGGAAGGCCCCGAGCGCGGCCTCGTGCATGAAGGCGCGCAGCGCAAAGTGGGCGAGCAGGAAGCCCCACGCTTCCTGGTAGACGAGGTCCGGCGTTTTGCTGCGCAGCACGCGCCGGGCGCCGCGGAGAGGTGTCTTGAGTTCGTCGAAGGCGGATTCGATCTCCCACCGCTCGTGGTACAGCGTGGCGAGCTCCGTCGCGGGCGCACGATCCGGCGACAGGAGGGTCGTGACGAGGCGGTAGCGCCGCGAGGGCGTGGGGCCGCCGGGCAGGGTGTAGGGAATGACGCGCATGGCCTGCGGCGTGCGATCCGCGCTCGTACATGACGAATTTGCGCGCAGCTCACTGCGATACGAGCCATCCGCGAACCGTTCGAGGATGGGGAGCGTGTCGTCGGAGGGCACCCGCCGCAGCAGCGCGGCGCCGGTGCGCGCGGCGCGCTGCCATAGATCGAAGCTGATGAAGCCCCGAGCCGCCAGGCACAGCATGTCGCCGGTCAGCGCATCGAGTACGGGCGCGGCAAGCCCCCGCTCGCTCTTCCTGTACGCGCCCATCTGGGCGTCCGTGAGCACGTGCGTCCCATTTTCGACCAGCCCCACGAGCCGGAGCTGCGGAAACGCGCCGGTCGCATTGACGCCGCGCGCGCGCGCCGGTCGGCCAAAAGCCGCCGCATTCGCGGCCGTGTCCCCGATATCCAGCGTCGTCCCGTCAAGACTCATCACGCGCCAGCCGCGGTACCACGCGCCCGGCGTGCCCGGCGTCGCCATCGGCGCCACCGTCGCCCGATAGAGGGCTTCGACCGGGGCCGCCCCGAGTCGACTCCGCGCTTGGGAAATGGCCGACTTGGTCGGGAGATCGGCCGTCGTCGGATCCCCCAGCCAGCGGGCGCCTTCCACCACGCAGCGCAGTACCTCCTCGGTGGACGCGTCGGCATACAGCGCCATCGCGATCACGTAGTACAGCATCACATGGGCCGGCAGCGCCCGCTCCCGCGCATTCCCCCGCTCGGTCTCGAACAACACCTGGTCGATCATTGCGCGCGGGAACTGCGCGGTCAACACGCCCAGACTGATGTGATCCGTGAGTCGCATGCCCACCGGCAACCCCGCCGCTGTCCGCGCCATCCCGTCTCCGCCGTGAGGAAGAGGGGAATCTCGCCCAAGTTAGCTTAACTGAACAGTATTGGGCTTAGGCCCCACTTGCCGCCCTGTGAGCAAGAGAAAGGTACTCCACCAACTTCTTGGTCTTGATCTCGGCCAAGGACTTGATCTTCAAGTGACGACGACCTTTCCCCGTGCCTTCGAGGAAACCAATGTCGTCCTTGATCTTGGCTCCGCTTCCGAACTCCACGGACACATGTTCCTTGTAAGCGAAGACACCACAGAACTGCACTCCTGAAAAGAACAAGATCCCTCCGTACTTGACCTCTTCCGATGAGGCTTTGAAAGTCTTCTGTACCAGGGCACGCACGGCTTCGACGATCTCGTGGTTCGTCTCGCTGAGAAGTCGGATGTCTTCAACGAGCGACTGGACTGACTTTGTGGCCATACGGACTGTCTTGTTCTGAGAAGTCTGGCAAGGGCGAGGACGTCTTTTGTGTGGGGCCTAACGCGGGCTTCTGCTGCTGGCGATCAAGTCATTGCGAGCGCAGCGAGCTACCGAATCGCCCGACTGCAGCAAGCATCGTTATGCCGCGACCTCGACCACCGTCGCATACGCATGCGGTTCCGGCGCGGCCATACCCTCGGCGCGCAGTCCCTCCAAATGAAACTCAATCGCCTCACGCATCGTGCGCTCCACCGCGTCGCGCGTGGAACCCGTTGCCACACAGCCCGGAACGTCCGGCGCGTACGCCGTGAATCCTGAGGCCGTCTGTTCAACAACGATCAGTAGCTTCATGACTTCAGCCCTGCCGGCTTGAGGTTGCTGTTCAGCGTACCAAGTGCCAGCTCGTCACCGGGATGTCCTGCCACGGTGACTAACCCCGGTTGCGTTGGACGCTTGTACTGCTGATGGCTTCCCCGTGTTCGCACGAGGAACCAGCCATCGTCCGCCAGCAAACGAAGTGCATCGCGAACCTTCATGCCGCAAAGATCGGACAGGGCTTCCAGAGGGGCAAGCGGGGGGGTGGGCGACCTTGTCCTACAAGAATCGGTGCATGATGTGCAGGTCCACCAACCCGAGCTCCAGATGACGGAACGCCTTTGGGACCGTGCCGACGACGTTGAAGCCCAACCGCTGCCACAGGGCGATGGCCCGGTGGTTCGTGCTCACGACGGTGTTGAACTGCATGGCTTGAAACCCGGCAGCTCGCGCCTCAGCCAAGCTGTGCTGTGCGAGCTGAAAGCCGATACCACGACCGTCGAGCCCGGGTCGCACCATATAGCCCGCATTGGCAACGTGCGAACCAAGGCCGCGATGGTTCGCCTTCACCGTGTAGGTGCCGACAATCTCCCCGTCGTCCTCGGCGACGTAGGCAGAGAGACCTGGCCCCATCCAGTAATCCCTCGCGGCAGACTCTGAGACATCAGGTTCGAGAAAGAATGTGTTGCCGGCCGCGGCCACTTGTCTGATGATCGACCACACTGATGGCCAGTCTGCTTCGGTCGCACTTCGCAATGACATCATCAGTCAGCGTTTATGATGTAGGATCAGTAGGTCTCGCGTACTCGGTAACCGTGCTGCATAACGCGGGCTTCTGTCGCGGACGCTCGAATCGAATGCGCGGGCCGCGCGCTACCGCCATCGCGACCGCCTGCATCAAGCATCGTTAGGCCGCGGCGGCGCCGGGTGTGCTTCGGCCCCGGGGCAGTATCTCGCGCAAGCGGCTCCGCGTGTACCGTTGCAGCAGGATCGGGTAGACATTCACCAGTACGTTGCCCACGCTCAGATACATGGCCCAGCCGTGCCATCCGATATGCCATGCGTAGACAGCGGACACGACGCCCAGCGCCAAGAGTACGAGGTGACCGCGCTCACTCTGCTCCGTGCGGAGGACGAAGGCCGCCGCCGCACGACGACCGCCAATCACCCGGAAGTCCGGATTCGCGCGCCGCTCCCACGTGTTTGCGAGATCCCCATTGGGCGCGAACCGGCGAAAGACGAGGACACCAAGCGCCCGATAGATCCGGCCGGTGCGCTCGAACTCGCGGATCTCGAAGTACGCACGCGGGAGGATCCACCACAGCGCGATGCAGGCGGATACGACGACCGCAAACCACGCGCCCGGGAGCAGATCACCACGGGGATACGCGTACGGCCGCAGCGGCCCCCACAGATAGAGCCAGAACATCAGGAGGGGACCCAACCACCCGCCGGCCATGCTCGCGAACGGAACGATATTGAGCCCATCTGTCGGAGGGTCGTGGCGGCGTGGTTCATGCATGGAAGGCTTCGTCGATGAGGAGTAGCGGCACAAGGTTCGAGCGAAGCTACACGCGGACCAGGCTTACGGCGCCTGCCGTAGCGGGTCAGCATGAGCGAGCGGTCCGGATAGACCGCGCTGCCGCGCGAACAGCACTTCAACACACGGCTTCTCCTTGAAGACGGCTTCGCGCGTGCCTATCTGACGGAAGGCGGCCCTCATGAGGACCGCAACCGCTGCCTGAGTCAGGTGGTTGGTTACCGCCCTCACCTCTGTCACGGTTGGGTGACGAAACGCCTGTTGTACGGCCAGCGCTGCGGCCCGTGTGGCGTGCCCCTTGCCGTGATGAGCGCGCGCCAGGGTGAATCCAAGCAAAACAAAGGTGCCGTCCTGCGAAAGGTACAGACCAATGTCGCCGAGCAGCAGGTCTGAGGCGCCGTCTCCGAGTGCCAGCTGAATCCAGTGGCCAGGGACCAGATGGGTGGCGTTGACGGTCTCGCTCAGGAAGGTCTCTGCGGTCGCCTGCGTCATGGGTTCCCAGCGCTGGTACGCTGCAAGGACGGGGTCTGCCCGGTACTCGGCAAACCGCAGCAGGTCGTCTCGGCGCAAGCTGCGAAGCCGCGTTGAGCCGCTGGCTGTGGGGAGTTCGAGCGAAACGGAAGTCCATTCGTCAGGCCTAACGCCATGGGTTATGCGTATCGAGTCACGAATGGACGCGCGCGGCAGGGCCACCGGCGCACTGTATATGACCAGCATATACTTTCAGCGTGACTGATTTTTCCGCCTTTGCGGCCCGACTGGCCGGCTTTGACTGGGATCGCGGGAATGCGGAGAAGAACTGGGCTCGGCATGCGGTCTCACGGAACGAAGCCGAGGAAGTCTTTTTTCATGAGCCGGTGCTGCTGGCCGAGGATGCCAAGCACGCCACCCGAAAGCCGCGCTACCTCGTGCTGGGCCGCACGGCGGCGGATCGGCGACTCGCGGTGATCTTCACCGCGCGTCGCGATCTGGTCCGCGTGATTTCGGCCCGGCCGATGAGTCGCAAGGAGCGAACCCTGTATGCCAAAACCCCGTATGAAGCCCCGTAAGCCGATCCCGACGTTCCGCTCCGAAGACGAGGAGCGGGCGTTCTGGGCGACGGCGGATACGTCCGAGTATTTCGAGTATCCGCAGGCGACCCGCGTGGCGTTTCCGAATCTGAAGCCGTCCGCCGCGACGATCTCGCTGCGCCTGCCGCAGGGGCTCGTCGACGAGCTCAAGGTGTTGGCGAATCAGCGTGATGTCCCGTATCAGTCGCTCCTCAAGGTCTACTTGGCGGAGCGCATTGCGGCCGAACGGCGCGCGAGCGCATAACCTTTTTCTGCTGCCGACAGCGACAATGTGGTACGCCGTGTAACTGCGGCGCTGGCGCGCCTGCGTTCACGGCTATTGAGTTTGAGTCGCTGCAGCAGAACGTAAGGCGTTCTGCTGCAGCGCAGCAAACAAAATGCGGCTGGACGGGCGATCACGCCTACTGCCACACCCCGACGATCGCAGATCTCGCGTCGCGGCACTTGCCCACCTGTCACGGAGTGCGCTCCACCAATTGCCAACGCGCGAAGCCGATCGTCGAGTGCGCGTGTCGGGAGTACGGCCTGCCGATGGCCGACCTTGCCGGGATGAAGGTAGCGCCGGTACTGGATGCAGATGAGCTCCGGCGAAGCGAAATCACGTGACTTGATGATGTAGCCGGCAGTGCGTCTACACGCGGGGAGGGTCGTCGCGTGTCGCACAGCGATGCTCGCGGGCGGGAGGCGAGCATTGACGGGGTGGGGCGGGGGGCGCGGTGCGCGTTCCGCAGGCCACGAACGCCCGGGTCGCTCGCCCTGTGCAGTTGTGCGTAACTCGCATTCCGATTTTTCTTGACAGATCGACGGCGGAGCGAGCCAACGAATCGCGACCGACGCCGGCGCCCACCACCCCGGAGAGGTAGCGACGTGACATTCGGACGATACTGCATCGCCATCGGCCTGACGCTGGGCGCTCTCGGCATAGCCCCTCACGAGATCCACGCGCAGGAGCGTGCAGCGGACCGCCGTCGCTCGCTCTCCACGACCCAGGAGACGAGTGATGATCCGCGTCGCGTGCCGGCACCGGGCGGTCCGAAGGGGCCGGATGGCTCGATCGTGCTGCGAGGCGGACGTGTGTTCGACGGGACCGGTGCGCCCGCGCGCGCTGGTACCGTGGTCATTACGCGGAATCGCATTGTCGCGGTCCTGCCGCCCGGCGCAACGGACTGGCCCCGCGATGCGCGGGTGATCGACGTAACAGGGAAGACGGTGCTGCCCGGCCTGATCGACCTGCACACGCACATCACCTACAGCGATCCGCCGGTGTCGACCACGGAAGATGGCAACGACGCCGACATGACCCTGCGCTCGCTCAACCGGCTTCGCTACTTCCTCGAGAGCGGCATCACGAGTGTGCGGGATGTGGCGTCGGCGGGTGACATCCCATTTCGGCTCAAAGCGTGGAGTGCCCGCAACGCGATCGCTGCGCCGCGCATCTTTGCGGCCGGTCAGCTGATCACCGGCACGGGCGGCCACGGCAACGAGGTGCGCAACTTTGCCGAGTCCGGGCCGCGGCCGATCCGGGCAGCGAGTGGACCGGACGATTGGCGCCAGGCGGTGCGCGAGCAGTTCAAGGTGGGAGCCGACCTGATCAAGATCGCGTCGCACTTCACGACCGAGGAGGCTCGCGCCGCAATCGAAGAAGCGCACGCGCTCGGCCTCAAGGTGACGTGCGACTGCGAGACGTTCTACATCGACCGGGCCATCGAGGCCGGTGTCGACATGATCGAACATCCATTACCACGCACCGACGAGGCGATCCGGGCCATGGTGGCCAAGAAGGTGGAGGCCGATCCGACCGTCTACATCTACACCTTGCTGTTCAACAAACTCGGTGGCGGATATTTCGGGTCGTCGTCGCGCCGATTCCAGTTCAGCGATTCGCTCAATCTCGACGTGATGCGCCGGATGCACCGCGCCGGGGTGAAGATGGGCGTGGGCACGGATCTCGTGCTGGACTGGTATCAGCACATGCCGTGGCCGTACATCAACGAGCTCAAGTACTTCATGGCGATCGGCTACACGCCCGCCGAGGCGCTGGTCGCGGCGACGAAGACCAACGCCGAGTTGCTCGACATGGATGACAAGCTGGGCACGCTCGTGGCGGGCAAGTTGGCCGACGTGGTGGTGGTCAACGGTCGTCCGGACGATCATTTGGATGACCTCGCCAAGGTGGAGCTGGTCATTCGCGACGGCCATATCGTGATCGACGACGGCCGCATCTTCGTCCCGCGTCATGTTCCACGCGCCGCCCCGCCACCCTACGGTATCAGGCACTGACCTTCATCCTGCTCGTGCCGCCGACCGTGCGCATTGCCGGAGTCGTCGCAGTCAGGGCGTTGGTTGCGACGGGCCGCTGCAAATGAACGACGGGGACGCCGGCGTTTCGTCATTCAACGCTGCGTGCGGCCGCACTTGGCTTGCGAGTCAATCGGGACCATGGTCCTGACGACATACCGCGAGTACGGTCCACTACCGGCGCTGGCGCCATGGGTGAAGTGTCTATGGGAAATGCGTTGCGACGAAGGTGGCGCGACCGTGCCCATGAGAGTGCTGCCCGATGGCTGGGTCGACCTCGCGGTGTACATGCAGCCCGGTCCCTTGCCCGCGCCTCTGAATGGGTCGACCACGAGCGCGGCCGTCATCGTTGGCCTGCTTTCGGCTCCGCTGCAGTTCGAGCTCCCTCGCGGACTGCACATCGTCGGCGCCTGCATGCCGGCCGAGGCCATGCGTGGCTTGTACGGCGCCGAGCTGCGCGAGTTCACGGGGCGCGTGATTCCGATCGCTGATGTACGGCCACGGGACCTGCTCGCCGAAGAGATCGCGGACGGACCGCCGGCCCTCGCGATGTTCCGGTTGGTAGCGGCTCTCGAAGGGCGACGGCGAACCGCGCGGCCGGGATCCTCACTCGTGTCGAATGCCGTGCGCTTGGTGCGTAGGGAACCCGGGCTCATCATCGTGCGCGACCTGGCGGCGCAGTTGGCAATCTCGACGCGCCAGCTCGAGCGCCATTTTCTCAGGGAGCTCGGCCTCACCCCAAAGCATTTTGCGCGCATCGTGCGGTTCGACCGGACGGTTCGCGAAATCCAGTCGGCTGTTCGCCTGACGTGGTCGCAGGTCGCCCTTCGGCATGGCTACTACGACCAGGCGCACCCCATACGAGAGTTCCGCGCGTTCGCGCAGGTTACGCCGGCGCAATATGCGCGGTCGTTGCTGGGCGCGGTCACGTCGCATTTCTACAATACCGACGCCGCGGTCGCTGGCAGGTTGTGAACATGAGATACCTTGCCGCCATCACGATGATCTGCCTCGCGGCCGGCTGCGCGACGCCGAACGCTCGCGTCTCCGAGGGCGCAGCGTCCGCCCCGATCACGCAATACGTCGAAGGGCCGAGCGTCGGGACGCTCCCCACGGGACGCACCGTTCCCAATGGCGACGTGCTCGCGCGCCGGACGCTCGATCCCGCCACGCGGCGCATCGTGGAACAAGTCGTTGCTGCAGATGGCCGACGCCTGGCCCCACAATCTATCGCCGACATAGAACGGCGGCGAACACGCGTGTGACCTCGCGCGTCGCGAACGAGCCGAACCCTCAGCGTGCGGCCTAGAGAATTAATGGCGTAATGCTCGCACACGCCACAGTGCCAACTCGCCTCATGCTGATCAAGGTACACGCGGGAGCCGAGGGTCTCCTTTCACATGCGGGAATGATGCAAGAGAAATGCTCTCGGTGGGATTCGTGGCAGCCCGGAGAACGGAACCCGGATCGCGCTGCCGTCAGCGATCGCGCCATGCTAACCTGCTGGCTCAAGAACAGTGACGGCGGTTTGAGAACCGCAGTCCACGCGAAGCCGCTGACCGGGCTGCAAGCCATACGCCGTATCAGGACTAAGGCGGTACTCGCCCTCAGGCACACGTGCCGTGACGGTCGTCGTGCTGACGCCATCGGTGCTCCGTGTCCAGTCAATTCGCGTTGTCCAGCTAACCAGAGTCAACTGAACGCTGGGCCGTGCTTGGTCGCGGAGCGCTGGAGCGCAAAGATTGCGCGGCGGCTTGTAGGTGGGTGTCCCGAAGTCTGCCGGCACTAGCCGCTGCGGCAGGCCACGTGTGGCTTCCGACACGGCGGTCGAGCTGCTGGGCGTATTCTCACCGCGGCAGGCATACAGGGCCACGATTGGGAGAAGCGAGAGCCAGATGCGCATGCATCCTCGAAAATGGAGACATTGTGACGGCACCAACGGCCTACGGAAGCTCTGCACAGGGCGGTGACCCGCACAAGTGGTGTGGACAACTGCGCGGGGAAAATCACGGTGGGCGACGTCCGAGGGGGCCTTGAGCGTGCCGATGCTGCCCCGATCTGGGGCTGGTGGGGCCGGTGTCGGCCCCCGTCGGCGTTCACGCCGACACTACGTGCCCACCGCGAGCCATTGTTTGCGCGCGCGAAACAGATTCGCCAGCGCGAACGCGGCCAGTGCCCGCACCGTGTTCTTGTAGCGCCCGCGGTAGCGCACCTTGGTGAATCCCCACAGAACTTTGACGACGTGAAACGGATGCTCGCCGCGCGCACGGGTACGCGAGCGTTCGCAATGAAGCGCGTCGCGCTCCGGCGTACGTTCGCCCCGTTGATTGATCAGGTACTGGCCACCCAGCGCCACGTACGCCGCGCGATCCGACTCCTTCCAGTACGCCTTGTCGCCATGCAAGGTCTCCTCGAGCCCGTGCACTAACGATGGCAGTTGGCCGATGTTCGACGGCGCGGCATCCGTCGTCGTGAGCGTGTGCACGAAGCCATGCGGATCGGTGCCGATGTGACACTTCATGCCCAAGTGCCACGACGTCCCCTTCCGCGTCTGTCGCATCTCGGGATCGCGGGACTTCGTCGCATTCTTCGTCGAGCTCGGCGCCGCGATCAGTGGCGCATCGACAATGGTCCCCGTCGTCACCAGCAGGTCGCCGTCGGACAGCAAGTCGCGCACGGCGGCAAACATCTGGGCCGTGAGCTGGTGCGCTTCCAAGAGATGCCGGAACCGCAGGATCGTCGACTCATCCGGTACCGTGTCCTCGCCCAGTTCCACCCGCGCGAATCGGCGCATCGAATCGCTGTCATACAGCATGTCCTCCGCCTGCGGATCGGACAGATCGAACCACTGCTGCAAGAAGTAAAAGCGGAGCATCGTCTCGAGCGGCATCGGCCGGCGACCGCGCCCCGGCTTGACGTAGTGCGGGGCGACGAGCGCCTAGAGGGTGGCCCACGGAATCACGCGGTCCATCTCCTGCAAAAATCGCTCACGCCGGGTGACTTTGCGCTTCGTGTCGTACACCACTCTCGCCAGGGTCCGCTGCTCGCTCATGTCAGGCTCCACGCGGTGCAAGAACGGGTCGATGCCGCCGCGCCAATATCACGAAATACCCTCGAAAACGCACGCTTCTTTGCAGAGCTTCCCTAGCAGCGAAGAAAGGCGCGGGGGCGAGTATCGAAGGCAGAAGGATCGCGCCCGTTCCGCTGACCAGTCCGGCCGTGCAGGAGAGTTGGTAGCAGAACTGTGCGCCGGTGCGATTGGGGACACCGATCAGACAAGAACGAACCCAGTCAGGCGGCGTGACATCCGTCCCGGCCTCGAACATCTCCTCGGCCGCGTCATTGACCGCGTCGACACTCAGCCCCGCCTCAACTGCCGCCTCGCGAACATGACGAAGCCGCACGGACTGTCCGGCGTCGAGTTGCCTGGCGCGACGAAGGAAGTCCGCCGCCTCGGCCTCGGTGAGCCAACGCTCGTCATTCGTCTCGCGACCCGTCATTCGATGTCGTCTCAGGAACGGTGGAATTCGCCGAACGCCTGACGTTCCGCTGCACCGCTCTAGAGAAAATGCGGACGGACGGGCGACGTGCGCCAGCACGGCGACCGCCTGCTGCACACCGCACTGCGCTGTCGGCAGCAACGTTTCGTTAGGCAGAGGGAATTTGTGGTACCGTCGTGTCAGCGACGAGCTTTCGCTGCGCGCGCCCCCCGATGGCGCCGAGAATCGCGCCGACACCAGCACTGGCAATGGAGATCACGGCGACCGCGCCGATCTCGAACCAAGAACCCATCCGAATCATGCTGACGCCGAGCCCGAGTCCGACGGCGGCTCCAAGCCAGCTCAATCGCCGCGATCCTAGCGGCTTCCTTGATGGCCAGCGCGCGGTGGCCAGCGTCAGCGCGATGCTGAAGAGGGCGCCGATCACACAGCCCCAGATGAGCGCGCTCACCGACTGGTTCGTCAGGATCGAGACGGCCATTCGGCTGCGCGTCGTGTATTCGGGCGGCGTCGGTAGCCACCGGGCGAACAGCACGAGCGTATTGAGCGCCGACCAGAGTACGCCCCATGTGAGGGCCGTACCCACCAGACCTCGAACGTAGCTGACTGGATTAGAAATCATCGGAACACTCACTCGGGTTTACTGCCTAACGCGGGCTTCTGCTGCGGGCGGTCAGATCAGATGCGAGCGGAGCGAGCCACCGAGTCGCGCGTCTGCAGCGAGCATCGTTACGCAGCGCTCGCGTCGATCTCCTCAATCCGCACCTGCGGGAGACTCGCCACCGTCGCCGCATGTTCGATGGTCATACTCACCAGATTGCCCGCCTTGTCGAGATCGACATAGACGTTCTCGCTAATCTCGCGAGTCTCTTCCACCTCGGCGTTCGAAAACTCGAGCAGCGCCGTGTCGGTATCCTTGAAGTACTTCACATTCATGGCACGAACCTGCGGTCCAAGAAGGCGTTGTGCACCGTGAGCGCATCCGAGAGCAGCACCACCCGCAGGTACCGTCCCACCGCTGAAATGTAGGCCCATCAGCGAATCCGGCCATCCCCCTGCACGGCCTCGGCCACCGGATGCTCGATGGCCAGCAGGATCCATTCGTCCAGAATCGCGGCGCGATCTGCCCTAGTCCGGGTGTATGCGAAGTAGTCCGTGGTCTTGAACATGGAAATTCTCAGTCAAGCGGCGTAACGCGGGCTTCCGCAGCGGGCGCTCAAACATGATGCGCGCGGAGCGCGCTACCGTGTACGCCCGATTGCGGCAAGCAGCGTTATGCGTCGGCACATCGGCCGCTTCACAGGTCCTCAGGCTGCAATCCCGTTCGCTTCGCCAAGCGGGCGAGCATCTGCGGGCCCACTTCGTCCCCATCATGAAAGGCGAACACCGTATCCGGCCAACCGTCCCGGGCCAAGACTTAATGGGAACTCGCTGTTCCCTTCACGATCCAACCGATGCGCAAGAGCGCAGCCATTACCCGCCGCGCTTTCGCCGACGGCCACTCACTCATCAGCAGCGCGCTCAGCGACTACGCGGCGCGAAAATCGAGCGGCAGCAGGCTCGGCACCGGCTCGCCATTCTCTAGTCGATCCGCCAGCACGCGCAGCGCGAGCGCCTGCACGTGCGCCACCGCTTCTTGTTCCGTCACGCCGTAGGCGAGAACGCCCGGAAGATCAGGTACCTCAGCCATAAATCGGCGATCCGTTTCACGATCAACTTCGAGGGTCAGAAACACGGAATCCTCCAAGGGAACGAATCCAACGCTTGTTGAATGTACTTCAGCGGGCGAGAATGGTCGACGGCCCGCTCCTGCATCGACCTCGTCGAAGGGTCACGGTAAGGTCAAGTCTGCACCGGAGTAGCGGCAGTGCGATCTACGCCACGCACCAACCGCTCAACGGCTTCGGCGGGCAACGCCCCAGTGGCGACCAAGAGGCGGGCAAGTTCCCCCACGACGAGTTTCAGATCCGTGACCTCGCGCCGCAGGGTGATAAGCGCCTCATCCTGGCTACGATCCGTGGTTTGTTGACTCGTAATGCGGGCGCGCAGGCGGACCATATCATCCTCGATATCCTCGATATCAAGTTGCTGCCCCACGTTTCCCAACAGCAGCATTCGACCCCAGCTCATACATGTACTCCGGAATAACTGTGGGTGTTTTCTCAGAAAGCCGTTGCTTCGTGAGAGTAAAGTACGTTGGAGGTATAGCGCCCGGTTCTGTTGCAGCACTCACATTGAAGTGCGCGCAAAGCGCGCATACCGCAAAGCGCTGTCAACAGCAACGACCGTTATGCACTCGCGCGAGGAGACGGACGTGTCGCCGCATCGCGCTCGACGGCGACGCGCTCGGCCAGGTAGACTTTCAAGAGTGAATGATATGGCAAGAAACAGTTGGAGAGCAAGAACGGGACCTTACCCGTGAAAGGCGATACATGGTTTCCAAGAAGGCCAGCGCGATGCTCCGAAGCACCTGCGAGAACCGGGCTTCATCGTGGACCACGGGCACGGCAACGCACGACAGGTGCAGGAATGGGTGGAGAGCGACGTGGTGAAGTCGTTCTGGGTTGGCATCCACTCCAAGGGTCGCGCCACGCGACATGTGCGCACCTACCGTTGTCCGCGCTGCGGGTACCTCGAGAGCTACGCCGACGACAGCGACGCGTAACACGCGGGTCGCGGGTGCGACTATCGCGTATCGCTATCGACGCGCGTGCAGTACCAACAGTCCGCACGTCGCGAGCCCGCGAAACACCGGCGGGATCTCGCGATCGTTGGCGTACCACTCCAGCGACTCGAACTGCTCGGGCGCGAACAGATTGAGATCGATCGGATCGCCGAGGCCGAAATACAGTGGACGCGAATCGAGAAACACCGCCGACGGACAGCGAAACCTGATCGCGCCGCTACGCGGCACCGCGCCGTTTAGCACCGCGCCCTGTGGCACCGCGCTCGAGACGTCGCCAGAAGGCACGGCGCCACTGAGTGCAATGGTCGGCGTGATTGCGGCCTCTCGCAGCGTGCGCAGCAGATCGCCGAGCGGCTTGCCTTCCGCGCGCTCCAACCGATCGCGCAACATGAATTGACCGGGGCCCTTTCGACGCGCCTCGAACGCGGCCCACTGAACCGCCGCGGCTGCGCTATCGTCCGCGACACTGCTGTTCGCGGCACGACCATCGGTGGAACGCGGCGCGGCGCCAAGTCGCGGCAGTGCCGTGAGCACCAGATTGAGCGTTGAATCGGCACCCGCCGCAAGCGTGATCGCGGTATCCAGCGGCGCGAACCCAACGCGCCGCACACTCAGCACCACACGCCCGGCACTCACGCGCGGCATTCGCCAAGCACCCGACATCTCGGTGACGGAGCGCCGCCGCAGCGAATCGATCGACACCAACGCCCCAGACACAAGACGCTGTTGTCCGTCGCGCACCACGCCGCGCAGGGCGCCTTCACTGGCACTGCGCGGTTGTACGTCATGATGCTTTACACCGTACGGACTCGTGCCATTGAGCTGCACCCGCACGGGCGTCGACGTCCGCGCGCCGCGCTCGGCGTACAAATCCAACGGAATGTCGGGCGGCAACCCACACAGCCGATACTGTCCGCTCGGCTCCGCCGGCGTCGAGAAGCGCATCGGCATACCGGTGTACGGATCCATCCACACGGCACGAACAAACGTCGGCTGCGAATCGCTCGCACTCGTGGTGTTCACCTCCGCGGTCTCCCGCCCGAGAGAGTCCGTCGCGCGGGCGGTGACCACTCCGTGAATGAGCGACGGTACGCCCGATGTCGAGAACGTCGCCTCGCGCACGCACATGCCGGCCAGTGCCTGTCGTAGCGATGGAACGGTCAGTCGCGAGGCCGACAGCGAATCGGCCACGGGCAGACGCTTGACGCGCGCGACCCCGAGCGAATCGAGCGAACTCGTGTTGATCTGCAACGTGTGAACGCCAGGGCGCACCGCACCGATCGTAAACGCGCCCACACTATCGGTGACTGCAACGCGCCCAGACTCAAGCAGAAGGAGTTGCGCGTTGGGCACAGGCCGAGCCGTTACGGAATCGCGCAGCACACCACTCAGCGTTGGAAACGGTTGCACAAACACCGTGTCATCGCCGCGCCGCGCCTCGAAGACACGCCCACCCACTTGCTCAGCGTACACGATCGCGCGGGCTTCCCGATCCGGCCGACGCGGCGAGCTATCGACGACCGGGACGCGGATGAACCATTCGGTGACGAGCCAGGAACCGTCGCGTGCGCGCGCGAACTGCATGCGCCCACCGGCGCCGGCGTTCACGGCGGCCGCGTCGACATTGGTGTAACGGAACGACAGTTCGCGCAGTTCGGCGGTGTGACGGTCTACGGCGATACGGCCGGTGATGCCGATGATCGCCCGGCGCTTGCGGCGTGGCTCGAACGCCAGCACGACCAACGACGGATCGCTAGCATCGTCGAGTCGCGCGCAATGCTCGGCCGAGAACTCGCTCGAGCCAAGGACCTCGAGACTGGGCGCCCAGAACTGCATGGTGGTTGGTGTGAGCCAGCGCGCGTAGCCTTTGTCGCGCATCACGCGCGGTGACGGGGCGGACCACGGCGCGCTGCCGGAGTCGGTGTCCTGCACGTCAACGGTGCGCACGGTGACCGTGCCAGCGCGATCGATCCGCTGATAGCGCATGAGCAATGTCGATAGCGGCCGCGACGACGTGGTGGCATCGGTGGCGAGCAGCGCGGTCTTGGTCTGCTCCCACACCGCCGCGACCGGCGAGTCGGTTCGCGACAGCGCGACACACGCGGCCGCGCGAATGCGAATCGTATCGAGCGCGACGGCGAGACTTGAGAGTTCGATGGGGACATCGCGCACGATGCCCGCCGTCAGGACGAACATGGGCGTGCGATGCGGCGCAAACCCGATGCGGCGCGCGAGCACGCGAAACGTGCCGGCGCGTGGCGCGATGATGCGATAGACACCGCGCTCGTCGGAGATACTCGCGCCGGACGGGGCGTCGGTGCTGTCCAGCAACTGGACGACGACCCCGGGAATCGGCGCGCCGGCTCTGGTGACGATCCCGCGCACCGTCTGCGCGTGCGCCGCACTGCCCGCGAAGCCCGCGAGCAGTGCAAACAGCGCGAGGACGCACTGCATAACGCCGTGATTACTTGGGCGCGCGCGTGACGATGAGATAATCGGCGCGATCAGCGTCTGCCTCCGGTAACTGCGCCTGCCAGAATCCGGCATACCGCCGGCTTCTGCAGCGGGCGCTCACATGAAATGTGCGCGCAGCGCGCTACCGAACACGCGCCCGCCTGCAGCAAGCATCGTTAACTCGCCCGCCGCGTCGCCGCCCGCTTCTTGGCTGGGGCGACCTTCGCATCCATGTAGGCGCGGAGCACCGCATTCATGCGCGACTGGTATCGCGGCCCCTGTAGCCGAAACCAGGTCAAGACATCGGCATCGACGCGCAAGGAAATCGGCTCCTTGATGACCGCAGGCACGAGCTCCGCATTCTCCCAGAAGTCGGCGGGCAAATTCTTGAGCTCCGGCGGCGAGGTCCGTTCGATCTCGGCGTCAGTCATCCGGCGCAGGCGGGCCAGATCGGCACGCCCCTTCGACGGCTGCTCAGGCTTGCGGGTACGCGGCTTGGTAGACTTGTCGCTCACGGCGTGTGCTCACTCGCGCGGAGATGATCCGGCGTTCGAGGGTTCCATCGGCCGCCACGCGATCCGTGTACACCACGGTCAGCAGGGCCGAGGCGGCGCAACCCACGGCGAGACGTCGGACCTCTCCGTAGTCGCGCCGGGGGTCGGTGCGCTCCACAGTGGGCCCCGTGAAGATCAGCGCGGCAAACGCAAAGTCGAAGCCACAGTCGGTGGCGTTCCGGGCGCTTTTGCACGGATCCCACGTGAAGTGCACATCCGAAATATGCGCGTGTATATACGCCAGTGCAAGCCGTCACCGGCGCATGTACGGCGAGTTCACGCCAGCGTTCTCTTGCAGGGCCCTTCAACAGGATGCGACCAGTGAGCGCAGCGAACGGGGAGCAATCCGCAATGGCCCTGTCAAGAGCAACGCATTGTGCGGCAGCTTCGCGAGGTCTGCCGCCGATGCGGTCGCCGGACTAGAGCGCGTCTGGCAGATGGCGACGTTCGTGTACAATGGCCAGCACCTCGATCGCGTCGGGACGGATTCGATAGAAGATGCGATACGGCGGCACGACCAGTTCCCGAAGCGCCGAGTCCTCGAGATCGAGCACCATCTTGCCGATCTCTGGATGCGTGGAGGCGAGCTGGAGGCGCTGGTCGATCCGGTTCACCATCCCCTCCGCATACACCGGCGAGGTCAGGCTGACGTACTCGACGAGCGCCTCCAGATGCGCGACCGCCCGCTCCGTTCAACGGAGCGGGAGCGTCACGAGGCGCGCCGAATCCGCGCGCGTACCCGGGCGAGGGCCGTCTCGTGGTCCACCGTGCGACCCGCGTCCGCATCGGCGAGTCCCTGCGTAATCGCCTGCCGTACATAGACTTCGTAGGCGAGATCGTCCCAGCTGGCATCAGCGGGGAGTTGCTCGACGAGCCGGAGGGCGTCGGGGCGGATGTCGGCAGGCTCACTCATGGCAGAAACATCGCGCGGACGCACGGCGCCAGCAAGCAGGCCTATCCTGCCTTCACGCTGCCGAACGCTTGCATTCTGCAGCAGCGATCCGTTCGGCAGTGCCTACCCACGCTTCGCTGGGGGCCATGCGGAATGCCGATCCATCCATCGAATCGCCCACGACACGGCGGCGGAGCACCCGAAGAACCATGCGCCGGCGGCGAGACCGATCGCGGGGGCCACCATTGCGGGGGTGAGTATCGCACCCGCAGCACTCACCAAGCCAGCCGTGCACAGGAGCTGATACCAAAACTGTGCGCCGGAGCGATTGGGGATACCCGCGAGATTGAAACGGACCCAAACGGGCGGCCTCCCGTCCGTTCCACCATTCGCGATCTCGCACGTCGCCGCGTCTACCGCTTCCAGACTCAGCCCAGTCTCGACCGCTGCCTCGCGAAGATGGCGAAGCCTCACGGTCTGTCCGGCGTCGAGCTGACTGGCACGACGAAGGAAGTCCGTCGCCTCGGACTCGCTGAGCCAACGCTCGTCATTCGTCTCGCGACCCGTCATTCGATGTCGTCTCAGGAAAGGTGGAAGCTGCCGAACGCCAACCTCTGCCCCGGGGCCTTACAACAATGCGGCAGGCGAACGCAGTGCGCCAGCCGCGCTCCTCGATCAGCCCTGTCGGCAGCAGCGACCCGTTCTGCCACGATTGTTGGCGCCGCTCACACTAGGACCGCTCGTACCAGTAGGCTTCGATTGCTGAAGAGGCGTTCCAGAGCACAGCCAGCCACATCGCTGCTCTGGGAGAGGGCACTGAGGTCAGCTCAGTGCGGGCGGTCCATTCGCAAAGGGCAGCAGGCGCGGCGACGCCTCGGTGCTGCGCGCGGCGACGGCGGCGAGCTGCCGCGGTGCGCACGGGAGCAGCTCGGCCGGAACAACCGTGATGGAGGCCGGAGCCTGCACGACGGCGCCACCGCCGCGATCGTCCACGCACTCGCAGGTGCTGGGGGCGTGCTCGTCACCGTGGGCGTCGGCCGGGACCGCTACCGGCGTCGCATCACCCGGCGCGTGCTCATGATGCGCGTTCTCGAACTGCGGCGGCGCGTCGGCCGGGGCGCTCGCACTGCTCGCCGCCGCGACCGCACCCATGCCGCCCATCCCTTACGGATGCGGGAACGGCGGTTCGCCGCCGGCGGCCAGGAACCACAGGTCGGCGCCCAGCGCGAGCGGGCGAGAACGAAGGAGCCGCAGCATGGACAGCAACGAAACCAGTTCCGGAACACCGGTGTTCCGCCGTGATATCATGCGCCTATGTCCCGCGCTTTCGTGAAGGAAGACCACGAGCCGCCGCGTCGGACTGGCCGCTACGAGCTCCCGCCGGCCGGTGACGCAGGCTTTCGGATGGCCGCCGGGCCGCTGCTCTTGGAAGCGGCGCGCGTCTCGGAGATTGACGGCGCCGAGAAGGCCACCGGGCTGCGCTGGGGCGATCCGGCGTTCAGCGCCGAGGTGCGTGCGCTGCTCGAGGGGGCGATCGCCTCAGGCGACGATCGGCTCGAGATGGTTGCGACGCGCTATCTTCGTCAATGGCCGCTGCGGGACGTTGCCTGTTCAGGCCTGCGGGAAGTTGGGTGTTCTTCTACAAGGGGGCGACGCGCCCTGGTCAGGAGGGTTCACCAGCCCTCGGGCCAGACGCGCGCGCGGGTCGGCCGTCTCCGTTCCGGCCGGGTAACTTGATCACCTCCGCGTGCCCCGTCATGCCGGTGCGCCCGTCCGGGTGAGCACCACCGGCAGCTTCCCCTCGGCGAGTTCCAAAAGCCACTCCCGTTCCATCGCCGCCGCCCCGGGGAAGGGGTGATCCGCCTCCTGCATGAACAGCGCGAGCCCGTCCCGCGCCGCCGCCATCCCCTCGTCGGCCTTGCCCTCGGCCACGAGGATGGCCGCCAGCACGCGGCGACGGCTGAACGCCTCCACCAACGTCCCCTCCGTCTGCGCGAACGCCGTCCGGGCCTCCGACGTGCGCCCGTCGGCCACCGCCAGCCACGCCTCGGCCAGCCGCAGGTCCCCCTTTCCCACGGCGGGCGCCTTCGCGCTCGCCACCTGCAGGCGCTGCAGGTGCGCCTTGGCGGCGGCGAGATCGCCACGGTCGAGCGCGTGCATCAGCCCGTAGTTCGCCGCCCCGCTCTCCATGGCGGAGCCGTCCTGGACGCCGGCTGCGCGCCGGATGAACTCGGGCGACCAGTCTCGGGGACGGGCGCCCTCGCTGAGCTGGCCCATCACCGCGTGTATCGCCTGCAGCCGCTCGGCCTCCGGCCCGCCCTTGAGGAGCATGCGGATGGCCGCGCCGTCGCTGGTGAAGCCGGCAACGGCGTTGGGGATCATCGTGACGAGTGCGATGAGCAGTGAGGTGCACCCCATCGTAAAGGTGAAGGCACCCAGCAGCAGGTCGCCGGTCGTGTGCGTCCCCGCCGCGATCGTGCGGCGCGTCACGTCGTCGAGGCCGAAACCCACGTGGAGCGCCATGAAGAGCCCGCCGAGGAGGAGGCTCGCCAGCGGCCCGCCGGCGTAGACCGCCACCGACGCGCGGATGGGCGGGAGCTGCCCGCCACGCGGCGCCAGCATCGCGAGCCCACCGTAGAACAACCACACCCGGTTCCACTCCACCTTGAGCCGCGCCCCCAGGCGCGACACCGCGAACGGACCGACCACGAGCGCGATGAACCGGTGCCTGCTCAGGAGGCCGCCGACCACGTGGCCGAGTTCGTGCACGCCGAGCACCACGAGCACGCCCGGCAGCAACATGGCGAGGACCCCGAGCACCTCGGCCAGTCGGTTGCCAGGCTGGTAAAGCAGGGCCGCCGGGACGGCCAGCGACAGGAAGAGCACCAGCGTCAGGGGCGCTGGCTTGAGGAGAGACGTGACCATCGTGCCTCGCAGGACGGGAAAGAGACTTACGATCGGGCCAGAAGCGGTGTTTCACGCGCCTCGGTGCGCGGGAGACGGCGCGCCGCTCATCCGGCGCTGGGAACATCGGTGGACGGTACGCGCGGCGTGTGCCGGCTCGGCGTACCCGTTCGCAGGCTTCCGAGGTCGATGCAGACGGGCCCGGACGCCCGGCTCCCGTACGTCCGGCACGTGTGTTCTCCGTCAGGCGAACCCCACGTCACCGTGTGCGCGGCGTCCATTCCGTGCTGCGCGATCGGAGTTTCCATCGGGGGCGGTCGACTTGGGGCCGGGACGGCGACCGGGGCGCGGGAGACGACGCGAACCAGTCCGTTAATACCCGAGCCGATCGTGGCTCGTCAAGTGCCACGCGACATCGCGTCTGACGCTCGATCATTCCACACCCTGCCGCACCGCCGTGAAGCTTGGTACCCGCACCGTGTCGAGACACAGCCGATAGCCCACGAGGCGGACCATCACTTGGACGCGGCCTCCGCGTGGCAGTCGACGCGAGTACCGCCCCATCGAATCCGCGCGGGTGCGGGAAGGTCCCTGGTCCACCAGCAACTCGGCCTCGCGAAGTGGCCTTCCGGCGGAGTCAGTCACTATGCCGGTGAGCGTCTGCGCCTGTGTGCGTGTCGGCACCAGGATCACTGTGGCCGTCAGCAGAGCCACGGCAAGGATGCGCGATCGGAGATGAGGGCGTCGCATGAGCGCTAACGCTGCGCTCTGCTGCAGCGCATGCAATAAGAGGCGCGCGCAGCGCGCCATCCCTCGATGGCGCTGGCTGCAGCGGCGTTGAGTTAAGCGGCGGTTCGCTGTGCCACCAACGCTCGCAAGAACTCTGGCGCGAAATCGGCGCCGTTGGGCCAAGCAATCGTCTGCATATCCGGGTCGATATGGACCTGGCCGAACAGTGCGGGATCTTTGAGCG
>VYMF01000100.1_pt1 | contig 21888 bp, 22 predicted proteins | sample 5115271 | NCBI WGS metagenome assembly VYMF01 (sample SAMN12291778, study PRJNA351875) | freshwater metagenome | isolation source: freshwater lake | place: USA: Michigan, Wintergreen Lake | collected 2013-08-08
CAGCCGTCTGACGGTCGCCGACATCGACGTCGGCCGGATCGGGCTGGACCGGCTGCGCAACGGCACCTTTGCGGACTGTGCCCGGATCGAGGGCGAGCCGGCGACGGTGGTGCCGTTCGAGGCCGGCGCGGGCCCGGATGCCGGCCTCCTCCGCCCACTCGACCGCTTCCCCTTCGTGCCGGACGACCCGGCCCGGCTGGATCAGGACTGCTTTGAGGCCTTCAACATCCAGGTGCAGGGGCTGATGCGCCGGATGAAGGCGACCAGCGCCGAGCGGCTGGTGATCGGCGTCTCGGGCGGGCTGGATTCGACCCAGGCCCTGCTGGTCGCCTGCCGCGCCTTTGACCGGCTGGGCCTGCCGAGAACCGGCATCCTCGCCTGGACGATGCCGGGCTTCGCCACCTCGGAAGGAACGAAGTCGAACGCCTGGGCCCTGATGAAGGCGCTGGGGGTCACGGGGGCCGAGATCGACATCCGGCCGACGGCGCAGACCATGCTGGAGGCCATCGGCCACCCGTTCGCCAGCGGCGAGCCGGTGCACGACATCACCTTCGAGAATGTGCAGGCCGGATTGCGCACCGACTATCTGTTCCGGCTGGCCAACCAGAACGGGGCCTTTGTGCTGGGCACCGGCGACCTGTCGGAACTGGCCCTGGGCTGGTGCACCTATGGCGTCGGCGACCATATGAGCCACTACAACGTCAACGGCGGGGTGGCGAAGACCCTGATCCGGCACCTGATCCGCTGGGTGGCGGGCAAGGAGCATGAGGGCGGGGCAGCGGAGGTGCTGCACGCCATTCTGGACACGGAGATTTCGCCGGAACTGGTGCCCGCCGGCGCGGACGGAAGGCTGCAGTCGACCGAGGCGACCGTCGGCCCCTATGCGCTGAATGACTTCTTCCTGTTCTACATCACCCGCTTCGGCCTGACGCCGTCCAAGGTGGCGTATCTGGCGCATCAGGCCTGGAAGGATGCAGCGACGGGCCACTGGCCGGTGAACACGCCCGAGAATGAGCGGGTCGCCTATGACCTCGCCACGATCAAACACTGGCTGCGGAAATTCCTGTTCCGCTTCTTCCAGACCAGCCAGTTCAAACGCTCGGCCGTGCCGAACGGGCCCAAGGTGGTCACCGGCGGGTCGCTGTCGCCGCGCGGCGACTGGCGCGCACCGTCCGATGCGACGGCGCGGGTTTGGCTGGATGAGCTTGAGGCGAATGTGCCGGGGTGAGGGCTTGGGTCTTAGGGCTTAGGGCTTAGGTCTTGGGAAGGTGGGTCGGCGAAAGCCCCAAGACCCAAGACCCAAGCCCTAAGCCCTAAGCCCTTCCTCAGGGCAGTTCGCTCAAAAACGGAAAGATCGCCGCCTTGGCCTCGGGCTCGTCGAGCATGGGGGCGTGGCCGACGCCGGGGACCTCGACGACGTCCATCTTCGGCGCGCGTTTCTGCATCTTCGCCATGATCTCGGGGCTGAGCAGGTCGGAGGTCTTGCCGCGCACCAGCAGGGTCGGGCGGCCCTTGGCCAGCCGGTTGAAGAAGGGCCAGAGGTTGGGGACCAGGGCCTTGGCCCCCGCCGCCCGGATCGGGGCCATGATGTCGGGGTCATAGTCCGGGATCGGCGTGCCCTCGGTGCCCATGCGGAAGGTGCGACGGGCGAAGGCGTCCCAGTCCGCGTCCGAATAGTGGGGCAGGGCCACCTCATTCAGCTTGCGCACATAGGCGGCGGCATCGGCCCAGTTGTTGATCTCGACCGGTTGGCCCGCATAGGCGGCGATCCGCGCGAGGCCCACGGGTGAAACCTCGGGCCCGACGTCATTGATGATGGCGGCGGCGATCACCTTCGAGCGGACGGCGGCCAGGGCCATGGTGATCAGCCCGCCCATGGAGGTGCCGAGGAAGACGGCGCGCTCGATGCCGAGGTCACGCAGCAGGGCCAGCACGTCCTGGGCATAGGTCGCGGGCTGGTAGGTCATGGGGTCCGGCGCCCGGTCCGACTGGCCCCGACCGCGGATGTCGACGGCCAGGACCCGGCGGCCGCTCTGGGCGATCAGGGGGGCGATGGCGTCGAAATCGGCCGAGTTGCGGGTCAGGCCGTGGATGGCGATGACCGGCAGTTTCGACGTGCCGGAGGCGGCGGCATAGTCGCGGGCATACAGGCTGAGTCCGTCGGCACTGGACCAGCGACGCTCGGCAAAGGACGGGGTCATGGATAGCTCCGGAGGCGGACGGCCAAACCTATTTCATGGGCGGAAGAATTCCCACCCGACGCGAACTGACAGCGTGTGTTCAGTGGCCCAGCAATTCCCGGACGAATTGGTACAGGTCCCCGCCCTCGAAGCGGAAACCGGGCACGCCGGCGCGGCGGGCGGCCTCCATGTCCGACGGCTGGTCACCGATCATGAAACTCTTCGCCGGATCGATATTATGGTCTGCCATGGCCCGCAGGAGCATGCCGGGATTGGGCTTGCGGTCCGGATGGTCGGGATGGAGATAGGCCTCGACCCGGCCCTCGCTGTGGAAGGGGCAGGCATAGACGGCACCGACCACGGCACCCTGGGCGGCCAGTTTGCGCACGATCAGGGCGTTGAAGGCCTTCATCTGGTCTTCGCTGAACAGGCCGCGCGCCACGCCCGACTGATTGGTCACGATGACGCACAGATAGCCGAGCTTGTTGAGCTGTCGCACGGCCTCGGCCGCGCCGGACATGAGGCGGAGATGGGCTTCCAGATGGGGGTAGCCGGTGTCCTCGATCAGCACGCCGTCGCGATCGAGGAAGACGGCGGGAATGCCGGAACTCATGGTTTCCGGGAATACGCTGCCGCACCCGGTCGTTGCAACCCGTCACGCGAAGTGACGGCGCGGGATTTGGCGCGACGGCCGTCGATTTGCTAGGAGGCCGCATCGTCGGCGGCGCTGAACGCCCGCCGACTGCCCGTGCGCGCCCGGAGATCGTCCCGACATGAACATCCCCTTCATCGACCTTCAGGCCCAGCGCCTTCGTCTGAACGGCAGGATCGAGGCCGCCGTGCAGGAGGCCGTGGTCGGCGGCGCCTGGGTCATGGGCCCACAGGTGCGCCAGTTCGAGGCCGATCTCGCGGCCTTCGGCCAGGCGAAACACGCCCTGGGCTGCGCCAACGGCACCGACGCCCTGATCCTGCCCCTGATCGCCTGGGGCATCCGCACCGGCGACGCCGTCTTCTGTCCCAGCTTCACCTTTACAGCCACGGCCGAGGTCGTGCCCTGGCTCGGCGCCACGCCGGTGTTCGTGGATGTCGACTCCCGGACCTTCAACATGGACCCGGTCCAGCTGGAGGCGGCGATCGAGGCGACGCTGAAGGAGGGCCGGCTAAAGCCCCGCGTGGTCATCGCCGTCGACCTGTTCGGCCAGCCGGCCGACTATCCGGCCATCCGCGCCATCTGTGACCGCTACGGTCTCAAGCTGATCGCCGATTCGGCCCAGGGCTTCGGCTGCACCCTGAACGGCGACCATCCGATCAAATGGGCCGACATCACCACCACCAGCTTCTTCCCGGCCAAGCCGCTGGGCTGCTACGGCGACGGCGGGGCAGTGCTGACCAATGATGAAGACCTGGCCCAGGAAATGGACTCGCTGCGGGTCCACGGAAAGGTCGTCGCCAAGGACCTCAAGCCCGGCCAGACCTTTGCCCACGACCCGAAATACCTGGCGATGCGCATCGGCATGAACAGCCGGCTGGACACCATCCAGGCCGCGGTGCTGATCGAGAAGCTGAAGGTCTTCGCCCAGGAGATCGAATGGCGGAACGAGGCCGCGGACCGCTACAACACCGGCCTCGCCGACCATGTGGCCAGCGTGCCTGCGGTGATCGAGGGCGGGGTCTCGATCTGGGCCCAGTATACGATCGAACATGAGGACCGGGACGGCCTCGCCGCCCATCTCAAGACCCAGGGCGTGCCCACCGCCGTCTATTATCCAGTCCCGATGCACCTCCAGCCCGCCTATGCGCGCTTCTCCGCCGGGGCAGGCAGCCTGCCGGTCACCGAACGGCTGATGGACCGGGTGATCAGCCTGCCGATGCATTCGGACCTGAACGGGGCCACCCAGGACCACATCATCGCCGCCGTCGCCAGCTACAAGGCCTGAACCGCATGACCTCCCCGCTTTCCCCGCTCAAGGTCGGCGTCGCCGGCGTCGGCGTCATGGGCCGCAACCACGCCCGGGTCCTGTCGGACATCCGTGATTTCGAACTGACCGCCGTGTTCGATCCCGATGCCGCCACGGCCGACGGCGTGGCAGACCTGTACGGGGCGAAGGCCTTCACCACGGCTGCCGACTTCGTCGCCGCCGGTCTGGACGCGGCCGTGGTCGCCACGCCGAACCGCCACCATGCCGACCTCAGTGTGGCCCTGCTGGAAGCCGGGATCCATGTGCTGGTCGAAAAGCCGATCGCCGCCACCGTCGCCGACGCCCAGCGGATGATCGACGCCGGCAAGGCGAACAACCGGGTGCTGATGGTCGGTCAGGTCGAGCGCTTCAATCCGGCGGTCGAGGCGGTCAAGCGCGCCATTGCCGGCGACGAGGTCATCTCGATCCAGATCACCCGCGTCGGCCCCTTCCCGCCGCGCATGGGCGAGGTCGGTGTGGTCATCGACCTGGCGGTGCACGACATCGACATCATCCGCCACCTGACGGACTCCGAGATCACCGAGGTCCAGCCGCAACTGGCGCGCACCCGCGCCGAGCGCGAGGACACGGCCCTGCTGCAGTTCCGGCTGGCCAACGGGACCATCGCCCACATCACCACCAACTGGGTCACGCCCTACAAGGTCCGCACCCTGCAGGTCGCCACGATGAACAAATTCGTGGTCGCCGATCTGATCACCCGGCAGGTCACCGAGTATTTCGGCCAGCAGGCCGACGGCGCCTACCAGACCCGCGCGGTCAACAGCTGGCCCGCCGAGCCGCTGAAGAAGGAACTCGAAGCCTTCGCCCGCGCCATCCGCACGGGCGAAACGCCGGCGGTCACAGGCGAGGACGGGCTGCGGAACCTGGAAGTGGCCCTGAGGTGTCTGGGGGAGGGCTGAATCCTCTCTCTATCCGCTCATCCCGGCGAAAGCCGGGACCCAGTTCTTTCGCAAGGGCGCCGGCGGTTCAGAAAAGCTTTTCGAACAGATCGATCCAGCCGGGATTGGTTCGCTCGATCAGCTCCAGCTTCCAGACCCTTTTCCATTCCTTGATGCGACGCTCCCGGACGAAGGCGGCGTGCCGGCTTTCATGGATTTCGTACCAGACGAGGATCGCCACATTGTGTTTTGCGGTGAAGCCGTCTCGCCGCTTCTCGCGGTGTTCGATGATCCGCTTGATCAGATTGTCGGTCGAGCCGGTGTAGAGGGTACCGTTCCGACTACTGGCCACGATGTAGGTGAAGAACGCCAACCGGAACCTCCGTAGATAACGAAAGCACTGGGTCCCGGCTTTCGCCGGGATGAGCGGAATTAAGTTGCACAAACCATGGTTGTGCTCAAGCCTGCCCCACCACCTGCATCCCCAGCCATTCCGCGATCAGGGCCGGCTTGTCCGCGCCCTCGATCTCGACCGTGACCTCGTGTTTCAGCAGCCAGCGCCCGCCGCCCTTGTCCTCGGCGGACAGCAGCTTGAAGCGGCCGCGGACGTTCGATCCGGCCGGAACGGGGGCGAGGAAGCGCAGTTTGTCGAAGCCGTAGTTGACCCCCATCACCACGCCTTCCAGCGGCGGGACGGCGTCATAGGTCATGGCCGAGAGCAAGGAGAGGGTCAGGAAGCCGTGGGCGATGGTGCCGCCGAAGGGGGTGTGCGCCGCCGCGACCGGGTCGATGTGGATGAACTGCCGGTCCTCGGTGATCTCGGCGAAGGCGTCGATCCGGGCCTGGTCGACGGTGATCCAGCGGCTGACGCCGATTTCCTGGCCGATCAGGCCGGCGAGGTCGGCGACGGGGGTGGGCAGGCCCTTGCGTTCGGTCATGGTGTCAGGCTCCGGGGGTGAAACGGTCTTCGATGATGGCGGAAAACACGGACGGGTCGATATTGCCGCCCGAAAGGACGACGGCGGTGGTCAGGCCGGCTGTCTCGACCTTGCCGGCCAGGACGGCGGCCAGCGAGACGGCCCCGCCCGGCTCGACCACCAGTTTCAGCACCTTGAAGGCATAGCGCACGGCCTCGGCCACCTCCGCGTCGGAGACGGTCACCACCCCGGTCAGTCTTTGATTGATCGGGAAGGTCAGCTCGCCCGGCCGGTCGGTCATCAGGGCGTCGCAGATCGAGGGGCGTTCGACCGGGGCGTGGGTCATCCGCTCGCCTGCTGCCAGTGACAGCAGGGTGTCATTATAGGCCTCGGGCTCGACGCCGATGACCCGGGTCTCGTGCGACAGGGCCTCCATGGACAGGTTGATGCCCGCGATCAGTCCGCCGCCCGAGGCCCCGCACAGCAGCTGGTCCAGCGGTGCATCGGCCTGTTCGAGGATCTCCAGCCCGGTCGTGCCCTGGCCCTCGATGACGAAGGCATCGTCGAAGGGGCGGACGAGGATGGAGCCCTTGGAGGCCGCGATCTCCTCGCCGATGGCCTCGCGGCTCTCGGTATAGCGGTCGTACATCCGCACCTCGCCGCCGAAGCCGATCACGCCCTCGACCTTCACCTTCGGACTGTCGGCGGGCATGACGATGATGGCCTCGATCCCGAGGATTTGCGCGGCGCAGGCCACGGCCTGGGCGTGATTGCCGGACGAATAGGCCACGACGCCGCGCGCCTTTTCCTCGGCCGTCAGCCGGCTGATACGGTTCCAGGCCCCGCGGAATTTGAAGGCCCCGGCCCGCTGCAGGGTCTCGGCCTTGAGCAGGATACGGCCCCCAGTCCGGGCATTCAGCGCCGGGTTTTCGATCAGGGGGGTGCGGACGGCCTGTCCGGCGATCTGGCGGGCGGCGTCGCGAACGCCGGCGAAGGAGGCGGTGTGGGTCATCGATGTGCATTTAGCGCAGCGAGGTGGTGAGTGGCGAGTGGCGAGTGGCGAGTACCGAGCCACCGGGACCGACAGCGCGCCCCCGTGCCTCGCTGATCGGGGATCCGGCCGATGCTTGCCTCGCCACTCGCCACTCGCCACTAATCACTCATGAATCGCCTCATCCTCGCCATCGACCAGGGCACCACCTCGACCCGGGCCATTGCCTTTGAGGCTGCGCCCGAGGGCGGGCTGCGGCCGGTTGCGGTCAGTCAGGTCGAGCTGGCGCAGCATTTCCCGCAGCCGGGCTGGGTCGAGCATGACGCCGCCGAGATCTGGGCCGCGACGCTGCAGACCTGTCGCGCGGTGATCGAACAGGCCGGCGGGGTCGGACGGTTCGCCGCCATCGGCATCACCAACCAGCGCGAGACCTCGGTGCTCTGGGATGCGGTGAGCGGTGAGCCCCTGCATCGCGCCATCGTCTGGCAGGACCGGCGCACGGCGGATGTCACGGCTGCCCTGGCCGCGGCCGGGCATGAACCGATGGTGCAGGCGGCGACCGGCCTGATCCTCGACCCCTATTTCTCGGCCTCGAAATTCGCCTGGCTGCTGGACGCCGTGCCGGGTGCGCGGGCGCGCGCGGCCCGGGGTGAGGTCAAGGTCGGCACCATCGAGACCTGGCTGATCTGGAAGCTGACCGGCGGGGCCAGCCATGTCACCGACGCCACCAATGCCGGCCGGACCTCGCTGATGGACCTGGCGACGCGGGCCTGGCGGCCGGATCTTGCGGCCCTGTTCAAGGTCCCGATGGCGGTCCTGCCGGAGATTCGCGGCTGCGCCGATCCGCTCGGCGACTGTGACCCGTCCCTGTTCGGCGCGGCCCTGCCGATCCACGGGGCGGCGGGGGACCAGCAGGCGGCACTGGTCGGCCATGGGGCGCTCAAGGCCGGGGACGCCAAGATCACCTATGGCACCGGGGCCTTTCTGGTCGCCAATGTCGGGCCCCGACCGGTCGGCTCGACCAGCCGGTTGCTCGGCACCATGGGCTATGCCGTCGGAGACGATGTCGCATACGCCCTCGAGGGCTCCATCTTCTCGGCCGGCTCGGCGATCCAGTGGCTGCGTGACGGGCTGAAGGTGCTCACCGCCTCGGGCGAGTCCGAGGCCATGGCCGGGGGACTGAAGGACAATGGCGGGGTCTATCTGGTGCCCGGCTTCACCGGTCTGGGGGCACCCTGGTGGGAGCCGGAGGCGCGCGGGACCATCATCGGCCTGACGCGCGACAGCGGACCGGCCCATTTCGTCCGGGCGGCGCTGGAATCGCTGGCCTACCAGACCCGCGACCTGCTCGATGCGCTGGAACGGGACGGGGCCCCGCGATTGAAGGTGCTCAAGGTCGACGGCGGTGTCACGGCCAACGCCTTTGCCATGCAGTTCGTCGCCGACATCTGTGACGTGGTGGTGGAGCGGCCGGCGTTTCAGGAGATGACGGCGCTGGGCGCGGCCAAGCTGGCGGCGCTCGGGATCGGCCTGATCGGCGATCTGGAGGATCATCCGGTCGAGGCCCCCGTGCGCTGGACGCCGAATATGGCACCGGAAGTGCGCGAACATCTGCTGAAGGGCTGGCGCAGCGCGGTCCGCGCAGCCATCATCGCCGCTCACCCGGAAGACGCATGACCCAGCCCATTCTCGAAGACGCCCAGTCCACCTTCTCCGGCACCCGGGAGGTCGATCCCCGCCACGCGCTCGATGAAGCGGCGCTGGACCAATGGCTGAAGGCCCATGTCGAGGGCTATGCCGGCCCGCTGACGCTGCGCCAGTTCAAGGGCGGCCAGTCGAACCCGACCTATGAGCTGGTCACCCCGACCGGGGCCTATGTGCTGCGTCGCAAGCCGCCGGGGACGCTGCTGCCCAGCGCCCATGCCGTCGACCGCGAGTTCACCGTCATCTCGGCCCTGCACAAACAGGGCTATCCGGTCGCCCGCCCCTGGGCCCTGTGCACGGACGACAGCGTCATCGGCTCGATGTTCTATGTCATGGACAAGGTCGAAGGCCGGGTGCTGTGGGACCTCAAACTGCCGGGGATGGAGCCGGCCCAGCGCCGGGCCATCTATGAAAGCCAGGTCGATACCCTGGCCGCCCTGCACGCCTTCGACCCCGCCACCATCGGACTGTCGGACTATGGGCGGCCGGGGAATTATTTCGAGCGTCAGGTCGGGCGCTGGACCAAACAGTACCGGGCCTCGGAGATCGATCCGATCCCGGCCATGGACCGGCTGATCGAATTCCTGCCGTCCACCCTGCCGCCGGATGGACCGACGCGGATCGTCCACGGCGACTTCCGGCTCGACAACATGATCCTCGCGCCAGACGGGCCGCAGGTCCGGGCGGTGCTGGACTGGGAACTGTCGACCCTGGGCGACCCGATGGCGGATTTTTCCTATCTGCTGATCGCCTGGGTGATCCCGGCAACGGCCCGCAACGGTCTTGCCGGGGCCGATCTCGAGGCGCTGGGTATTCCGTCGGTGGCGGAGATGGTCGAGCGCTATGCGCAGTTGACCGGGACCGCGCCGGCCAATCTGGACTGGCTGCTGGCCTATAATCTGTTCCGGCTGGCGGCCATCTGCCAGGGCATTGCCGGGCGGGTGCGCGACGGCACGGCAGCCTCGTCCCATGCCAAGGCCATGGCCGCCCAGGTGCCGATGCTGGCGGCGGGCGCGCTGAGCTTCGCGCAGAAGGCGGGGGCCTGACGCCTCGGATGCCTATCGGGGCGGGCTGACCGCCCCGTTCAGGATACGTCGGTCGTCCCTCGCCTGGACCAGGATCGCGACGGCCTGACCGGGTTCGCGGGCGCCGGGCAGGGCATACAGGGCGGGTCGGCCGGTCCATGGGCCGAGGATTCGCACCGAGCGCACCACATTCATGTGCCGCACGGTGCGCCCCCGGTTGTCGCCCCGGGCGATGACGACCTCCTGCGGGCCGGGGGTAAAGGTCACGGCGACGACCTCGGCACCCCCCGCAGGCGCGCGGCCGGAGCCCACGCCGACGCGATCGCCGTCCTCGCGGAACTCGATCTCGGGCGGAAAGACGCGGCGCGCGGCTTCCTCGTCGATGGCGCTCTGCAGGGCAGGGGCCTGGGCGCCCACGACCTGACGGCGGCCGTCGATCACCACCTGGGGCGTGGAGACGGCGCGCAGCCGCAAGGGCTTGCTGTATGCCCGCTGGCGCTGGGCGAACTCGGGCCGGGCGAAGGTGTCCTGCCAGCCCAGATAGTCCCAGTAGTCGACGGCATAGGTCAGGGCGATGACGCCGGGCTCGGTCGCGACGTCCTCGAACCGGGCATTGGCCTCCGGACAGCCGGCGCAGCCCTGGGCGGTGAACAGTTCGACGATGACGGGCTCGGGCGGAGGGGCCTCGCGGGCCGCGCGGGCCGACGACGGCTGGGCCACCGACCCCGCCGCGACGAAGGCGGCTGCAAGAGCCGCCGCAGGAATGAGCCAACCCCTCATGCGCATGGACGCAAGGTTAACCATGTCGGGCGAACCGGCGCCGCTCATTTTCGCGTGAAGGCCGAACGCCGCCGGGGATTGTCAGACGCGAATGTCCAGCAGGGCACCGGGGCGGGAGGGGCGCTCTTCCTGCGGTGCTGCGGACGGGGCGGCGGGCGCAGCGCGCGCCTGCGGCTCGGTTCCGCCTGACTGGACCGCATCGAGGGCGGCCTTGAAGAAGTCCGAACGCGCCGCACGCGCCGGGGGCTGTCCGGCGGGCTGGGGCGGAAACAGGACGGACGGAAGATCGGGTCGAATCGCGCTCATGCCGACAGGGTTAACGAAAACCGTCGGGAAGGGGTTAACGCTCCGGCGCGCGCGGCGTCGCCGTCGGCAGGGGGCGGGCCGGGGCCTGGATGGCGGCGACCAGACGTTCGACCTCGGCGGGATCGATCAGGGGGCCGGACGATTTGGCGACCACCTGGCCCATGGCGTTGACCGCAAAGGTCTCCGGCGCGCCGGTGATGCCGAGATCGAGGCCGGCGCGTCCGTCCCGGTCGACCAGAACCATCGAATAGGGATCGCCCAGCTCGTCGAGGAAGGCCCGGGTGGCGACCGGATCGTCCTTCCAGGCCACGCCGACCACGGCCACGCCGCGCGCCTTCAGGGCCATCAGGGCGGGATGTTCAGCCCGGCAGGGCGCACACCAGCTGGCGAAGACATTGACCAGCATCGGCTTGCCGACGCCGGCGGTCTTCAGATCGAGATGCCCGGGACCCGGCTGGTCGCCGGTCAGCATCGGCAGGACGGTCTCGGGAATGGGCTGACCGATCAAGGCGTCGGGCTTGATCGCCGGATCGCGCTTCAGCGACCAGCCGATGAACAGGGCCGCCAGCGCCACCAGGACGATCAGCGGGACGACGGAGAACCAGCGGCTCATTTTTCGGGCGTTGCCGCGCCCTGCGCCGCCTGGGCACCGCCGGGCTCGTCCTCCAGACGCTTCAGCTCGGCCGACCAGCGGCGGGCCGCGAGCAGGGCCCGGGCGGCGAGGGCGGCCAGGACGATCGCGCTCAGGCCCCAGGCGGGCCAGACGAAGGCGGCGTAGCGGCCCATGTCGAGGTCAGGCATCGTCAGGCCTCCAGGGCTAGGCGGGCGCGGATGGAGACCACCCTGCGGCGCACGATCTCGGTGCGGATCGAGGTCAGCCAGATGGCGAGGAACAGGACCCCCCAGGCGGCCATCATCAGCAGCAGGGGCGTCAGGAAGACGGCGGACATCGATGGCCCCTCGGCCCGCAACAGCGAGGCCGGCTGGTGCAGGGTGTTCCACCAGTCGACCGAGAATTTGACGATCGGCAGATTGATCAGCCCGACCAGGCCGAGCACGGCGGCGGCGCGGGTGGCCCTGGCCTCGTCATCGATCGAGGCCCGCAGCGCCATATAGCCGAGATAGAAGAGGAACAGGATCAGCACCGACATCAGCCGCGCATCGCCCCAGGCCCACCAGGCCCCCCACATCGGCTTGCCCCAGAGGCTGCCGGTGGCCAGCGCCAGGGCGGTATAGGCGGCACCGGGCAGGGCAGCGGCGCGGGCGGCGGCGTCGGCCAGGGGATGGCGGAACACGAGGGCGAAGAAGCTGGAAACGCCGAGCGCGCCATAGATCATCAGCCCGACCGAGGCGGCGGGCACATGCACGAACATGATCCGCACCGTATCGCCCTGCTGATAGTCCTCGGGCGCGATGAAGCTGAACCAGGTCCCGACGACCAGCAGAACGGCCGCCAGACCCCACAGCACCGGGGTCAGCGGGCGGGTGAAGCGCAGGAAGCGGTCTGGATTGGCGAGGCCGAACATCATCGTTTCCTTAGCGACCTTGAACCGCCCGCGCCATATGCGGACTTCTCCGGGTGGCGCCAGGCCGCAGGCGGTGTGCTATGGCCGGGCTTCCTCCCGACCCGAAAGGCAACGCAATGACGGACGACGTGACCAGGGATTCCAACGGCAACATCCTCGCCGACGGCGACAGCGTGACCCTGATCAAGGACCTCAAGGTCAAGGGTTCGGGCGGGGTGACGCTGAAGCGCGGGACCCTGGTCAAGAACATCCGCCTGACCGGCGACACGGACGAGATCGAGGCCAATGTCGACAAGGTGCGCGGCCTCGTGCTGCGCGTGGAGTTCGTGAAGAAGGCCTGAGTCGGCGGGCCGATCGTGCGAACCGTCGCGGGCTTCGACCGCGCAGGTTCATCACGACGGACACAACGAGGCCACCACGAACACGGCGGGATTTCGTGCGGCTCCGGCCCCGTCGTGCCCGCTGTGAGAGCGTTGGGTCCGTTGTGATGGACCTGTGCCGTCCGTGGGCTGCAAGGCGCTTCGCGCTGGCGCGATCAGCCCTGGGCGTTTCGCACGGCCGCGGCCCCCGCGAAGGGCGTGACCACGGCGGCGAACAGGACATAGGCGGCCAGAAACGCCAGCGCCGGGGTCGGGTCGAGGCCGTTGACGGCCCGCTCCAGGGCTCCCGCGCCGAACACCACCGGCGGGATGAACAGCGGCAGGACGACGACGGCGATCAGCAGGCCGCCGCGCTTTGATCCCAGCGCCAGGGCCGCGCCCAGGGCTCCGGTCAAGGCGAAACCCAGCGAGCCGATCAGGGCCGAGAGCAGGACCAGCGGTGCCAGCGACGTCGGCAGGCCGAGGGTGATGGCTGCGACCGGCGCGGTCAGGGCCAGGGGCACACCGACCGCCAGCCACTGGGCCTTGGCCTTGGCCAGGACGACCAGTTCCAGCGGGACCGGGCCGAGGGCGATCAGGTCGAGGGCCCCGTCCTCGAGGTCGCGCTCGAAGAGCCGCTCCAGCGACAGGATGGATGACAGGGCCAGGGCCAGCCAGGCGATGCCGCCGGCGATCGGCCTCAATCCAGCCGGGTCGCCGCCTGCCGCCAGAGGAATGAGGACCGTCAGGCACAGGAAGAAGCCGCAGGCCAGCAGCGGGCCGCCGCCGCCGGACCAGGCCAGCGCCAGCTCGCGCCGATAGAGGGTCATCAGCGCCTTCATCGCCCGGCCCCGATGTCGAGCGCTCGCGCCGCGACCGGCAGGGGGTCGTGGACAGCGGCGAGGATGGCACCGCCCGTGTCGAGATGGCCCTGCATCAGCCGGCCGAGGGCGGCGCGCCAGCGGGTGTCCAGCGGGGCGAAGGGCTCGTCCAGCAGCCACAGCGGGCGCGGCGCGGCGATCAGCCGGGCAAAGGCGAGGCGGCGGCGCTGTCCGGCCGACAGTTTGCGCACCTCGAGGTCCAGCAGGGGGGCGAGGGCCAGACCGTCGATCGCGGCGGCTATCCCGTCAGTATCGGCCCCGGCCCAGCGGGCCTGGAATTCCAGCTCCTCGCGGGCCCGGCGGCCGGTCTTGAGGCCGTCCATGTGGCCCAGCCAGTGAATCCGGTGCGCCCGGGCCTCGGCCGGTTCGATATCGGCGAAGGCGACCGTCCCGGCGTCCGGGCGGACGAATCCGGCCAGGGTGCGCAGCAGGGTGGTCTTGCCCGCGCCATTGGCCCCGGTCAGGGCCACGGCCTCGCCCGGCGCAATCCCGAACGACAGGTCGCGGAACAGCACGCGTTCGCCGCGGGACACAGTGAGGCCGGTGACGGAAATCATCCGGGCGCCCTCCAGTTGCGAACCCCTCTCAATGATCGCGTGCCCGACGCGGGTACATGGACGCGACCCGCAACCCTCGTTATATCCGGGCGCGCCGCAGCAGGCGTTCGCCGCGCGCGTCGGGGACCTGTGCGCCCCGCCGTCGACCGCGCGTACGTGCAACCGGATTGTCGGGCGGCGTGAACCAGAGGAAGCCTCTCCATGCCGTCAGTCGACAGCCTCAAGACCCGCCGGGACATCACCGTCGGGCGCAAGAAATATGCCTATTACAGCCTTCCGGCCGCTGAGGAAGCCGGCCTGTCCGGGATTTCCCGCCTGCCGCGCTCGATGAAGGTGCTGCTGGAGAACCTGCTGCGCAATGAGGACGGGGTTTCCGTCAGCGAAGCCGATCTCAAGGCGGTCGCCGCCTGGATCGAGAACAAGGGCGCGGTCGAGCACGAGATCGCCTTCCGCCCGGCCCGGGTCCTGATGCAGGACTTCACCGGCGTGCCCGCCGTGGTCGACCTGGCCGCCATGCGCGACGCCATGTCGGCCCTCGGGGCCGATGCGACGAAAATCAACCCGTTGAATCCGGTCGATCTGGTCATCGACCACTCGGTCATGGTCGACCATTTCGGCACGCCGGGCGCGTTCAACCAGAACGTCGAGCGCGAATATGAGCGCAACATCGAGCGCTACAAATTCCTGCGCTGGGGTTCGTCGGCCTTCAATAATTTCCGCGTCGTGCCCCCCGGCACCGGCATCTGCCACCAGGTGAACCTCGAGAACCTGGCCCAGACCGTCTGGACCGTGGCCGAGGGCAAGGCGACCGTCGCCTATCCTGACACCGTGGTCGGCACCGACAGTCACACCACCATGATCAACGGCCTGGCCGTTCTGGGCTGGGGTGTCGGCGGCATCGAGGCCGAGGCCGCCATGCTGGGCCAGCCCATCCCCATGCTGATCCCGGAAGTCGTCGGCTTCCGCCTGACCGGCACCCTGCCGGAAGGCGCGACGGCCACCGACCTGGTGCTGACCGTCACCCAGATGCTGCGCAAGAAGGGCGTGGTCGGGAAGTTCGTGGAGTTCTTCGGCCCGGGCGTCATCAGCCTGACCATCGAGGACCAGGCCACCATCGCCAACATGGCCCCGGAATACGGCGCCACCTGCGGCTTCTTCCCCGTCTCGGCCGCGACCATCGGCTATCTGACCGCCACCGGCCGCGACAAGGCGCGCGTCGCCCTCGTGGAGGCCTATGCCAAGGCCCAGGGCCTGTGGATCGACGAGACCTCGGAAGATCCGGTGTTCTCGGACGTGCTGGAACTGGACATGGCCTCGATCGTGCCCTCGATCGCCGGTCCGAAACGCCCGCAGGACAAGGTCGAGCTGACCGTGGCCGCCCCGTCGTTCGAAACCGCCCTGGGCGAGGTCTTCGGCCGTGCCACCGACGCCCCGCGCGTCGCGGTCGAGGGTGAGAAATTCGACCTCGGCGACGGCGATGTCGTCATTGCCGCCATCACCTCCTGCACCAACACCTCCAACCCGTCGGTCCTGATCGCCGCCGGTCTGGTGGCGCGCAAGGCGAAGAAGCTGGGCCTGTCGGTCAAGCCCTGGGTCAAGACCTCCCTGGCCCCCGGCTCGCAGGTGGTCACCGACTATCTGACCGCCGCCGGCCTGCAGGCAGACCTCGACGCCATGGGCTTCAACCTGGTCGGCTACGGCTGCACCACCTGCATCGGCAACTCGGGCCCGCTGTCGGACAGCATCTCGAAAGCCATCAACGACAACGGCCTGGTCGCCACCTCGGTGCTTTCGGGCAACCGCAACTTTGAAGGCCGCGTGAACCCCGACGTCCAGGCCAACTACCTGGCCTCGCCGCCGCTGGTCGTGGCCTATGCCATCGCCGGCTCGATGCGGATCGACATCTCCAAGGATCCGATCGGTCAGGACAAGAAGGGCAAGGACGTGTTCCTGAAGGACGTTTGGCCGACCTCGAAAGAGATCGCCGACATCCAGAAGAAATGCGTCACCCCGGCCATGTTCGCCAAACGCTATGCCGACGTCTTCAAGGGCGACAAACACTGGCAGGGCATCAAGGTCGAAGGCGGCCAGACCTATGCCTGGGACGACAGCTCGACCTATGTCGCCAACCCTCCGTATTTCGAGGGCCTGTCGATGGAGCCGACCCCGGTCACCGACATCGTCGAGGCCCGCGTGCTGGCCATCTTCGGTGACAGCATCACCACCGACCACATCAGCCCGGCCGGTTCGATCAAGAAGACCTCGCCCGCCGGCGCCTGGCTGACCAACCGCGGCGTGGATGCGCTGGACTTCAACAGCTACGGCGCCCGCCGTGGCCACCACGAAGTCATGATGCGCGGCACCTTCGCCAACATCCGCATCCGCAACAGGATCACGCCGGACATCGAGGGTGGCGTCACGCGCCACTTCCCGTCGCAGGACACGATGTCGATCTATGACGCCGCCATGCGTTACCAGTCCGAGGGCCGGCCGCTGGTCGTGTTCGCGGGCAAGGAATACGGCACCGGCTCGTCGCGCGACTGGGCGGCCAAGGGCACCCGCCTGCTGGGCGTCCGCGCCGTCCTGGCCGAGAGCTATGAGCGTATCCACCGCTCCAACCTGGTCGGGATGGGCGTGGTGCCGCTGCAGTTCAAGAGCGAGGGCTGGTCCAAACTCGGCCTGACCGGCGAGGAGATCGTCACCATCCGCGGCCTGTCGGACGTCAATGTCGGCAAGCTTAAGCCGCGTCAGGACCTGTGGGTCGAGCTGTTCCGCCCGTCGGACGGCAAGATGGCCCGCTTCCCGGTCCGCTGCCGCATCGATAACCAGACCGAGCTCGACTATTTCAAGGCCGGCGGGGTCATGCCCTACGTCCTGCGCAACCTGGCGCGCGGCGACGCCGAATAGGCATCAGGCCGAACGAAACGAAGCGGGCCGGCGGAGCGATCCGCCGGCCCTTTTTGTTTGCGCCGATGACGCGGCGTCCGGGATGGCAGGGTCTTCTCAGCCGCCCGTCGCATTGTGCAGCCCGCGGTCGCGTGGGTTGCGGTCGAAGGCCTGGGCGCAGACGGCGCGGCCGAACTCTTCGGACACCATCATCTGGCGGTCGCCCAGCAGGGCACCGAGCCGGCCCTGGGCGCTGGTCGCGACCGAGACCGGGAAGCGGCCGACCACACGATTGCCGTCGGCGGGATCGACGAACTCCACCGTGCCGGACAGGGTATGGCTGCCCTCGCCGGTCAGCAGGGTCTCCAGCCGCCCGGCGCGTTCCATCTCGTCGATATGGACGCGGATGTTGATCGGCACCGTGCCCCACATGCAGCGGCGCAGCTCCTCATGGACCTCGGTCGAGAAGGTCATGGCGAAATCCTCCTCCGAATCCAGCCAGCCGGTCGACAGGGTGATGCTGCCGGCCTGGGCGGTCTCCTGCAGGCCGATCGGCAAATCCATCGGCGGGCCGCCTTCGATGACGGGCGCACAGGCCGTGACGGACAGCAGGACAGCGGCGACGGCGGCGGTGACGGCGGACTTCATTTCGGGCTCCCGGTTTCGCAGCAAGCTTAAGTGCAGAGCGCGGTGAACGGCGGATGAACCGCACACGCCCGGAAATGAATTCGCCCGGGCCTGTGTCAGGAACCGAACACCTCTACCCCGATCTCGCCGTCGGGGGTCAGCCAGGCCCGCTTCATGCCCTGGCTGTTGAACGGGGCGGTGATGTTGCCGTCGCGGTCCAGGGCGATCAGGCCGCCGTCACCGCCCAGGCCACCGATCTCGTCGATCACGGCGCGCCCGGCCTCGGCCAGGCCCTGACCGGCTGCGACGCGCCAGCTCACCTGGGCGCAGGCGGCGACGCGGATGAAATATTCGCCCTGGCCGGTGCCCGAGACGGCGACGCGGCCGTCGGCCCAGCTGCCGGCCCCGGGGATGGGGGTGTCGCCGACGCGACCCGGCATCTTGCCGAACACCCCGGCCGTCGAGGTCGCTGCCGCCAGCCGGCCATCGCGGTCCAGCACGCAGCAGCCGACCGTGCCGTGGCTGAGCGTGCCCGGCGGATGATTGTCCTCGCCCTGGCCGGCGCGAGTGAACCACGCCTCCTCGTCAGCGATCGGCTCCAGCCCCTGATCCAGCGCGAACAGGGCGGCCCCCTCGCCGGCCAGCATGACGTGGGGGGTGCGGTCCATCACCGCCCGTGCGGCGACGACCGGATTGCGGAAGCCCTGCAGGGCCGCGACCGCCCCGGCCTTGCGCGTCGCGCCGTCCATCAGGCTGGCGTCCAGCTCATAAGCCCCGGCCAGATTGGGCGAGGCCCCGCGGCCGGCGACATAGAGGCCGGAATCCTCCAGCAGCACCGTCGCTTCGACCGCCACGTCGAGCGCAGACGCTCCGGCGTCCAGCCGCGCCTTCATGGCCGCGACGACCTCGCCCATGTGAACGATCTCGCGGCTGTAGTCTCGCTCGCGCCGGGCACCGGCGCCGCCGTGGAGGATGAGGGCCGTCATTCAGGGTCGTCTCCGGATCGCCTCTTTCAAACAGGCGGGACGCTGATTAGCCTCACCTGCGTCGGAACACTACTGACCCCGTCTTCTCCCACCCCAGACAGGTGGGCCCCAAGTCGCGTGAAGCGCGACAGGCCCTCCGAGCCAAGCGAGACCTGAACCCATGCGCGCAGTCCTGTCCAAGGCCCCCGGCGGTCCCGAAACCCTGGTCGTGGAAGAGGTGCTGGACCCCCGGCCGATGAAGGGCGAGGTGGTGATCGAGGTCCGGGCCGTGGGCGTCAACTTCCCGGACACCCTGATCATCGAGGACCGCTACCAGTTCAAGCCGACCCGGCCCTTCTCGCCCGGCGGCGAGGTCGCGGGCGTGGTCGAGGCGGTCGGCGAGGGTGTGACCACGGTCCGCAGGGGCGACCGGGTCATCGCCGTGCCCGGCTGGGGCGGGATGGTCGAGCGGCTGGCGGTGCCTGCCGCCTCGGTGATGAAGATCCCCGACGCGATGGATTTCGAGACGGCGGCCGCACTGGTGATGACCTATGGCACCTCCTACTACGCCCTCAAGGACCGGGCCGGGCTGAAGGCCGGCGAGCGTCTGCTCGTGCTGGGCGCGGCCGGCGGGGTCGGCGTCGCTGCGGTCGAGCTGGGCAAGGCCATGGGGGCCCAGGTCACGGCGGCGGCCTCGACCAATGACAAGGTCCAGTTCGCCCTCGAGGCCGGGGCCGACAACGGCCTGATCTATCCGTCGGGCAAGATGGACAAGGCCGCGCAGAAGGAGCTGTCGGGCGAGCTGAAACTGGCCTCGGGCCGCGACGGACCCGATGTGGTCTATGATGCGGTCGGCGGCGACTATTGCGAGCCCGCCCTGCGCGCCATGGACTGGAACGGCCGCTATCTGGTGGTCGGCTTCCCGGCGGGTATTCCGTCCCTGCCGCTGAATCTGACCCTGTTGAAGTCGGTGTCGGTGATCGGGGTGTTCTGGGGCGCGGCCGTGATGCGCGATCCGGCCGCCCATGCCGCCAATATGGCCGACCTTGTGCAGATGTGGAGCGAGGGCAAGATCCGGCCGCGGGTCAGCCGTACCTATCCGCTGGAACGGGCCCATGAGGCGATCCAGGCCCTGGGCGACCGGTCGGTGATGGGCAAGGTCGTGGTCACGGTCGGATCGTGACCCTGCGGCTGTCGCCCTCGCTGGATGCAGCGGGGCTGAATCCGGCCTTCGCCGCGCGGCGAAGGCTGCATATCCCCGGCTTCCTCGAGACCGGCAGCGCCGAGGCGGTCGTCGCCGCCATGGAGGCCTTTGACAGCTGGAAGGTCAGTGTCTCGGCCGGGGGCGAGTTCTTCGAACTGCCGCTGAAGGGGCGGGTCGCCGCCGAGCCCGGCAAACAGGGCTGGATCGACGGGGCCCGCGTCGACGGGGCCGAGCCGCGCATGCAGTATATCTTCGACACCCGCCGGCTCGACATGGAGCCGGAGGACGCGCCGCGCGATGCGGTCAGTGAGGTGCTCGATTTTCTGAACGGTCCGGACTTCCTCGCCTTCGTCCGGGGGGTGACCGGCGACGAACGGATCGATTTCGCCGATGCCCAGGCTACCCGCTACCGGCCCGGCCATGTCCTGACCGGCCACGACGACGCCGCCGAGGGCAAGAACCGGCTCTATGCCTATGTGCTGAACCTGACCCGCGACTGGCGCGCCGACTGGGGCGGGGTTCTGGCCTTCGAGGGGGCGGATGGCCACATCGAGGAAGGCTTCGTCCCGGCGTTCAATGCGCTCAACCTCTTTGCCGTGCCGATGCGCCACGCCGTGACCCAGGTGGCCGGCTTCGCACCCCGGGACCGGCTGTCTATCACCGGCTGGCTGCGCTCGCACGAGCCGGTCCAGAGCCTCGTCCGCTGAGTTGAATCGGGTGCCGCGCCTTTGGGTGAGGTGCGACGGCTGGAAGGTTCATCACAACGGGCACAACGCAGTCCACAAAGAACACGGCGGGACCGGAGCCTTGTCGAGGTCGATGTCTTGCCCGGCTGATTCAATATCGCGGCGAACGCCGCATTGATCGAGGCCTGTGGTGTGGGTCCGGGCATCCTCACAGGACCCGTTGTGTTTTTTGTGACCCCGTTGTGCCCGTTGTGATGAACCAGCCATCGCCGGGGAAAGCGCCCGGAAGGCGAGTCAACTCAAGCGGCGAGGTCTAGTCGTCCCGCAACCGCTCCAGGGCCGCATCGGCCTGATCCTTGTGCCGGCGCTTGATATTGGCCCCCAGGGTGGCGATCAGGGCCGTGATCACCGCCGCATCGTCGGTGAAGCCGATACCGGCGAAAATGTCCGGAATGGCGTCGATCGGCAGGACGAAATAGGCCAGCGCGCCCAGCATGATCCCCTTGGCCGCAGTCGGCGTCTCCGGGTCGCGGGCGGCGTACCAGACGCTGACCAGCTGCCGGGCGAAGGGGATGCGGGCCGCCGTGCGCCGGATCTTGGGCCAGAACCCCTTCTGCACCCGCACCTCATTGACCTGCTGGATCGAGGGGACGAGGGCGCGGGACGGGTCCAGGGCCTCTTCGGGGGTGATCGGTTTGGCATTCGTGGTCATGGCGGCTAAAGCCCCGCAAGTGATCTCTGGTTCAACATCCATATAGGGGCTCCGGCCATGAAACTCGACGGGTCGATTGCGGCAGTGGTGACGGGCGGCGCGTCCGGCCTCGGCGAGGGAACGGCGCGGGCTATCGCGGCCACGGGGGCGAAGGTCGCCCTGTTCGACCTCAATGAAGAGCGCGGCGAGGCCATCGCGGCCGAGATCGGCGGCATCTTCTGCAAGGTTGACGTCACCGACGACGCCTCGGTCGCCGCCGCCTTCGCCAAGGCCCGCGCCGCCCACGGCCAGGAGCGCCTGACGGTCAACTGCGCCGGCATCGCCACGGGCCAGAAGACGGTCAGCCGCAAGAAGGACACCGGCGAGATCCGGGCCCATGACATGGCCGGGTTCGAACGGACGGTGCGGGTCAATCTGTTCGGCACCTTCCGCGTCCTCAGCCAGTCGGCGGCCGGTATGGTGACGCTGGAGCCCATGGCCGACGGCGAGCGCGGCCTGATCGTCAACACGGCCTCGGTGGCGGCCCAGGACGGCCAGATCGGCCAGGCGGCCTATTCGGCCTCCAAGGGCGGCGTCTATGCCATGACCCTGCCGGTGGCCCGCGACCTGGCCCAGGAAGGCATCCGCTGCAACACCATCCTGCCCGGCATCATGTGGACGCCGATGATGGCCGGCATGGACCAGAAGATCCAGGACGCCCTCGCCGCCGCCATCCCCTTCCCCAG
>VYMF01000101.1_pt1 | contig 21761 bp, 21 predicted proteins | sample 5115271 | NCBI WGS metagenome assembly VYMF01 (sample SAMN12291778, study PRJNA351875) | freshwater metagenome | isolation source: freshwater lake | place: USA: Michigan, Wintergreen Lake | collected 2013-08-08
AGATGATCTACGCCGGTAGCCCTGTGCTATTAGACCGCACAGCTTGGCCGTGCCCCCGTGACGATCCCCTCGGACCGACCTAACGTCCCTAAATGCTCAAAGAAGAAAGGGGGGCAATCCCTCCTTAAGGGCAGCCCTAGCTCGGAGTTCACCCGTGCCTGCTCGTCCGAATGGCATCGTCTGTGCCTCACCCTCCCGCTACACATCGGACGAAAGGGCGACGATCCTCAGCCTGATCCGGTTAGGCGGCGAGGTCGCGGCTACACCGGAACGAATAGCCCGCGCCAAAATGATCGCTACCGCCTGGGTAGGCGGTCGGATGGTGGGGGTGGCTGCCCTGAAGCGTCCCCTGGATAGCTACCGAGCGAAGGTGGCTGAGCGAGCAGGCGTAAAGCTCAAGCCCTCCGAGTGGCCCTTCGAGCTTGGCTATGTGTTCGTGTTGGACGATCAGCGAGGGGTGGGCCTCGGGCGTTCACTGACAGATGCACTGATCCGAGAGGCGGGGAGGGCCAGCATCTTCGCGACCGTGCGGACGGCCAATCAAGGCATGCAAGCGGTGTTGCGTCGGTTCGAGTTCGCCGTTGCCGGACGGGACTACCTTTCCGACGATGGAGAAAGAATTCTCTCGCTGTGGATAAGGCGCCGACCGGCCTGACTACGGCTTAGGCAGCCCGTCACCGCACCCCCAGCCGGGCCGATATCGCGCAGTGATCGCTCAGGCCCTCGCCCTCAAAGGTCTTCTCCTCGAAGCTACGCAGGTCCTCCGTGGCTCGTCTGTCCACGAGAATGAAGTCGATAAAATCGCGGTAGCGAGGATTGCACCGGGCCGACTGATCGCCGGAAGCCAAGGCCAAGTCGGCGTTCGCAGGTGAGGCATCGTCCCAGTCGGCCCAAACTGAATCATTCGGCATCGCCAATCGTCTGTTGAAGTCGCCCAGGACCGCGAAGCGCACACCCTCAGCCGCCCGCCCGTCGATCCAGGTTTCGAGGACGGGAACCTGCTCGAAGAGGACCGGACAGGCTTCGTTCCGGTCTCCCGATGAGCAGCCAGACTTCAAATGGACGGACAGGACCCTGATGGGGTCTCCGCCTCGCGGCCCAACGATCAGATCGACACCCGACCTGAGGTCCGGATTTCCCACCTGTATGGCTGTGAAATCAGGCTGGCGTTGGAACGGAACACCCTTCCGGATCGCGAATCCAGTTCGCTGGGCATTGATGGTCAATCCCGGCTGGCCTCGGCATTCACCGCTTCGCTCTGTCCCAACCCGATCCTCGATCACAACGGTATAGATCGCGGGATCGAACACCCGCTCAGCAGCAGCTTTCGACTCGACTTCCTGGAAGGCAATTACGTCGGCGCCAAGGTCGTCCACGTAGGCTCGCATGGCTGCGTAATCGGCATCAGTGCGGGGACGACAACCGGAGCCATTCCGTTCGGCGAGGTGCTCCATATTCCAGGTGGCCAGGGTGATGGCTGGACCAGGATTTGGGCCTGTGCCTGGACCGGGCGTTCCCGTGCAGGAGGCTGCAAACAAGGCGAGGGCGGCGACGATGGCGGGCGTTTTCATCAGTCGAGTAGAGCATGAAGGCCGTTAAGGTGCCTATGGCGGACACCACTGATCCGACGTGATAGCACCCACCCCCGGTGTAGTCTCGTGCGATGTGCGGACGCTTCGACACCTCCCATCTCACCTGGGCACAGATTCACGACCAGCTTTCCCGCTTCGGATCGGTGACGACCTCCCCCCTGAATCTCGAACCCAACGATGACGTGCGGCCCACAACCCATCAGGTCACGGCGAGGCTCGAAAACGGCTCCTGGGAGCTTGAAAAAATGCGCTGGGGGCTCGTGCCCTTCTGGCGGAACAACAAGCCCCTCAAGGACACCGAGAAGGGCCGGGACGACGGCTTCAAGCTCACCACCTTCAATGCCCGCGTTGAGACCTGCTCGACTGCATCGACCTTCCGGGAATCGTTCAAAAAGCGACGCTGCATAGTCCCCGCGTCGGCTTGGTATGAGTGGACCGGCGAGAAGGGATCGAAGATCAAGCACACCTTCCGGCGCCAAGATGACGGGGTGATCTGGTTTGCCGGGATGTGGGATCGTGTGACCACGCCGGATGCCGGGGAGTTTGGCAGCTTCACGATCCTGACGGGGCCGTCTGCGGGATGGTTGGGCGACTATCACACCAGGGCTCCTGTCATCCTCGAACCCGATGAATGGGGGGACTGGTTGGACGTGTCGCGGGACCCAGCGGAGATCATTGCGGCGGTGCGGCCGGATCGGTTCGCCGTAAGTTAGGGGTTCGCCGAGGCCGTTATCCCCACCTCGTCGGCCCGCATCAGCTTGCCATATGTTCCGCATTCGTTCTTATCGCCCTAGGTCGGCATCGAACGAGTGAGAACATAATGCCGGACCCTTGGGCGCCGACCTGGAGCCAGACCCTGGCCGCCATCCTCGCCGAGCCTGGGGCGAAGATTTGGCGGCATTGCTCGAAGTGCGGGATGCACCGAGAAGTCACCAAAGATCAGATCGCAGCCCTGATCCGCGATCCCCAGTTCGGGCCGCTCTACTGCTTGTGGAATCGACGACCGTCGCCGTGCCTGACACCCGACTGCCCGAGCGATAACTTCTTCATGTCCGCGAATGGCGGGATGGTTTCGCCGATGATCTCGACGGACCGGATGATCCCGAAGCTGCACCGGCGGTGGCGGAAGGCGGGGGCGTGTCTCAGGGAGTGCTGCGGGGAAGATTGAGGCTCGCCGGACGGCATCGGAGCCTCACAGGATAAATGTAGATGAGGGTGCTGAAACGATACTCAAATCGTCGATGTGGGGGATGGGCTGGTGTTCTGGTTGGCAGCGAAAAAGGTCTATGAGGCGTGCCGCAAGCTGGGTCTGTGCCGATCCCAGCGCGACTTTTCGCGCCGCCTGCTTGGGCGGGGCCAGCACCACCTGCGGCTTGTGACAAATCGAAGAGGCTGCGTCAGCCAAAAGACGACCGAGGTCTTGAAAAAGCGATTGGCCAGCGCCGCCTACGGCGGCCCACTGGATAGCCCCAGTTCAAGGGGTGCAATCCTGGCCGAAATCGACCGGGCAGCAGAGATGGCGAGATGGCTCAGGCGTGCGTGACTGACGGCATCACGCCGCCCGAACCAGTTGGCTGATCCTTCAGACATCCAATCCGGCAAACTCGAAATCCCAATCGATGTCACGCCGAAATCCGCCGACCGCCGAAGCGACGACTGCATCACCGCTGATGGGCCGAATGCAGAGAACACCAAGACCGCTCAGTCTGCTCGTCACCGCCGCGACAATCTCACGCGAGATGGGTCCGTTGTCGTGGGTGTGAACTCCCACAAGCAGCCAGCCAGCGTCGGTCAGCCGCAGGACCGCGATAACCGAGAGCTTCTCAATCACGAAGAACGCCGATGCTCCGGCTGCCATTTCGTGGGCGTATCCGGCGACGCAGTTGCGCCAACGGCGGCCAGCAGCCTCGGCGGTCGCGGGGTTGATGCGCACGATATCCGGGTCACGGTCGAGCGGGATGCCGAGGGGCTCCAGGCGATCAGCCTTCGCGAGCCAGGACCGGGCAAATCGCCGGGCATCAAACGCGATGCCCATCGCGTCCGCCGACTCCCTGAGTGCCGCATCGGTCGCCGTGCTGCACAGCCTACGGATGGCTCCCAGGCTCGCATTGAGCCGATGGGCTTCTTCGGCATCTCTGACCTGGGTCGCAGTGGTAGGGGTGAGCAGAGCGAGATCGAGGCATTCGACGACCTGGAGAATGTCATCGGTGAGGCGGCATCCGCTGATTTGCTCCATGACGCGACGACGCGCCCGTCCGACAGTTGAAGTTGAGCCCAACAGAGCGATGAGACGGCGATAGGCTTCGGCGGTGGAGAGCGGGCTGAAGCCGATCTTCTGCAATGCACCGCACAAAGACGGGGGCACGTCGTCGAGGGCTGCTTCGACGATCTGCTGGGGCTTCATCGTGCAGATCGCCTGAGCGAACTGTGCCCGAAGGGAAGTGGCCGCCTTGCTCTCGTCGAGTTCACCGTGGGCGCGGAGAAGGAAGTTTTCAGGCCGCTCAAGGGCACCATTGGCAAAGGCGACCGCAGCCGCGTTTCTCCAGAATGCGCCCGCTCTGTAGGCGAACAGCAGGGTATGGGGTGCGTCCTCCTCCAGGAGCACCAGTGCCGTCAGAAGCCAGCCGCCAATGGGAAAGAACCAGTCACGACCGGGCGCGCCGTCCTGAGCCTGGGGACGGGAATAGAGATTGGGAAACGGTTTCATATGTCGCCTCGATGAAGAGGCGGCGTTGTCAGCCGCCTATTCGGCGAGCGATTGCGATGGGTCGGAGAGCGGGACTGCACATGCCCGCAGCATTTCATAGAGCCGGGATACGTCAAGCGCGCGGTGCTGCGCTGCACCCGACGACGGAGAGGCTTAGCTTTCGATCAACCGTCCGGCAGTCGGATCGTATCGATAGTCCACGATAGTCCCATCCCGGATGCGCTGAACGGCATCGTCGATCGCCTCCAGCGGCACCAGGAACCACTCACGCGGTTTCACGGGAGACCCGAACCGGTCCTGCAAGGTGAGGTCGAGCAGCGCGCCCGCGAAGGTCTTGTGGATTAGGCCCTCCAACTTCCGGCAGTTCACGCCGAAAACCTTGTAGGTCGCCACCACCTCGACGGCGGCCAGCAGATAGGTCGCGGTTTTGTCCGCGCCAGCGACACGCGCCTCTACCGATCCCCCGGTCACGCCAATCTTGTGAATCACTTCGCGATGTTCGACCACGAAGGGGTGATCCGAGTGGCTGCGGAGGACGTAGATGGTGCCTGTCTCCACATCGCCGTCCCCGGCTTCGTCAGAGAACAGTGGACCAGCGACTGGCTCCGTGATCCGTCGTCCTGCATCGTCCTTGTAAAGCGCACGCTGCAACGAGCGCAGGAGAAGATCGCTCTCGGTCCCGTTCGAATAGATCACCCTCAGACGGGCATCGATCTCGCCATTCGGGGCCTTGATGGGTTCGCCCACTTTGGCGACGTAGGCGACTTGGCCGCCTACGATGAAGAACTGCCCCTGGGTGATGTCGGCCTTGAGGAAACCGGCATCCTTGACGAAGGGACGGGTCGCCCGAACCTTGGAGTCGAGATCGGCCTGGACCTGTTTGAACAGCGGCTCGAACTGCTCGAAATCGACGCAGGGTTCGCGGCCAGCGATCTCTTCCGCCGCCCGCTTTTCCTCACTCGATTTCACATGCCTGAGCTTGGTGATGTCGGCCGCATCGCCGACACCCCGAAGCTCTGCAAGGAGCGCATCATCGTCCACGGCTTCGGGTGCATCGACGATGCGCTCGCCACTCAGAAGGCCGTCCACGTCCAGTGGTGCGAGCAGGGTCCGGCACTCATCGAGTTCCCTCATGCGGTCGAGGCGAACAGCGTAGAGCCTCTCGAAGATGTCCCGCTCCTCGCCATGCTGGGGAGCACGTCCGTGCTCCTTCACAAACCGAGCAATGTCCTCGAAGCCCGCGATGATGCGTTCTTCGCGAGGCGTATAGGTCGTCCGCTTGGGCTGAGCCGTGGCGAAGCCGTCGAGTTCGGCACGAAGTTCGTCGAGATCGATATCCGCGTCAGGCATATCGACCTTCGTCCTTGTAGCGCACGAATGCGGCTGCACCCTCGGCGAGCTTTTTCTCCCACGGGTCGGAGGCTGAAATCGACGGGAGGCGACCACGCTGCTTGTTGAACCGGGAGGCACCCACCGCGAGGTCCCTCGCTTCCTCCGGCGAGAGCGTCGTGCGCTTGGCAGAGATGACGGACTGGACCTGTTTCAGGGTCGCCTCGTTCATCGATTTGGCCAGCACAGCGTAGGCCGCCGCGAATGGATTGATGCTGTCGATCAGGTCGATGTTGAGTTCGCGCACATCCATCGCAAGCTTGCGGACCCCATCGAGCAAGGCGGTGTTTGCTTTCGGCTCCTGAGGGTCCCCAATGCCGGTCGATGCGAGTTCCTTGGCCTTCTGCGTCAGGTTGAGGGCGGCGATAGCATGCTGGCGGACCGCCTCCTGGTCCTCGGCACTCAGGCTGGGGAACCTGTCTCTGACGATCTTGCCCATCCGGACCTGGGTTAGCTCCTGGGGCACGGTCTCTTCGTCGAACAGGCCCCGCTCCAAGGCGGTCTTGTCCTGGACGAATGCGGTGATGACCTCGTTCAAATCCTCGCGGCAGATTCGAACCGCCTCCGGGCTTTTGGGTTCGACGAGGCCCGCGATCTCGAAATGAAGCTGGCCGGTCGTCGAGTTAACACCGACGTTCGTCTTGCCAGTCTCGTAGCCGCCCTCTCCGTAGTCGAAGTCCTCCAGCGGGCCGTTGTCCTTCGGGGTGAAGTTGAATCTCGGGGCCAGCACCTGCTCCATCAACAGGCTCGCTGCGATGGCCTTGAGGGTGTCGTTTATCGCATCCACCACAGCGGCTTCGGACGCATCCGGTTCAGCGATCAGGTTGGTGAAGGTCGCGGTGGCCTTGCCCGGTGCGTCGCGTGTGGCCCGACCGATGATCTGGATGATCTCCGTCAAACTGGACCGGTAGCCGACCGTCAGAGCGTGCTCACACCAAATCCAGTCGAAGCCCTCCTTGGCCATCCCCAGGGCGATGATGATGTCCACATGGTCCCGGTCGTTCTTATGTGCGGGGTCCTTGAGTGCCATCAGGACTTTGCCGCGCCGGGCCTGATCGCCGTCATCGACCAGATCGGCAATCTTGATGATCCGACCATCTGCGAGCTTCACATGATGGAAGCCCGTCACGTCATCCACGCCCTGCCATTCGCCGAGGCAGTCCATGATGTGTTGGACTTCCTTGATCTTGTCGGCGGTGCTCTCCCGTGAGTTTACGGAGGGGATGTGGACGATGGTTTTGAACGCCGGATCGAGCACTGCCTCAATGGCTGTGAGGTATTTTTCCCGGTAGAAGAAATAGCCGATGGCGAGCGACTTGAGGTGCTCGTAGCCGTTCAGTTGCTCATAGTAGGTGTAGGTGACCGTCTCGAACTTTGCCTCGTCCTCGGGCATCAAAACGGGCGCCGCATCACCCCGGAAATAGCTCCCCGTCATCGCCACGATGTGAGCCTTGTCGCGCTGCAAGAACGCCGACAGATGGCTACCCAGGCGACTTTCCGGATTGGCGGAGACGTGGTGGAATTCGTCCACTGCGATCAGTCGGTCGTCGAACGCCTCGACACCGAGTTGATCGACGGCGAAGCGGAAAGTCGCATGGGTGCAAACCAGCACCGTGTCATCGCTGGCGAGGAACTGGCCGACCGCCTTGACCTTCGAGGCATCGACGCGCTCTTCGTCTGGTCCGGGTGCGTTGCAGAGATTCCACTGCGGCTTCACCGTCCAGTCCGACCAAAAGCCGAATTTGGACAGCGGTTCGTCTGCGAAGCTGCCGCCGATGGATTTCTCAGGCACGACGATGATCGCTTGCTTGAGGCCCTGGTTGTGCAGCTTGTCGAGGGCGATGAACATCAAAGCACGCGACTTCCCAGAAGCCGGTGGCGACTTGATGAGGAGATACTGCTCGCCCCGCTTGGCGTAGGCGCGTTCCTGCATGGGACGCATGCCCATCTCGTTCGCCCTGGCTGAGGCTCCGCTTCTCGCAGTCTCGAAAGTGACGGCTGGGATAGGCTTAGCGGTCGTCATGCGGAGGCCATCGCCTTCTTCTGAGCACCGGGTTTGGTGGTCATCTTGGTATAAAGTTCGAACAGCTTCTCCAACCGCTCGGTGTCGTTGCGGAAGCGTCGCCCGATGTAGATGCGTTCGAGCACCTCGTCGTTGGCCTCGTGGGCACGACGGAGGTCGTCTGGCATGGCCTCAGGGTCGTAGAGGTCGGCGATAGTTGCGGGGAAGTGGGCCTCGCGGGCGAGAAGAATTTCTTCCGCGCAGCGAGTCAGATCGGATTTATTCTGCGAGGTCAGAGATGGTAAGGGGAATGTATTCCAACACAGTGTGTTTGAGTATCTGTAGTCTGTTTTAATACGTCCGCCTACAGTTGCCACCCAAAGTAGATGCATACGGGAAGAAATTATTGAAATATCCCATACCGTTGAGCCATATATTGCTGACGCTGAATCAGCGATAATTGTTGTGCGTCCATCGACGATGCCGACTGTTATGTAGTCTCTATGTTCCGAGAAATGCCTTGGGATAATCGCATTAATGCTATCGCGGTGTGGCGCGTAAACAAAGCGATGAGGCGTTCCGATATGCGCTCTCGATTGCGTGCCGCTGCTTTCGGTTCTGACAGATCGAACTCCGTCAATGCGTGCGGAGATAAAGTGGTTTTCAGTCGCGCGTTCTAATTCCTCGTCTGTGATCCACAAGCACCACCTCCTCGTTCCTTGTATATACTCACGAGAACCAAGGAAGTCGCGAATGACCCTGCTAGTTTCACTACCAGCGGATTCAATAGTCGATTTGTCGTTCAGCGTGGAAATAATTAGGTTTCCGCCATCGGAGGGCATGTTTCCCTTTGACATGAGCGGTAGATCAGAGATCGGAGCGGTCCGCTTCGCAACAACGGTCGGCTCACCTTCGATCAAATAGGGGGATATTGAAGCAACTTGCCTCTCCATTTTGCCGTCGAATAGCCTTCTTGGCCCCGATTTATCAAGCCCAAGTCCGACTACAATGCAAGTAACGACGGCCTTATTGGAGGCTAGATTTGACCACTTAAAAGATTTGTGGGCAAATTGGATGTGATTGCCCGTCGAAAATATCAACGGCCACAGCATCAAAACTTGCTCGCCCTGAGTAATGGAATTGGTAGAAACAAGCGCACTTTTGGCGTTGTTCCTCGCATTGAACTTTGCGGCCTTGTAAAAGAACGCAGCCGCATAGTCCAAGTCCTTGTAGCTTGGCTGATCGTCGCGCAAGACAGCGGCCATGTCGGATTTCTGCGACGGACTCTGCTGCACGCTCCCCACGAACGGGGGGTTACCGCAGAGATAGGTTTCACCTCCCTCGTTCGCGAAGTCGATTTCCGCCTGATCGAGTGGCGTTTGGAACAGGTCGTCGGAGGTGACTTTCACGCCGCTGCCTGTGGGCGGGCAGATGCTGAGCCAGTCCAGGCGGAGCGCATTCCCGCAGGTGATCCAGTTTTGGGCATTGAGGGGCAGGAATTCCGCCAGGGCCTCCTGCTGACCCCGGTAGAGCACGTCGCACTGATACTCGGCGATGATGAGTGCAAGGCGGGCGATCTCCGCAGGGAAGTCGCGGAGTTCGATCCCCCGGAAGTTGGTCAGCGGGATATCGGAACGGCGGTCAGGTTCGCCGCGTCGCTTGTTGATCTCGGCCTCTATCGCCCGCATCTCCTTGTAGGCGATGACGAGGAAGTTGCCCGAGCCACAGGCCGGATCGAACACCCTGATCCGGGACATTCTCTTCCGAAGGTTCAGCAGTTTCTGAGGGCTTGATCCCGCCTCGTCCAGCGTCGTTCGCAGGTCGTCGAGGAAGAGCGGGTTCAGGACCTTCAGGATGTTGGGCACGCTCGTGTAGTGCATGCCGAGGGAGCCACGCTCGTCCTCGTCCGTCACCGCCTGGATCATCGACCCGAAGATGTCCGGATTGATCTTCCGCCAGTTCAGGCTGCCGATGTGGAGAAGGTAGGAGCGGGCCACCTTGCTGAACCGGGGCACCTCGGTGCTGCCGCTGAATAGCTGTCCGTTCACATAGGGGAACTTGACGACGTAGCGGGGCAGCCCGGCAGCCTCGCGGGCACCGGGCTTGGTGTCCATAGCTCGGAATATCTCTCCGATCACCGCATGGGTGTCGGAGGAGTCAGGCGCGGCCATCTGCTCAACCGTGCCGCTGAACAGCCGGTCGCCCTGGAAGATGTCGGTGTCCTCGGCGAAGAAGCAAAAGATCAGCCTCGCCATGAAGTGGTTCATGTCGTGCTGGCGTTCGACGGAGGCCCAGTCGGGATTCTCCTTAAGAAGCTGAACGTAGAGCTTGTTCAGCCTCCCCGTCGCCTTCACGTCGAATGAGTTTTCCCGAATCTCCGCGACCGTCGTGATCCCGGCGAGCGGCAGGAAGAATCCGAAGTGATCGGGGAACTCGGAGTAGCTGCACGCAACGGTGCCGCCGCCGTTCATGTCCTCCGCCTGGAAGGTGTCGCCATCCGTGGCGACTATGAACTTGGCCTTAGCCGTGGCGGTCTTCGGGCTCTCGCGCAGAGCCGTCAGGGTCGCGTCCACCTCGCCATGAGGGCAGGTCGCGATGTGGATGTTGCTGCGCTGGAGGACCCCGCCGGGGAGGTCCGAGGAGTTGCTCTTTCCCGACCTCAGCAGCCGGATCGTGGTTTCCTTGTTGTCGAACGCACGCAGGAATTCGAACGGAAACTCAGCCGGGTCGAATGGCTCTGCCGCCAGGGCTGATACGGCTTCTTCGATCTCAACGGGATTCATGGCAGCAGCTTAGGGCGGGCGCTTGCGGTCGCCAATCAATGGATTGGCGCTGAACGTAGTTGATTGGAGGTTCGCCGGGACGGGCGGCCTTCGATATAACGTTGGCGGTTCAAGGGGTGGGTGATGCGAACACCAAAATCCGTGGAAAAGCTCGACGAACTGGGGCGGGTCCGACTGTCGCAGCATTTCTTCATGCGCGACTTTCTCTACAGCGAGATCGCGAACCTGCACGGAATGCCCAACATTCCCGAAGACCCCGACCTCGCAATCGAGGCGGGAACTCATCTCTGCCAGGAGCTTCTCGAACCCCTGCACCTGACCTTCGGCGGAATCGCAATCCGCTCAGCCTATCGATCCCCGAAGGTCAACGCGTTCGGCAACGCACGCAATTACAACTGTGCTCGGAACGAGGCCAACTACGCCGGGCATATTTGGGATCGGCGCGACGACCAGGGGCGGATGGGGGCGACTGCCTGCATCGTCATTCCGTGGTTTGCGGACCTGTATGAAGGGGGTCGCGAGTGGCAAGCCCTGGCGTGGTGGGTCCACGATCACCTGCCCTATTCGTCGATGGAGTTCTTCGGCAAGCGTGCGGCGTTCAATCTGAATTGGCGAGAACGACCGGATCGCGAAATCTATGGTCAGGTGGCGCCGAAGGGATATCTGACCCGGCCCGGCATGGTTGGGCACCAGGATGACCATTCAGCTTCATATGGCGACTTCCCCGTCCTGAGGACCGCTTGATGCCGAGACCCCAGTTCCATCTCGTGGTTCACGCCGATTGGAGCGTGAACCCGAATAAGAGATGGGCCGCTCTCGCGCGCTGGGAGAACCGTTGGACCATCGAAGCCATTGAGCCGGTCGGACCCGTCGGCAACTGGGTCCAGGGACTGTGTTGTGAAGCGGCGCGGGGATCGGTCCTGGCGGGCTTCGACTTCCCGATCGGGGTGCCTGCCGATTATGGGCACAAGACGGGCTTGGGGGGTTTCCCGGACCTCCTGCAAGCGATCGGGACCGGTCCTTGGGCTTCGTTCTCGGACATTGCCCGCGACCCGGCCGACATCAGCATGCAGCGGCCATTCTATCCCGCTGGCGCCTCAGCCGGGATCAAACAGGCGGACCTGTTGAAGGCGCATGGTGTGCTCGATCTCGATGGCATCCGTCGGGTTTGCGAGCGCAAGACCGCTGACCGGAGGGCCGCCTGTCCGGTGTTCTGGACCCTGGGTGGCAATCAGGTCGGGCGTGGTGCTCTGTCCGGGTGGGTCGAGGTGTTGAGGCCCGCCTTGCGCCAAGGAGCCAAGCTATGGCCCTTCGACGGTGATCTCCCGGCCTTGGCCTCCGGTGCTGGTCTGGTCCTCGCCGAAACCTACCCAGCCGAAGCCTACGGGCATGTCGGGGTGACGTTCAGCCAGCGCGAGAGCAAGACCAGCCAGACGGACCGCTCCGGTAAGGCCGGTGCATTACTGGCCTGGGCCGATCGGCGTGCTGTCCGGCTGTCGCCGAGCGTCCAGGACATGATCCAGGACGGGTTCGGTTCAGACAGGGCGGGCGAGGACCGTTTCGATGCTCTGCTCGGGCTTCTCGGGATGATCGAGGTCGCGGCGGGCTGGCGATCAGAAGGATCAGGCGTTGATCCCGCCTGGGAGGGCTGGATTCTCGGGCAAGGCGGAAACGCGGACCCCGTTCGGATATCAGCCGACGCGCGGACTGAAGTCGCATGTCTGAAAGTTGAGGCTGGCATAGGCAGAGCGGATGAAGCCCTGCGAGGCTATGGCCTCGCCCCCTTCGCAACCGTTCGTTTGGACCGAGACAGCTTCCTCATCGAGATCGCCGACCACGAGATCGCGAGTCGGGAGAAATCCATCTACGCCTTCGTCATCGGGGACGAGATCGTTCGGATCGGGTCGAGCAAGGCTGTGCTGGCGAGCCGGATGCGCTCTTGGCAGCGCGACGTGAGCGGCGCCCTGTCTGGCCGCAAGACCTCAACCCCGCCCTGGGAGGCCGAGGCATGGCGGGAACTCCTCACAACACATCCGGTCGGAACCGTCTACGCCCGCATCGGAACGGTCGTTGAAACCCCCGTGGGGACCTTCTCGGCATACCTCGATGAGGAGAGCCTGCTGATCGGTCGATACCGCCCAGCGCTCAATCGTAGTTTTCACCGCTGATCGGCGACTTAGACGGGATCGACCCGTTCGGTTCAGGATGTAGGCGAGCTTGGGGGGCTCGATGGGTAGTATCTCAGTTTGAACTAGGCAGCGGGCCGATTGGCCAGCGCCGCCTCAAGCTCGCACTTCCCTGCCAGATATAGACATGACCCGCGACACATACCGCTTATGAGCCTCGCCGCCGCCTCCTGCAGGTCGACTAAGGGCAGGTGATAAATGGGTTCATGGTGCGCGATCCGGTTTCGAACATCGAGGATGCGGATGCACAGCGCATGCGCTGTGGCGCGGTCCATGGCGGCATCATAGGCAAAGACACGACCAATATAGGTGCTCCAACCTAGTGGCACTTCGTAGCTATCAGACAGGAGCGAGACCCAAAAGCCAGCCGATAGGTCAGCGACGATGGAGCCGGTCGGGGGTCGGCGCATCCGACGGTTCCTCCTTTGGCGCGCAATCGCTGCCAGCAGTTTGTCCTTGTCAGAATCGGTGAGTTGTCTGACCGCGACGAGTTCGTCGTAAGGCCAGTCCTCCCCATATCTTCGCTGCAGGATAGTGTTCAGTCGGTTTCTGAGCGTGACTTCCCAAATCTGAACAGACAAATACATGGCTTGTGAAAGCTCTGTATTCCAATGATAGAGGCTTAACGCTGATATCGTGTTTCCGTTGGTCTCTTTGACGTAGCGGTTGAGGCGAGCCTTACTTATTGTAGATGCGAGCGAACTTGCTAACGCTTCCTTACCTGCAAAAATCGCTTGCATCCAATCCGCTCCTCATGCATTGACGCAATGTGCGCTGAGGGAAACGGTCACTGGCTTGCCACACCCCCCTTGGACAAGAGCTAAAGGGCGGCCCGCAAGGGCCGCCCTTCCTGCATCTACCCTAAGCTACGCTTCTTGTAAGGCCCTCGTTTTGCTGGAGCCAAGCCGGTCAGCCTATCCGGATTTTGTCCTAAGCCGATTTCCGGTCGCTGGTTGAGGACGCGGCCTAAATCTCAACCGGCCCGTTTAGAGTCGGTAGGATCGAGGCAGGGTCCACTTTGAGCGCGGCCGTCCATGCGAGCAGTTCCAGGACGCTGAGATTGCGTTCGATGGCTTCGATCTTCCCGACGAATGAGGGTGGCTTGCCGAGCTTCGCGGCCAAGTCCCGCTGCGTGAGACCCGCAGCCTTCCTCGCCTCAATGAGCGAGGCGATCACGGCACGATGGTGGGGTGAAGACACCCAAGCTGGCATGGCGGCAACATCCGATACGGTGTTGCCGTCATTGCCCCGCTTCCACTATGCTCCCACGATAGGAGCAAAACGGGGGGATAGATGCTTCGCCAGTATTGGTGGCTGTGGGGGCTGATCGGGCTGTTTCTGTTGGGCTATTGCGCCGAACAAAGCAAAAACAAGGACGTTGAGGGTCCATTGCCCAAGCGGTTTCAGGGCGCCTACAACTCGATGGGGTGCCCCAGCGGATCGAACATTGCTTCGCTCGTCACGGTCGGCGACAACAGCATCAACTACAACAGTGCCTCGTTCACCGTGGATGAGGTCGTCTCCGAAGACGACAACTCGATCACTCTCCGGGGCCGTCCCTCCGGCGTGGGCTGGGCAGAAGGCTCCCGCACCTACACGCTGACCTACGCGCCGGTCGGCGGGACCGCGATGTTGAACGGATCGGAATACGACCGCTGTTCCCAATACTGACCGTCAGACCCTCTGCACCGGAACGTAGGAGTTCGGCTAAATACGAGATGTTCGAACCATCCCAGCATCTCCGCCAGAAGGCCGCCGACCTATGGGCCGCCCGCGATTTCCCAGCGCCCTACGCGGTGACGCTGCCATTCCCCTCGACCCAAGCTGAAGACGACAGGATGGACGCGATCTCTGGCTGGGCGCGCGAGGAGGAGCGGTTGGGACGGTCTCGCCGGACCGTCCACGCCGGACGTGGCGAGGTGATCTTCGAGTTCGAGTCCTATGTGGATGCAGTGGAGTGTGCTTTGCGGTTCCGCTAAGGCTGCCTACGCAAATAGGGGGTCACCGATGCCACCAAGGCAGATTAATCAGGGCAGCTTTCGCGAATTTACGTTCGTGGTCGCCCAGGTCGGCGAGATCGTTGTGGCTGTCGGTCGAAACGAGAAAGGCGTTGAGGTCGCAAGAACCTCGGGTATTTCTGCGGAAGAAACCGAACGCGAGTTAAAACAGTCACTTCTGAGCTTGTCGAATAGCTATCTCGGCCTCGAAGAGGCGGTCCGTCTATTCACCAAGGTTTATCCCGGCGGGTTCGATGATCCATACTACCTGCTGAGGGAGCGGGCCTACAAAGTGAAGTCCTTCCAGGCGTTCGCCACGGCTGCACCGGCTGATGTCCTGGGCGATATATCTCAGGCAACTGCCGTGGCCGACCGACTTCGGTCGGTGTTCGGCGCCACGGACATCCTACACACGGTCGAGAAGGCAAAATTCCGTGACGCGCTCACCCGTCAGCCCACCGCCTTAGTGCGCGCCCTGTCAGACGTGCTCGCCGAGGGCCAGCCGAGCGAGGCTTTCGATGCCTACGCCGGACTTCTGCGAGCGGAAGATGCCTGTAGCTGGCCAAATGCCACCTACCTCCTTTTCTTAGCCGATCCCGCGCGCTGGCTGTTCATCAAGCCGAGCGTTCTCCAGGCGTGTGCCGATCGGCTCGGCTGGGAGATGCACTACGACTCGTTCGTTTCGGCGGACACTTATCGAGGCTTCCTCGATTTCGGACGGGAGCTTTGGTCAAAGCTGGAGCCGCTTCATCCCCGAGACTGGATCGACGTGCACACCTTCATCTTTGCTGTGAACCATGATGGGTATGTTGCCGAGATGCTCGCCGACCGCGAGACATGGGAAGCGACGCAGTAGCTCGGGGAGGGGCGTGTGTATCAGTCCGGCTTGACCATCAAGGAGGCGCTGGAGGCGGTCAGCAAGAACATCTACGTCTTGCCCGCGATCCAGCGCGAGTTCGTCTGGAAGCCGGACCAGATTTGTCGCCTGTTCGACAGCCTCATGCAGGGCTACCCCTTCGGCACCTTTCTATTTTGGAAGGTGGAGCCGGAGAGAAGCGGCCAGTTCAAGTTCTTCGGTTTCGTCCAGAACTATCACGAGCGCGATGCCGCCCATTGCCCGGAATTGGGGCTGCTGCCCAACCGTGAACTGACCGCCGTGCTCGACGGACAACAACGGCTGACTGCCCTCAATATTGGGCTGCGGGGTTCCTTGGCCATCAAGGAGCCCAATAAGTGGAGGACTAATCCGAACGCATTCCCGCGTCGGACTCTCCACCTCGACCTCCTGGCAACGCGTGGCGAGGACGAGGAGGGTGAAGCCTACCGTTTTCGCTTCCTGGAAGCTGATCGGGCGGCGGCGGATCAGGAGGCCCTCTGGTATCCGGTGCCCGACATCATGGGCGTGCCGGATAACTCTCAGCTTTCCGAATGGCTGTTCGGCAAGTTCCAAGATCGCGGCCTGCCCAAGGAGCTTCACACCGACGCGAGCCGCGCCCTGCACAGGCTTTTCAACGTCGTCCATACCGCACCGAACCTGACATTCTATACCGAGCGCAGTCAGGAGCTTGATCGCGTCCTGCGCATCTTCATCCGCATGAACTCGGGAGGCACGATCCTCTCCTATTCGGACCTGCTGCTCAGCATCGCTGTCGCGCAGTGGTCCAAGCTCGACGCTCGGCGGGAAATCCACGGCGTGGTGGATGAGATCAACCGCGTTGGCTCGGGCTTCAACATCTCCAAGGATTTCGTGCTGAAGGCCGGTCTGATGTTGGCCGATATCGCCAGTGTTGGATTCAAGGTCGAGAACTTCAACAAGGCGAATATGGCCACGCTCGAAGCAGCATGGCCGGATGTGCGCCGAGCCTTGGTCTTGGCTGTCGAACTCGCGGCCTCCTTTGGCTTCAGCGAACAGACGCTACGTGCGGACAGCGCTCTGCTGCCGATCGCCTACTATCTCTACAGACGAAAGCCCCAGGCCAGTTGGCTGACGCACCCGGATACGGCCAAGGAGCGTGACGAAATCAAGAGTTGGCTGATCCGCTCTCTCATCAAGGCGGGAGGCGTGTGGGGCAGTGGGCTCGACGTGCTTCTCACGGCCCTTCGCACCATCATCCGCGATCACCACGACCGCTTTCCGACCGCCCTGCTGGAGAAGGAATTGGCTGCCCGAGGGAAGTCCCTCCATTTCGGTCCCGAGGAGATCGAAGACCTTCTCGACATGGAATACGGCGACCGACGGCTTTTTCCGCTGCTCACGCTGCTCTATCCGTTCATCGACGTGCGCCAACTTCACCACGTCGATCACGTCTTCCCGAAGGGCCAGCTTCAAAAACGTCGTCTGGAGAAGGCCGGTGTCGCGCCCGATCAGGCGGAGGAGATCGTCATCTGCCGCGAGCGGTTGGCCAATCTTCAACTGCTGGAGGGCCTCCTGAACGTGTCGAAGAACGACTCCCTCCCCGCCTCATGGTTGAAGGCCGCGTATTCTGACCCTGTGCAACGACAAGCGGTTTGTGATCGCCATGACCTCGGGGACGTGCCTGAGACCGCAGCAGACTTCCTCACATTCTATGGCGCGCGTCGCGAACGGATTCGGGCGCGGCTGACCAATTTGCTTTCACGCGAACAGGAAGCACTGGCGAGCGAAGAGGCGATCCAGGTGGAGGCCGTATAAATGAGGCTCTCTGATCTGCCCCCCGAGCCCTCTTTGCTCATCCGCATAACCCGCGAATGGCATCCCGGCCTCTCCGATGAGCAATTGTATGAACGGGTCCGACGCTACTGGCGCATTCAGCCGCAGCGGCGTGAACGACCGCCCGTCTTGGCTTACGGCGTGGCTGAAGGCGTGATCCGGGCCGTTTATCGCATAGAGGGCTGGGAAACCTACGACATGGCGACGGAGGCCAAGCGTTGGGATCGGAGCGATAGGGCACAGCACGCAGCGGGTGAGCGGGTTGGCTTTGTCGGTCGCGTGCCGCGCGAACTCCAGCACCTTGTCGGCCAGCCGTTGATCGACTGCCCCAAGTCGCAGAACCCGGTCACCTACCTGAACTGCTGACTATCCCCTGCCGGGGGCGAGGGGGCGGCGGACCTTGGGGGGTCAGCCTTCGTCATCCCCGGCATCAACCGGCTTCCTCCGTCCTTTTGGCGGTTCTCGCGATACGAGCGCATCCTGCTCATGACAGAGCGTCACATTGGTCAGACCTGCCGCATCCAGCAGACGGTGGAGGCGTTCCGCTTGCTGCCTGCTGAACAGATAGATGTCGTAGTCACCCGCGTAATCTGGCTTTCGGATCGCTCCCCGAAAGACAAACTGGAAAATGTCTTCGTCCTCAGCGGAAATTCGAACGTCCTCCTTCGACAGCCCGAGCAGATCGAGCAGGGGCATCAAATGGGCCGCCGCCTTGCTGCTGTAGATGTAAGCGCAGGCGGTGAAGTCCATCATTCCGTCCAGCCCAGCCAGCCGGGCGGGCCACGGCTTCTCAGGGCTGATCCGATGCGACATGACGAGTTTGCCGACATCGTTTCCTGACCAATATCCGAGGTTGGGAAAGGTAGTCCGGATGTGATCCGCAACCGCCCGGAGGTCCGCCAGCCCGTCCCACGTCTCCCAGTGTGGGGACGAGCATTCCCAGTCCACGAAGTATCGGATTGTCACCTGAGGATGGCCAGACCGAGGACGCTCGATCAGCCGCTCTTCAATCTCCAGCAAATCGCCGTGCAGCTTCTGCGCGACCTTGGCTCCGAGGCTGCGAAGGTAGCCTGCACCTGCCATGGTGACTCTGGCTGGACTGGGGAGGTCCAGCGGGGTCCACATGGTCATCCAGTGCTGTTCCCCGACGACCCAGTTATTAGTCGAGATCAGCACGAGATTTCGCCCATTAGCCGCGCGTCGCAAGTCCGCGAGGTCCTTGAGCATCGTATCCCCGCGCTCGACACCAAGCTTCAGCGCACTACCGTCAGCCCGCTCAAGGCGCCCCCAGTGCTCAACCGACTTTAGGTTGAACTCGGCTCGCCAAAGCCTGAGCGATGACTTGGAGATCGACAGTCTGCCCGCTCGGACCGCCGCCGGGGGTTCGTCAACGTAAAACCGCCATCCGGCCAGTCCGGCGAGGTCGCCACTGACAAGGAAGTCGTGGGTGACGAGTAGGACGGCGTGTTCGGTTTGGTTCTTCGAGATGGTCTGAAGGTGACCGTTCACTTGAAGCTGGACCTGCGCCCGGCTGTCCCGGCTCGAATGTGCCGTGAAAATCGGCAACTCCGGCGCCGCCTCCCGCAGTTTCTTCTCCTGTTCCCTCAGAAGGACAATGGTGGGGAGCGCCAGCACGCTGAGGCCGGGTTCAGAGATTATCTCGCCCCGCATGTGGTGAGATTTTCCCATCCCTGGTGGTCCCGTGAGGACGGTCACTTTCAGGGGCACCCTCATTTGCGCCTCTTGCGAGGGCGCGCCTGAAGCTTGGGCGACGGCGCCATCAGGCGGCGCACCGCTGTTTGATACGCCGCCTCCGCCTCCGCGAGCCGAGCGGGTCCATACCAAGCTTCAGGATTGCTGGCTTTGACGGAAAAGCCGCGCTTGGCCGAGGACCATGCGGCCAACAACCGGATTGACCCGGTTGGGCGCACCATTTTGCCCGAAACCACGACGATCAGGCAGACATCACTGACTTGGCCGCGACGACTGCGTTCAATGAGCGCGTAGTGGAGAGCACCACGCTGGTCATGTCGCAGAATGGAATAGCTAGTTTTGATCGCGGTGGCCGGGCGGCCAATTTTGACGGGAAACATGGGTCATCCTTCTCCGCTCTTAGCGGCATTGGGGGTTGATGAGAGGGGTTGGATCAGCCCTTGAGGGCGAGCGGATTGACCGCGAAATCTTGCGGTTTTCGACCGGAACGACCGTCCACACGAACACCCACGTTGCGGATCAAGCAGGCGGCTTCGAGAACCTCGCAGGCCGCCTGCATTGTCTTGGGTTCGCGGAGGCTGCCCACGGGTCCAAGTTCAGAGCGCCGCACGCGGGCGGCGTTGAACATGGCCACGCCGTGCTTCCTAAGGAGGGCGATCAGGTGTTGCGCGGCGCGCACTTCAGGAGGAGTGGCTGAAGCCCCGAGAGCGCGCAGCATCATCGGCTCGGCGTAGCCATCGATGAATCGGCAGGCCGCGTGATAGGATTCGCGAGAGATCACGCTGGGTGGAGGACTGGCCAGGGGCGCTTCGGCCGCCCACGTCAGATATTCCCGGATCAGCGCAAGTCGGAGCGCCACGCCGCGCTGCTTGCCCAGCCACTGGGCGGCGGCCTCGCCGCCTTCACCACACCGTTCGATGTTCCTCTCCACCCACGCGGTGAGATCAGCTTCAGCGTCGCTTGCGAGACAGCAGGCTTCCGGTTGAACGCCAACAGGGATGGCAAACAGTCGCGCCAACGCGTCGTGCGCGAGTGCATCGTTCAAGGGCTGTTGGAGTTGGAAACCACGGCGTGCGGAAGGCGCGATGTAGAGAAGGCGGGAAGCGAAGCCGGTGCTTGAAGCCTTGTCCAGGATGGACCGGGCAATGCTGGGCTGTGTCCCACCAAGCACCGACACGGCCAACCGAGGAATCACCAACGGAGGTTGGTTGGCGCGCCGGATGGAGTGTTTGCGAGCGCCGAATGCCTGAAGCCAGAACTGCTCCCCACCCGCAGACCCAAACGTCCCCCACCATCCTGCCAACTCGTCCCGGAGAAGCAGATTGCCTTTCTGACTGGTGACGGCTGCATCTCCAGTCGCCCGAGGGGTCGCGTCGTGAAGGGTAAAATCCGTCTCGCCGACCATCTCCTCAATCTCGCCAACCATTCGGGTCAGCGAATCCAAGGCCGGGCTCTTGTTCGAGGACGGCTCGCCGATCAGAGCCGTCCACAGCAGAGGTGGCTCTTTCCAGCTTCCCACTTGCGCGACACGCGAGTTCCCGAGCATCGCGCCCGCCACCGTGAGGAGACCGGCGGCTACAAAATCAAACGGGGCGTTGGCGGCAACGGCTGTGCCTTCACACCATTCCTGCCAGAATTCGCCCAGCATCTCGGCGGGAAACGGCGGCGCGGCGGGCTCGTGGTTTGCCAGAACCGCGAGGTCCGGACGTTCCCAGGTGACTGGGAGGTGAGGGTTGAACTGGACGACCGAAGTCATCGGCATCTCCTTGGTTGTTGATGACCAAGGACTACGGCGGCGCTGGAGAACCGTCGTTCAAACGAAACTATTTTGAAATTGCACGTGGACGACGAAGCTGGTTGCGCTCCAGCATCCCTCGGATCGCAGCCCGCATGCCGCCTTCGGAATTTGGGACCCACTCGTCTTTTGGGCGCCCTGAGATAGTGGGGTAGCCCTTCTCATCATCGCCACGGAATCGAAGCGCCTCCCGGATTAGCCCGCTGATCCGCGCCGCCCCATTGCTGTCCCACCATTCTTGGAGATGGGGGGCGAAAAAGTCCGGCCAGCGTTTGCCCCACCCCGGTTCGCGTCCGATCCGACGGTCTTGAAGCCGTTTGACCTCCTCATAGTGCCCGGCGTGAAGCAACTCTATGATGAGGGCTACCTCGCCCAATTGGGCGGCATGTATGGCGAGCCGCAGCGGGTGCAGAGGCTGGCCACGTTGCGCCGACTCGAACTCCTGCTCGATACTGAAAACCGCCTCCAGTGCTTGGTCGAGGTGGGCGGCGATGAAATAGGGTGAAGTTGGGGAAAGATCGTCTCCGCCCGACCCTTCAAGAAAGTCGTCGATTGCGTCGGAGAATAGAAGGTTCGCGTGTTCCGGGTCGGTCCAGCGTTGGTCGGGCACAACCACCTTTGATGCCACCGCCAATCCCAATGCTCGATACTTGACGGCTCCTAAGATGGAGACGAGCGCTCCGGCCCAATCATCTGCCTCGCGTGTCTTCAGGTATGTGCCATGCAGGTCTTCAGCCTTCTCCGATAGCTGATCCACGAGCGCCTTGATGACCGCTTCGTCAGTCTCCACCCCACCCCCCTTTCTTCTTTGAGCATTTAGGGACGTTAGGTCGGTCCGAGGGGATCGTCACGGGGGCACGGCCAAGCTGTGCGGTCTAATAGCACAGGGCTACCGGCGTAGATCATCT
>VYMF01000150.1_pt1 | contig 21686 bp, 23 predicted proteins | sample 5115271 | NCBI WGS metagenome assembly VYMF01 (sample SAMN12291778, study PRJNA351875) | freshwater metagenome | isolation source: freshwater lake | place: USA: Michigan, Wintergreen Lake | collected 2013-08-08
AGACCCGCGAGGATGTGCACGGCGAACTGACCCTCGACAGCGGTCCCTTCCAGCGCCTGACCGGCTCGTTCGGCCAGGCCGACTACACCCACACCGAGTTCGAGGGCCCCGGCAATCCCGGCACCGTCTTCCAGTCCGACGGCTGGGAGGCGCGCGGCGACCTGGTGCAGCGCACCCGGGACGGCTGGAACGGTGCCATCGGGGTCCAGACCCTGTCGCGATCCTTCGAGGCCATCGGCGCGGAGGCCTTTGTTCCGGGCAGCGATATCGAGGAGGCGGGAATCTATACGGTCCAGCGGCTCGACCGCGCCGGCTGGGGCCTGGAAGGCGGACTGCGCTACGACCGCCGCTCCATCACGGCCACGCCCCTTTCGGGCGGGCCGGAAATCCAGCGTGAGTTCGACAACTGGTCGGGCTCGGCGGCGGCCTTCATCAAGCCCTCACCGGACCTGTTCCTCGGGATCAGCCTCGCCCATAACGAACGCGCGCCGTCCGAGGTCGAGCTGTTCGCCGACGGCCTGCACATCGCCACCGGCACCTATGAGACCGGCGACGTGACCCTGGACAATGAGACCGTCACCACGATCGAGGGCACGGTCCACTATGAGGCCGGCCGGTTCCACGGCGACCTGCACGTCTATGTCTCGAAATACGACGGCTTTATCGACGAGCGGGACACGGGTGCAGTGTTCATCGACGGCGGCGAGAGCTTCCCGATCTTCCAGTTCGTGCAGACGGGGGCAGACTTCCGCGGCTTCGAGGCCGAGGCCGGCTATGACCTCTGGAGCAGCGGCGGGCGTGTCCTGAGCTTCGAGGGTGCGGTCGATTTCGTGGACGCCGAGACCGATCTGGGTCCGGCCGCGCGCATTCCCCCCTACAGTGTGAGCGGACGCCTGCTTTGGACCTCGACACCACTCGACGCGACCCTGGAGGTCCGACGCGTCGGGGAGCAGGACCAGCTGGCCGACTTCGAACTGGGAACCGACGGCTATACGATGGTCAATCTTTCGGGCGTCTGGCGTCCGTTCACCGACCGGGACATCGCCGTCTTCGCCGAAGGCCACAATCTGACCGACACGGAGGCGCGCGAACATGTCAGCTTCCTGAAGGACCTGGCCCCGCTCCCGGGGCGGAATTTCAGGGCGGGGATCAGCTATCGCTTCTGACGCGAGCGCCCGGCAGGCGAGCCGGTTTGCCGCCCTGACCGGTCTGCGCTAGACACGCGCCTCCTTTCACTCACCAGAGCCGTTTCGCGTCCATGACCGACACAACCTCCTCCGCCGCCCTGTCCGGCAACGTCCTGTTTTACGGCAAGCCCGAACCGCTGTCGGTCGAGGCCCACGGCAGCCTCGGCGTCGATCCCGTTGAAAAACCCTATGGTTTCGTGGCCAAGACCAATCTGGTGCCGCTGACGGTGACCGAATTCGCCCCGGCCGCCCTGTCCTATCCGGTGATCTTCATCGGCGACGCCCGGATGCCGGTCGCCGTCATGGCCCTGCGCGGTGGCGAGAACCTGTTCGTCAGCGAGGCCGGCGAGTTCCGGGCCGAGGCCTATATTCCGGCCTATGTGCGCCGCTATCCGTTCGTCTTCGCCAATGACGATGCCCAGAAGCGTTTGATCCTGTGCGTCGACCGCGACGCCCCCTTCATCCGGGAAGGCGGCGCGACCCCGATGTTCGTCGACGGCAAGCCTTCGTCCTACGTCGAGCAGGCGATGGAGTTCTGCAACAATTTCGAGCTGGAGCGTCAGCGTACCGACGCCTTCGTCAAACTTCTGACCGAGCTGGACCTGCTGGACACCCGCGAGGCCATGTTCACGCCGCGCAATCCGGACGGCACCGCCGGCGCGCCGCAGAAGATCGCCGAATATTTCGCCGTCTCGGAAGACAAGCTGAAGGCCCTGCCGGCCGAGAAGCTGGCCGAACTGCGCGACAACGGCGCCCTGGGCCAGATCTATGCCCATCTGGTGTCGCTGCTCGGCTGGGATCGCCTGATCGCCCTGGCCTTCCAGAAGGCCGCTGCCGCACAATCGGCCGCCGGCAACGCCTGACGCCTGGCTGGTAGCTAGTGACTACTGGCTAGTGGCTGGTCAGCGGTCTCGGACCGCTATCGAAAAACAATGGCCCCGTCCGGTTCGTCCGGGCGGGGTTTTTCGTTGGAGGAAGAGGTGTTCGGCTCACACTCGCCACTCGCCACTCGCCACTCGCCACTCCCGCCGCGTCAGCGGCGGGTCAGCAGTGCCCGCGTCAGGCATGAGAAAACCAGTCGACCCGCTTCGTCGAGCAGGTCGTGCTGCGCGATGACGATGCCCTTTTCATCGCCGACCGGGTCCTTGCCCATGACCGTCATCCGGCCGCGAATCAACTCACCCGCCGGCGGATTGCGCACATAGCGCAGGCCATCGACCGCCAGCACCTTGGACTGGGCCCAGCCCGCTGCCTTGTCAGAAAACAGCCGGCTCCACAGCGCATAGACCATGGCGTCCGGCGCGCCGTAGGACGGATCCCAGCCCGGCAGGAAGCGTTCAACGAACACATCCAGGGCAGCCGCATCGACCATACAGGCCCCCAGCGGCACGACCTCACCCACGCCGAGATCCTCGAAATGGACGTGCAGCGGTTCGGTCATCCGGTCGTTCCCATCAGCCTGCGGGCTCTTCCGAAACCCGGACCAGCAGCTTGCCGTCGTGATCGCCTGTGAACAAGCGGTTCAGCGAGTCCAGCGCGCCTTCCAGGCCATCGTCGACATGGACCTTCCACTTGACCTCGCCACTGTGCAGCCAGGGGCCCATCTCCGTGACCATCTCGCGGGCCCGGTGGGCATAGTCGAGCACCAGGAAGCCCTGGACGTTGAGCCGGTGGGTGATGATGCGGGCGAAATTGGGTGACGGCGGCACCTTCGTCGCATTGTAGGCCGAGATCAGGCCGCAGACCGCCATCCGGCCATGGGTCTTCAACCGGTTGAACACGGCGATCATGATGTCCCCGCCGACATTCTCGAAATTGAGGTCGATCCCGTCGGGGGCCAGGCGATCCAGGGCGGCGCCGACATCCTCGTTCTTGTAGTCGATGGCCGCGTCGAAACCGAGTTCCCCGGTCAGCCAGCGGCATTTGTCGGCCCCGCCGGCAATGCCGATGACGCGACAGCCGCGCGCCTTCGCCACCTGACCGGCGATCGAGCCCACCGCGCCGGCGGCAGCAGAGATCACCAGCGTCTCCCCGGCCTTGGCCTTGAGCACATCCGTGACGCCGAAATAGGCCGTCATGCCGGTCATTCCGAGCACGCTGAGGTTTGCGGTCAGCGGCATGCCGGGAGCGCGGTGGACCTGGCGCAGCTCCATCTCATTGACCACGGCATAGTCCGCCCAGCCGCCGGACATGGGCGTGACCACATCGCCGGCCCGGAAGCGGCTTGAACGGCTCTCCTCGACCACGCCGAGGGTCAATCCGCGCATGACGCCGCCGATCGGAACCGGCGGCAGATAGCCCTCGGCGTCATTCATCCCTCGACCAGCTCCAGATCGCCGGGCTGGATCAGACCCCTGGGCCGCTGGCGCAGGACCCACTGACGATTCACGCGAGCCATGGCCAACTCCGGATACTGACGGGTTTTCTTTGTGAACGCGCATAGTCTGCAAGGCGCGGCCCACTGTCCAGCCGAACCAAAGAAAAAGGCGGACCCGGAGGTCCGCCTTCAAGTGGCATCATCAAGGATGAGGCGCGGAGGCGACGGGCTGATCTGCATCAGCCCGTATCGGGGGGGCGTGATCGCCTCCGCAGCTGAAGAACGCCGACAGGGGGATCCGGTTCCTGACGTCCGCGCCCCGACCGGTCATGACGCAGGAGCCCCGGTCGGGAAAGAAGACCTACCCCACCGCGTTGTGGCGCGACGGGTGGAAGAACAGTGCCTGGCTGATCGCCGCCTTCACCGTCTCCGGCTGGAAGGGTTTGGTGATCAGGAAGGTCGGCTCGGGCCGTTCGCCGGTCAGCAGGCGCTCGGGGAAGGCAGTGATGAAGATGACCGGCACATCGATCCGTTTGAGGATGTCCTTGACCGCGTCGATGCCCGACGATCCGTCCGCCAGCTGGATGTCCGCCAGAACCAGACCGGGGCGATGACGCGCGACGGCGTCAACGGCCTCGTCATGGGTCGTGGCCGTGCCGGTGACGCGGTGGCCCAGCTCCCTGACCAGGCTTTCGATGTCAGCCGAAATGATGGCCTCGTCCTCGATGATCAGAACGTCAGTGGCCAGTTCGGCGTCGATGTCGGTCTGGGCCTCAGAGATCAACCGCTCGACATCATGTGCGTCGGCTTCAAGAATTTGGGCCGCCTCGGAAGGGGTAAATCCCTCGAGGGCCGTCAGCAGAAAGGCCTGGCGCGAACGGGGCGCAATCCGCATCAGTCGGCGGGTTGCATCGTCGTCGCGTCCCTCGATGCCGCTCTTGTCTTCCAGCTGGGCACCGGTGGTGGTCCAGATGGCGTGGAAGACATGGTAGAGGGCCACCCGGGGAGTCATTTCGGCGGGCAGTTGCCGCTCGCCGGCGGCCAGGGCCTCCAGCGCGACACGGACATAGTTGTCGCCTGTCGTCTGATCGCCGGTCAGGGCCCGGGCGTAGCGCCGGACGTAGGGCAGGTGCGGCGCAAGGCGGGCCAGCAGGCTCATGGATCACATCCCCGACGGTCGCGGTACCACCTTTGGAACAGCGCCAGTGTTCCTCAACGTATCAAATCGGCCACGGTTCCATCGCTGCTCGGCATTAATCGGACCGTCCGCAGGAACCCTGGCGGCGGGGTGGCGTTCCGCCACTCGCAACAACTATCGTCAGGGTGGCGGCCGTTTTCTCAATGACAGATGATTCCAATCCCCACGGCAAACCTCGGAAGGGCGGAGCCAGCCTGGAGGAGGCCCGACTTCGCCAGCAGGCGATCGGCGTCAAGCTTCGCCACCTGTTCGATGAGGTCGTCAACGAGCCGGTTCCCGAAGAGTTTCTGGAAATCCTGCGACGGGCGGATGAACGGTCAAAGGCCGGGGGCGGCACATGAAGGGTGCCTCCAGTCCACCTCCCAAGCCGGACTCCGCAGACGACGAGGGCTTCAAGCGGGAGCTTGTCGGACTGATTCCCCATCTGCGCGCCTTCGCCCGCACCCTGACCGGCGATCCGACCGCAGCGGACGATCTGGCCCAGGATGCCATGATGAAGGCCTGGGATGCGCGCGCCAGCTATCAGATGGGCACCAATATGAAGGCCTGGACCTTCATGATCCTTCGCAACCAGTTCTATTCCGAGAAGCGCCGCTCCTGGCGCCAGACCCAGCTGGACCAGGAGGCCGCCGAGCGGACGCTGGTGGCGGTTGACGATCCGGAGGCACCCGTCGCCCTGGACGAACTGCGCCTCGCCCTGGCCACCCTGCCGGAAGAGCAACGCGAGGCCCTGATTCTGGTCGGTGCCGGCGGCTTCGCCTATGAGGAGGCCGCCGCCATCTGCCAGTGCGCGATCGGCACGGTGAAGAGCCGGGTTTCGCGGGCCCGCAAAGCCCTTCAGGCCACGCTGGACAAGGGTGGCTATGCCCGGGACGGCCGGGCCGCCGGCGACGCCATGCGCTCGATTCTTGCGGCGGCCGACCGCCTGAGCGGCGTCCGGCAGGGCTGACGCGAGTGGTCCGCATCGGACGCGTATTCGCCCGAAGGATGGGGCGAGGTCTGGGGCCCCGGAGATTCCATGGGATCCGCTTCCGGCTGGGCCTCTGGCTCGCCTTTGCCCTGCTGCCCCTGCTGATCCTCGGCGGCTTTCAGGCCCAGTCGGCGTTTCGGGCACAGGACGCCGGGCGTCGGGCCGACCTGCAGCAGGCCGCCGAACGCAACGCCGCCGATGCCCGCGCCCGGCTGGACACCACCGGCATATTGCTCATCGCCCTGCGCCCCGAGCAGCTCGAGGTTTTCTGCGAGCCGCGGCTGAGTAATCTGGTCAACCGGCTGGACGACCTCGACGGTCTGGCGCGGCTGACGGCAACCGGCGCGACAGCCTGCGCGTCCCAAGGTCTAGCGGTCGCGCCACCCGACTGGCTTTCACAGGCCCGTTCCAGTGCCTGGTTCGGGCGGCTGCGCACCGGCGAGGGCACGATCCTGACGCGGGCCCCTGCCACGGCCGGCCGCCCGCCCGGCCTCATCGTCGCCACCCGCCTGGAGCGGCCGCCGGGCCGTTTCGACGGTGCCATGGTCGCCCTGATCCCCCTGTCGAGCCTGCAACCTGATATGGCGGACCCGTCCCTGCCGGAGGGCTCGCAGGCGGCCCTGACCGATGCCGACGGTCGGCTGTTGACCGCAACCGACATCGACGCCTTCACCCTGACCCGCGGTCAGTCGCTGACGGGATGGGTGCAGCGCGCCCGGATCGACGGTTCCGGCATTTTCGAGGCCAATGATGCGGGCGGGCGGCACCGGGTCTATGCCGGGGCGGCCCTTGCCGGGCGGGACGTCTACGCCCTGCTTTCGGCCCCGGCCCCCGGCCTGTGGTCCTGGGCGCGACTGAATCCGGTCGGTGCCCTGTTCATGCCCCTGCTGGCATGGCTCCTCGCCTTTACGGCCGTGATGTGGGTCAGCGAGCGGGTCGTGGTTCGCTGGCTCAACTATCTGGAGCGGGTGGCCGCCATATATGCGAGGGGCCGGTTTTCGATCCGCCCCGTGCAGGCGATGAACGCTCCGTCCGAGATCAGGGTACTGGCCCGGACCCTCGACGACCTGGCCTCATCCATCGTCACCCGCGACGCCGCCCTGACCGCCTCACTGACGGAAAAGGACGCGCTGATGCGTGAAATCCATCATCGGGTGAAGAACAATCTGCAGATCATCTCGTCGCTGCTGTCGATGCAGCAGCGGGCCCTGACGGATCCGGCCTCCAGGGCGGCGGTCGGTGACACGCGCCAGCGCATCTCGGCGCTCGCCCTGATCTATCGCACCCTCTACCAGAGCGACGACCTGCGTTATGCCGATGCCCGCATCTTCCTGACCGAGCTGGTCGGGCAGTTGATCGCCAGCGAAACCGGGCGCGGGCAGGTGATCACCTCTTCCATCGAGGCCGATTCCCTGGTGGTGGACCCGGACAAGCTGGCACCGCTGGCGCTCTGGCTGGTCGAGGCCGTGACCAATGCCCAGAAGCACGCCTTTGCGGGCCGCGGCGGCCACCTGAAGGTCACCTTCAGGGTCCGCGGTGAAACCAGTGTGCTGGAGGTCCAGGACGACGGGCCGGGCGTCAGCGAGACCTTCCGCGCGGGCGTTGGCCGGACCCTGATGGGGGCCTTCGCCAAACAGCTGCGAGGGTCAGCCGAAATGATTGCAGCCGAGGGCGGCGGCACCATCGCCCGAATGACCTTTGCCACGCCGGAAGCCGTTGTGCCGACCGATCCCGAAGATCTTGGAACCGCTGCCGCTCAGCGACGTTGATGCTGCAGACGCCGCCTTCCGGCTTCATGGAGTTCGATCGATGCGCAAGATCTTTGTCGTGTTCGCCGCCGTCGCTGCCCTGACCACCGCAGCCTGCAACACCGTCTCGGGCGTGGGGCGTGACGCCACCGCCGCCGGCCAGGCGGTGACCAGCGCCGCCGACGACGCGAAGAACTAGACCCCCCCTTCCCGACCGCGAGTCCCCCCGACGCGCGGTCCGGTTGAAGAAGGCCCGCCGGCATCCCCCCGCCGGCGGGCCTTCGCTATTTGCGGGATGCGCAACCCCGTCTAGCATCTCCCGCACAGGCGTTCGCAGAGACGCCGTGACGACGCGGGGAGGCGATCAATGACGGAAGCGGTTGGGGCGAAGGCAGATCCGGGCCTGAGGACAGTGGTGGTGGCGTCATCCGCCGGCACGGCCTTCGAATGGTACGACTTCTTCATCTTCGGCTCGCTGACGGCTGTCATCGCCAAACATTTCTACGCCGATGTCGGCGAGACGGCGGGTTACATCCTCGCGCTCCTGACCTTCGGCGTCGGCTTCGTGGTCCGGCCGCTCGGCGCCCTCGTGTTCGGCTGGTTCGGTGACCGGACCGGTCGCAAGACGACCTTCCTGGTGACCATCACACTGATGGGGGCCGCGACGGTCGCCATCGGCCTCCTGCCCGACTACGACCAGATCGGGATCGCAGCCCCGATCCTGCTGCTGACCATGCGGGTGCTGCAGGGCTTTGCCCTCGGGGGGGAGTACGGCGGGGCCGCCATCTATGTCGCCGAGCACTCACCGGCGAAGCAGCGCGGCCTGCTGACCGGCTGGATCCAGACCACTGCGGCCCTGGGGCTGATCGGCGCGCTCAGCGTCATACTCGCCACCCGCATGATCGTCGGCGCCGAAGCCTTCGACGAATGGGGCTGGCGCATCCCGTTCCTGCTGTCGGCCTTCCTGCTGACCATCTCGCTCTGGATTCGGCTGAAACTCAGCGAGAGCCCGTCCTATGAGCGGATGGAGGCCGAGGGCGGCCAGCGCCGGGCCCCGTACAAGGAAGCCTTCGGCACCTGGAAGAACGGCCGGTTCGTGCTGATCGCCCTGTTCGGCATCATGATCGCCCAGGGCGCCGTCTGGTATTGCGGCTATTTCTACAGCCGGACCTTCATGGAGCGGTTCCTGCGCGTTGATGTCGCCACCGTCGACATGATGATGCTGTGGCTGACCCTCGCATCGGCACCGCTGTACATCTTCTTCGCCTGGCTGTCGGACCGGGTGGGTCGCAAGCCGGTGATGCTGTTCGGCATGCTTCTGGCGCTGGTCGCCTTCTTCCCCGGCTTTCAGGCCCTGACCAAGGCCGCCAATCCCGCCCTGGCAGAGGCACAGGCCGCCGCGCCGGTCACCGTCGTGGCCGATCCCGCCTTCTGCGCCTTCCAGTTCGATCCGGTCGGCCGGACGACCTTCGCCAGCGCCTGCGACCTGGCCAAGAGCGCCCTGTCCAATGCCGGTGTGTCCTATGACAATGTCGCGGGCGCGCCCGGACAGGTGGCGGTCGTCCGGATCGGCGCGGTCGAAGTGACCTCGAGAGGGGCGGAGGGGCTGGCGCCCGACGAGTTGAAGGCCGTGCGGGCCGAAGTGGAAGGGCGGATCAAGGCGGCGCTGGTCGAGGCCGGCTATCCGGCCAGGGCAGACCCGGCGCGGATGAACCTCGGGGCCATGTTCGGCATATTGATGATCTTCATCGTCGCGGCCACGGCCCTCTACGGACCCCAGGCGGCGGCGCTGGTCGAACTGTTCCCGACGCGGGTGCGCTACACCGCCATGAGCCTGCCCTACAACGTCGGCACCGGCTGGGTCGGCGGGTTGTTGCCCGCAGCCAGCTTCGCTCTCGTGGCCTGGTCGGGGAATATCTATTTCGGCCTCTGGTATTCGGTCGCCTTTACCGCCCTGGCCGCCGTCGTGGCCCTGATCTGGCTGCCCGAGACCAAGGGGCGGGATCTCGACACGATGGAGAACTGAGCGTCCGTTGAGCAGGCATCTCAGGCCGCTGGTCTGGCCGGCCGCCATCCTTCTGGCCGGCACCCTGACCGGTTGGCTGGCAGAAACCGCCGTCGGCCGGTGGCAGGACTATGGGCTCTATGGCCTCACCCGCCCCGTCGCCGACCTGCTGCTGGTCATCGGCGCGGTGTGGCTGGTGGTGGCGGTGGTCGGTGTCGTGCGGGGCGGTCGCGGCTGACACTCAAACCGGTAGCGCACCACGTTTGACCACCGTGCGCATGGCCACGCTCGACGAGACGCGGGTGACGCCCGGGATGCGGGTCAGTTCGCGCGAGTGGACGCGCTCCAGATCGTCGACATCACGCACCACCAGCCGCAGCAGATAGTCCGAACCGCCGGTCATCAGATAGCATTCGACCACCTCCGGCACGGTCGAGATGGCGGTCTCGAAGGCCGTCAGGGAGGCCTCGGCCTGGGACGACAGGGTTACGGTCACAAAGACGCTGATGGGCAGGCCGACGGCGCGTTCATTGATGATGGCGGCGTAGCGGCTGATCACCTCCGCCGCTTCCAGGGCGCGGAGGCGGCGCAGGCAGGCGCTCTCGGACAGGTTCACCATCCGGGCCAGATCCGCATTGGTCATCCGCCCGTCCCCCTGCAGGGCGCGGATCATCTTGCGGTCGGTATCGTCGAGAGTGACGGCAGAAACGGTCTTCAATGACCCACTCCTTCGCAGGTTCTGCGGGTTTACACCGATCACACGACGAAAAGAACAGGAACCTGCGGTCAAACCGCCGCTAGATTGCCGCCTGAAACGGAGCCGCCGCAGATCGGCCCGTCCTGATCAGAAGGAAACCCCCATGCGCGTCGGCGTCCCCAAGGAAATCAAGAAGAACGAGCACCGGATCGGCCTGACGCCGACGGCGGTGCGCGAATACGTCGCCCATGGCCACACGGTCTCGATCGAGACCGGTGCCGGTCTCGGGGCCGGCTTCACCGACGCCGACTACAAGAAGGCCGGGGCCGGTATCGTCGCGGATGCGAAGACCATCTTCGCGGAGAACGACATGATCGTGAAGGTGAAGGAGCCGCAGAAGGTCGAGTGGGAAATGCTCCGCGAGGACCAGATCCTGTTCACCTATCTGCACCTGGCGCCCGATCCCGAGCAGACCCGGGGCCTGCTGGCGTCGAAATGTGCCGCCGTGGCCTATGAGACGGTGACGAATGCGCAAGGCGGCCTGCCGCTGCTGGCCCCGATGTCGGAAGTCGCCGGCCGGATCGCCGTCTTCTCGGCCGCCGAGACCCTGCTGAAGCATAACGGCGGCATGGGCCTGCTGTTCTGCGGCGTTCCCGGCGTGGCTCCGGCCCGCGTCCTGGTGCTGGGCGGCGGCGTCGTCGGCCTGAACGCGGCTCGCATGGCCATGGGCCTCGGCGCTGAAGTCGTCGTCCTCGAGCGCTCGATCCCGCGCATGGCCTATATCGACGAGGTCACCAACGGCCGCGTCATCACCCGCTATTCCTCGATCGGCGCGGTCGAGGAGGAGATGGTCAAGGCCGACGTCATCATCGGCGCCGTCCTGGTCCCCGGGGCCGAGGCCCCCAAGCTGATCAAGCGCGAACACCTCAAACAGATGAAGCCCGGGTCGGTGCTGGTCGATGTCGCCATCGACCAGGGCGGCTGTTTCGAGACCAGCCACGCCACGACCCATGAAGACCCGACCTATGTCATCGACAATGTGGTCCACTATTGCGTCGCCAACATGCCCGGCGCGGCCCCCCGCACCTCGTCGGAAGCCCTGAACAACGCCACCCTGCCCTTCGGACTGGCCCTGGCCAATCACGGTCTGGCGGCGCTGAAGAAGGACCCGCACCTGGCGCGGGGCCTGAACGTGCTGAAGGGCGAGATCACCTATCCGGCCGTGGCCGCGGCGCTCGACATGCCGTGGAGCGATCCGTTCGGGGTGTGGGCGAAGGGCTGAGGCCCTTCCTCCGGTCCTGATCAGACCCGGACGGAGATCCCGGTGGGCGCAGTGTTGATCTGGCGTTCCAGCTCGACCTGCGCTGCGTCGGCCTCCTTCCAGTCGTCTTCATTCGGCGGACGCAGGGCGGAGTGGGATTCGTGACGGATGTCCTCGCGCGCCTTGCGCAGGGCCTTGGCGAGTCCCTTCACCAGATCAAAGAAGCCGTTGTCGGCGACCGCGACCTTCTCCAGCTCCGTCAGCCGCTCGATGGACCGCTCCTGGAAGGCCGCGCTTGAAGCCGCCGCATAGGCCTGTTGCGCCCGCCGGGACTCGGCCTCTGCATTGACGGCGGGATCGGGCGGGGGCGGGGCGTCCGGCTCAGGCGTGACGGCCGACCGGGCCTCGCGGGCCCTGGAGATCTGGTCACGGATCAGGGCCAAGTCGCCCGCTGAGGTGTTGCGGCCCCCGGCGTCCTGATAGTCCTTGACCGCGGCCTTCAACTCCTTCGCCAGTTCAGCGGCCAGTTTCAGGGCCGAGCGTGGGTCGGCCTTGATCATCAGGCTCAAGGTCCCCATCCTCTCCCTGACGGCATTCATGCGGCGCGACGCCATCTCCTTGCGCATCGCCTGGGCGGCTTCACGCGGATCGCCGAACGAGAGGGAGGCCGCATTTTTCGGGGCGTCATCGCGCCGCGCGCCGGTCGTGGGCCGCGACAGGCTGATCAAGGTCGGGGCCGCGTTCGCGGCGCTCATGGCAGAGATCATTCTGATCCCCCGTCGTAATCCGGACATCACCGCTATCCGGCCCTGCTTTCGATAAGCTTAAGCGGTCCGGACACGCCGAATGCGGCCGCGCCTGTAAATCGCCGCTCTCTTCGCCTATAGCCCCCGCTCAAGCAGCGAACGACCGCGTCGCGAGCGTTGGCGCCCCTACTTAGAAATCCCGCGATGAAGTTTCTCGACCAGGCCAAGATCTACATCCGCTCCGGCAACGGCGGGGCCGGCTGCGTCTCGTTCCGGCGCGAGAAATTCATTCCGAACGGCGGACCCGACGGCGGCGACGGCGGCAATGGCGGCAACGTCTGGATCACCGCCATGGACGGGCTGAACACCCTGATCGACTTCCGCTACCAGCAGCATTTCAAGGCCCAGACCGGCGTCCACGGCATGGGCCGGCAGATGCACGGGGCCAAGGGCGAGGATGTCATCCTCAAGGTCCCGGTCGGCACCCAGGTGCTGGACGACGACAAGGAAACCGTCCTCCTCGACATGGACTATGCCGGCAAGACCGAGATGCTGCTCAAGGGCGGCAACGGCGGCTGGGGCAATGTCCATTTCAAGGGCCCGTCCAACCAGGCACCCGCCTATGCCAACCCCGGCCAGGAGGGCCAGGAGCGCTGGATCTGGCTGCGGCTGAAGCTGATCGCCGACGTCGGCCTGGCCGGTCTGCCCAACGCCGGTAAATCGACCTTCCTCGCCGCCGCCAGCGCCGCCCGGCCCAAGATCGCCGACTATCCCTTCACCACCCTGGTGCCAAACCTCGGCGTGGTCGACCTGTCGCCGACCGAGCGGTTCGTCATCGCCGACATCCCCGGCCTGATCGAGGGGGCGTCCGAAGGCGCCGGGCTCGGCACCCGCTTCCTAGGCCATGTCGAGCGGTCGGGCTGTCTGATCCATCTGATCGACGGCACCCAGGACGATGTCGCCGGGGCCTATCATACGATCCGCAACGAGCTGGAAGCCTACGGCGCCGGCCTCGCCGAAAAGGCCGAGGTCCTGGCCCTCAACAAGGTCGACGCCCTGACCCCCGAGGCGCGCGAGGAAAAGGCCGCCGAACTGGAGGCCGCCTCCGGCCGTCGGCCCATGCTTGTCTCCGGTGTCTCCGGCGAAGGCGTGACCGAACTGCTCCGTGCAGCCTGGACCGAGGTCCGCAAGGATCGCGGCGAGATCGCCCCGGCCGAAACCGACGAGACCGTCATGGAGACGCCGGGCGGTTGGGAGCCCTGACAGGCCTCAGCCCACCCGGGTCCAGTCCATGATCCAGTTCCAGTCCCAGGTCGCCCCGCCGTCGCGCGAAGCCCCCTGACGCCAGCGGCAGGACGAGGCTGTGATCTGGTCCCAGCAGCCGCGATAGATCACCGGCCTGCCGTCTTCGGTGTCAGACGCGTCAAAATTCCCGACACCGTCGACGAACCGTCCGGGCGTTCCGGCCGAGGCGGGCACGCCCGTCTTCGAATTCATCCAGTAATCGAGCCAGACGCCGTTCGCCGCGTCGAAGGTCCGCAGGCCCATGCCGCTGAAATCCCGTGCCGGGATGCGAAGTTCCTCCACGCTGGCGACGCCGCCCAGAATGCTCCAGCAGGTCGCTTCACCCTCAAAGACATCCCAGTCCCCGGGGGCCTTGAGCCGGCGGTTCGCGATCGTCCAATGGCCATTGAGGAAGTCGAACTCCCCGGGCCGGGCCGGCGCGACCGGCTCTGCACGCGTCCCGGTGGAAACAGCCGCCGCAACGGCGGTTCCGGCCGCGGCCGTCAGGACCGTCCGGTGGTGAATACGGGATTGGGGTCCGGTCATGTCGGTTCTCCGTGATCGCTGACCACAGCCTTAAGGGACTATTCCTGACATTCCGCGTCATGATTTGCTGCTAGGGTGAGAAATGCGCGCCAGCCGACTGCTGTCCATTCTGATCCTGATGCAGATGCGCGGGCGCATCAGCGCCGACGCCCTGGCGCGCGAGTTCGAGGTTTCGGTCCGCACCATCTATCGGGACATGGACCATCTGAGCGCCGCCGGCGTGCCGGTCTATGCGGAGCGCGGGCGCGCCGGTGGCTTCGCACTGCTGGATGGATACCGGACCCGGCTCACCGGCCTGACCGTGACAGAGTCGGACGCCCTGGTGCTGGCCGGGGCGGGCAGCGCGGCGGCGGACCTGGGCCTGGGCGATGCGCTCGGGATGGCCCAACTGAAACTGTTGGCCAGTCTGCCGCCGGATTCCGGAGCCAGCGCGGACCGGGTGGCCCGTCGATTCCACCTCGACCCGCTCGACTGGTACCGGCGGACCGAGTCGGCCGATGCCCTGCCCGGTCTCGCCCGGGCGGTCTGGGGCGACCTGCGCGTTCGGGTCCGCTACGAGAGCTGGGCCGGCGAGGTTGTCCGTGACCTCGACCCCCTCGGCCTCGTTCTCAAGGCGGGCACCTGGTATGTTGTCGCAGCAGTCTCGGGCCAGCCCCGGACCTATCGCGTCTCCAACATCCTTTCGCTGGAGCCCCTGCCGGGGACCTCCGAGCGACCTGGAAAGTTTGACCTGACGCAGTACTGGACCGAATGGAGCCGTGATTTCGAGGCCCGGTTGCTGCGCGAGCACGCCCTCGTCCGGCTGTCGCCGGCGGGGTTGAAACAGTTGCGGCAGGTGAATCCGGCCGCCGCCGAGGCCGCTGCCAACAGCAAGGCGCGCAGCGACGCCGATGGCTGGTGGACACTCGAGCTTCCGATCGAGAGCGTGGCTGACGCTGCCGGCTGGCTGCTGCGGCTGGGTGCCGAAGTCGAGGCGATCGCGCCGCCGGAGCTTCGTGCGGCGATCACGACCACCGCACAGGCGATCCTCCGGCAATATGAGCCGCGACAGGGCGAGGCCGACGTGTTAGGGCGCAAATGAGCATAAGTCTCCGCGAGCCGCGACCGCCTTGTCTTTCTTCCACGCCGGCCCCGCGCCCAGAGCCTTCGGGCCCCGACCCGGCACCCTGCGTGACGGGCTGGACCTGTCCCCCGACATGGCGGTCGGCCTGTTCGGCGGCTCATTCAATCCGGCCCATGACGGTCACGCCCATGTGGCTGAGACGGCGATGCGGCGGCTGGGACTGGATCGGGTGGTCTGGCTGGTTTCGCCCCAGAACCCGCTGAAGGACGCCCGCGACAGTGCCCCGCTGGCAGAGCGGATGGCCTCGGCGCAGGCGGCGGCGGCCCTGGCCGCCTCGGGGCCGGCGATGATCGTCTCCGATTTTGAAACCCGCGCCGGCACGCAATGGACCATCGACACCCTGCGCGCCCTGACCGCACGGCATCCCGGGGTGCGCTTCGTCTGGCTGATGGGGTCGGACAATCTGGCCAGCTTCCATCGCTGGCGCGGCTGGACCGACATCATGCGGATGATGCCGATGGCCGTGATCGCCCGACCGGGTTCGCTGCTGGAAAGCCGCGCCGCCCCGGCCGCCCGGCGCTTCGCCGGCCACCGCATTTCGTCGCGCGAGGCGCGGCTGCTGCCGGACAGGACGGCACCGGCCTGGACCTATCTGCGGGCACCGTTGAATCCCCGCACCTCGACCGCCCTGCGGGCTGCGCGTGACGCCGCCCAGCCTTTGTGATAGGCTGCCGCTTTAGTAATCTCCCCGGAGCCTTCCGCTGACCCCCTCGCCCGCGCACGATGCGCAAGACGCCGCCGTCTCCCTCACGGCGCATGAGATGGACGAATTCGACTCCATCCACTCCGAAGACGGGTCTCCGACTGACGGGCCGCAGGCCCCCCTCCCCATCGGCTCCACCGATCTGGAAACGGTCATCCTGTCGCGTCTCGACGACGACAAGGCCCAGGACATCGTCCTGATCGACCTGCGGGGCAAGAGCCCGATGGCCGACACCATGATCATCGCCTCCGGGCGGTCGCACCGTCACGTCGGCGCCCTGGCCGACCACCTTCAGCGCACGCTGAAGGAACAGGGTCTGGGCAAGGTCAAGGTTTCAGGCCTGCCGCACTGCGACTGGGTGCTGCTGGATGCGGGGGACGTCATCGTCCACCTGTTCCGTCCCGAGGTCCGCGCCTTCTACAACATCGAGAAGATCTGGTCGGTCGAGAGCGGCCACCGCATCGACGCGCGCAGCTGATCCCTAACAAGCGAACCTGGCACGATGAAGCTGGCCGTCATCGCCATCGGCAGGCCGGGGCGGGGACCCGAGGCCACCCTGGCGGCTGACTATGCCGACCGCGCCACCCTGGCGGGTCGGGCCCTGGGTCTCGGCCCGCTGGAGCTGGTCGATCTGGAACCGCGCAAACCCGGCAAGGCGCCCGAGGCCGAGCTGATCCTCAAGGCCGCCGAGGGCGCGCATCTGATCGCCTGCGACGAACGCGGCAAGACCTTTTCCAGCCGCGCCTTCGCCGACCATAGCGCCCTGCTGCGGGACCGGGGCGAGCGGCGGCTGGTGTTCGCCATCGGCGGGGCCGACGGACTGGACGAGAGCGTGCGCGCGGCGGCCGGATCGACCCTTGCCTTCGGGCCCCAGACCTGGCCGCACGCCCTCGCGCGGGCCATGCTGGCGGAACAGCTGTATCGCGCCGTGACCATCCTGGCCGGATCACCCTATCATCGCGACTGATGCGCCCGCTGCTCCTGACCCTCTGCCTGAGTCTGATCGCCCTGCCCGTGGCCGCGATCGCGCGTCAGACGCCCCCCGCTGGCGAGGTCCAGAGGCTGCAGGCCGAGTTCCGCGACGAACGCGCCCGGGCCCTGCGCCTGCGCCGGGAAGCCACAGAGGCGACGCGGGAGATCGCCGGGCTGGAGCGCCAGCTCGCCGAACTGCGCGCCGCCGTGGGGCAGGATGACGCCGTCATCGCCGGCCAGCGGGCGCGGCTGCGCGAACTCAGCCTGCGCGAAGCGGCCCTGGTGGCGCAATTGTCCCGTGCGCGCGCCCGTCAGGGCCGGCTTCTGTCGGCCCTGCAGATGATGAGCCGCCGCCCGCCGCCGCCCCTGCTGGTCCCTGCCGACAAGGCCGTGGACACGGTGCGGGCCGCCATACTGATGCGGACCATGGCCCCCGCCCTGCAGGCCCGGGCGCAGGGGCTGGCGGACCGCCAGGCCGAAGTGGTCCGCGTACGCCGCCTCAGCGCCCTGAACAGCGAGCAGCTTTTCACCACCGAAAGTGCCCGCGGCGACCGACGGGCCGAGGTCGAGGCCCTGACTGCCCGCAAGGCGGCGCTGGAGGCCGTGCTGCGGGCCGAGGCCGAAGGGGCCGAACGCGCCACGCGGGTGCTGGAGGCCCGGCTGCGCTCACTGGGTGCCGACGTGCCCCCGGCCGGGACCGAGACGGAGCCCACCGCCGCGCGCCTGCCCGCCGGCCGCAGCCGTCTGTCCGCGCCGGTGGAGGGGACACCCTCGCGCCGCTTCGGCCAGGGTTCCAGCGGCTGGAGCTGGCGTGCCGACGACGTCGACGTGCGGGCCCCGGCTGCCGGACGGGTGGCCTTCGCCGGGCCGTTGAGCGGCTGGGGGCAGGTGGTCATCCTCGACCTGGGCCCGGGCTGGCGGGCGGTGATCTCGGGGCTGGACGAGGTTTCGGTCGAAGTCGGTGCCCGCGTCGCCGACGGACAGGCCCTGGGCCGCACCGGCGCCGAAGGCGAGGCGGCGTTCGAACTGCGCCGCGACGAACGCCCGATCGATCCGGCGCCGTGGTTGCAGTGAGTGTCGGGCGGGGGAGTGGCTTTCAGGACCGCGGGGCACCGGCCACCAATCATCCCTTCAGCGAAACCGCTTCCCATCCGCCGATGACGCTGATTTTATCCGGGAACAGCCGTTCGGCCACGTTTTCGTCGCCGGTCGGTCCGTAACTGCCTCGATCCAAAGTCGCCTCCCCGTTCGTTGAAAGACACCCGATGCGTAAGTTGTTGCTGGTAGGCGCCGCCGCCCTGACCCTGGTGGGACTCGGTGCCGCGACGGCCACGGGCCAGACGCCGCGGAACGAGGCCTTCCGGATGCTGGCCCTGTTCGGCGACGTCCTGGGCATTGTCGAACAGGCCTATGTCGTGCCGGTCGACGACAAGAAGCTGATCGAGGCGGCCCTGCAGGGCATGATGGGGGCTCTCGACCCCCACTCCAACTATCTGCCGCCGGCCGGCTTTGACGAGCTGCAGGAGCGGACGTCGGGTGCCTATTCGGGCGTGGGCCTGACCATCCAGGCCGAGGGCGGTCTGGTGAAGGTCATCTCGCCGATGGACGGCGGCCCTGCCGCCCGCGCCGGCGTCAATGCCGGCGACGTCATCTCCTCGATCGAGGGCCAGAGCGCGGCGGGCCTGACGGTCAGCCAGGTGTCCGAAAAGCTGCGCGGCGCGGTCGGTACCTCGGTCCAGGTCACCTTCCTGCGGGACGGCGAGGAGCCGCGCGAAGTCACCCTGACGCGCGAAGTGATCAAGATCGATTCCGTCACCGGCCGGATCGAGGGCGACTTCGCCTATCTGCGCATCTCGACCTTCAACGAGAATACCGGGCGCGAACTGGGCGAGACGATTGCCCGGCTGAAGACCGAGAACCCCGCCCTCAAGGGCTATGTGCTGGACCTGCGCAACAACGGGGGCGGCCTGCTCGACGCGGCCATCGCCGTGTCGGACGCCTTCCTCGAGCGCGGCGAGATCGTCAGCCAGCGCGGGCGCAAGGCCGACCAGATCCAGCGTTATGGCGCGCGGCCCGGCGACCTGACCGGTGGCCTGCCCGTGGTGGTGCTGATCAACTATGGCTCGGCCTCGGCCTCCGAGATCGTGGCCGGCGCCCTGAAGGACCATCAGCGGGCCACGATCGTCGGCCTGACCAGCTTCGGCAAGGGCTCGGTCCAGACCGTCATTCCGCTGCGCAACGGCGCCGACGGCGCGCTGTCGATCACCACGGCCCGCTATTTCACCCCCTCGGGGGCCTCGATCCAGAAGATCGGCATCGAGCCGGACCTGGAAGTGTCCCGCTCGCTGGCCGAGGCGCGGATCGTGTCGCGTTCGAACTTCATCTACTCCGAGGCCGCCTATGCCACGGCGCTGGACGCTTCGATCGGGGCCGAGCGCAAGGGTCCCCACATCCCGAATGAGGCCCCCGGCGAGGGCTGGCCCGAGGACAAGGACTATCAGCTGGAGCGCGCCTTCGACGTCCTGCGGGCGGGCGGCAATCTGGCCCAGCTGGCGGCGGCTCCGGAGGGCATCATCGTGACCGCGCCCGGCACCGCCCTGGCGGCCACCGAGCCGGAGCCGGCACCCGAAAACTGACGCGCGATCAGGGGGCGAGGGCTAACGGCGCGTTAGGCTTTCTTAACCGACGTTCGCCACTGTGAGGGCTGAAGGAGTCCGCTTCGCGGACCCCCGCATCAAGCGTCCAGTCCTGCCCATGTTCGCCAAGCGCCAGTCCGTCCTCGCCACCACCGCCGGAGCGCCCCCGGTGCGCCGTTCGCTGCGTGAGAATTTCGCGCCCATCGGTCGCATTCTGGCAAGGCCGCCGGTCGCCGTGACGGGCGCAGGCCTGCTGCTGATCGGGGCCGCCGCCCTGTTCATCACCGTGCTGGGCGACCCCCGGGCCGGCGCCCCCTCGGCGCGTGCCACACTGAAGCGCGAAGCCCCTGTCGCCGCCCCTGCCCCGACCGGGCTCGACGCCTTCTCGGTCGGCGCCTATGGCTCCTGGCAGGATCTGGCAGGCGAAGGCGGTGTCGTCGACCCGGCCCTCGGCGGCGAGGCCGTCATCACCCTGCCCAACGGCGCGACCGTGTCCGGCAACGGCGCGCCGGTGACCGCCCCGCGGATCGCCGCCAGCCCCCTGCCCGCCGCCCCGATCGCCGGGCTGAGCCAGCCGGGCCCCAACGGCCCCCTGCCGACCATCGCCACCGACGGACGGGTGCCGGCCCAGGCCTATGCCCGCCCGTTCCGCTCCAACGGCCGCCCGCGGGTCGCCATCATCGTCGGCGGCCTCGGTCTCAACGCCGTGACCACCCGCGCCGCCATTGAACGCCTGCCCGCCGAGGTGACCCTCAGCTTCGTACCCTATGCCGAGGGCCTTCAGGGCTGGATCGACCTGGCCCGCGCCCAGGGCCATGAGGTCATGCTGGAAATGCCGATGGAGCCGACCGGCTACCCCGACAACGACCCCGGCCCCCACACCCTTCTGGCCTCGGCCGAGGCGGCCGATATCCAGGCGCGGATGAACTGGCTGCTGGGTCGGGCCACCGGCTATTTCGGCGTCACCAACTATATGGGCGACCGGTTCGCGACCTCGGACACCGGCATGACCGCCTTCATGACGATCCTGCGCCAGCGCGGCGTGGCCTTCCTCGACGACGGCTCGATGAGCCGCCGGCCGGGTGCCTGGGCCCGGGCCAGCGCCAACCGGATCATCGACGAGGAACAGAGCCCGGCCGCCATCGTGGGCCAGCTGAACGCGCTCGAAGCCCTGGCCAAGGGCAATGGCCAGGCCATGGGCACCGGCTTCAGCTATCCGGTCACGGTCGAGGCCGTGGCCCGCTGGACCGCCGGCATGGAGGCCCGCGGCCTGCAACTGGCTCCGGCGAGCGCGATGACGCAGCGGCCGGGAAGATAGGACGGGGTCTTGGGGCTCAGAAGAGTGTCGTTTTTCGGCTGCCAGTCGAAAGTCGTCTTGACTGGGCCCTGAGCCCTGAGCCCTGAGCCCTGAGACCTTCATGCCAGACCTATCCCGCTACCGCCCCAACGTCGGCGTCGTGCTGTTCCATCCGGACGGGCGCGTCTGGTACGGCCGCCGCGCGGGGAGCGATGACGCCCATGGCTGGCAGTTTCCCCAGGGCGGAGTCGATGAGGGCGAGGACCTGGAAGCCGCTGCGCGACGCGAACTGGCCGAAGAGACCGGGGTCGTTTCCGTCGAGCTTCTTGCCCGGACCCAGAGCTGGATCGCCTATGATTTTCCGGAAGGCTACGGCGGGTCAAAGGCAGCCCGTGGCTGGGCCGGCCAGAAGCAGCAGTGGTTCGCCTTCCGCTTCACCGGCGAGGAGTCCGAGATCGATCTCGAGGCCCATGACGAGATCGAGTTCGACGCCTGGCGCTGGGGCCCCCTGTCCGACGCACCGGACCTGATCGTGCCGTTCAAGCGCGCGTCGTATGAGCAGGTAGTGGCCGTCTTCGCGCCGTTGGTGGTCTAGGCCGCCCCACAGCCCCCCGGCTTGAGCACCCGTTTGGTTGAGGCCGGATATTTCGCCATCAGATGCGCCGGTCGCACCGGCCGGGCGCTGAACCCTCCCCCGCAGTTGGGGCAGACGCCTTTCAGGGCCCCGTCCACGCAATCGGCGCAGAAGGTGCACTCGAACGTGCAGATACGGGCGTCCGCGCTGTCGAACGGCAGGTCGCGGTCACAGCATTCGCAATTGGGCCGGAGCTCGAGCATGACCCGAGGCTAACGCCGCCGTCAGGGGTGCACCAGACGCATCAGCACGATCCGGGATCGGCGGGGCAGGCGTATCCCGGATCGCGGGGTTGCCGCGTCCGGGATGACAAGGCCTAGGCGGCCGCCGTCACTTCCGAGGCCTGTTCGGCCAGGATGGTC
>VYMF01000103.1_pt1 | contig 21646 bp, 19 predicted proteins | sample 5115271 | NCBI WGS metagenome assembly VYMF01 (sample SAMN12291778, study PRJNA351875) | freshwater metagenome | isolation source: freshwater lake | place: USA: Michigan, Wintergreen Lake | collected 2013-08-08
CAAAAGCGTTTAAACTCTTCTGGATTCAAATTTTTTACTTTTTCGTAAGTCATGGTTTTTCTGAGTGTTTTACTTTATTGTACATAATCAGTTCCTATTTTTGCAGGAGGTCTATTTTCGGGAAATTTAGTAATCTTACTTGATTTCCCGTTTTTTCTGCTCAAGCAGTTCTTTTGTACTGACTATTGCTCAAATTAGTCTAAACTTGAGTTAATAGTGAGGTAGTAATTTTTCGTTTTGGGGGACAGTCGTCACGATTCAGTCGTCAATAGCAAATTAGACTATACTTCATCTTTATGAAAAAAGCTGTAAGAATCGACCTCGAAAATGTCTTGACCATCGAACCCGATTCGAGGTATTCTATCAGGGTAGATCAGACAGTAATGAAATTCAGATTTAAATTGGCAATGTTAAACCAGTTAAAAATTCTAATTGTTGATGATAATGAAGTAGATCGGACCGCCGTGCGCCGATTCTTAAGAACATCGGAGATGGCGATAGAAATAACAGAAGCCGCTGACTATCAAGAGGCTAAAGAACAGATGTCCAATAATCTTTTCGACTGTATGTTTATCGATTATCTTCTACCCGATGGAGATGGTTTGACTTTGGTGCGGGAAATTCGGGACCAGGGAGTTAAAATACCCCTAATTGTCTTAACCGGTCACGGAGACGAAGGAATTGCCGTAGATATGATGAAAGCCGGTGCTTCCGATTATATGAGTAAATTTCGTCTTTCTGCCTCGCGCTTAAATCAAGCGATGCAAAACGCCATCCGCATCTATGAAGCGGAAGAAGCAGTGGCGATTGCCAAACAAGAAAAAGATCAATTGGGTAGACAAAAAGAAGATTTTGTTTCGAGGATGACCCACGATTTGCGAACTCCCTTAGTGTCTGTCAATCATATATTAGAACTATTTCAAGAAGGTTTATACGGTGAGATTACTCCCGAAATGAGTCGAGTCATTCAGGTGATTATTCGCAGTAATACAAATCTCTTGGAAATGGTTAATAATCTTTTGGAAGTTTATTGTTATGAAAACGGCGAAAAGACACTTAATTTTACTAAATTAAAGATTATCGATATTCTCGAAGAAGTCTGTCAGCAGTTAACTCCCCTTGCCCGAGAAAAAGGACTAGAATTAAGCTTAAATGCCGAAAATGCCGGGGAAATTTTCCTAACTGGCGATCGCTTGGAACTGCGGCGCGTTTTTACCAATCTCATCGGCAATGCGATTAAATTTACCCAAAAGGGTGATGTGAAAATTCATCTCATCCCCGCTACAGAGGAAGATACTTTTGTCACCATTGTCGTCGAGGATACTGGTATAGGCATTTCAGCAGAAGAACTACCCCGGATTTTCGAGCGCCTGTACTCCGGTTCCCCGGACAGTTCCAACAATGGGTTAGGACTTTATCTCTCCCGTCGCATTATCGATGCTCATGGGGGAACTATTGCCGTCACCTCAGAATTAGAACGGGGTACTAGCGTTTCTGTCCGTTTACCCGTCTAGAAAGATCGATAATAGAAAAAATACTTTCTGCCGATCGGTCACTGTTAATGGCTTCTAATTGGGATATCTTGTTAATACAAGCGGCGCGTCAGGGCAATCTCGCGCGGGTTCAAGCTTTACTGAGTCAGGGGGCAAATGTCAACGCCACTGATGTGCAAAATACTACGGCTTTAATCTATGCCGTGCAGGGGGGTCATAGGGAAATTGTGGCAATTTTGCGAGAATTTGGGGCTGATATCAACAAAAGTAAACAACCTCAAGGTTTAAGCCCTCTCATGTTAGCGGCTGCCCTCAATCACAGTCAAATCCTCCCTCAACTAATCGCTGCCGGTGCTAATATCAATCAGGTCAATCAAGATGGTACACCAGCACTAATGATCGCCGTTTATAAGGGTCATACAGCGATCGCAGAACAGTTATTAACCGCCGGCGCTCGGGTCAATATGCGCGATCGGGATGGAGATACGGCTTTATCTGTAGCTATTAGCCAAAATTACGCCGCAATCGTCCGTTTACTGCTCGATAGTGGTGTAGATGACGAAATCCGTCAACAAGCTTGGTTACAGGCTCTCACCGCTAATTGCCCAGAAATCCTCGAATTGTTTATTACCCGTGGTATGCCCCTCGATTCTCCCACTTTATCCGGGGAAACTCCCCTAATTTTGGCTGTAGAGAGGGGAAATCTCGGCAGCGTGCAAACTTTACTGCAAGCGGGAGCAAATCCGAATATCAGCACGGAGGAGGGAGAAACTGCCCTCATGATCGCTGCTGCTGAGGGATATTTCGATATTGTCCGACTTTTACTCGCTAAGGGGGCCAGTGTTGACAATCAAAATCAGGCTGGAGAAACGGCCCTGCATTTAGGGACGATCGAAGGACATCTAGAGATCGTCCATGCCTTACTACAAGCCGGCGCTTTTGTCAATCACCGTAACCATTTTGGGGATACACCCCTGATCATCGCCACGATGCAAGGATACGAAGCGATCGTTTTAGAATTGTTAAAACAGGGAGCGGAGCCTAACCTAACTCAGCAGGGAGAAACACCGTTAACTTTAGCTCTACAGCGCAAATTTGCCGAAATCTGCCGTTATCTCTTCGACTACGGGGCTAATCCCAACGCCGTTTATCCCGATGGCAAAACCGTCCTCATGAAAGCTTGTGAGGGCAATAATAGTCAACTGGTGCGCCGGTTAATCGATATCGGTGCTGATGTCAATAAACTCGATTTTAGCGGCGCTTCCCCTTTAATGTGGGCGAGTTATCACGGTTGTCTCGACACGGTTAAAGTTTTGTTAGACGGAGGAAAAGTGCACTTAAACCAGAAAAATCAAGGGGGAATGACCGCTTTAATGTTAGCTAAATTTAATCACCATCAGGCGATCGTTTCTTTATTAAAACAAGCGGGAGCGATCGAGTAAGCTGCCCGCGAATTTAAATTGCTTGTTGAGATGAGGCTCCGAGGCTGCGAGGCAGGAGATAGGGTGGTCACTGCGTGCGCGTTGCGGGGGGTCTTAGGGTGTTAGGGTGTTAGGGTTTTAGTTGAAATTCCCCCACTTCCCCACTTCCCCACTTCCCCACTTCCCCACGAGAAACTTTTTGCCGCAAACCCTAGATAGTCAACAGCTTACCATGACCACAGTGATATTATCAGAACCGCCAGCGTTTTTGGCCGCTGCCACTAAATTTTCGACAATTTCCTGACAATCAGCACCGGTTTGCAAATAATCGCTAATTTCCTCGTCGGACACTTCTTCCGTCAAACCATCACTACAGAGAATTAAACTATCGCCAGATTGCACATCGAGGGGAGATATCGTCACTGGGGGCAAATCGCGACGACCGAGACATTGAAATAAAATGTGTCGCCAAGGGTGGTTTTTCGCATCTTCTTCGGACAGATCGCCCATTTTTATCGCCCTAGCTATCCAAGTATGATCCTCCGTCACCTGTTCTAATTTTTGCTCACGAAAGCGATAGAGACGGGAATCTCCAATATGGGTGTACCAATAGCCATCATCTCGGAAGATAGCTATGACTAGGGTTGTCCCCATGTCCTGTCTTTCGGGATTTTTCAGCTGATCTTCAATAATCTTCTCGTTAGCGGCAGTAATTGCCTCCTGCAGCAATTCCCCGGTATTCAGGGGCGAATTCCAGTGTTCTTCTAGATGAGCTTGGATAGTTTCAGTGGCGATTTGACTAGCTTCCTGGCCTCCCGCATGACCCCCCATACCATCGGCAACGATAAAAAAGCGGCGATCGGGGTCGATATAATAACTGTCCTGATTAACCGATCGCACTACACCAGGATCGGTCATTCCCCCAAAAGAAAGATTGTTCATCGAAATTTCTGCTGCTAACACAATATTTATTATCCTGCGATCGATTACATCATACGATCCTGACGTTCAATTTTTCGCCAAAGTCTCAAGAGGGCTATCCCCGGAAGCAGGGAAATCGCCATCGGCACTAAAGTTAACCAACCAAAACCATTGATAAATAGAAGCGTCGCTGAGATAAGCAAAGCACTGATCAGTAAAGTATAGTTGGTTCCCATTTGGATCATACCCAATCGCCGCAAAAGTCGATCGGATTCGCTCGAACGTACCCGGACACGGATATCACCCCGTTCTAATTTTTCGATCGTATCATCGATGCGTCGGGGTAAACTCAGGGCGGTGCTGCTCACTTGGGCTGCTTGTCGTCCTAACTCATCGAGGATATTACTGCCATTATTTCCTGTCATATCATGTACTAATTGCAGGGCAAAAGGTTGGGCTACTTCCATAAAGTTAAATTCGGGATCGAGTCCTTTGCCTACCCCTTCCAGGGTAGAAAATGCCCGCATGACGAAGGTAAAGGTAGCGGGAAAGCGAAAAGGTTGATCGTAGGCCATGTCATAGAGATCATCGCTGATAGCGGCCACGGATTGCTCCTCAAAGGGTTTATCCATGAAGTTATCGAGCATATACTGGATCGAGCGCCGCACTGCTCCCATATCACCATTAGCAGTTAATGCTCCTAAATCTACCAGAGAAGTGACCACGCGATCGGCATCTTTTTGGGCAATTCCCAAGAGAGTCTGCATTAATTTTTCGCGCACGTTGGTTTTAATTTGTCCCATCATGCCGAAATCGTAGAAAATTAACGAGCCATCACTATCAACGGCGATATTGCCGGGGTGAGGATCCGCATGAAAAAAGCCGTTATTGAGCAGTTGAATTAAATAAGCTTTTGCCCCCAGTTTAGCCAACAATTTGCGATCGAGTCCTGCCGCTTCTAGGGCCTCATAATGACTGATTTTGATGCCAGGGAGGTATTCTAGGGTTAAAACCCGGGGAGAGGTGTAGCGCCAATAGACTTTCGGTACTTTGACCCAATCTTCCCCGCGAAAATTACGGCGAAAAGTGTCGGCGTTACGACCTTCGTTGAGATAATCGGTTTCTTCCCAGAGAATTTTACAGCATTCTTCATAAATACCAGTCCAATCGCGACCTTTACCCCATTTGGGATGATTTTGGAAGTATTGGGCGATTTTTTTCAGGATGGCCAGGTCAATACTAAATAATTTTTTCAATCCGGGCCGTTGGACTTTGACCACCACATCTTCCCCGGTCTTCAGTTGGGCCCGGTGAACTTGTCCTAAACTAGCGGCTGCTAGGGGGATGGGATCGAAGCTTTTAAAGAGTTTATTCAGGGGTTTACCGAGGGATATCTCGATAATTTTGCTGGCCTGTTCGTAGGTAAATGCGGGAACCTGATCCTGTAGTTTCGAGAGTTCTTCCACATATTCGAGGGGAAAAAGATCGGCGCGAGTGGAGAACAGTTGACCGACTTTAATAAAAGTCGGTCCCAATTCTAACATGGTTTCCCGAATCCAAGCGGCCTGTTTTCTGCGTCTGCTGGCGAGTTTTTCCTCGCTATAGCCGCCGTTATAGCTCCATTTTTTACCGTTGAGCCAGAATTGATAAAGTACAGTCAGAACGAATCGCCAAATATCTAGACGACGACGATTGATCGAATAGTTTTCTCGATTCCAACGATAGCTATTTTTGGCGACTTGGAGGGCCGGCATTGCTGGGTTTAACTCTGGGGTAACGGGGACGGGTAGAAAGGCTGACACGCAATTTTTGGGGCTTTAAAGCGACTAAAAGAGGGTTTTGGGTTAATTCTGGTAGTTTTTTAGTTCCGAGCGCAATTGGGCGATTTCGGCGCGCATTTCGTCGATGTTTTCCTGCACATCGGCACTGGAGGAACCACCGGACTCTGTACCAGTATATACTCCCTTTTCCATGGCTTGATCGGCTCTCATTTGCACTTCTTCGACGAATTGCCGCAGGTTTTCCCGTTGTTCGGCATCAAATTTGCCTAATTCGCTTAAAGCGTTGGTAAACGCATCTTCTAGCTGTTCACCGATCACTTCAGCGATCGCTCGTCCGAGGAAAAAGGCGTGAATAACGGGGTTAGTCATAATCTTAAATGGATGTTTTCGCTTCGGGGTTTGTGGACGGGAAAGGCGATAATAGATTCCCTAACTACTAGGTTAGGCGACAGAACCAGAAAAGGCAAATCGTTTTTAGAAAACGGAGGTGAGACGGGGAGGTTAATCGACAAAATTAGGAGAAACAAAGGGCGCTAAGGGAGTAGAATCCGGTCCGATTGCGTCGAGAATTATCGCTGAAATCAACCCGATTAGCGAAATAATAGTGTCATCAACAATATCAGCCTCCTGGAGAGTTAAGATGCTCAGAAAACGTTTATTAATCCCTTTAATCTTATCCCTAGTCACTTTTGGTCTAGTGGTGGCCTGTAATTCCGGCACTCCCACCGGTCAAACTAACCCCAGTCCCGCAGAAAACGCCGCCACTGCCGCTATTCCCATCGGTGCAGCTTTGGCTCAAACCAGCAATCTCGCCCTATTGGGACAGGAACAGGTGATCGGTGTCAAGATGGCTGAAACATATTTTAATAAAAAGGGCGGAGTCAATGGAACACCGATTAAAGTTATTATCCAGGATGTGACCGGGGATGAACCGGGAGCGATCAACGCCATCAATACCCTCATCACCAAAGATAAGGTGGTGGGTATTCTCGGTCCGTCCCTGTCCCAACAAGCTTTTGCCGCTAGTCCGATCGCCGATCGAGCCAAAGTTCCCATTCTCGGCCCGTCTAACACCGCTAAAGGTATCCCCCAGATCGGTGAATATGTGGGCAGGGTGTCTGCTCCTGTGGCTGTGGTCGCTCCCAATGCGGTTAAAACCGCTTTAAAAATCGATCCCAAGATTAAAAAAGTGGCTGTCTTTTTTGCCCAAAATGATGCTTTTAGTAAATCGGAAACGGAAACTTTTCAAGAAACCCTGAAGAGTTTAAATCTTGATATTGTCACCGTGCAGAAATTCCAAACCACCGATACAGATTTTCAAAACCAAGCCACCGCCGCTATCAATATTAAACCGGATTTAGTGGTTATTTCTGGTTTGGTTGCTGACGGGGGCAATTTGGTCAAACAGTTGCGACAATTAGGCTATCAGGGATTAATTATTGGTGGCAATGGTTTAAATACTTCTAATATTTTCCCTGTTTGTCAAGCTCAATGTGATGGCATTATCATTGCTCAAGCTTATAACCCGGAATTAGATAGTCCTATTAATCGGGATTTTGTCGCCGCTTATACAGCAGAAAATAAAAAAGCACCGCCCCAATTTACCGCTCAAGCTTTTACGGGAATTCAAGTTTTTGTCGAGGCCTTAAAACGGGTAGATGATAAAAATAAACTCAGTACACTTTCCCTCGAACAAATTCGCCAACAATTAAATCAGGAAATTTTAGCGGGTAAGTATGTCACTGTCCTAGGAGATATTGCTTTTACTCCCGAAGGGGAAATCATTCAGGATAAATTCTCCGTGGCACAAATTAAAATGGATGCCGATGGTAAAAATGGTAAATTTACTTTTGTGAAAAATTAATAAGTAAGTGGTTCTTCTCGTTTCTACCTCGTTGCAAGGGACACCCTTGCAACGCACTTCCAGAGGTTCTACCTCGACCGGATTGAAACGTTAGTAGTTATAATTGTTTAGCACTCGATCAACAGGATTGATTTATACTTTGAAGAAAATGAAGATAAAACACGCGATTAATTGGCATAAATTTCTGAGTTTTCTAATTATATTGGGCTTAATGGCTTTTTATAATAATTTTACCCCGCTCGCTTGGATATACCTTGCCCTGCACGGAACTTACGGTCTTATGTGGTTGATCAAGGATAGATTATATCCGGATCAACAATGGGAAAAAGAAATACCGTTGGCTATGGGAATATTTACCTTTATCGTTCTCGGTTTATATTGGGTTGCCCCTTTTATTATTGTTAGCGGGAAGGTCACGGCCGCCGCTCCTTTAATATCCGCAGCCATAGCGATCAATATTATGGGGGTATTTCTCCATTACGGTAGCGATGCCCAAAAGTATTTTACCCTTAAATATAAAAAAGGATTGATCACCGAAGGTTTCTTCAGTCGTAGTCGTAATCCCAACTATTTAGGAGAGATTTTAATTTATCTGAGTTTTGCTCTGTTAGCCAAACATTGGCTACCTTTTCTGATTTTGGGAGGATTCATCGCTGGGGTCTTCATTCCCAATATGCTTAAAAAAGACCGCTCCCTCTCCCGCTATCCTGAATTTGACGCTTACAAAGCGAAATCCGGATTGCTATTACCCAAGCTAATAAACTCCCGTCTGGATGCTCGCCAATCCACTCAAACCTAAGCAAAGTTAAGGTCTTTCTCGTAAAAATGAAGTATAACCTAATTTGCTGAGGAGATTAAACCGCACGGTGCGCTATTAAGTTTCATTTAGGGGGTATTAGACTGATGGAAGTGGAATAGTAGCATAGGGAAAGGTGCTAAACCGCAGGGAGCGGTTTAATTAATAATTAGGCTCTTCCCGCTTTGTATATGAGAACAAATACTGATTCACTCATTCCCATTAACGGCCATCAGCATCCGAGGTGTCAAATAAATCTCAAATAGGGATGCGGGTGATGCCAGGGGTTGGACAAAAGCGAGATTATGGAAGAGATTATGGAAACTTGGACGCGATCAATTGACATCGAGGAGATAGCAAAACGCCATGGGTCTCCTCTCTACATACTGAACCTCGGTCAGCTTCGCCGGAACCTGTCCCACTTTGTGGATCTTGTAGGCAGTCCATCTCAGGTTGCCTACCCGGTAAAGGCTAATCCGTCGATGGCGATTCTGAATGAACTGGCATCCCTGGGATGCTCCGCAGACTGCTCTTCTAAATATGAAGTTGAGTTGGCACTTTCTTGCGGATTCCCGTTGAATCGGATCACATACAACAGTCCGGCACCCGACCGCCAGCTAATGGTAGATCTCCTCGATGGAGGCTCAACAGTAGTTGCTGACTCCCAAGCTATATTAGATGATCTTCAACATAAGCTTTATGGCAACGATTGGAGTGGGAGCTTGCTGGTTAGGGTTAACCCAGAAAAACCGGTGGAATATTTGCACAATACTAATTGGCAGGATCTGGTTTCTCACGCCTCGCCAAACAGTAAGTTTGGCATCCCATCCGAGGAATTGCCAGATGCTCTGGCCAGTTGCAAACTACCTATAGCTGGCTTGCATATCCATATTGGAACTCAGATGGATAATGTATCGGCATTTAATAATTCGGTTCAGTTTATTCATCATTTGAAAAACTTAATCGAAGCCTGCTCGAATCATTGCATGAGAAAACTAAATCTTGGCGGTGGACTTGGCATTGACTTTCATGACGGGCAAAAGTTTCCAACACTCCTAGAGTACACAGAAGCATTAAAGAAACACTTGTTACCCGGTATTGAGTACATAGTCGAGCCTGGACACGCACTGGTTGGTAATGCTGTCGCCTTGCTGACTCGTATCCGCGAGCTTAAGCAGATGCGGGGCAGACGTTGGGCTATTGTTGATGTTGGCTCCGACCAGCTAATCAAGGTGACTCTCCTCTCATGGAGCCACCAAATTATCGATCGCAATCATCGCACCCTGCCTACTCAAGGGAACGATGCTATCGGAGGCCCACTTTGTTTTGCTGGCGATATATTGCTACCATCGACCAATTTAGAAGGCCAGAGTCCTGGCGATCCATTGTTAATCCAACACGCAGGAGCATATTGCTATTCAGTAAGCAATCACTTTAATGGGTTTCACGGGCCCGGGCATATAACCATAGATGAAATGGGTCAAATAGAGACGGCCTACGCTCCTGAGGACGTATTTGCCGATCACAGCTTCTTGGGATTTTCCAGGCCGACGCACCCTCCTTCAGAAGTGCTAGATCATGAAATTGATCTCGATATCATTGAAAGACTAAGCAGTGACTATCTCAAGCAGGGAGCATCTTCAGATGGCTACGCATTTACCAGAGTCCAACTCATAGCGCCAAGAACCTTGCAGTTCATAGTGAAGGCGAAAAGTTCTTTAGGGGCGATATCAATCCCATTCGCCGTCCGCATCGCCTCGGATGCCACAATAATTTCAGCTTTGTATCTTGTCGGCAAACAGGCCAAAGATGTTTCAGTTTGGGGAACAAGAACATATTTGAAGTCAGACACGATAATTCGTACCAGCCAGCCATTGAGACTGGTTGTATATATAGCACCCAAATCAAGCCTCCCTGTGGATAAGCATACTACTCACCTATCTCACTGGGACCTCGGCAACGGGAAGTTTAAGGGATCGTTCCGATTCACTTTATAAAGTTCTTTTCGTTGCCTTCCTCAAGATATTTACACAAGCAGCTTGGCACTGTGTTTCTATGATGCCATCAACTTGTAGCTATGACCTTGAGGGTAGGAGCTTTTTCTTGATTTAGCGGCAGTTTGTCTTTTTCCCTAGCGGTGGTTGCTTCTTGGAGCCGTTGAGTTAATTCCTCTGCGCTTTCTTTGACTACTGTTGAGGTTACTCCTGCCATAATTTTTGAATAATAAGAGTTATGGTCGGTTAAGCGTCAAAACATCTAGGCTTTTCCTTGATGCTGGCAATGTAAACTTTGATTAAGAGAAAGACTTCTAGCTCCGATCCGATGTTATATTAATAATTGAAGCTAAGGAAAAAAGCTTCCCTGACAGATCAACTGGCAAGGTTATAAGGTCAAGTTCATAAAGGAGTAAACCCTGTTAAAGTTACATTCTGTCTCGATAACGACGATAACAGCGATCGACCTGAACGCTCATATTTCCTAGAGTAGAGAACAAGGGAGTTAGGCAATTGCAACTAAGGTTCAATGCGTCTCCAACCAGTCTCAAGTTGTGAGGGGAAATACCTGAGAATCGGTAAACTGATCGCTGTTATTGTTTGTCAACACAAGTAATTGATAATTGCAGTCGCTCTCCTTTGATGAGATAATAGAAAGTCTTCTGTTCAAAAGGATATCGATAGGATGCGACTCTCTCAACAGCTTTTTGTCACTCTCCGGGAAGACCCAGCCGAGGCGGAAATCCCCAGTCATAAATGCTTAGTCCGTGCCGGTTACATTCGTCGCATTGGCAGCGGTATTTACGCCTATTTACCCCTGATGTGGCGGGTTTTGCAGAAAGTCTCCCAGATAGTCCGGGAAGAAATGAATAAAGCCGGCGCCCAAGAATGTTTACTTCCCCAACTGCAACCGGCGGAACTCTGGCAGGAATCAGGCCGTTGGGACACCTACACAAAAGCAGAAGGGATTATGTTTGCCCTGACGGACCGGCAAAACCGGGAGTTAGGATTAGGACCGACTCACGAAGAAGTAATTACTGCCGTCGCTCGTGATTTGATTCGTTCCTATCGACAATTACCGGTTAATTTATATCAAATTCAAACTAAATTTCGCGATGAAATTCGCCCTCGTTTTGGTTTAATGCGGGGACGGGAATTTATTATGAAAGATGCCTATTCTTTCAATCTCGACGAGGAATGTTTAAAGAAAACCTATCAAGCGATGGATATAGCTTACCGCAATATTTTCCGCCGTTGTGGGTTAGCTTTTCGGGCAGTAGAAGCCGATTCTGGAGCGATTGGCGGTTCCGCATCCCAAGAATTTATGGTCTTAGCTGATGCCGGAGAAGATGAGGTTTTATTTACCGCCGATGAAAAGTATGCGGCTAATGTGGAAAAAGCCGTTTCTTTGCCGGCAGATAAAGTGGCTTCTCCCTTTAAAAAGTTTGCTAAAAAAGAGACTCCTAACACCAACACTATCGAAAGTTTAGCTAAATTTCTCGATTGTTCTGCCACCGCTATCGTCAAAAATGTTCTCTACGAAGTGGTTTATGATAGCGGCATAACTGTTTTAGTTTTGGTGAGCATTCGGGGAGATCAAGAGGTTAACGAAGTTAAACTACAAAATGAATTAATTAGACAGGCGAGCCGTTACAATGCTAAAACAATTTTGGCTTTAAAAATACCCGATGCTGCCGCTCAACAGAAATGGGCAACTAAACCTTTACCTTTAGGTTATATTGCTCCCGACTTAGAAGATAATTTGCTCAAAAAAGCCAGCGATATAGCTCCTCAATTTTTACGCATAGCAGACAACACGGTGACAGACTTAGAAAACTTGATCACCGGTGCAAATGAAACGGGGTTTCATTTAGTGGGGGCAAATTGGGGTAAAGATTTTATCTTACCGGAATTAATCGTCGATCTACGCAAAGCCCAGGTAGGCGATCGAGCTATTCACGATCCTGATCAAACCTTGCAAAGTGCTAGAGGAATTGAAGTCGGTCATATCTTCCAATTGGGCTATAAATATTCTCAAGCCATGAATGCTTTTTATACTAATGAAGCGGGAGAATCTACCCCCATTTGTATGGGTTGTTATGGCATAGGAGTATCGCGTTTAGCACAGGCAGCCGTAGAACAATCCTACGATAAAGATGGCATTATTTGGCCGGTAGCTATTGCCCCTTATCAAGCGATTGTGGTTATTCCCAATTTAGCTGATGCCGAGCAGGTAAAAACCGCCGAAAGTTTATACAATGAGTTAAATCAAGCGGGCATTGAAACCCTTTTAGATGACCGGGATGAACGTGCAGGAGTTAAGTTCAAAGATGCGGATTTAATTGGGATTCCCTATCGCATTGTCACGGGTAAATCTCTCAAATCTGGTAAGGTGGAATTAGTCGAAAGAGCCAGTAAAAAAGCGTCAGAAGTAGCAATTAATGAGGTGGTTTCCTATTTAAAAACTGCTATTTCAAAGGTAAATGCTTCTGATTAAGTGATTAAATATACAGATAAATTCTCGAATATAGAGCCGAGAGCCGTCAATAAAGGTAATATTGCCTCTAATAAAACCGAGACTCTCTGTCCGTTTTTCTGTGTCAAGTTCAAAAGTTTGGATCATGGCTGAGTTTGTGAGAAGTTTTCTAATTCTCTCAAAGTAAGTCTCAATCAACAAATTCAATCTCCTTAATGATGGCGATTTTTTGCTGTATTTTGTCAAGCATCCAGGACTCTCCTAACCATTCATCAAAATCTTGACTGTGTTGTAATTGATCATTAGTAAACAAATCAACAAACTGCTCTGTTGAGCATTGATATTGGGTTTCAAATTGTTTTAGGCGTGCTTGAGTTTGTTGTAATCCGCTCTCTAAGTCTTGTAGCCGATAGTTCAGATCGCTTTGAATCATTGCTTTAAGGGATTCTGGTTGACTAGAGCGCAGTTTAATCAGGTTTGTGGTGTTTGATTCTAGCGGTTGGGTTTGCATGGTGATTGTTTGTCTCATCAGGGTTAATTTTGACGGAGGGATTGGATATATTCGACTGTTTCTGGGGGAAAGCGTTCGGTTAATTCCTCATCGGGAAGTTGGGACAGCATCCGAAAATAATTCTTTCTTACTGTTTGAATGTTAGGGTGATTTTCGCCTAGTGTAGCTATCAAAATAGCAATAGCTCTTTGATAGAAAGGTTCGGCTTCTGCGTATTTCCCTTGAATGTAATAGAGGATATTTGGGCTATGCGGAAATAGCCTGGGGACGTGGGAGAGATTTGCCTCGTGCAGTGTAGTCTTCGATCAGGAGATCTAAGACTTCAAGGGCATTTTGTAGGGCTGTATTGTAAGTTTCGCCGTGAGTATGAGCATAGGGGCCAAATTCAGGTAGATGGGCGATAAATTTGTTGTCTTCTTGTGACCATTGAATAAAAATACTGTAGTGATAATTCATGGGTTGTCTCCTTGATTTAAGTTTGCTAGTTCCTGAAGTGCATTTCTTACGTCTTTTTCCTGGTAGCGATCAGCATCACTACTATCTTTGCCTGACAGGGTCAAGCTATATTCTAAACGGGGATGACTCCAAACGGTATGACTACCTTTACCGTGGCGATAGGTAAACCCTGCTTTCAGAAGTATAGACTTGAGTTCTCGTATTTTTTTAGGCATTTGCTATCTGCTGGAGTAATTTTATTGCAGTTTGAGCATTATTAAGGTATTACAAAGAATCTAGGCATGACGGAGGGATTGGATATATTCGATCATTTCGGGAGGAAAGCGTTGGCTTAATTCCTCATCGGGAAGTTGGGACAGCATCCGAAAATAATTCTTTCTTACTGTTTGAATATTAGGGTGATTTTCGCCTAATGTAGCTATCAAAATAGCAATGGCTCTTTGATAGAGAGGTTCTGCTTCTGCGTATTTCCCTTGAGAATAATAAAGACTCGCCAGATTGTTGAGACTGGTCGCCACATCAGGATGCTCTTTTCCTAATAGCTTTTCCCGAATCTCCAGCACTCTTTGATAAAGAGGTTCTGCTTCTGCGTATTTCCCTTGATCTTGATAAAGACTCGCCAGATTGTTGAGATTAGAAGCAACACTAGGATTATTGCCACCAAATAACTCTTCATGGATTTTTAATCCTTGTAAAAATAGAGATTCTGCTTGATAAAAATCGCCTTGATATTTATAAGAAATACCTAAATTGCTCAAAGCATTGGCTTCTGATGTTTTATCACCAATTTGTTGGGCAATTTCTAATTGTTTTTGAAAATATTCAATTGCTTGCTGATATTGTCCTAAGGATTGATAAGTAATCCCCAGATTTCCGAAAGCATTTGCTAGGGCAAGAATATCGCCGATCTCCTGAGCAATTGCTAATTGTTCTTGAAGATGTGCAATTGCTTCTTGATACTGCCCTAAAGACTGATAAGCCGCTCCCAAATTACCTAAAGTATTCGCCTCCGAATACCGATCATTGATTTCTCTAATAATTACTAATTGTTGGTGAAGATATTGTATTGCTTCTCTATATTGACCCCAAGATTGATAAATCATTGCTAACCGACCAAGAGCAAAAAACTCAGATTGTTTATCGCCAATATCTTGAGCTTTTTTTAAGAGCTTTTGATAGATTTTATAATCATGTTTTTTGGGTGCAATCTGATCAAAGTTCTCAAGATTTAACTCTGTTTCATAATTACTAGCCTGAGCCGAATTAGTTTGATTTTTATTAATCTGAATCATCATCATCCTCCAATAAATTTAAAACTTGCTCAAATTGTGATTCTGCGGATTGAATTGCCTGAATCCATTCTGATAATTCTTTAACTGTTATACTAAATCCGTTGAGCATAGGCTACTTATAAGGACAGGCACTCATGCAATAGGCACTCATGCAAAAGGGGGAATAAATAATCAGTCTTTAATAACCAGATTTAGTATAAACTGGTTATTAGAGTGTTAGAAAATAAACTATGAAAATCGCTCTTTCCCTACTATCAGCTGGTCTTTACAAGTAATTTAGATAACCATCAGCTTAACTCGCACAAATTTTTAACTGGGATTATTGCTATACTGGTGGATATTGACAAAAGATTATGTTAATTATTTTTCTGATGAAGATTATTATTCACCTTTTCATTGTACTATGAATATATGGCAATATTTTTGAAGGATCACGAGCGATGCAATCCCTAATGCTCAGAGTTAAAAATGCTTGGAGAAGCAAAAAAGCAAAGATGATTATATCGCTCCTATTGCTTTTTATCTTGATGCCGATTTTTCTTTATGCTTGTTTTAGTGATCTTCCTAACCAATCATCGGAGCAACGGCAAGGAACCCTTTTGGTTTGGTATCCAGAAGAGGGCAATTTAACTGAAGTAGTAGGTCTCGGTTTGCAAGAGTTTGAAAAATTAAATCCGCAGGTGACAATTCTTGAACAAGCTATTCCTATCGATGAGATACCCGAACGTTTTTTTAAACAATCTCAAAGCGGATTAGGTGCAAGTGTTATTCTAATTTTTTCGAGAAATATACCCAGATTAGTATCCCAAGGAGTACTGGGGGAAATTGACCAGAACAATCTAGATTTATCTATTTATTATCCCCCGACGCTGAAACAAGTTAGCTATCAAGGAAAAATCTATGGTATTCCCTTAGGTTCTCGTACCAATGTACTGTGTTATAATCAAAAAAAATTACAAGTTAGTCCCGATCCGCTGCTGAAGCAACCTCCCACCAGTTTAGGGGGATTAGTTGAACGTGCGCGCAAAGGCTATTCTGTGGGGATGGTGTCCTCTTTTGAAGATACTTTTTGGGGAATGGCAATTTTTGGCGGCTATTTGTGGGATAATCAAGGTCGGCTGCAACCTCGCTTAGATGGTTGGGCAAAATGGCTAGAATGGCTAAAATTTGCCTCGTCACAGCCTAATTTTATCCTCAATCGTCAACGGGAATTACTTCATGATGCTTTTGCTAGAGGCCGCTTAACCTATTATGTGTGTAATTCTGTTGAAATTGCCGATTTAAAAAACAGCCTACAAGATGATCTCAGAGTCGCTTTACTTCCCCAAGAAACTCAAGGTAAAGCAGCACCAATTCTCTATACACGGGTGATGGTATTTAATCGCAATAATAGTGATAATGAAAATAGTTTGGGATTAGCTTTAGGAAAATTTCTCTCTAATCCCGAACAACAATTACAAGCAATCATCCAAACAGAAAGTTTTATTCCCACTAATCGACGGGTGCAGATCGAAGGAAATTTGCTACCGATTGAATCGGTATTATTACAACAATCTCAAAATGCCGTGGCAGTTCCTCTGGATGATTGGGAAAAGTTGAATAAAATTTTAGAAGAAGGAGAATTTTGGTATGAAAGAGCGATCGCTGGTGAAATATCTTCCTCAACAGCAGCCCACCAACTGACACTTTATATTCAATCAGGTCTCGATCAGGAAGTCAGGAAAATAAATTAATTATGAATAACAATATTCCCTCTCTTTCGGAAATAATTGCTAACCAATTATTATTTTTAGGACGCAGAAATGTTCAAAGTCAATTAACGATCATTTTTCTGTCTTTAATTCTTGCTTGGTTATTATCAAAATGGTTATGGTCTTACTTGAGAAAAAGATTCCCTCACGTCACCAGTTTTATTCACAGTGATAAAAATTTAACCCTCCGTCAATATTTTGCTATCCTGATAGAGTTTCTTAATTTTCCAGTTATTAGTCTAATTTTACTTGACTTAAATTATCTAATTTTTTTCAGTCAAAATTGGACAAGAGGAATGATTAGTTTATCTATAAAACTCCTGTGGTTTTATTTAGTTTATCGTGGTTTATTAGCTGGACTATACGCCAAGTTTTCCGTCAATATAATTAGATATTATCATTTCCGGCTTTTAGCACCTTTATTGGTGTTATTTCTCCTGAGAAACATGATTGGTTTTTACAATAATATTCAGGAAATTGTTCAAGTATCTCCCTTCAATTTATTCAATAGTCCGATCACATTGAGAAGCATATTTATTTTGATAATAGCTCCCTATTTTCTGGTGATTATTGTTGTTCTTATAGAGACTATAATTCTGAGTATTGCCAATTTAAATCAGCAAGCTAGTCGCGGTGAAATTGAAGCAACTTTACTGTTAGGACGTTATTTTTTCATTGTCTTAGGTTTTATCATCATCTTGGGTTATGTGGGAGTTAATGCAACAGCAATAGCGGCAATTACTGGCGGTTTATCGGTGGGTATTGGTTTCGGTATGCAGCAAGTGGTCAGTAATTTTATTAGCGGTATTTTACTATTATTTGAAAAAGTTCTCAAACCTGGAGACATAATTAATATTGAAGGGCAAACTTCTCAGGTAAAAAAGCTAGGTATTCGAGCGACAACAGTGCAAATTCTTACAGACAATTCCGAAAAAATTATTCCCAATCAAAAGTTTTTTACTGAGGATGTCACCACCTATACGGGTAGTGATAACTTGATTTATTGTTCAATTGTTATCGGAGTTGGTTATCATTCTAACGCACAACAGGTGATGAATTTATTGCTAGACATTGCTGACCAACATCCTCATATACTTAAAAACCCGCAACCAGTAGCTTTTTTTCTTAATTTTGATCATTCTAGTTTAAACTTTGAATTAAAGTTCTGGTTGGATAATGTTAACAGGAAAAAGCGAGTAATTAGTGATGTTAATTGTGTTATTCTTGATAGGTTTACTCAACAGGGTATCGAGATTCCCTTCCCGCAGCAAGATATTCACATTCGCAATAATTAACCTGAGTTCGGGATCAGCTAAAACCCTGATGCTACCGTAGCCTGAAACTCCTATTCTTTCGTGGAAGCTATGGCAAAATTCCCTTAAACCGAACTGGCGTTAATTAGCAATTTATTCTGGTCAAAAAAACCAGCTGATTATTTTCATCTTAAGATATATCAATTCCCCTGATTAAATTCATACTAAATCCGTTGAGTATAGGCTACATATCAGGATAGGCAAAAGGGGGAATAAACAATCAGTCTTTAATAACTGAATTTAGTATCATATATTTATTGTTTTTTATTAATAGTTAATGTCTTGACATAAAAAAAACTTTAATATACTATCTACCCTAGATAGGGTCTGCTGAATAAATCTAAAAACCTTGTTGGGTAAGACTTTTAGACTTTTTGTCAATCAAAAAGTACCGGACTGGGAGTGATCAGGGGGAAAATTCCGGGACTTTTTCCCTGAAAATTAGGTAGTTGACCACCTGAAAATCGGTAAAACCCTACACCCCACACCCCACACCCCACACCCTAGCCCCACCGAAAAACTTTTTCAGCAGATCCTAGATAGTATATTCAGAGATACTCAATAATCTAGAATCAAAATCTCCCAGATTAATTTATCGAGGTTTTGCTCATGCTTTTTCGTCCTACTTGGCTCGGCACTTTATCGCTTGCCCTTGCCTTAAATTGGCCCCTTAGTGCCTCAGAAACCTGCGTCCCGATACCTTTGATCGGTGGTCAAGGAAACCAAGTAACCAAGACCGTTTCTCAACCGACCGTTCCCAGTGTGTTCGGTGTCGATATCACTCGCAATAACTGGAATACCGATTGGGCGGTTCCGAGCGATCGCAACTGGCAAAAATTCGTGGCCACTATATCCTCGGATGAGGGTGGTTCCTTCGATATCCAGATGTACCTCAAGTACAGCGATCAAACCACGGGACAGTTTTTTAACCAACAAGATGTACGGATCGACCCGGGTAAACCCCTGACTATTACCGCCACACCGGAACCCAACGATGAACCCTATCAAGTCAATCTTTTTATCGGTGGTGTCAACCATTTCGGCAAGACCTACACGGTAACCGTTGTCGGCTGCTACCGCTAGATCGTTTTTTTAATAGTGAGGAGTGAAAAATTATGGGATTCTCGCCATGCCGCCTGCTGATCTGGACTTTGTTCGGTTTATCGTTTCCCGTCCCCAGTGTTCTTGCCGAAGCGATAGATGACGGGAAAGCGATCGCTCCCGTGACCGTTGCCCCTTCCTTCTGCGAGGGTTTTACCCCCTTGACCAATAGGGTCGCCCCCTTGGTATTCGAGGGGGAAACCCGAACCGAGGAATTACCCGACAGTGCCTGTGCCAAGGATCTGGCGGGAGTAGGAGCGCCCGTTTTGCCAGCCTCTCCCCTCACAGAACCCACCCCGGCTGCGACCCCGATCGCAACGGAAAATCCCGCTCCCCAGGGGCAAGAGGATCGAGGTTGGCAGATTAAATTTCAGCCCTACGCGACCATTCCGATCAGTACCTACGGAACCGCAACGGCCCGGGGACGTACCGTCAGCTATCATCTCGATCTCGGGGAAGTGTTACAATCGCTCCGGGTGACGGGTAGCGCGCGCGTGGAAGCCTGGAACGGTCGTTTCGGTTTGATTTTCGACGGTTATTACGCCAGCTTGAGAAACGTGATCGACCGGCAGAAGACAACGGTTCGACAGCCGAATTTTATCGACTCCTTGAATTGGTTGCTGAGTCGGGATGCCAGCCAGAGAATTCAAAAAGCGATCAATGGACTCGAAGGCATTTCCCAGTCGGTCGATCGGATACAAGGATTAAAAGAAGAGGGGAGCTTTCAAGAGGCAGGAGACAAAATTCGAGCGTTACGACAGGATATCGCCCTAAAAACCGAACAATTAAGCCAATTACCAGCGGCGGCCGAAGAAGTGCGCGATCAGATACGGCAGGAAGTCGCCCTTCGGGAGGAACAGTTACAGGAACTGGAAACGGCGATCAATAACGCTCGGCAACGTTTTCAGCAAGAGATCGTTCCGAAAATCGAGCAGGCGCAGGAACTGAAGACGACCCTCGCAGAAATTCGACAGGAGGTGCAGCAAGAGGTCGAGCGAAAAGCCGAGCGCTTAAACGAATTTAAACAGGCTCTTGACAGCCTTCAAGGACAATTGGCCGAACGCCAGAATACTTTACAAGAAATGGTCGTAAAAATTCAGACTCTCCCCGACGTGGATATAGGTGAGATTCGGGATAATATCGATATTCGAGATCTCCGGGATTTAGAGAAGAAAATAGCAGAATTACCCCGCGATCCTGCCTTTAGCGATCGGCTAGGAAATTTAAAGGATTTTCAAGAAAAGCTCTCGCAAATACAGGAAGCACTGGCTAGAGGGCAGGAAAAAATTCAAGAATTGCGGGGGTTAAAAGATAGCGAACCCCTGCAACAACTGCAAGCGAAGATTCAAGAGTTACGGGAGCTAAAAGATAGCGAACCCCTACAACAACTACAAGGGAAGATTGAGGAGTTGCGGCAGACTAAAGATAGCGAAATCCTCCAACAATTGCAAGCAAAAGTTCAGGAGCTACAGCAGTTAAAAGATAGCGAACCCCTGCAACAACTGCAAGCGAAACTCCAAGAGTTACGGGGGTTAAAAGATAGCGAACCCCTGCAACGACTCGAACAAGAAATTCAGAACGCCCGAGAATCGCTCGAACAACTAGAACAAACAATGCAACAGGTACAAGAATTCGCCGACAATCGCCAATTACAGCAACTCGAAGCGGATTCGGAAACAAACCTACAATTCGATCAGGGCATCTACGATTTCGCCGTCAGTTACCACATCGGCGCTCCGCTCAGCCACGAACTGCCCGAAAAACCCTCTAATCGCTCTTTTCCCTTAATTTGGTTCCAGCCCTATGCGGGCCTTCGTCTCAATAGTATCAGTATCGATATCGAGCAAACGCTTACCGTACAACTATCCAGTCCCCTTGTCAACTTCAGCCAAACTTTCCAACAAACCTTCAGTCAGGGGAGAACTTGGTTTGAACCGCTCCTCGGCGGTAAATTTGGGGTACAGGTGTCCGATCCGATCACTTTATGGATTCGGGGAGACGCTTCCGGTTTCGGGCTGGCCGGCGATACAGATCTAAGCTGGAACCTCCTCTTTGGAGTCGATTGGTGGGTGAATCGCCAAATTTCCCTGCAATTCGCCTATCGTTTCTACGGGATCGAGTATAAAAACGGTAGTGGCGATAACGCGTTCGGTTTTACGGAAAACTTTAACGGACCCTTTCTCGCCGCCACTTTTCACTTTTAACTTAGTGTCAGCATTCATCCCTCGCGCTTAGCGCGATGGGACGGGGCTTTTAAAGGGCCGAAGTAATTCCCCCCAGGGCTCCCCTCATGAATGCTGACTTTGTATATAGACAATTCCTCAAAAACTATGTTATCATAGTTTTAGTTTCTTGATAACTTTTATGTACAAAGCGTACAAATTCAGACTTAAGCCTAATACCGAGCAAGAAATAGCCTTAGCAAAAAGCTTTGGTTGTTGTCGTTGGTTTTGGAATTATTCCCTGAATTTATGCC